>Ga0335072_10006014_pt1 | contig 17809 bp, 13 predicted proteins | sample Lox_Sample_21_FD_206725 | JGI IMG/M metagenome (GOLD analysis project Ga0335072, IMG submission 206725) | Soil microbial communities from Loxahatchee National Wildlife Refuge, Florida, United States - Lox_Sample_2.1 | ecosystem: Environmental > Terrestrial > Soil > Wetlands | place: USA...
ACTCCAGCCTGATCCTCGATTACGCCGAGGTGCTGGCGGCGCCCAGGTCGCTGATGCCGCATGGGCTCGCAGAGCGGCAGGCGGCGTTGCGTACGATCGGGTTGGGGCTGGCCGCGTGCGAAAAGAGCGTACAGCTCCTCTACGAGCGCAATCTCCGGCCGCCGGAGAAGCAGCACGAGCCGTGGGCGGCGCGAGTTCTTGGCCAGATGCATGCGGCGTTCGAGGAGCTCGACGCCGGCCTGGCGAAGCGGCCGCAGCGGCCCGCCGGGCAGCGCATCGACGCGGCCGACGTAGCCACGGCCGTCGCCTGGCATTTCACCGAACGAACGCTGCCCGCGACCGTCAAGGACCCGGCGTACCCGCGGCTACGCGAGCTGTCCGCGTGGGCAGAGCAACTACCCGAGTTCCTGTCGGCGCCGTACGGCGACGGCACCGTGCGGCCGCGTAACTGATCTACGGCAGTACCTTGATCCGCATGTCGCGGATCTCGACGCTCCCCGGATGGTTCCCCTGGAGACCGATCAGTCCCTCGGGCGCCAGGCCATAGCCGGGATAAGCCGAAAACTTCGAGGCGGCAACCCGCTTCCTCCAATCGGGGCTGCCCAGGTCATAGTCGACGATCCTGCGCCCGTTCATCCAGTACGTGACATGGTTGCCGCGTACGACTATCCGCGCCGTGTTCCAGTGGCCATAGGGATGCACGATGCCGGCCGGCGCGGGGTACATGGCGTAGACGGAGCCCGCTGCCGTTATCCGCTGCTTGCCGTCGTCGGTGTTCTGATCGTCGAGAAGTTGGTATTCGGGTCCGGTCCAGTAGACCTCGTCGTATTTGTGCGTGGCGCGATAGAAGATCCCGCTGTTGCCTTCCTTGCCGATGTTCCACTCGAGCTCCAGGTCGAAGTCCCTGTACGTTCGCGTGGATACCAGATCGTCCACCGGCCCGCTCTTTGAGAGCACGCCGTGGTGGATGGTCCAGCCCGCAGGAAGCCCCGGATGGGTCCAGCCGCGGAGCAGCGGGGCGGAGTGGTCCTGTATCAGGCTCTGCCAGGCGCCGCCGCCCTGCAGCAGATCCTGCCCCCTCGGCAGCGGCCCGCGCTGGGCCGCAGAGGGGCTTTGCGCGGCCGCAACCGCCGCGCCACCCAGCGACAGCACCAGAGTCAACGCGAGCGCGAGCAGCCGGAATCCGGGGCTCACACGTGCAGGGAACAGTTTCATGATAGGCCAAGCCTCTTGAGTAATTCGACAGGAGGCCCGTCGAAGTGAGTGAGTGGCACGTTGCCGATGTACTGCAGGTCCTTGCGGCCGGCGAGGGTGGTGTAGAACCCTGCCGCCGTCAGGTTCCGGTAGGTGGCGAAGAATTGCGCCGGACCCTGCAGATCCGCCGAGGCGCGGCTTGCATTGCAGATGCGATCACAGATTGCGCGCTGCTGCGCCTCGTGCAGCCTGGCGAACGGCTGCTCGAATCGATGTTGGGCCTCGCCGTCCAGCCACGCGAAGCCGTGCAACACCGTCGTGCGATCCTCACGTTGCAGCGGATAGGGCGCGCTGATCCACTCGTCGATGAAATCCACGACGCCGACCTTGGAGGCGGACGGGGAATGCTCGTCTTCGGGGATGATGAGGTCGGAGAGCGCGGCTGCGAACTGCCGCTGCTGCGCATTCATGGTCAAGGGCCAGAACGCACCCTTCTCATAGGCCTTGATCAGGTCCGGGTCGGGGCCGTACCCGTCCATGGTCGGCTCGAATTGCCGCACATCGCCAGGCGGCGACGCGCCCGGCTCCAACATGTAGGTCGCGCGGGCGCGAAGCGACGGAAAAGCAGCCGCCGCCGCGACGATCAGCTTGATGGTCGTACGTCTGTCGGTCATATTTCTCTCCGGCGCATCCGCCCCAGGATGTGATCGGACATGCGCCACGATAGCGCCATGATGGTCAGCGTCGGGTTCTTGTCCGCGTTGTAGGGGAATACGCCGCCATCGGCCACGAAGAGGTTGGGGACATCCCAGGTTTGCGACCATCTGTTGGTGACGGACGAGCGTGCCTCCGCCCCCATGATGGTGCCGCCGACCTCATGGATCATGTACCCGCCGGGGGCGATCGCCTTCACGGGGTCGGTGATCACCGGCGACTGCACGCGCCCGCCCATCGCCTCGATGACCTGACCGAAGGTCTCCTGCATGTGGACTGCCTGGCGCTGCTCGTAGTCGCCCCATTGCCAATGGAAGCGCAGCACCGGAATGCCGAATTTGTCCTTTACCTTGGGGTCGATCTCGATGTAGCAGTTGTCATTCGGCACCATGGCGCCCCGCCCGTCGAAGTAGACGAACGAGCCGTAATATCGCCGCGCATCCTCCTTGAATTTCCTGCCGTAGCTGCCGCCCGTGAGCCACTCGAGGCCGGAGAACGTCCCGACGGAGGGCATCCCTTTGCCGCCGCCGTACTCGATGTGGTAGCCGCGTGGGAAGGGGAGTTTGTGCGCCAGCTGTTCCGGGTACAGCCACCAGGGCACATAGACCTGCAGCCCATCGGCGGCGTCCTCATTGAGCGGTGGCAGACTTTCGAGGAGCGGGATCTGACCGCTCACGGAGCTGCCGACGGTGTCCAGCACATAACGTCCGACCAGGCCGCTGGAGTTGGCGAGCCCGTTCGGGAACTGGCCGCTCTTCGAATTGAGAAGGATGCGTGCGGTCTCGAATGCGCTCGCGCCGAGCACGACTACCCGGGCGGTCACGTGCTCGTGACGTCCAGTGGTCGCATCGACGAACCTGACGCCGTTTGCCCGCCCATCCTTGCCCAGCGTGACTTCATACACCATCGCGTCCGTGATGACGTCAAGATTTCCCGTCGCGAGCGCCGGCGGCAGGTGCACGGTGGTCGACTGGTAGTTCGCGGCCACGGCGCAACCTTGGCCGCAAGGCGTGGCCCACAGACACGGCGAGCGCTTGCGCATCGCATCCGCGAGGATTTTCTGTGCCCGCGGATTGCCCGGGTGTAGCCTGCCCGGGATGGTGCGGTGATCCTGCGCGCGTGTGAGCACCGCCCGTCGCCCCGGCAGCACGGGGATGCCGAGCCGCGGCGCGCGTTTCATGAGGAGGTGATCGCTGACTAGTGGCTTCGGCGGCGGCAGCAGAGTGTCTCCGGGTCCGGCTGGTGTGTTTTCCCGGGAGATGTCGCCGCCGTACACTCCGATGAGCAGCTCGACCTTGTCGTAGTAGGGCGCGACATCGTCATATGTGATCGGCCAGTCGAATCCCAGCCCGTCGCGGCTGCGTGGCTTGAAGTCATAGGGACCGTTACGTAGCGAGATGCGGCCCCAATGGTTGGTGCGGCCGCCCAGCATGCGCGCGCGCCACCAGGTAAAGTGTGCACCCCACTTGTCGGGGATGGAGACGTAGGGCTCGCCGGGCACGTCCCAGCCGCCGTTCACCGTCGCGTCGTAGAAACCCTTATTTTTATCTGGAGTACCGGCTTCGCCGAGCGGGGCCATATCCGGCGTCTGAAACATGGCGCTCTCGCGCGCCGGCGTGTACTGTCGGCCGGCCTCGAGCATGAGCACGCGCACACCTTCCATGCACAAGGTGTAGGCCGCCTGGCCGCTGCCCGCGCCGGACCCCACGATGATGACGTCGTAGGGGCCACGTTGAGTACTTGCCGTCACGAATGGCATCGATCAATGCTCCTTTGTCGCAGTTATCGAAGCTGCTCAACCCCGTACCCAGGTACAGGGAAGTGCCCCGCCGCCGCAGGTGGCGGAGTCTCGAGCAAAAACCGCGCTTTTTGATCGAGACGGCGCTGGGCCGGGCACGATGCCCGGATCCAGCGCAGTATACTAACTTCGGTAGGCTTCCCTACCGTACCCCTGTATCGGAATGCCCCGCTGCGCCAGCACTTCGTGCTGCAGCGCATACATCGCGGCCGCCGCCTCGTCGATCGCCCTCGCGAAGGCGAGCGAGCCGGCGAGAATCGGCCCGAGGAGCGCCTTGTCCTGCACCCGCGCCTTGGGATACTCGTGCTCCAGCACCAAATACGTCCGCTCCGGATCGAGATCGAGCAGCTCACGCGCCGCGAGCTGGTGGTCCAGCCAGTCGACCGACCGGTTCTGCAGGTACGCCAGGGGGTCATGGCGCGCAGTGCCCGGCAGCTCGTGCTCGGCGAAGACCGTCTGCTTCTTCCAGGCGTTCAACTGCTCGGCGGGGTTGGCGCGCGGCGTGTCGCCGTCGCGGTCGCCCCGTTGCATCGTCTGGCCGCCATATCCCCACGCGGCAATGCCGCGTGAGTCGATCACCTGTCCTTTGACGTGAAAGCGCTGGATCAGGAAGGCATAGCCGCAGTCCCTGAGGTACTGGAATACCGAGCGCGTGTCCTGCCCCATGAGTATGGCGTGCGAGGGATCATAGTGGATGCGGAACTGGTCGCCGACGCCATGCCGCTCGCAGAGGCGGTGCAGCGCGATCCAGGGACCGGGCGCATAGGCGATGTTGTTGTGCCAGGAATCAGAGACGGTCCAGCCCGGCATGGGGCACTGTTCGACCAGATAAGTGAGGCCGCGCGATTTGGCCTCTCGCAGCAGCGGGATGAATACTTCCTCGAACATGTCGAGGTTGGCGTCCATGCCGATCTTCGGATTGCGCCCGACAAAGCCGACTACGGCGTCGCTGCGCAACAGCACCGCGGCATCGAAGACGCGAAGCATCAGATCGTGCTTGACCTTGCGGGCGGCCTCGTCCGCGGCGAGCATGTTGTCGAAGTAACCGATCTCGGACAGACCGACACCTGTGGCGCGCATCGCGCTCTCCACGCGTGCGGCCCGCGCCGCAGTGAAGGGTTTTCGCAGATCGAGCGTGTTGGCGACGGGATCGAGCAGCGCCGCCGGCGGGACGTCGCTCTGCGTGGGATGCAGGGCGCATGAGAGCTCGATGTTGGGCGCGCCGATCTCTGCTGCGAACGCCAGCCACTCCTCGATGGCGAGATCGGGATCCGCCTCCCGCCGCTCCCTGGGCGTCAGCTCCTGTAGCGCCGCCGTGAGGATGCTGAGCTTCATCGGCCGCGGCCGGAATGCGCCGGCGCTATTGCTGGGGTATGGCATGTGCGATCCTCTCGTTGCGGAACGAGAGCAGGAAGAGCACGGCGACCGCGAACGCGAACACCGCGGGATAGGCCCAGACCGTCACCCAATCGTGGCCGCCGGAAGTGGCGTAGCGGTCCGTGATGAGTCCCGCGGCGGAAAAGCCGATGAGCATTCCGACACCGTAGGTGGCCAGCGTGATCAGACCCTGGGCGGCGGCCTGCCGCTCCTTGCCCGCGCGGGTGTCGGTGTAAATCTGACCGGAGACGAAGAAGAAGTCGTAGCAGGGCCCATGCAGCGCAATGCCGATGAGCAGCAACCACTCGATCTGCGAAGAATCCCCCAGGGAGAAGAGCGTATAGCGGCAGGCCCAGGCGACCATGCCCATGAGCAGCGTCGCCTTCATCCCGTAGCGCTTGAGGAAGAGCGGCAGGAGCAGCATGAAGCCGAACTCAGAGGCCTGTCCCAGCGTCTGCTTGCCGGCCGCATGCGCAACGTGAATCTCGGTCAAGAACTGATTGGCGTCCTGATAATAGAAGGCGAGCGGCACGCAGATGAGGATCGACGCGAAGAAGAAGATCGCGAAGTTGCGCTCGCGCAGCATCTCCAACGCGTCCAGGCCGAGCACGCTTCCCACGCTCCGCCCGCGTTGCGAAGCCCCCAGAGGCGGTGTGCGGGGCAGCGTGAAGCTGTAGACACCCAGCAGGAAAGAGCTCGCCGCGCACATGGTGAAGGTGTTTTGCAGCGCGCCACGCGCAAGCGCCGCCGGTGCATCCCATCCGAACAGATAGCTGATCACCAGGCCCGCGACGATCCATCCGATCGTTCCCCACACCCGTATATTGGGAAAGTCCCGCGCCGGCACCTCCATCTGGCGGAACGCGACGGCGTTCACCAGTGCCAGGGTGGGCATATAGAGGATCATGTACGCCAGCAGGTACGGATAGAAGTGCGCGAAATCGCGCGCGCGGGCCAGCATCAGCATCAGTACGCCGCAGACGATGTGGATGATCCCGAGCAGTCGCTGCGCGTGAAAATACCGATCGGCGATCAATCCCACGATGAAAGGCGCGATGATCGCGCCCCAGGCCTGGGTGGAATAGGCGATCCCGCTCTGCTCCCCCGTGGCGTGCAGGTTGAGCGCGAGAAAGCTCCCCATGGTCACGAACCACCCGCCCCAGGTGAAGAACTCCAGGAACATCATGGCGCTCAGCCGGAGCTTCATTGAGTCGTTCAGCAAGAGCGGGGCGCCTCAGTCGAAAAACCCGGGCCTGGCGTGCCGGAGCGCACGCCGCGTCGCACGCAGTCGCATGCCGCGCAGGTTATTGCAATGTAATTTCGCTGTCAAAAGCATTGGAATGTTTGTTCCGCCGCGCGGCGGCAAACTCATGCGGTCGGCGGGACCTGCCGCCAGACACCGCCCGCGGCATGACTCGCGAGCATCGCTTCGACCAGCAGGTCGCTGCGATAACCGTCGGCGAACGTCGCGAGCGCGGCTGGCCGCGCCTGGGCCCTGGCCCCCTCTCTTATCCATTGGTACGCGTCCGCGATCACATTGCGGAAGGCGTCCGCCCAGCCTTCCTGGTGCCCGGCCGGCAGATGTGCGTAGCGTGCGGCGTCGGCGGATAGGATGGAAGGGTCCTTGCCGATCACACTGCTCGGCTGGCCGAATCGCCCGACCCAGAGCTCGTTCTGCCGCTCCTGCAGCCACCGCACCGAGGCCTTGCGGCCGCAGATCTCGAGTTGCAGGTCGTTCTTGTGACCGGGGAGCACCTGGCCGATGGCGACGCAGCCCTTGGCGCCGCCCCGAAACCTCAGCAGCACCGTCGCCAGGTCTTCGCTCTTGATGCGGACCTTGCGCCGTCCCCGGGTCGTCGTCCGTGAGAAAGTGCCGCCCGCGGCGCGGGACACCTCCCGCTGCGCGACCACCGTGCCGAGGTCCGCGAGCACCGCCTCGATCCGCAACCCCGTCACGTGCTCGGCGAGATCGCACCAGTGCGAGCCGATGTCCCGCAGCGCCGAGCTCGAGCCACCGCGCGCCGGATCGAGCCGCCACGAATACACCCGCTCGTCGGCCAGCCAGTCCTGCAGATACTGTCCGTGCACGTAGCAGAGCGGTCCGAGCTCACCGCGGCTCACCATGGCCCGTGCCTCCTGCACGAGCGGGTTGCCGCGGTAGTTGAATGTCACCACGTGGGCGACGCCGGCGCGCCGCGCGGCGTCCCAGAGCGCGCGGCTGTGTTCCGCGCTGTCCGACAGTGGCTTGTCCGAGATGACGTGCTTGCGCGCCGTCAGCGCCGCGAGCGACACCTCGAGATGAAGGTGATTCGGCGTTGTGTTGTGAACGACATCCACATCCGGGTCGGAGATGAGCTCGCGATAGTCGCCATAGGCCCGCTCGACGCACCATTCGGCAGCGCGCCGGCGCGCCGAGTCAACGCTCGAGCCGGCGAGGGCCACCACTTCCACATCTCCCAGACGGCGCACCGCCTCGATGTGCTGGGCGGCGATGAAGCCAGGACCAATGAGACCCATCTTCAGCCGTTTCAATTCGAGCCCCTTTCGCTGCGCGTCACCGGATTGTAGTCGATCGGAAACAATCGCGGGCCAAAATGCCCGCGAGCGATGTGCCCGATGCGTGGAAGCGCGGCCGGAGTTCAATATGCCCATTCCAATCGTCTTGACACCGAAATTTTCGTTACAGTATGCTCGCGGCTCGTCAAACAGGGGGAGTACCTGACGATGGGAACCAACAGGGTACCTGGTAAGAGCCGGCGATCCATCCCACGGTCGGCTGCCACCGGCGGCAAAGTCGCTTCCGCCCGTTCTACCGACTGGTCAGCTGCCCGCTGCAGAGATACCCGCAACGTCAGCGTTGCAGCGGTCGTCGCCGGTATTCTCGGTGCGACTGCGTTGGTCGCGGCGCCGGCGCATGCGCAGACCGCCCCGGCCGAGACGCAGGCCGCGGCAAGCGGCGCCCAGAACCCGCAGACAGTCGGCTCGGCGCAGACTTCGCAGAGCCTGCAGGAAGTGGTGGTCACGGCCACCGCCAGCCAGACCACCAAGCTGGACGCCAGCTACAACGTGGTCACGGCCGACGCAGAACTGATCAAGGAATCCAACCCTCTCAGCGCGGCCGATCTCCTCAAGATCGCCCCGGGCATCTGGCCGGAGTCCTCGGGCGGCGAGACCGGACTCAACGTGGAGGTCGCAGGTTTCCCGAGCGGCGGCGACACGCCGTTCTTCACCACCATGATCATGGGCATGCCGGTGTATGGCTCGCCGATGCTCTCCTACATGGACACGGCCTCCTTCATCCGCGAAGACGACACGGTGCAGCGTCTCGAGGTGGTGCAGGGCGGTCCGGCCGCGGTGTTCGGGCCCGGCCAGATCGGCGGTACGGGCAACTACATCCTGAAGACCGGCGATACCTCGCCGGGTGGCACCGTGAGTGCGACCTACGGCACGGAGGGTGAATGGCGCGGCGACGCTTACGATGGCTTCACTATCGCCAATGGGTGGTACGGCAGCGTCGGAGGCTTCTACCGGGTGTCGGACGGGGTCCGAAACTCGCAGTTCCCGGCGGATACCGGCGGCCAGTTCACGGCGACGCTCAAGCACGATCTCGACGGCGGCGCCGTCACTTTCTGGGGGCGCGTGCTCGATGACAAGGATCAGTACGTCACTCCCATTCCGCTGGTCGAAAACTCGAACGGCTCCTTCTCCGGGTATCCGGGCTTCAATCCGTTGACCTCGACGTTCAACGGCTATGGCACTCAGAACGTGACGCTCATCGGCGCCAACGGCAACTTCGTCGGCACCAACCTCGCCAACGGACGCAGCAGCCAGCTCTACTTCCTTGGCTCCAACTACGACCAGCATCTCGGCGGCTGGACGCTGCACAACGGCTTTCTCATCGACGGCGGCGGCATGGATACCAACGGCTGGTTCTCGGGCCAGAACCCGCGGCCGCTCAGCATGTATCTTTACGGCTGCAACGTGCCGGAGCCTGCGGGCTGGTGCAACGGCACGACGCCGACGGACAAGAACAACCTCAACGGCGGTGTGGGCTACAATCCCGCCACGTACGCCATCCAGGCGCTCTACGCCGGCAGCGGCCAGGCGGTTCCCCTGTCGACCAACGTCATCACGCAGAGCTATCACTACATCCAGAAGTCGATCCAGAGCATCACCGACGAGCTGCGGGTGAGCCGCGAGCTGTTCCAGGGCGACACCCTGACCGGCGGCGTGTATTTCGCGGACTACACGGAGAACGACACGTGGATTGCGGATCAGGCGCTGATGACGGCGACGCCGAACGCCTCGCTCATCACGCTGAGCTACACGCAGAGCGGCAATACCTACGATCTGACGAGCCCGCAGGGTTTCGTCAACGACAACGGCTCTTACAACAATCCGGCGCGGCACGGCGATGGCCGCAACGTAGCGCCGTATCTTTCCGACAGTTGGCACGACGGCCCATGGCTGGCTGATGTCGGCGCGCGCCTGGAGAATGAAGACCTGCGCGAGCGCGCCTGCCTCACGACCAATGAGATGCTGGGCACGGCCTACGATCTCTGGGACGACAACGTGCCGGTCTGCAACGGCGGCTGGGATTACGAGCACTACGTCCACACGATGCCGTCATTCACCGGCGGTGTGAACTACGAGTTCTCGAAGAACATGAGCGCCTACGTCCGCGCCAATTCAGGCAATCACCTGGCCTCGCTCGACGACATCGTCTACGCGCACGTGAACGCGCCGAAGACGTTTCCCCCCGTTGAGACCATCCGCAACTACGAGGCCGGGCTGAAGTTCCAGAGCTCTTTCACCTACGTGGACCTGAGCGCCTACCACCGCACGTTCGACGGCATACGCTATCAGGGCACCACCCTGGAGGGTGTCGCGATTCCCGGCGAATACGGGCAGTACGGTGCGCTCTCCAACGGCGTCGACCTGGACGGGTACGTCAAGATATTCAAGGGGTTCACGGTGCGTGTGGTGGGCGACTACACGACGGGTCACTACGACCACGACTATGCCTGTCTTCCGTACACGACCATCCTCGGCGTCGCTGCGTGCGCCTCGATCAACGGCGCGCCGCTGCAGCGCCAGCCCAAGTTCCAGGTCCGCGCGACGCCGAGCTACTTCGCGGCGACGCCATGGGGCGATGTGACTGCGTGGCTCACCTATGAGCACGCGGGCCAGCGTTACAGCGACATCGCCGGCACGCAGCCCCTCGGGGCCTACAATATGCTGAGCGGGGGCATAGTCACCGACATCGGGGACCACTGGCAGCTGCGGGTGCAGGGAACGAACCTGACCAACACCCTGGCGCTGACCGAGGGTAATGCCCGTGTAACCGGCGGCTCGGTAGGCGTCGGTGACGTCGTGCTCGCCCGTCCGTACGAAGGCCGCGAGGTCAATTTCACGGTGGGCTACAACTTTTAGTTGAGGCGCTGGATCCGGGCTCCTGCCCGGCCCAGCGCGCGTTGAGCAAAAAAGCGTGGTTTTTTGCTCAACGCCCGCCACCTGGCGGCGGCGGGGCACAGTCCCTGTGCCTGCCGCCGCTCGTGCCGTGTCATGGCTTCGGATGGCGCGAATAGCGCCCCTGCAGGAACTCCTCGATGGCCTCCAGGGTCCGCCCGCCGGTCTCCGGGACGTAGCGGGCCGAGAAGGCGACCGCCAGGATCCCCACCGCCACGAAGCCGAAGAACGTCGCGGATACCCCGAACCCCGCCACGAGCTGCGGGAAGGAGAAGGCGACCACGAAGTTCGCGCCCCAGAGCACCAGCGTCGCGGCGCCCATGCCGAGGCCGCGCACCTTGAGTGGGAAGATCTCCGAGAGCAGCAACCAGGTGACCGGCGACACGAAGCCCTGCTGGAAGCAGAGGAAGAGCGACATGGCGCCGAGGACGAGATAGGCCAGGGAGGGCGATGGCTGGAACAGGAGGGAGAGGACCCCGAGCAGCAGGAGCGAGGAGGTCGTGCCGATGAGCCCGATCACCAGCATCCGCCGCCTGCCGGTGCGGCTGACGAGGGCGATGCCGATGAACGTCGCGAGCACCGATACGACCCCGTTCAGCACGTTCGCGACCAGGGCGCCCTGGATGCCGAGCCCCGACCGCGACAGGATCTGTGTGCCGTAGTACATAATGGAGTTGACGCCGGTCACCTGTTGAACGATGCCGATACCGATGCCGACCAGCAGTACAGCCCTCACCCAGGGGATGCGCAGCGCCGACCAGCCGCGGATATCCGACGAGGCTTCCGCCGCGGCAAGGGCGGAGATGGCGCGCGCTTCCAGGGCCGCCGTTTCGGGCGGGCGCAGGCGGCCGAGCACCGCCTCCGCCTCCGCGCCGCGCGCACGCGCGATCAGCCAGCGGGGGCTCTCCGGCAGGAACACCGAGCCGATGCCGAGCGCGACTCCCGGCACCGCCGCGACACCCAACATCCAGCGCCAGACGACATGCGACTCGCCCCACACCTGAGCGATCACGGCGTTGACGGCGAAGGCGAGGAGCTGGCCCGAGACGATCATCAGCTCGTTCTGGGTCACCAGCCGGCCGCGGATCGCGGCCGGGGCGAGCTCCGCGAGATAGGTCGGCACTACGACCGACGCGCCGCCGACGGCGAGCCCGAGCAGGAAGCGGAATGCCGCGAGTGCGGCGCGGTCGGGGGCCAGGGCGCAGGCGATCGCGCCCGCGACGAATGTGGCGGCCAGCAGCCACAGGGTCTGGCGGCGGCCGATCCGGTCGGCAAGCCGCCCGGCGAGGAGCGCGCCGAGCGCCGCCCCCAACAGCAGCGCCGCGGTGACCAGGCCCTCGTCGGCCGGCGTCAGCCGGAGGTCGCGGGCCATGTAAAGGAGCGCGCCGTTCACGACGCCGGTGTCATAGCCGAAGAGCAGGCCGCCGAGGGACGCGATCAGGCTGATGAGGAGCAGCCGCCGCCGCAGCTGACGGCTGATCGCCGTCGGGATCGTCGGCGAGCTGCGTTGCAACTCGAGGTCACCGCGAGGCATGGCTGTTACCCCCCGGCGACCGATGGTATGATTATTTTAATTTATGTCAATGTGAAAAATATGAAGCAATTCCTGCTCCCGGGTGGGCCGCGCGCGGGCGGCGGATGCGGCAGCCGATGAGCCGCGCTTCGCAGCAGGTCACGGCGCCAACAACCGCCGCGCAGCTGCGCGAGGCGATCCTTGCGCGTTATGACTCGTTGAGCGGGCGGCTGCGCCAGTTCGCCCACTACGTTCTCGATGCGCCGAACGAGGTCGCGCTGGAAACGCTGGCCGTCATAGCCGAGCGCAGCGGGGTCCAGCCCTCCGCCATCGTGCGCTTTGCCAAGCAGTTCGGTTTCGATGGCGCGAGCCCGATGCAGCGGGTATTCCGCGCCGACCTGGTCGCGTCCAACCCGGCGGCCGCCTACGGCGAGCGCGTGCGCCAGACCATGGATCGGCTGGAAAACGCGCCCTGTGATCCCGCGAGCCTGTTGCACGAATTTGCCGAAGGCACGGATCTCGCGGTGCGGCAACTGACGCATACCGTTGGCACCGTCGAGCTCGCTTCAGCATTCCGATTGCTGGAGCAGGCGAACACGGTGTACGTCGTCGGTGTCCGCCGTGCCTTTCCCGTGGCCGCCTATCTCGCCTACTCCCTGCAGCAGAGCGCCAAGCGCACGGTGTTCGTGGACGGTGTGGCCGGCCTATGGCGCCAGCAGGCCGCCGCCATCGCCTCGGGAGACCTTCTCATCTGCGTCAGCTACCGTCCGTACGCGGAGGAGACCCTGGAAGTGGTGAGCGCCGCGCACGCTCAGAAGGCGGCCATTCTCGCCATCACCGACAGCGCGGTCAGCCCGATCGGCAAGGAAGCCGATACCGTGCTGCGGGTGCAGGAGGCGGAGATCCGCGGCTTCCGCTCACTGGCGGCATCGATGTGTCTTGCGCAGGCACTCGTGATCGGACACGCATTTCGCAGCAATCGCAAGTCGCGGCCCGAGGCCCGCGGAGGCAGCGGCCGACGCAGACAGCGCGCCGGGGAAAGGACGTGAGCATGGCTTCCAGACCGGAAACTCGTGCCGCGGTGGCGCTGATCGGCGGCGGCCGGATAGGAAAGATTCACGCGGCCAACGCAGCGGCACATCCCGCCCTGTCGCTGAAGTATGTCATCGACCCGATCGGGGACGCCGCCGCGATGCTGGCGGCCCGGTACGGCGCGATGCCGACTACGCTGGAGAGCGCCCTCGCCGATCCGGCGGTCGCGGGAGTGATCGTCGCCAGTCCGACGGACCAACATCTTGCGCATTGCCAGCAGGCGGCGGCCGCGGGCAAGGCGATCTTCTGCGAGAAGCCGATCGACCTCAGCGTGGAGCGCGCGCGGGCGGCGGCGCTCGGCCGGGCGCGGCTCTTCCTCGGGTTCAACCGGCGCTTCGATCCGAGCTTCCGCGCACTGCGGCAGCAGCTGCAGGCGGGGACGATCGGCAGCCTCGAGACGCTGCACATCATCAGTCACGATCCGGCGCCGCCGCCGGTGAGCTACATCAAGGTGAGCGGCGGCCTCTTCAAGGACATGACCATTCACGATTTCGATGTCGCGCGCTGGCTTCTCGCGGAGCCGATCGTGGAGGTCTACGCCATGGCCGCCTGCCTGGTGGACCCCGCAATCGGCGCTGCGGACGATATCGACACTGCGAAGGTGCTGTTGCGCACCGCCTCGGGACGGATCGCGCTCATCAGCAACAGCCGGCGTAGCGGTTATGGCTACGATCAGCGGATCGAGGCATTCGGATCGGACGGCTCGGTTCGCGTGGACAACCTGACGACCACCACCGTATCGGTGTGGGACGAGGAGGGGGCCAGCAGGGCGCCCTTCCAGAATTTCTTTCTCGAGCGCTACGCCGAGGCGTACCGGCTGGAGATGGACCACTTCGCGGCCGTGCTGCGCGGCGAGGAGCCGGCAGTCGGCTTCGCTGACGGGGTTCACGCGCTCGAGCTCGCGGAGGCCGCGGGGCGCTCCCACGCCACCGGCCGTCCCGTGGCGCTCAGCGGCGGCGCTTGATCCAGGCGTGGGCCGGATCGTCGCGGATGATCCAACTCCGCACCGGGCCAGCCATCACGTTGAGGTAATAGAGATCGTAGCCGTGCGGCGCGCCGACGGGATGGTAGCCGCGCGGCACCAGCACGACGTCCCCATCCTCCACGCAGACCGTCTCATCGAGGCTGCGATCGTCCGTGTAGACGCGCTGAAATGCGAAGCCCTGCGGCGGATTGAGACGATGGTAGTACGTCTCCTCCAGTTGGGTCTCGGCGGGCGGGGCATCGGTATCGTGCTTGTGCGGCGGATAGCTCGACCAGTGGCCGCCGGGGGTGATCACTTCCACGACCAGCAACCGCTCCGCGGGCTCGGTTTCCGGCAGCACGTTGCGCACCAGGCGGCGGTTGGTACCCTCGCCCCTGACCTCCTGCGGCATCCGCTCGCCTGCAATGGCGCGCGGCTTGCCTGCTGCGGCGGCAGGCGCGCTGCAGAGCGCAATCTCGGCTTCGCTGCCAGCCCGGATGGCCATGCGGGAGCCGGCCGGTGCATACACAGCGCCGGGCGGCGCGTCGTCGAAGACACTTTTGCGGCCGCCGAGCCCCGCAAAGGTCAGATCACCGACGTGAACGTCGGCGGTGCCCGTCAGGATGACGACGCAGGTCTCCTCGCCCGCCGATGTGGAGGCGATCTCCTGTCCCGCGGCCAGCCGGCGCACCTCGAAGCCGACATATTTCCAGCCGGCGCTCGCGGGCGTAATGGCGAGAACGCGACCTTCCGCATCCGGCGCCGTTGGGCGCACCCGCAGGCTCATCGCCCACCTCCTGCCGGCCGAGGCGCCGGGCCGAGCAGCCGGCGCACGGTGTCGAGACCGATCCGGCCATAGACACGCGGATCGGCCAGCGCCGGGTCCTGCTCCGCCTCGACCACGATCCAACCGTCGTAGCCGATATCGATGAGCGCCTGCGCCACGCCGCGGAAGTCGAGATCGCCGTCGCCGGGCGTCGTGAACATTCCCGCCAGCACGCCGTCCAAAAAGCTTCCGCCTCGCCGCAGGTTGTCGTCGAATACCTTGCGGCGCACATCCTTCGTGTGCACGTGCGCCACCCGATCCGGGTGGCTGCGGATCAGCCGCTCGGCGTCGATGCCGCCGAGGGCCGCGTGCCCGGTGTCGACTACAAAGCCGACATAGGGTTCCGTATGAGCGACGAACCGCTCGACGTCATCCTCACCATCCACGACCGTACCCAGGTGGAAGTGGTAAGCCAGACGCAGACCCTGATCCTCCAGGTAACGCGCGAGCGCGTTCAGCCGGTTGCCAAAGGCGGGCCACTGCTCCTCCGGTAGGAAAGGAGTGGCGGCGAGCGGCCGCCCGCGGTCGCCGTGAATGCTGTTGCTGCACTCCGCGATGATGAACACGCTGCTGCCGAGCGCCTCGAGCAGCTGCAGGTGCGGTTGCAGCGCCTCGATCTCCTCGTCCACCGTGCGCACGAGCAGCGCCGCCGACCACCAGCCGCCGACCAGCGCGAGCTCATGGGCGTTGAGCTGTGTGCCGAGCTGCACCGGATCGCGCGGGAACTTGCCGCCGAGCTCGATTCCCTCGAATCCCAACGCGTGGGCGTCGTGCAGCACCGTTGCCACCGGCGTCTCGCCGCCGAGCTCCGGCAAGTCGTCATTGATCCAGGCAATCGGGCTCACCCCGAAGCGAACGCTCATAGACCCTCCCAACGCGCTTTGCGAAGCCTTTCGTATTCAGCGCGGGCGGCACGGACGGAATCCCTTTCCGATACCTCGGGGACGGCCACGTCCCACCAAGCGCCCCCTGCGGAGGTCGCGGCCTGCGGGTCAGTGTCGATGACTATCACGTACGTGCGCGATGCCGCTCGCGCACGCTCTAGAGCCGCGGACAGCGCTGCGACATCCGGCACTTTTTCGCTTTCGGCCCCGAGCGCGGCCGCGTGGGCCGCAAAATCGACCGGTGCGGGATTCTTCTGTCGGGAATCGGCCAGCAGATTGTTGAACGGCACGCCCCCCGTGGCCTGCTGCAGGCGATCGATGCAGCCGAAGCCGCGGTTGTCCAGCACGACGATCACGAGCTTCAGGCCCAGCATGACGGCAGTGGCGATCTCGGAATTCAACATGAGATAGCTGCCGTCGCCGACCATCACCACGACTTCGCGATCGGGGTCGGCGAGCTTCACGCCGAGGCCGCCCGCGATCTCGTATCCCATGCACGAGAAGCCATATTCGACGTGATAGCCTCCCGCCCGCGCCGGTCGCCACAACTTGTGCAGCTCGCCCGGAAGACCTCCAGCCGCGCAGACGACCGTGGTTTCGTTCCGCGCCCAGCGACCGACCGCGCCTATGACCTGCGCGTCGGAGGGGAGACTCCGCGCCTCTTCCGGCGGCCGCACGGCTTGACTCCACGCCTTTTGCCACGCGAGGCGCTCGGCTGCCACCGAATCGCTCCAGGCCTTGGGAACCCGATGGCCGGCGAGTGCTTGCCGCAAGCCCTGCAACACCTCGCGAGCGTCGCCGATGATGGCGGCGGCACCATGCTTGCACGCGTCGTAAGTGTTGACGTTCGCCTGCAAAAAACGCCCGCACTTGGGAAACAGCGTGCGCGAGGCCGTGGTGAAATCCTGCAAGCGGGTACCGATTGCGAGCACGACGTCGGCGGCGGCCGCCGCGGCATTGGCTGCGCTCGTGCCCGTGACCCCGATCGCGCCCAGCGATTGCGGGTGCTCCCAGCCGAGCGCGCCCCGACCGGCCTGCGTCTCCGCCACGGGAATTCCGCTGGCGCGGGCCAGTTGATCGAGTGCCGTCTCGGCAGCCGAGTAGAGCACGCCGCCTCCTGCGATGATGAGCGGCGTGCGCGCCGCGCGCAGATCCTCAATGGCCCGCCGTAGCTCTTCCGGCGCCGGAGGCGGACGCCGGATCGACCGGATGACGGGCTCCAGCATCCCGGCGGGAAAGTCCCAGGCCTCCGTCTGCGTGTCCTGACAGAAAGCGAGCGTGACCGGTCCACAGCCCGCGGGGTCGAGCAGAGTCGACATGGCGCGCGGCAGCGCCTCGACGAGCTGCTCCGGCCGCTGTATGCGGTCGAAGTAACGTGACACCGGGCGGAAGCAGTCGTTGGCGCTCACGGTGCCGTCGGCGAAATCCTCCACCTGCTGCAGCACCGGGTCGGGCCCGCGTCCGGCGAACACATCGCCCGGCAGGAAGAGCACCGGGAGGCGGTTGACGTGCGCAACGGCGGCGGCAGTCACCATGTTGAGCGCGCCGGGACCGATGGAGCTGGTGCAGACCATGGCGCGCTGGCGCCGCGAAGCCTTGGCGAAGGCGATCGCCGCATGCGCCATGGCTTGCTCGTTGTGCGCACGGAAGGTCGGCAGCGCGTCGCCGGCCGCGTGCAGCGCTTCGCCGAGCCCGGCGACGTTGCCGTGGCCGAAGATGGCCCAGGCGCCCGCAAAGTAGGGCACTGCGGCGCCGTGTTGGTCGATCAACTGGCTCGCCAGGTAGCGCACGGTGGCCTGGGCGGCGGTCAGACGGATCCGCGTCACGGGCTGTCTCCTGCAATTCAGGCCGGCGGCTTGGGCCGCACCTCGCGCCATGCGGCCACGACGGCCTGCAGGTTGGCGGCGAGCGCGGCCACCGTCTCGGCCTCGCCGGCCTCGCCGGCGAGCCGCCGCCGGGCGGGCTCGGCAAAGATGGT
>Ga0335072_10006015_pt1 | contig 17808 bp, 15 predicted proteins | sample Lox_Sample_21_FD_206725 | JGI IMG/M metagenome (GOLD analysis project Ga0335072, IMG submission 206725) | Soil microbial communities from Loxahatchee National Wildlife Refuge, Florida, United States - Lox_Sample_2.1 | ecosystem: Environmental > Terrestrial > Soil > Wetlands | place: USA...
CAGAGGATGTCGGCGTCCAGTTCCTTGATTACCGAAACAACGCGCTCAGGAGCGATGCGGCCGTCAAAACCGCGACATTTATGCACGTTGTAGGTCGCAACCCGGATCTCGCTTGTCATTTTGTTATTGTTGCCGTTCAAAGACCCATCCCAGCCATTCAGTCGCGCGTTCTGTGACAGCTCGATGTCGCCACTCCTCAAGTGAAATCCGGCGGCTCTGCTTCAGATCAGCCTCCATATCGCTTTCGAGGCGGAGAGCGACCGCAGAATCCCGGACGGCCAGGTTGACTTCGTCATTCAACCCAAACGACCGGTTATCGAAATTCGTGGAACCGACTACTGCCCATAATGAATCAACACACATTACTTTGGCATGAATCATGGCCGGCTGGTACTCGTAGACTTCGGCGCCCGCCTCGAGAAGTTTTCCATATCCACCGCGGCTGGTGCTACGAGTCACCAGGTGATCGCTCTTGCGGCCGGGCACGAGGATGCGCACCCTTACCCCGCGTTCGACAGCACGGCAAAGCTCTTGCATGAGGCTTCGGTCGGGCAGGAAGTAGGGCGTGGTGATCGAAATACTCTGGCGCGCCGAAGTCAGCAGCAATTGAAACAGAACCCGCGCTCGCGTGGATCCTCCCACGGTGGGCGTGCTGTTGATGACGAGGGCGGTTGTGGGATGCGGGCAATCGATTTCAGGAAAGTATGCTTCGCCAACCAGCAGTTCGCCGCTGGCTGCGAGCCAATTCTCAGCAAATGTCGCTTGCAGGTTTGGAACCGCCTCGCCTTCCACCCTGACAACTGTATCGCGCCACCGCGGATTGCCGCGCTTCCCCTTGTACCACTGGTCGGCAATGCCGGCGCCGCCAATGAATCCGATTCGTCCGTCAACAATCAACAATTCCCGATGGGTTCGATTGTCGAGGCGACTAAGCCGGTACCATGCCAGGCCGTTATACCGGCACACTTTTCCGCCCGCCGAGATCAACGGGGCAAAGAAATCGCCGCGTGCCCCCAGGCTGCCAAAGGCATCCATCACCAGGTTCACTTGCACGCCCGCGCGAGCACGCTCAGCCATGGCCTGAACAAACTGCGAAGTGATTTCGCCCTTTTGAAAAATGTACGCCTCAAGATTGATGCTTCGCCGGGCGGCACGAATTGCATCCAGCTCCGCGGAATAGAAGCTCGGTCCGTTCGCAAGAATCTCGAGGTTGCCATTCCGGTTCACTTTGGCATCCACGAGGGATTCGAGAATGATAAGAAAATCGTGCGAATCGATGACCGGCAACTCGTGAGCGCCGGTGATCGTGTAGCTTGGCATGGGCGCGAAGACACCGGCCAGCAGCAACGCTCCCATCAGGAGCACTGCGATGCCGCCAAGAATTACGAGGGCCGCCGGAATCAACATGGGAGCAAGAAAAATCAACGCGGGCCTATCTTCCCAGGATCACGGGTTCTTTGACGCGCTCGCGTGGCTTGGATAGGCCTCTTCGCTGCTACGTCTTAGATGCACCAGCGGCTCAACTCGATCAGGAATCCTGCGACGCGGGGCGGGAATTCCGATTGCCTGAACTGCTGGGGCCCCGCTCCGCTGGAAACCACGCCTGATCTTGATTATTCCTTGTGTTTTCATCCGGTTCGTCTGGACGTCAAGTGAGAATCCTGAATCTTAACATCATCATGCGTCCGGGCTGCATGCTTCCGGTAAGTGGAATGACGACCCAGTGAAACCTATCCAGCATCTGCTGCATTTCCTCATGCACCTCGGCTACATGGGCCCCCTTGCCATGGGCATCCTCGACTCGTCGTTCCTCGTGCTTCCGTTCGGCAACGACCTGGTGGTCGTGGGCATGGTTGCAAGGAATCGCAGCGGCTTGGCTGGGTATGTCTTCATGGCCGCACTCGGCTCGACGATCGGAGCTCTGCTGCTGGCGCTGGTATCGCGCAAACTTGGCGAAACGGGCATGCGCAAATTTGCCGGGCAAAGGCGATACGAGAGCCTGAAGCGCCACCTGGGCCGGCACGCCGGCATCGCCATCGCTGTGGCCGGCCTGGCCCCGCCCCCGTTTCCGTTTACGACCGTAATTGCGGGCGCCGCGGCGCTGAAATATCGGCTCTGGCGGCTTCTTGTTGTCAACTTCTGCGCCCGCGCGGTCCGCTTCACGCTGATTTCGATTCTTGCCATCGAGTTTGGCAACCAGATTCTGGGAGTTGCGAAGTCGCCGACCTTTGAATGGTGCATGGCCCTCTTTATCGCGCTTTGTCTGATTCTGAGTGGAGTTTCGATCGCACATTGGGTAAGAAAGCCGCGTTGAACCAGTCTTCGAGTGTGGTTTAGCCCGCTGAAGACCCGGGACTAGGCGAACCTGCGCGAAGAGTGCATACTGCCACCAGAAGGACGGTGCCCGGCGCCGGGTTGCGATCCGATTCCCTTCTCCGCGCTCGTTGAGGAACGGCTGAGGCGCAGATTGGCTTGACCTAATTGGAAACGGGAGCCGCAGCGCTCGAATCGAAAGGCGCCTGCCGCACGTCTACATACACACCACCTGTCCGCAACCCGGGACAGGCAACCTGGAGGATCGATGCCTGCAGCTCGCCCTCTTCCCCAGACACTGGGGGAACTGCGCACCAGCCAACAATTCCCTGAAGCGTGCCTCAAGAGCAGGACGATCAAGGACGAGATGCGCGCCAATCTGATCGCGCGCCTGCGAAAAGCGTCGACCTCGCAGGAGAACCGGCCGACGAATGAAGCCCTGTTCCCCGGGATCCTCGGCTATGAAGATACCGTCATACCGCAGATCGTCAATGCGATCCTGTCAAAACAGAACTTCATTCTGCTAGGATTGCGCGGGCAGGCCAAGAGCCGAATCCTGCGCGCTCTCACAGCATTGCTCGACGAGCACATGCCTTATGTCGCCGGCTGTGAGATACGGGACAATCCTTACCGCCCACTGTGCAGGCGGTGCCGCGACCTGATCGCCGACCTGGGCGACGGCACGCCCATTGCCTATCTGTCGCGAGAGGACCGTTATGTTGAAAAGCTGGCCACGCCTGACGTAACCGTCGCAGACCTGGTGGGCGACCTTGACCCGATCAAGGCCGCGCGCGGCGCCCAGGATCTCTCGAGTGAGCTGACCATGCATTATGGGCTGCTGCCTCGAGCCAATCGCGGCATCTTCGCGATCAATGAGCTGCCCGATCTCGCCGGGAAGATCCAGGTTGCCCTGTTCAACATCATGCAGGAAGGCGACGTCCAGATTAAGGGATATCCGGTGCGCCTCGCGCTGGACCTTGCTCTGGTTTTCACGGCGAATCCCGAGGACTACACGGCGCGAGGCAAAATCGTCACACCGCTCAAGGATCGCATCGGCTCGGAGATACGCACGCACTATCCTGAAACGCTGCAAGAGGGCATGGCTATCACCGCGCAGGAAGCCTGGGCGGCGCGCGGTGGACCGCCGATCGAAATCCCGAAATACGTACGCGAAATCATCGAGCAGATCGCCTTTTCGGCCCGCGAAGACAAGAAGGTCGACAAGCGAAGCGGCGTCAGCCAGCGCCTGCCGATCTCTACGCTCGAACTGGTCGTTTCGAACGCAGAGCGGCGCGCGCTGATGAATGGCGAGATGCTCGTATTGCCGCGAGTCAGCGACATCTACGCGGCGCTGCCCGGCATTACCGGCAAGCTCGAACTCGAGTACGAAGGCGAAATGCGCGGTGCAGACACGGTGGTGCGGGAACTGATCCAAACCGCGGTAGCGAAGCTGTTCGACCGCTATTTTGGCGAAGTGGATACGGAACAAATCGAACTCTGGTTCAACCTCGGCGGCACAGTAAAGCTCGACGACAATCAGCCGGCAGAGGGTTCGCTATCGGATCTGAAGCAGATCCAGGGTCTCTTCGACAAGCTTTCTTCGCTTGACGTAAATCCTTCGGACCCCGCTCCGAAGATAGTCGCAGCAGCCGAATTCCTTCTCGAAGGGCTCGTCGCTCATCGCAAGCTCAGCCGCAACGAAGAGCACGGCTATGTGGCACAGGAGAAGACCGGCCGCCGCCAGGAGCGAGCTGAACCCGAAGCGGACTACGAGGAATGGCAGCGTGCAAGGCGGCCGCGCAGAGGCGGCTTGAACTGAATAGTGCGGTCGAGGTGATTCTTCAATGAGGCGCGTCCACTACAGCAAATACACCGGTGACCTGGCGTCGGAAATCGATCTGGAGAGCCTGTTGCAGGCGCTTTCCGACTACCTGCTCGACTCAGGGTTTCGAGATCCGTATGCGCGCTTTCAGGAATTCGAACACAACCTCGACGACCTGCGCGAAGCATTGCGCCGCATTCTTGAATCGGGCGATTTCTTCGATGAATCCATGCAGCAGAAGCTCGACCAACTGTCTGCGGAGGGCAAGCTCGATGAACTGATCGAGAAACTGATCGAGCGCCTTGAAAGCGAAGACTACATCTCGTCCACCTCGCAGCCGCAAGACGATCTGCTCAATGCGCAGGGCGGGGGCGGTATTGGGGATGTGCAGGGCGATGTGCGCTTTGAAGTCACCGACAAGAGCCTGGATTTTCTGGGGTTCAAGACGCTTCGCGATCTCATGGGCTCGCTGGGTAAATCAAGCTACGGACGGCACGACACGCGCCATTGGGCGACCGGCATTGAGGCCATGGGCGCATCGCAGCGATATCAATTTGGCGACACGCTGAATCTGGACACCACCACGACTCTGAGTTCCGCGATCGCGCGCGAAGGCATCACGCTGCCTCTGAACCTGGAATACGATGACCTGCACGTGCACCAGTGCGAGTACCAGAGCTCGTGCGCCACGGTGGTCCTGCTCGACTGCTCGCACTCGATGATTCTCTACGGCGAGGACCGCTTTACCCCCGCCAAGCGCGTCGCCATGGCACTGTCACACCTTATCCGCACGCAGTATCCCGGCGATTCTCTTTCGCTCGTGCTCTTCCACGATTCGGCCGAGGAGCTGCCGGTGTCGCATATCGCGCGTGTCAAGGTCGGCCCCTGGTATACCAATACGCGCGAGGGGCTGCGCATGGCCCAACGCATCCTGGCGCGTCAACGCAAGGATATGAAGCAGATCGTGATGATCACGGATGGCAAGCCTTCGGCGCTGACACTGCCTGACGGCAGGATCTACAAGAACGCGTACGGCCTCGATCCCCTCGTCGTGAGTGAAACGCTGGAAGAGGTGGCACGCTGCAAGCGATCGAACATCATGATCAACACTTTCATGCTTGCTTCCGATTTCGGCCTCGTGCAGTTTGTGAACAAGGTTTCGGAGATGTGCCGCGGCAAAGCCTACTTCACCACGCCCGACACGCTCGGCCAATACCTGCTGATGGATTACATGCAGCACAAGTCCAAGATGATCCACTAAGATTGATTCCGGCAATGGCATTGCGAGCGGCGCGCTCTGTATGATGGCCGCATGCTCACCCGGCCGTCTTCCCTTTCCACCCTTGTGATGGTCGCAATGGGTTTTTGCCTGCTTCCCTGCGCCGGCGCGCAGATCGACGCGTTTCATGCGCGATTTGACAGCGTCCTCCATCAGCATGGCATCGTGGGCGGCGGTTTTGCTTTTGTGCACGGAGACAGCGCGGCGACGCAATTCTTCTTTGGCGATGCGAAGCAGGACAGTCACAAGCCGGTTGACGCGAACACGTCGTATAACTGGGCATCGATCACCAAGACCTTCACCGCCATTGCCATCCTGCAACTGCGCGATCGCGGTCGTCTCTCGCTCGACGATCCGGCGGTGCGTTATGTGCCTGAGCTGCGACAGGTGCACGATGCCTACGGCTCCATCGACGACATCACCATCCGCGAACTGCTGACTCACAGCGCAGGTTTTCGCAACCCCACCTGGCCTTGGGATTGCGACGATGCAACCAACTGCGACTGGCAGCCCTTCGAACCGACAAAGTGGTCTCAGGTCGCCGCCATGCTCCCTTATACCCACATCGCGTTCAAGCCCGGCTCGCGCTGGAGCTATTCGAACCTGGGCTACGTCTTTCTGGGCCAGATCATCGAACGGCTTAGCGGCGACGACTTCGAAGTCTACATCGACAAGAACATCCTCAAGCCGCTCGGCATGACGAGAAGTTACTTCGACCGCGCACCTTATTTCCTCGAGGCCGATGTCTCGGCGAGTTATCTTCGCGCTGGCGACAAGCTCACGCCGCAGCCCTTCAATTTCGACACCGGCATCACTACGTCGAACAGCGGACTCAAGGCGCCCATCCCCGACATGGTGAAGTACGCACGGTTTCTTATTGGAGATAAGGCGGACCCCATCTATGACGTGGTGCTCAAACGCAGTTCGCTCGAGGAAGCATGGACAGGCGTGTTGCCGGCCGTCGAACCCGGCCAGAAACCTAACTCCTACACCTCGGGTCCCGGCGGATCGCAGCCCATGATGGGACTCGGGTTCTTTGTTCTGCAAGTGAATGGCCATCGGTACATCTATCACGACGGGGACCAGGGCGGATTTTCCTCGGAGTTGCTCATCGATCCGGCAGGTCATAGTGCCGGCATCCTTGCTGTCAATACGACTGACACGGGAGCCCCGCAGCCTGCGACCCTCCATCCTGAATCCAACACGGAACCCGATGCCAACACCGACTTGCGCCAGACGATCCGCAATGAACTTATCGAGAATGTCTTTCCGGCTTACGCGCAACAACCTACAGCGGCGCAAACAAAGTAAAATGGGAAGGCGCAAGTTACTCTCGCGGTGAGCGTACCTCCTGATTTCGCTCGATTCACCTTTGCATGACCGTCCTGGTATTCACCATCGTCGTATGGCTTGTCTCGACGCTCGCCGGTTTTCTGGGCGCGCTCACCGGGCTTGGCGGCGGAGTGGTGGTGGTGCCGGTTTTGGCGCTGGCGCTCGGCGTGGACATCAAGTACGCAATCGGAGCCTCTCTTGTCTCAGTCATCGCCACGTCTTCAGGAGCGGCGGCGGCTTATGTGCGCGAGGGATTCTCGAACATCCGCATCGGCCTGTTTCTCGAGATCGCGACCACGCTGGGCGCGCTCCTCGGCGCATTTCTCGCCACTCGCACCAGCACGCACATCATCGCGATCATCTTCGGTTTCGTCCTGATGCAGGCTGCCTATCAATCTCTCGCGAACAAGACTCCTGAGGATGCCCCGCCCATCGAGTCTGATGCGCTTGCAACCCGCTTGCGCCTCGGCGGCACGTTTCCGGTGAAGGGTGAGCGCCAAGAGTATGGGGTGCGCAACGTGCCGGCCGGGTTCACGATGATGTTCGGCGCCGGAGCGCTGTCAGGACTGCTTGGAATCGGGTCCGGCGCGGTCAAGGTGATCGCCATGGATCGCGCCATGAAGATCCCTTTCAAGGTCTCCACCACAACCAGCAACTTCATGATCGGCGTTACCGCGGCCGCCAGCGCGGGGGTTTATCTCAATCGCGGCTACATTGATCCGCGACTCGCCATGCCTGTTATGCTCGGCGTACTCGGAGGCGCGCTGCTCGGCACGCGCGTGCTGGTTCACGCCCGCGTGAGCACATTGCGAATTGTCTTCGGTCTCGTGATTCTGGCGCTGGCAATCGAAATGATCGTGAATGGATTCACGGGGAGGATCTGAGCATCGTGGACGACCGGCGCCTCGAAAATATTATCGGCAAACTGCTTCGCACGGGCGTTTTGCTCGCGGCGGCTGTCGTGCTGGCCGGCGCAGGACTCTACCTGGTGAACCACCATAGCGAACAGGTCAGCTTCCATGCCTTCGTGACGGAGCCGGCGCAGTTACGAACGCTGCCAGGCATCGTTGCCTCGGCTTTTCATCTCCAGGGCGAAGGCCTGATGCAATTCGGCCTGCTGCTGCTCATCGCCACGCCGGTGGCGCGCGTTGCACTCGCGGTGGTCGGCTTCTATCTTGAGCGGGATCGTCTGTATGCGCTGGTGAGCCTGATCGTGCTGGCGGTTCTCGCCTTCAGCCTGATGCATGCATCCTAGGCAGCGCTCTTTGCCTGTGCTCTAATCACTTCCCTTGCCAATGTCCATGGAAGGCGAGATCGGGTTCCGTTCATCAATGTACTCAGCGATGACCTTGGCCAGCAGACCCTTGGCCTCAAGAATGAACTCGACCGCGTCGCGGCCGGCCCCATATCCCCCTGCATTCGGCGTTACGTAGTGGGCTTCGGCTTTGACTTGTGCTCTCGCATTCGCCACCGCCACGGCGAATCCGCATTCGCGCATCACCGGCAGGTCGATCACATCATCTCCGACGTACGCAATCTCGTCGAGCGTCACACCCTCTTTTTGCATGATCTCCCGCACCGCCTGCATCTTGAAGGCCTGTCCCATGTAGACGAATTCGAGCTTCAGGTCGCGCGCGCGAGTGGCTACCGTCTCGCTGATGCGCTTGGTAATCACGCCGCACTTCATCCCGCCGAGCCGAGCCAGCAAAATCGCGGTGCCGTCATGCGCACTGTATCCTTTGGCCTCCATCATGGTGGATGAATGGACGCCAAAGCCGATCTCGCCATCATGCCTGGTAAGATGAGCGTTCGTCGCTGCGCTCGTCGATGCCAGGTCCGGCGCCGGAACAAGCCAGATCGTGCCGTCCGTCAGGACGCCATCGACGTCAAAAAGAATGATCTTGATGCGGCGTGCGCGATCCTGCGGCGTCAGAGTCATGTCTCGATTCTATCGAGCACAAACCGCCCGCATCCCGTAAAAATCCGCGAGAATAAGATAATGGAATCGTCCGCCGACGGAAACAAGCAGGCAGTACCCGCAGATCTCGACCCGGAAGACTACTACTTCGAGGGGCCGTATCTGGTCTTTACGGCGGCTTACCACTTGAAGCGCGGGTTCTGCTGCGGCTCAGGCTGCCGACATTGTCCCTATATCCGGCACGAAGCCGTGCAAAATCCGGCAGGCGGCTCTGACGATGGCTAGACCAACTGCTCCTGGGGCAGCATCATGGCCTCGGGAATGTGCAAGTGTTCCGGCCGATCGAGCACATACATCACCATGCGCACGATCTCTTCCGGATCTGCCGGATCCACGATGCCCAATTCTTCCGCGGGAACCAGTTCCCAGCGGTCGTGCACTCCCGTGCGCACAGCCCCTGGTTCGATGCCGGTGATCTGCACATCAGTCCGGCTCAGTTCCATGCGCAAAGCCTCGGTGAGAGCCTCGATCGCATACTTGGTGGCCGCATAGGCCCCGACGGTCGGACGCACCCGCTTGCCCAGCACGCTCGACGTGTTCACCAGGTGTCCGAATCCCTGCTGCACAAAGTGCTTCAGAAAGACGTATGCCAGGCGAAATGCTCCCTCGACGTTGACTCGCACCATGTTACAAATGCGGTCGATCTCGACGCTCTCGATGGTGCCGGCTTCAAGAAGTCCGCCGTTGTTGAAACACACGTCGCAGCGGCCAAACCGGTCGAGCGCCGCCTTCAAAAGCATTTGGGGAATGCACTCCTCGGCGAGGTTCGCGGCTACAACCGTGCAGGGACCCTCCAACTCCGATGCCAAACCCGTCAGCATCTCCATGGACGGAGCCGTCAGCACCAGAGAGTAACCCGACCTCGACAGCGACCTCGCAATAGCCGCACCAATTCCACCGGTAGCACCGGTGATGACTGCGACTTTTCCTTCGTTATACCTGTCCATACCGCCCTCGTATCGCCAGCATACGTGGATTCGACACAAAAATAGCCCCTCAAAACCAGGGGGTCCATTTCTAGATACTCAAACCTGTACCAATGGAGTTAACATGCAGCGCATGCCCGGCGAACCAGGAACCCTGTCGCTGCCGGGAGAATCAGCAGGCCCTTCGCGTGGGAAGTTCCCCCATCCTTCCGCGGGTGTATCCAAATCGATCGAAACGGAGGAAAAGCGAGATGCATTTCTTGTGGTGGGTTATCGTGGGTCTGATTGCCGGGTGGGCTACCGGAAAAATCATGAAGGGTGGCGGCTACGGCTTCTTCGTCGACGTCATCCTGGGCATCATCGGCGCCGTTGTGGGCGGATGGTTGGCCGGTCACCTTGGACTGGCGTCCTCGGGAGGAATGATCTACACGATCATCGTCGCAATCGTCGGCGCCGTGATCGTTGTGTTCCTGTTCCGCCTCGTAACCGGCAAACGAAGTTGAACCGGCGTAGCGGGTTGATCTGTCCGGCGGCTCGGGCCAAACGCGATAACGTCAGTTTCCGGATAGAGCAGCCCGATCGGATGGCGCCGGTGCGCGCACCAGTACGGCAAAGCGAGGAAAGGCGAAGCTTCCGCCGGCGTCATCGATCACATTCAACTGGCACAGATAAGGCCCAGGTTTCAAGCCGCTGAGCGGGACATCCAGTTCGATGGCCACCGCATTGCGGCCGTCCACATTGATGCTTTTGGCCTGCACCAGGGGCGTCTCATACACCTTCACCGAACCCTGGATCAACTCAAGGCTGCTCAACAGGTCGATGCCCGGCTTGACGCCTTTGGCATGATCGTCGGCCTTTTCGCGCGACGGATCATAGACCTCGTAGAGCAGATACAGGTGCTGATCCTGCCGGAACACGTGACTTATGTTGGGCACGTATTCCTCACCCTCGCGGACCAGCGGATCGTCTTTCTTGCTCGGCCGCCGCTGCGAAGCCAGAACGATAGAACTCATCTTCAGCGGCATCTTCTTCATCTCGGGCAGCGTAATGTCGGCCTCGAATGAGCCCATGCGCCCGGTCTGGTTTTCGCGGACCACGAACTTCAAATGATATTTGCCGGGCGGCAGGTTGAAGCTGGTAGTGTACTGAATGTTCTTCTGGCGGGCCTGCAGCGAGGGATCGAGATTCAGCTTCACGGTTTCCCGCGCCCGCCCGATGGGCCTCTTCACCTCGTCGATCACTTCGCCAATGATGTCCAGCGTGGCCTTGTCCTTGTCGCCGCCCTTCACAAACGGAATCTGCGATCCCGGCACGAGGATCGAAACCGGCACGTAGAACCGGTTCTCGTCGAGCTTGAAGTACAGGGCATCGAGGTAGACCGCCATGTCGGTTGCCGGCAGATCGCTCGCCAGTTGCTCTTCCAATTCGCGTTCGCGATCTTCGCGGCCCGAATGCCTGAAGTCAGCGGGCGCATAGTAGCCGGGCCGATATTCGAGCTTCAGACCAGGCCGGTCGATTTTGAACGAAAGTTTGCGGTACTTGCCGTCGCGTGCGAGGTCGGTTGAGTGAAAGCCGATGGCGTAGTACTCCGACGTGTCCCGCTGCACCTGCGCAAAGGCCGGAGCGAAGTCGTTGGAGTCGAAGAACGCCTTGCCGCCGGTATCGGAACTGAGCGTCGCCATCACCTCCTGCGTGGCGAAGTTCTGGTTCATGTTGTTCATCAGCGCGCCGCCGCTGTAGGCTCCGGTGCCCCGCAGGCTTCCTGTGGATGCGTCGCCCAGCGGAAGCACCGCCTGCAACCCCCGCGTGTCCACGCTGTAGATGGCGAGATTGGCCCGGACCGCCGCATTGATGGCCGCCCGCAGCGATGCCTGGTTCTCGATTCCGTCCCGCGAGATGCCTCCGGAAAAGTAGAGCAGCGACTTTTTCTCGCCAATCTTCTCGAGCGATTTCGAAATCGCCCTCAGCGCGAACAGTTCGCGGTCGGTGTTGATATCGTTGTATTCGCTTTCGTCGGGTGTGTAACCGGTTGTATCTTCTACCTGGTTTGAATTTGCGGTGGCGCCCTGCGCAAATCCCTGCCCTTCGGTGCCGTTATAGGCGCCGACCTCGTTATACAGAGCGTCTTTGTCGGCGGTGAAATCCTGGTCGACATTGAGCGTGTCGCCCAGCGAAACCAGCGCTACCAGGTCTGCCGGTTGCATCTTCTTTTTCAGGAAATCGCGCGCCGCTTCCACGCACCGATCCAGGTCTTCCGGCTGCATCGAGGTCAGGTCAAAGAACATCACGATGAGCCGGTGATTGCGCAGATCTTCGGGTTTCGCAACCACCACTCCTTGCGTTCCGGGCCCCTTGGTGCCAGCCGCGAGGCCGCTGATGGTGGCTTCATTCAGAGGCTTCGCCATCTCCACGCTCTGATAGTCAAAGGTGGAGATCTGCTGCTGCTTGCCGTTCTCGTAAATCTTGAAGTCGTTCCGCGTGAGCCCTTTTACGAACTGGCCGGTTTTGGTGTCGCGGACCACTACGTTCGTCAGCACCAGTTCCGCGTTGACCTTCATCACAAAGCCGCCCTGCGTATCCGACTTGACCTGTCCGCTCTGTGACGCGTCCCTATCGTTCTGCGCGGGCGCACGGCTCTGCGCGGCAGCGAACGGGCCAACGGGCACTGCCAGCAGCATCGCCGTCACGAACGCTACCGCTTTATGAAGCCCACCTTGCATTCGTCCCTTCATCACTTCAGTCAGCCGATCGCTTTGCCACTCACTTCGCTAATTCCGCTTCTCAAAACCTGAACCGCGCCATGAAGCTGAACGCACGCATCGAGTCTGCCGATGTCACCTGGCCGAATGTCAGCGAGTCCACCGCCGTATCGACGCCGGAATACTGCACCGTGTTGAATACGTTGGTTGCGGTTGCGCGGATCTCCATGCTGCGCGTGTCTCCCAGTTGCATCGTCTTCGATAGCGACATGTTGTTTTGGATTTTGCCTGGTCCTGGAATCGAGTTCCGCGATGCGGTTCCATAAGGGCCCGCCGGAGTTGTAAACGCAGCCGTGTTGAACCATTCTCTCTGGGACCCGCCGCCCGCCGTAATCGAAGCTCCCGCTACGCGGTCGGGCCGCAATGATCCCGCGGTATTGCGCGCCACGTCCAGGGCATTCGCCGCAAAGCTCGGCGTGAGGGGCGTGCCGGTAGCGAACACGAAACTGCCCGAAACCGAGAATCCCTCGAAGATATGCGACGCCGTGCCGGTCGTGAGATAACGCTTATCCTGGCCGAACGGCAATTCGAAGAGATATTGCCCGCTGACCTTGTGGCGAACATCGAAACTCGAGTTCCCTTCCTCGGCCAGCAAATCCTGCCAGTTTTGCGCCACCACGGTGGACGTGCCGCCCACCGAACCGGCATTGTCAATCGAATGCGAATATTGGTAATTGGCTCCGACCGCGATGCCGCTGCTCAGCCGCTTGTTCAAGCGGAGCGTCCCGGAGTTGAACTTTGAGAAAGCGACCGCCTGCTCGTAATTGAACAGGGCCCCTGAGTAGCTCACGCCTTCCGGAGTCCGACCCGGTGCGCTCGTGATGTCGAGATGATCGCCTTTTGCGCCGCTGTAGCCGATGTTGGCCACGACGCCCCAGGGCAGTGTCTTCTGCACATCCAGGTTCCACACCTGCACGTAAGGCAGTACGTAGTGTGGATCGAGCGCATAGTTGCCAGTGGTGTTCGGCGCGGGAAATCCGTTCGCCAACGTCAAGGCGCCGGCTGCCGCCGACTGATTCGTCTGCTCGTTCGCGAACGGCGGCTGGTGAGCCATCGTGGTGGCAAACGTGGCGTACTGGCTGACGGTATAGTTCATGCCAAAACCCGCTCGAACCACCGTCTGCTTCGGCAGGCGCAGCGCGAACCCGACCCGCGGCGCAACCGCGAGATGAAACGGGTAAACAAGCGAGTTCGGAAGCGCACCGCTGTATGGCCCGGGGTTGCCAGCGGACACTTCCGCGGCCTGCGTGAATCCGCCCGCCGGATTCGTATCTACGATCGCCAGGTGGTTGTACTTCTCGGTGTAGGGCGCGAAGAATTCATACCGAACACCATACAGCACCGTCAGATTCGACCGCGCGCGCCAGTCGTCCTGCGCATACAGGTCGAATACATTCTCGCGCAGATAGCTCTTGGCCACAGCCGAGTCAATGGTCGTTTCCTGGGCATCGCCTTCCAGGAAATCAGCGAGGGGATTGCCGGTGTAGATCCCCGTGAAGTAGAACGTCCCGGTCGAGTTCGAACCGCCGAGAAAATCACGGTGCACGCGCCGATAATCTCCGCCGAAGCGAACATTGTGCTTGCCGCGAATCCAGCTCAGCGTTTCTGACAACGAGATTGTTTGCGCCACCGAGAAGCTGGGCTGCTGCTGGCTCAGACCCGTGAACTGGCTCAACACGATGTTCGGCAGACCGAAGTTCAGGGGACTTGAGTTAAGGGCGTTGCCATCAGGGCCAAGGATTCCCGTCTGCGTGGCAATGTCCTCGAGGTTCGTGAAGAAATTCGTTGTCTGCGCGCTGCTGCGGTTCCAGCTGGAATTCAAGATGCTGGTCAGCTTGTGATAGCCCACGGTGTAGCCGGCCTGCAGCGCGTCGGAATCCGACGAATTCTTCCCGCCCAGTTGCGGAAAGAGGCCCACGTCATCCTGCGCGGAATGGCTCCAGTTGTAGTTGAAGTTGACGCTCTGCCGCAGCCCCTGTGAAGTCTGCCCGTTGCGTCTTCCAAAGCCTCGTCCCATAAACGGCGTCGCATTCGAACCGATCCCACGCATATAGCGCAGGCCGAAACGCGTCATGTTGGACTGCTCGGTCGTCAGCAGGTGGTAGTTCTGTGTCAGTCCCGGCGAATTCGGTTCGGGATAGTACTTGAGCAACGCTGCCGCTTGCGGCACAGGTGTGATCGGTGTCGCCAGCCCGGGAATGTTCCCCGCACGCTCCGAATCGGTCGGCACGGTAGCGTACTCGCTGATCGGCATCGAGTTGCGTTGCCCCTGCAGGGAAAGAAACGCCGTGTCCTTCCCACTCGGTTTGGTCAGGTACGGAATATACGGAGCGCTCATCAGCGTCAATCCGAAGTTGTTCGTTCCCGACGCGGGCTGCGGACCCTCCGGCCCATGCAGCGAGAACGGCTCGGCATTCAGCGCAGCGTTGCTGCCGTTCCAGAAGATGGCGCCGTGAGGCTGGCCCGGGTTAAACCCGCGAAAATTGCCGCGACCACCGCCGAATCCGCCGCGGCCTCCGCCGCCGAAGCCTCCACGTCCGAATCCACCGCCTCCAAAACCACCCTCAAACCCGCCTCCACCGCCAAACAACCCGCCGCCTGCTTGCATCGCAGCCGCGGCGCCGCCTTGCGCGCCGTTCTGCCCGGCCTGCCCTGCCGGTCCATTCTGTCCGGGCAGCGCGCCCTGCGCGCGCAGCGTTTCCATTGCATCGCGCAACTGATCCATATTCACGCCGGCCAGGGGACTCACGGCGCCGGCCTGCCCGGTCACGGCAACCGATTCATCGCTGAAGTCGGAGTTTCCGGCAATAGAAGGCAGTGCTGCACCGCTCGCTCCGGCCGCACCGCCCTGCGTGTCGATGCCCTCGGCAAGAGCGCTGACGAGGCTCAGGTTCTGCGCTCCGTTTCCGGCGAACTGCCGAATTGCCTGCTCCACCTGCGCGGCTTGTCCTTCCTGCCGCTGTTCCTGCGCGGCGGCCCTGGATGCGAGCATCAAATCGAAATTCAGCGTCTGATCGTGATTCGAGGCATTCAGCAGAGCTTCCTGATCTCCTGGCGCAAACGCAGCAAACTGGGTGCGGACCACGTACCGTCCGTTCTGCGGGATCGTCAGCGACCAGGCACCGGTAATGTCCGTTGTGGTGGAGTAGCGCTTGCCGGTGAGCGTATTCTGCGCGGTCACCGTCACGCCCGGCAATGGCACGTTGCCGCTCTTCACCACACCATGCAGGCGTCCACCCGGCGCCGTCTGCCCGCCCTGTGCTGAAGCGGCTGGAGCAGGAGGGGCAAGAGCCGGAGGTGTTTGCTGCGCGTGTGCCCATGCTGCCACGCCGGCCGCAATCAAAGTTGCCGCTACTGTCCAACGCGTGGCCGGCCGTTGCATGCATGCTCCCTGAGATTTGCCTGTCAATCATTCAGACGAGCGACAAAACTGGAAGGTTTACGCTGCCAGGGTATGCAACCATCGTAAACTCAGGCATGTCCGATCGCGCAGCCGAATCCGTCAAGGTCCGCATCGAAGAGATTCTCCCCAGGTCCGCAGCATCGATGCTGACCGATGCCAGGAATCTTCTGCTCGAATACGGCCGCTTCGTGATCGCCCAGCCCGGCACCGCACATTTCTGCTTCGGATCGCTCGAGCAAGAAGCCGAGCGCTTGCCCCTTGGTTATCAAGAGCAAGGCGGAGGCTGCCTGATGGCGTGGATCGCTGATGAGCCCGCCGGCTTCGTCGCGTGGCGCGAGTTGCCAACCAGCGTGGCGCGCGATGCGTGGGAGATGAAGCGTCTGTGGGTTCGCCCGGCAGCGCGCGGCCTTGGGCTGGGCCGCTTGCTGACTCAGGCCGTGCTCGATCGCGCCTCCGCGGCAAAGCGGGCGGCGATCTATCTCGATACTGTGCCCAAAGCGATGGCGGCCGCTCATCGCATGTACCTCGACCTGGGGTTTAAACCCTGTCGCGCCTATCACGACAACCCGATCGAAGGCATCGTCTACCTTGTTAGGCGCTTCTAAAAATCCCGCACGACCCAGTCCTGCCTCTCTGCGGGCCAGCTGGTTCCTTGAGACGGATGCGGCGCTTCGGGCCTGTTTCGGCCTCTTTCGAACGCCGTGTGAAAACCCGCCCCGCGCAGCTCCCAGATAACGGCTTTGTCACCCTTTTGTGTTACCCGCACATATTTTTGTTGCTTCACATCGTTTGGACGTGTTAACTCTTGAGCCAATAACTCTCTGGTAGCTACCAAAGAAGTTACCCGGACCGCATCGAACAGGAACCTCTCCCATGATGAAGATCGGAACCACCATCCGCTCGCACCGGTTGCAAAAAGGGTTATCCCAGGGCGACATCGAAAAGAAGACCGGCCTGCTGCGCTGCTATCTGTCGCGCGTTGAAAACGGGCACACGGTGCCGTCGCTCGACACGCTCTCGAAGATCGCCGTCGCACTCGATCTACCCATTTCCCAGTTTTTCGCGGAAGACTCGGTTGGCCGGCAGTTCAACACCCAAAGGCTCTCCGACGACGAGCTGCGCTTTCTCACCCAGATACGCCGCTACTCTACGAATTTGAATGAGAGCGACCGAAAACTGCTGCTCGCCATGGTGAAGAAATTCGCGGCCACCGCGGTGCGCTAGCGCTCATCGGCTACACATCATTGCCCAGGTGGAAGATGGGTTCCACTCCATGCCCGCCAGCCAGCAGTGCCTGTTCCTCGTGTCCTTCCAGCGGCTTGTAATTCTGCGCCACATCCATCGCAAGCCTGAAATAGCGCTCATCGCCCGGCGGAATCGCCGCCGTGATCGGATGCCCCAGTGTCCAGCGCAGCCCCCTTGATGCTTCGTCAGGAAATCCTGCCGGCTGATACCAGCATTTCGGCTCAGGATGATTTTTCTGCTCGCTCGCCGGCCAAACGGTCTTGGCCATGCTTTTCAGGCACAGGATGCCCATGTTTTTCTCCTGCGCCTTCTTCAAGATCTGCGGGCCGAATCCGGCCTGCGAGACCAGAACCCAGTTCAGAGGAAACAGAATCGTGTCGAAGTTGTAGCGGTCCATCGCGGCCACCGCTGTCTCAGCCGAATGCACTGAGAAGCCGATGTAGCGAATCTTGCCTTCTTTCTTTGCCGCTTCCATCGTTTCCATCGCTCCGCCCGGACCAAGCACCGTATCCAGTTCCGTCATCTTGGTCAGAGCATGGAACTGATACAGATCCACGTGATCCGTTTGCAGCAGCCGCAGCGATTCCTCGAGCTGCTTGCGCGAGTCATCCTTCTTGCGTCCTTCCGTCTTGCAGGCCAGAAAACAATTCTTCCGGTACGGAGCCAGGGCCGGTCCAAGACGTTCCTGGGCGTTGCCGTAGCTGGGCGCCACGTCAAAGTAATTGATGCCACGATCGACAGCCTCGGCGAC
>Ga0335072_10006016_pt1 | contig 17806 bp, 18 predicted proteins | sample Lox_Sample_21_FD_206725 | JGI IMG/M metagenome (GOLD analysis project Ga0335072, IMG submission 206725) | Soil microbial communities from Loxahatchee National Wildlife Refuge, Florida, United States - Lox_Sample_2.1 | ecosystem: Environmental > Terrestrial > Soil > Wetlands | place: USA...
GCTGGAGGTACGCAATGAAACTGCGCCTCGGTTCTTTCTTGCTCTTGCTGTCCGCTGTTTCGAGCGTTGCGTCAGCGCAGATTCCTCTGGTCGAACCTCGTGTGCTGACAAAGACGGATCAGAGCGATCGAGTCGCCACCGTCGAGATCGCCTCGCGTTTCGTCACCGCGATCCGCCTGCCTGAGACCGTCAGCTCAGTCGTGGTCGGTGACCCGTCCAAATTTCAGGTCGAGCACTCGGACCACGAGGCCAAACTTGTTTTTGTCAAAGCCCTTTCGGCAGCCGCGAGTGAAACGAATCTCCTCATTTCGACTGTGAACGGGCACGAAATTAGCCTCCTGCTAGTGAATCGTGGCGACGCTATGTCGGATCCTCACCCCGTCGATTTCCTCGTAAAATACGAGATTCCACGCGGATTTTTGGTCAATCCATCGGGATTTCCGTTCGCGCTAGTCGGGGAGACTCTCCCGCTCTTTCAAAGTGGGGAAGGCACTGGCGGGTTGCAACCAGCGTTGGCGCTCGCTGCCGGATCCGCTTCTGTTTCGCGCGCTACCCCGAACGCAGCTCCACCGACCAACGGTCCATCGACGCGCGCGACGTCCGTATCCCAACTCGACAGACTCCTCGAACAACAGCAGAGGGCGCCATTACCCTCCTTGTACGGAGAGCACACCAAGCAAGAACTGGCCGCAGGCGATCGCGTTCGCGCGGGTGTTAGCGAAGTGATCGATGGCGGCGAACGGGTGGTCGTTCTGTTCTCGGTGGTTAACCCAGCCAAGCACGCGATCCTTTTGATGCCTCCGCAGATCCAACTTGGGGGAACAACGACTTCAGGAAAGCTCGTTCATCACCAGCGATGGTCGACCGCAGAGCAACTCCCCATCGACGATTTTCGGCTCAATCCGCGCCGCCTAGGCCCTGGTGAGCGCGCGGATGGCGTTGTAGTGTTTGTCCGGCCGCCGTACAAGCAATCGAACGAAACGTTATTTCTGCAGATGGCGGAATCCGGTGCGGTGGACCGCCCAGCCCTGGCTCCGATCGGATTTGGGGTAAGCACATCGTGGGAGGAACGGAATCATGGAAGCAAATGAACCGAAGGTCCGCGAACCTTTAGAGGAGACCGCGACGGACCAGCCCCAGTCCTTCGAGAACGACGCACATCCAGGATGGCGCGAGATCTTTCATCAAGCTTTTGAGAAAGCACGACGCGAAAGCAAGCCCGTGAATCGCACGGGGCTGGGGCGCGATCACAGCCGATCGTTGTTTCTACTCGCTGGAGCCGTCATTGCCGTCTTATTACTGTTCTTGGCGGTATTTTCGTCGCCGACGCGCACACGGAAATCGCTCCATACGCGATCCGTCGGAACCCCCAATCTTGGTCAGAAGCTCGGTCCGGGGCAGCAATCCAACACGTCGACTGGGTCGCCGACTCCACTACTGAGCGCCCAAGTTGGCTCACCTGATGCGGCAGGCTCGAGCGGTGTCACGGCCGATGATGTGGACCGAACCGCGCGTCCTGTCCCGCCACCAATGAATGGTCAGCGACATCCTGTTCAGACTCATGCTCCGGCGCAGGCGACTCCCTATGCCTTAGGGCAAATCGATTTCTCGAACCCAATGCCCGGCAGCACCGCTCCAGAAACACCTTCAGCGACAAGAGCGGAAACGGATGACTTGCGAAAGCCCTCACTGGTGTTCGTGAGGAGCCCGCAAAACGTGCCAACCAGCACTGAAACCAGAGCCACGGCCGCTGCAGTAGACGACAAGCCTGCGCTGGCTCTGCCGGCGGGTACGAGACTGATCGCTCGTCTGGAATCGGAGGTGAGCACCGCTGTGAAAGATCCCGTGGTGGCAACGATTGAGTACAACTACGAGAAAGGGGGCGAGATTATCGTTCCCGCCGGAGCAAGAGTGATCGGCGCCATTCAGCAGGCCGACAGATCCGGCAATATGCAAATTCGCTTCACCTCGCTTCAAATGCCGGACGGGTCCACGGAAAAGCTGGAAGCGTCCGCGATGAGCCTTACGTACGGCCCTCTCAAGGGCACTGTCAGCGGAAAAAAGACGGGAACGAACTTCCTCGTGCGCACCTTCACAGGGCTCGGTCAAGCCGCGACCTATCTAGTCGGTTCGGGCGGGCTGAGCGCTCCGCTCTCTGAGAGCGCGTTTCTCCGAGATCGGATTGCCACCAATATCGGGATCGCCGGTGATCAGGAACTGAACAATCTCACGTTCAATCAGAACATCGTCGTTACGCTCTCCGGCAACACGCGCTTCTATATCGTCATGGAGAGCGATACTGGTCGGCCGGAAGCAGCGCCTACTGCAAAGCAACAATCGAACGCTGCTCCTGCAATGTCAGTGGACGAACTACGCCAACTGTTACAACTCCGACAAGAGTTGAACGCGATGTACCAGCAGGACGGAGCCGCGCAGAACGCCGAGGCGTCGGCGGCGCAGTGAGACGGATTGAAGAATGGAACCGAACTGGAAACCGTTGATTGCCAAGCTCGGCGAGAAGCGCTGCGCGGGGTTCATGTTTATGGGGAGGATGAATGGCATCAACCTCTACAAGCACGGAATCGTGCGCATCTATCTGAATCTGGATGACCAGGGTCGCTGCTACCTGTACCGGGAAAAGGGGCGTTTTGAAGAGACAAGCTTCGCCGTCGAGCTCGCCAGAATCGAAGCGGCTCTTGCTGACCTCGGCGAAACCCTTGAGAGCGCTTACGACGATTCCTACATCGAAGAGAAGAGAAAAGCTCTCGCAAGGGCCGGCATTTTGGAAGAACGCATCGAAATCAAACCCGAAGATTGGACCATCCATTAGTCCACTGCCTTTCCTCTGAAGAGATCTTCCGCTAGAAATCCCACCATCGTTCGAACTGTCGTGAAAAAAGACAGCGGTCGAGTGCGCAAGCCGCAGGTTCTCGCAGCACGTCCGGGCTTTTTTGAGCTCCCACTTTTTTGACAATCCCGCGAACTCGCTTTAGGGTTCACGCTCTCAGCTTCGCTCTTCGACAGCGCGTGTACGGGCGGAAGTGGCGATCGAGAAAGGAGACTGAACCCAATGAAAGTAAGGGTAGACGACGGATGGAAAAGAGCGCTGGCGATGTGCGCGATCTGTTTCATCCTGGGCGGCCAATTCCTCTGGGCGCAGAATCTCGGCACTCAGCCGGCAACCAACGTGGCTGTTCAAGGGCAGACTGCGGCTCAGCCCGAAGGGGCCTTCCTCAACTTCATCAATTGGATAGGGAACGTCATCGCCCCGGTGGGAGCCGGCGGCGCAGTCGTGGGCGCGGTCGTCTCCTGGCTGCACGGGCGCGGAGTGGGCCGGTGGCTGGCGGCGGCTGCGGGGCTTCTCGCCGTTTCTGGAATCACTCGCTTGATCGAGTTCTGGATCACTAACGGAACCGGGGGCGTGAACTAGAAGTCCACGGCCTCAGTAGGGAAGACGGGCGCTTGCGGAAAGGAGTGAGCACCACGGAAGCGCCCGCCAACTCTGGTGCGCGAACCGTGCCAGAAATGAATTCAACGAAATACACGAGGGGAAAATGGCCGTTCCGCAAATTCTGAACGATATCATTCAGGTTCTTCTCGATCTCGCGCCCGCGGCATCTCTGGTCGCTCTCGTTCTTGCAGGGATCAGCCTGAGGCGCGAAGGCGGAACGACCTTCCTCATAGGCGGTGCCTTCACGAAGTGGATGTTCTGGGCGGTCCTGTTCGTCGCGCTCGTTCCCTTGCTTGGATGGTTTTCTTCCTTCGGAGTTGCCGCGCAGGTGCCATCCGGAGGCGTCACCACGCCTTGGTTGGCTTCGTTCGAGACGGATGTTTCGAGCTTTGTGACGAATTTCGTCGTGGGGCGTGTCGCTACCACCCTCGCAGCCTATTTCATTTTGCGGGCTGTTCTGGATACAGCTTCGGGAGGTCATCCCCTCCCATCCGTGTTGGCGGCGATGTTCTTGCTCGGCCTCGAAGCAACGCACACCTTGATGTCCGGATACAACAGCGGAACCCAGTACGCCTTGGCCGACATTCTCGACGGACTCTGGAACTACTTGGCTGGAACGATCATGCCGATCGCGGCGGGTCTGGCAATCGCTGGAGCCATTCTCAATTTTGCGACAAAACGGCCTGCGATGCGCCTCGTGGCTGTAGCCCTCGCAATGCTATGTGTCTCAGGAATCTGGAAACTGGTTCTCTCGATGGAGGCATAAGGGAAGCCGATGTCTTTCACGAACGGAATTTTGAACCTCACAAACTGGACTGCCAACGTAATCCTCCCGACGCTCACCGGTTTGTTTTTCGCCATCGCCATTCTGCGGTTTGCCCGGTCCGAGTCCTACGCCCCATCCATGTATGGAGGATTTCTGTGCTTGATGGCTTCCGGGCTGTTGCGAGCCATGGAGACGTTTGCTTCGCAGCGAGCCTGGAGCGATCCCGACGTCTACTGGATGTCCTTAGTGACCCTCGTCGATTGGATCTGCAACGTGCTCATGCCCGTGTACGCGGGCATTCAGGTTGCGGCGGGCGCACTGCGCATGGGCATCGTGACGCGAGTCCACCCCACAGAAGGATGGCTAAGGCATTTCGTCGTGGCCGGCCTCTGTTTGCTTCTCTCGGGACTGGTGCGGTTGGCGGAGTTTTTCGTCGCACAAGGAACAGCCGGAATTCGGTAGGAGAAAGAAATGGCGCTCGAAGTGACACCGGTGTACCGCAACCTCCGCACACGCGTCACGTTCTTCGGTCTAGAAGCGGAAGACCTTTTCGCCATTTTGGCACTCGCGGTCGTGGCGAATGTTCTCGGTCGGTTTCTGCACCGCGAGATGTTTGGTCTGCCAATGAACATGATTCTCGAATACGTCGTCCCGGTGCTCAGCATCCCCGCGCTCATGCTCTTTAAGTACGGCAAGCAGCGCGGCTACATCCACGATTGGGTCATGTTTCACGCGAAACCTCATGTCTATTCGGCACTCGAACGGGACCGGGAACTCACGCGGGATTACCTGCGGTCGGGAGGTTTGTGATGCCGCTGACGGCCGAACGCTACAGGCAATCGTTCAGTGACCCGCCTCTCTCTGAACAGTTGCGCATCCGCGACTTGCTCGAAAACGTGGCTGTTCAGATCGACGGATCTCTCGTCGCGGGCTACGAAGTAGGCGGCATCCAGTCGTATTACGCGAGTGACGAAGGACGGAACCGCATCAAGGGGCTGCTCGAAGCTCTTGTGCGATCGCTGCCCGAGCGGTCCATGCGCATGCAGGTGCGGTTTGAAATCTCAGAAGGGACAGGGGACTTGATATCGCGCTATCTCCGCGAACGGCGGAGCGAGAGTCCCGTCCTGCGCGAACTTGATCGTCTCCGTGTCGAACTGTGGCAAGGCCGCGAAGCCGCGGGTTTCTACCTGCAACACTTCTTGCACCTCTACTTCATCTGGAATCCTCGGATTCACCACGAGTCGCCCGACTTTGAATGGAAACGGAAGATGAAATCGACCGGCGGCTCCAGTCTTTCGGCAAAGAAATGCATCGAGCGCTCGCGACAGGAGCACGAAGAACTCCTCGCCGAGTTCAACAGTCTTCTGGCAGGGGTGGAAGCGACGCTCGGCTCGACGGGTATGAGCATGCGGCGCATGAGCCACCAGGATATTTTCCTCGAAATCAAACGGGCCCTACACCCGCTCGGGAATGACATGTTGCCTTACCGTCCCGGCACTGAGTCGCTCTGGCAGGAAAGCGCCCGTAGCCAAATGGCTAATGTGAACATCGAGGACGAACAGGACGAATACCTCAAGGTCGGCGGCCTGCTGTATTCCTGGATCAGCCTAAAAGACCTTCCGGACGCTACCTTCCCCGGAGTTCTCCGTGAGCTTGTCGTGACCGATTTTCCGCTGGTCATCAATGCGGAGGTGACTCTTCCCGACCAGAGTAAATCCATCAAGCAGTACAAGAGCCGGCTGCGGAAGATGATGGCAGCGCAAAAGGATTTTCACGGAGGTTTCCGCATCAACGTGGACGCCCAGGTGGCCGAGCACCAACTCGTGAAAGTGCTGCAGGACCTGATTTCCAGTTCGCTCAAAGCCTGCCAGATGAGCTTGATCGTAACAACCCGAACCTCCTGGCCATCCCGGAACCGAGCGGAACGAGAACAGTCGGAGCGCATCTTGTCAGACCGCCGTCAGCGCTTGCTGCATGCGATCGCGCGCATGAACGGCGGACGCGGGATTCCGGAGACACTGGCGCAAAAGCGTCTCTTCTTCACCGGACTTCCGGCCATGGGAGGGGAGAACCGCCGTGAGCTGGATCTACTCACGCTCAACGCTGCCGACCTTTTGCCAGTCGAGATGCCGTGGCGGGGAACGCCCCACTCCTCAGTCATGGTTCTCGAAACACCGTATCGCCAGCTCCTGCCGTTCTCACCATTTGACTCGAGCTTGGGAGACGCAAACATGTTGATTATGGCCAAGAGCGGCGGCGGAAAAACTTTCATGGCGCAGCTCTTTCTCCTGATGATGGCCCGCGCGAATCCCCAAATCTCGATCATCGAGCGCGGCGATTCCTACCAGCCGCTTGTGCAGCTGATGGGCGGACGTGTCGTCGACGTAAGGCTCGACGGGGCGGAAACACTCAACCCGTGGGATCTGCCAGCGGGAGAGACGATCCCAAGTAAAGAGAAGATCGCCTTTCTCAAGAACCTGACGCGGCACATGATCGGCGACAGCCCCGGATCGGATACATCGCTGGTCGATAACCTGCTGAGCGACGCCATCGGGCGGACCTACAAGCGCTGCGCGATTCGCTACTCGAACCCCATCCCCACCTTCAACGATCTCCGCGAGGAGCTGGCCCAGTGGCGCGACGAGGAGAAAATGCAGCGCACGATCGACGAGGCAAGGCTGGCGGCGATCAAGCTGCGCTCTTGGACCGGAGAGAAAGGCATTTACGCCAAGCTGTTTGACGCTCACACGACGATGCGTCTCGACAGCAACTGGCTCTTCTTCAACGTCGAAGGGTTGAGTTCCGATCCGCGACTCGAAACGGCAATGAGCATGTTAATCGCGAACGCAGTCGCATCACGCGCCGGCGGATACACAGGGCGCCCGAGCATCACGGTTCTCGACGAGTGCTGGTTCCTTTTGGATTCTTCGACGCTGGCCCCGGAAGTCGCTCAGCTCTTTCGGACGGCTCGAAAAAGAAATGCAAGCGTGTGGGGCATCAGTCAGACGGTGGAAGATTTTGTCGGAACCGAACATCAGCCCAAAGAGCACGGGCCGGGAATTCTCAAGAACGTGAGCACGAAAATCGTGGGGCAGCAGCCAGGAGACATGGCGCCGCTCGCCAATCACCTTTTTTTGAATCCGGTTGCCCTCAACGAGGTGAAGCGGTTCAGCGCTCCCCGCAAAGGCGAGAGCGCGGACGCCTTGTTGGTTCTCGGCGAGAAGGCCGAGACGACGCAGACAATCCGCATCGTTCCGACAGCGGTTGACTACTGGATCTGTACCACGTTCCCGCGAGAGCGGCGGTATCGAGCTTGGGTCCTTAGGAAATTGTCGGATCGGCCTCTCTTCGAGGTGTATCTGGATTTGGCGCGGAAATTTCCTGCGGGGTTGTCCGAGATTCCTCCGCTGCCCGAAGAGATTTCAGGGGCAGTCACAGGAGAACCGTCATGACAACCCTTGCCGTTCAACGCTTAACCTCGTGGCGCGTATGGCTGTGCGTCGTGCTATGCACTGTGCTCGCGGTTCTTGTGGTGGCCTTGATGCCATGCCTGTGCGACCTGCTGGGGCGTGTGGTTGATTGGCTTGCGAATTTGATGCCTCATCTGAATCCCTTGTGGAAGGAGTCACCATGGTTGTCCTGACGAATATTTTGTTCGGACTTGTTTTCGTCCTGTTTTCCTACGGAATCGTGGTCGCGAGAACGCGCCGGCAGCTTCTTGCCCTGGCTATAGCAGGGATCTTGGCAGTAGCCGTCGTGGGCCCTCCGCCAGCACAGGCCCAGTCGAGTTTGGTCACCGCGATTCAGTCGGTATTGAACGTGATTAACGGCAAGATCCAGACCGCATTAGCGGCGATCAACAAAGTCCGTACTGCGATCAACAAGTACTACCAGGAAGCCGTCTGGCCGGTCGCGCTCATAAACCAGACGAGGGCGCTCGTAACTCAGATGATCAGCCAGTACCGAAATCTTATGCAGAGCATCCTTAACATTCGTCTCAACAGCGCAACGCTTCCGACCCCTGTCGCGCTGGAAAACGTCATGCGGAATCACCAGACGAATGACTTGGCGGCGCTCACGACATCTTTCGGCAACGCGTTTGGAATGGTTCCAACCGTCACGGCCGCGAGTCCGTCGGATCGCGCCATGATGGATATGGATGACGCATTGGCGATGGACAACCTGAAGACTCTTAAGGAGAGCGACTCCGCAGATGATTTGGTTCTTGAGGCAGCCAACGACATCGAGGATCAGGCGGCCCAGGCAGCGCCGGGCTCTGCGCCCTTTTTGACCGCGACCGCTGTTGTCGCGAGTATTCAGAGTCAGGCTCTTATGCAGAAGATGCTCGCCGCTGAGTTACGCCAAGAGGCTGCGCGATTGGCTCATGAAAATACCCTCCGCAAGCGCGGCGCCTTGCTGACCGGTGATGTAAGCAGTCAGATCCTGAATCTGCTCGAGAAACGATAGCGCTTACGAAAGGAGAAAGCTGGTGAAGAGGTTCATCGAAGCTACAAAGAGTGGAATTGCGTGGTTGTGGCGGCACAAAGTGCGTGCGGTTGCGGTGACCACAATGTTTTTCCTCCTGGCGCCGAAGCCGGTCAGAAGCCAGTTTCTCGACCCTTGCTGCGCCATTATGGCGGCTGGGCTCAACACGATTGGAAGCACTCTGAGTAGCGTGGTGGGAGGCGGCTTAAACGACATCCTGTCGATCGAGCAGGATATTTCGAAATTCGAGCAGACGATCGTGTGGCCTCAGCAACTGATCAATCAAGCCCGTTCACTCGTCGCGAGCATGCAAGGCCTCTTCACGCAAATGGAAGCGCTCATGCGGCTGCCCGTCAAGAGTGCGACGTTACCAGCGACGCAGCAGTTTGAACAAAATCTGCTCTCGCGAGATCCCAACCAGATTGCGCAGACAACCGCTCAATATTTGGCTGTATACGGCGGGATTCCGGACGCTACGGCGGCGGCGCCCGAGACACGAAACGTAGTCGACATGACCGACGCAGCGGCACAGGCGGCGATGAAGAGGGCGATAGAGATTGACGCTCTCGCCGATCTCGAGCTGCAGGCGGCCGATCAGATTAATCAGAGCATTGCCACGGCGGCACCAGGAAGCGCACCGATCATTGAAGCGCAAGCCGATGCGTGGCTGGTCCGAGCAAACGCCTATACACAGTCTGCCACCGCGGATTTGATGCGCGTCCGCGCTGTCGACCTTGCCGACCAGAGCGCAACTGTAAAAGCCGGCGCGGCCAACTCGAGCGCAATCCAGCAGCAGATTTACAACCTCCTGAAGAGGCCATGACCCGTGTTTTACTTTCAGCAGCTTTTCCAGACTGCACTGAATGGCATCGACAGCGCGAACGTAACCGGAGCCGTGCTGAGCATTGCCAGTGTTGTGCTTCTTTTGAGTTTCCTCTACAGCGCCTATCAAGCCTTCGCCGCGGGAGGAGACGTGCGGCTGTTGGCCGTGTCAGGAATTAAATACCTGATCCTCGGCTTAGTATTCGCAAGCTACGGCACCGTGTTTCGCGACGTGAACGGGATGTTCGACTCAGTCGCGAACTTCATCTACGGCTCAACTGGTGTTGGGGACGTTTTCTCCAATTGGATGAGTCAGTTGGCGCAATACTGGCAATCCAACGGGAATACTTCCCTATGGAATCTCGTAACGGGCTTGGCCTCAGGAGTCATTAGTCTCTGGCTCATTCTGGGAGCCTTCGTAATCTTCCCTGTCTGCTATCTGATCTTCACCATCTTCTACGCGATGTATGGTTCGGTGCTGTATGTGACCGGGCCATTCGTTCTTGCTCTGCTCCCGAGTCGAGGACTCGGCCAGTTATCACGAACATATCTTGTGAACCTCATGACCTTCCAGGCGTGGGGTCTAATCTACGCGATCCTTCAGGTCCTCATGTCCGCGGTCAACCTCTCCAGCATCGACGCGGTCCTCAATTCGAACGGGGTGCTCAACAGTTTTGTGGGATCCAGTCAGATGGTCCTTCTGGCTTTGACGGCCAGCATCTTCTCCTTCTCCATTGTACTGATCCCGTTTATTGCCAGCCGGATTGTCCACGGCGATGTAGGCAGCACGATGATGACCCTGGTCAGCGCGATGACGTCAACAGCAAGCGCCGTGGCGGGCATGGCTGCGGCTTCCTTCGTGGGCGCAGGCGAAGGAGCCATGGCCGCTGTTTCTGGCGGCGCCGCACCCGCCGCGGCGCCCGCCGCTGCCGGCTCGCCCGTCGCTGCCCTGCGGGATAACGCAACGAGCACGTCTTCGTCATCTTCGACCCCAGCTTTGGCGGCTTCCTCCACATCGCCCGCGTTGGGATACGGTGGAACACCGGCTCAGACATCTGCTGCTGCTGATTCCTCAGATCGAGGCTCGTCCGCATCGCCATCGCGCGCATCCTCACGGCCCGGCCAGTATCGTGGATTTAATGGGCCGCACGCCGTGGCTTGGTACGTCGGCTACTCCCTCGGTTCAGCCTATCGAGGACTGAAAGGAGCCGCGTAGCGAAATGAGTGGAAGCACTCACGGGAGTTCAGAGATGCAGTCTTACACGAAATATTACGAACACGACGGGATGCTTCGAGCGTATGCCAATCGAAGCATGGTGCTAGCCATGATCTTCGGCGCTCTTGCGATGGCCTCACTCGGATTTGCGATTTACGTCCGAATTCAACCGCCGACGGTGATTCGTGTTGACAGCGATGGCAACGCCTTCACAATTGCCGGCCCGCACATGCGAAAAACGGCGCCTCTCGATCTTTCGTTTGATCCCGCGCCTTCCGACTCAGTCCCGGGGATTGATCCGAGTGACATCGAAGGCAGGGCCGTCGTGCGTCAGTTCCTCACGCGCTACCTCTCGTATACACCCGACTCTGTCGACCGGAACCTCGCCGAAGCGCTGAACATGATGACGGCAAACCTTCGGCTCTACACCATGAACAAACTTCGAGATGAGGATACGGTCGGAAAAATTCGCACCGACCATATGATTTCCGATTTTGAAATTCGGTCCATTGAACGCGTGAAGGGAACTCCGTGGACCTATACGGTTTTCGGTGCGAAAGAGATTCACAGAGTAAAGAACGAAACAGAAGCAACCGATCAAATCGTCGCCAAGTACACCGTTCGCCTCGTCGAGACGAGTCGGTCGGAAACGAATCCGAGCGGGCTTCTCGTGGCTGAATATGGCGAGGAGCAAATGGTGGGCGACCGCGAGACCGGGTTGCAGCAGCGGAGCGATCTGGATGGGGACAGCCATTAAAAGGACGCCGCGCACGCGCGTGTTCCTTGGCCAACAGTCGATCGAAACGACGGAAGGAGATTGAGGGTGACAGCAAGCACAGCAGAGGTTCCAAGCGATGGAAGAAATGCAACGGCGGCCAGCGGCGCGCGCGGAACTCGGAAGGCGCGAGCAAACTTACCGGATGCAGGGGAGACCCGGCGATTCTTTCTCGCAAAACCGGGCAGCTCCAGTGGCGCTCCCGAATTGGGCAGGGAATTCTCCGGTGAGCCAGAGGCAATCGTCGAGTCACTCAAAACAGGTTTGAACTACTTCGTGGTTTCCGAGTGGCGGGGAGTTGCGGATTTCTCGGGCAAGAAACCGCAACTCGGGCGAGAAGCGATGCCCAAGGGGCAAAGACCCGGCTAGCCAATAGATTCTTTACAGACTGAAGTAAGTCTGTCGAGAGCCGTCCACAAGCTCGAACGATTGTGGATCAGTGCTCGATCCGCTCGAAGTGTGTCCAACCGGATTCACAAAAGCGGGTCGGGAAAACTCCCGGTTTGTGTTGCCGAGCAAACCAGGGAGCAGGAAACGCAGCAACGATGAGGTGAAAACGTTGAACTGCCAATGAACAACTGAGCTGGTCCGGTTCTTCGCGAGCCTGACCGGAAACCTTACCTCGTTTTCGGCGCAGGACAGCGAAGAGACCGGCGGCAACGGCCTCCCTCGTCTGTCCTTTGCCGGACGGAAATAAGGAGGAGAAATGTCAGATCAGGAAAGCAATGGAATGCCTGTCATCACGATCGACATCAACGAGTTGGGACAGATGAAGCAGCGGCTGCCGAGGTTGACCCAGCAGGAGCAGCTCGAGAACACGCTCCTCCAGGGTCTTTATCCCGGCATTCGCGTCGCGCGCCTCAACGTCCCGCCCGGAAAGCTCGAAGACCACCAGGAGAACGAAGTTCAGAAATCGATGAGGGCCTTCGTTTTTGACGGTGTGCGCTACAGGCTCGTGGGCGCCAGCGCTTCGGCAAAGAGCGGAAAGTTCTACGCCGTGGACGAGCGCTACGAACCGGCGATCGCCGAGCGATTCCGGAAATGGCCGGAAGCAGCTATCACCTACTTCGGAATTCTGGTCTCGCCGTGCAAACAGCGTGTCCAGTTGCCCGATGCGAAAGTGATGGTCGTGAAAGACCGCACGCTGGGAACCAACGATTGCCGGGGCTGGATCTCACAGTCGGTGTTCGAACACTTTCATCTGCCCGGGCACCGGCTCTATCAGTTCCGCCTGGCTTTCGAGAACACGCAGGCCAAAGGAGGTTGCAAGGTAATGCCCGACGATGTCGCAGAAAAGCTCGGGGCGGACATCATCTTGCCGGAGTCTTGCGTTAAGCCCGAGTACAAGCAAACCGCGCGATTCCTCGACTTCCTCCATTGGCGGAAACCAAAGATCGAGGTTCGGACCTTCCGCGGGCCCGTCGTGTTCGGCATCCGGGAAGTTTCGAGAACCCTCGAACTGCACAGCAGTTACACACTGATCGAGCACGCTCCGTGGGAGTCGATTCAACTCGAAATCGTTCCGCTCGCAATGGAACAAGCACGCAAACTGCGAACGGCGTGTGAGAGCGGGAAGTATGACGAAGTCATCGAACTTCTCGGCGCGTCGCATACGCAGGGTCCAGGGGAGGAAGCGAACGAGTCCGAGTACACCTCCGCCGAGCATACCGTTGTCGAGGCAGTGCTCAAGGTGGACTCGAGCGGCTATCTCATCAAACACCCATACATTAACAACGCACTGAACCGTTTGCTTGCAAAGTGGGCTTTCAAACTTTGCACGGCGGGCGGTTTCAAAATCCCTGGCTTCGCCCTAGTCGATGACGGCTTCCTCTGTCTATACCAAGGTCGCATCGTCGCCGCGTCGGACTGGATGCCTCAGGACACAACCATTGGTTCCATTTCGTGCGCGAAGAGTCTGGTCGTGCGCTACCCCATCCGCATGTTCGAGGACTTGCTTCCCGTCACGCGAATCTCGACCGAAGAGGCCGCCAATCTCGCGACGCAAGCAATCGACGAGCAAAACGGTTGTTCGATCGACCTATCAGCCGCAGTGGATTTGGTGGAGAAGCAGATCAAGCTCGATGGGACACTCACCCTGCACAGTGAAACCGCAGCCAAGAACGGAGGAGACTTTGACTTTGATCTCGTAGCCGTGGTCGAAGGCGATCGTTTTCCTCGCTTCGTCGAAAGCCGTTTCGCTCATCAGGAATGGCACGAGAAAGGAAAAGCAAAACGTGCCAAGAAACAGAGTCCTTGGTGGAACCTCGCGCTGGTGGCAAATCAGGCCAAGGGAAATCAGATCGGCTCAATCACCGACTTAAAAACCTCCTGCTATGCCGCTGGTTTCCGAGGCGAAGCCTACCAACTCGTTGACCAGTTGCAGCATGCCTTGGACAGCCTCAAGTGGGGCACCGAGGTAAACCAGGAACTTATCGCCGAGATCCGCCAGAAAGTTCCGCTCGCGCCTTGGCTGCAGCTCAAGGACAGGGAGCGGGTCAGCGACTTGCCGGTGCACCTCGACGTTCTGGCCACCGACAGGATCGGATACCTCTACAACCTGGCGAGAAAGGAAGTCGAGGATTTCTTCTCCGCAAAGCTGCCCATCGCCGACTTTCATGGGTTGATTTCGGGCGAGGATTTCACGCGCGAAATGTCCCAGGAGTGCCGGTTGGTGAATCGCATCTATGCGGGGGAGATCGGAAAACTACTCGAGGAAAAGCAGGCCTTGGATGAAGCCTTGGCGAAAGCCGCGGCCGAGTACGAGGCACAGCGCAACGACCCAAACACGAGAAACGAAAACCGCGCCCGGCGAAATGCCGCCCGGAACGCGGCGCACGCCTACAAAGAGCGGTCTCGCGAGGACTTTCAGGCCTTGCGGTCCTTAATTCGAGCATGGGGAGACGGAAAGAAACAGAACCGGCGAGGCTGGTGCCAGTGCCTGCACACAATCATCTGCGCGGGCAAAGGAAACGGCTCACTTCTCTTCCATGCATTTCCGCAGGAGATCATCGACAAGATCGCCGAGGAGACTGGCAGCAACCCCGTGCAAGTCTCCGTTCCCGATCTTGTAGACGGTGAGATCGAGTTCGACGACCAAGGCCGCGTCTTTCTCGTCGAGCAATTCCCCAACAGTGATGGCGGCACACACGAGCGCAAGATCTTCCTTCTGCAGATATCCAAGAAGGGAGAGGTGCTCGTGGATGGCAGGGTCGTCCAGCGCGTGCAGCCATTCCCCATGCGCTACGGCTCCGGCGAGGTCCGTGATGGCAAGCTCGTGTTCAACGACATTCGCCAGCGCCCAACCATAAAGCGTTCAACCACAACCTTGGGTAAACCATGTGATCCCGCTCGGAGCGAAGGATCGTCTGCGAGTGAGACGAACAAGGTTAGCGCGCAAGGCCAAACTGCATCTTGAACCCAACCCTGCCTGGGAGGTCCGAGCCTCAGACCTCCTGGGCAGTCCCCATATAAAGGATGGGAAGGAGAAGCAGAAGTGAACAAGACTTGCCTTTCTCTGCTGGCAGTTGCGGCTCTTTCGTGCCGGACGTGGGGACAAAAGGTCGAAGTCCAGAAGCCGAATCGCGACCGAATCGTTCACGTCGAAACAGCACTGAATCACTTGACGGTCCTGGAGATGAGCGAGCCGGTCATCACGGTTGCAGTCGGCAGTTCCGCGTTCAAAGTAGAGTGGCGCGAAAACAAGGTCTTCGTCGAGCCTACCGACGCAAATGTAGCTACGAACCTGTTTGTTTGGACGGCATCGGGTCGATCGAACTACGAACTTGACCCTGCCGGGGCCGTGCCGCAAATGGACTTCGCAATCGACCAGCCAGTGATTGATCCGCCTGCACCTCTGAGAGTCCCGGCGAACTCTGCGGATCCTTCGCCGGCAGACCTGCTCCTCGGAGCAACGCCGGTCCGTCTGTATGGATCGGAGTCTCAAAAGAATCGAGTAGCTGTCTACGTAACCGACCTCCTGGTCCACGGCGGCGAAACCTTCATTCGCTACACGATTCGAAACGGGACCAAGCGAGCCTATCTCGCCCGAGACCCGCAAGTCGTCGTGCTGGTCGCGCCGCGCTATCGCGAGTCCCTTTATCCTCTAGCAAACTCACAACTCAGCCGAGAAGCCGCGTCGCGATTGAAGGCGAGTGGTGAAACTCCGGTCGAGGCGGCCAAGGGCGAGATCCGCTCGCCCCGCATCGAGCCGGGACAGGAAACGACCGGAATCATTGCGATCAAGCTGCCTTCACCGCAAACACCTCCTACCGTCCTTCGGCTGATTTTCCTAGCCGGTCCGGAAGGATCGGTCAGCGCGACTCTGGTGCTCTGAAATGAAAACGCTTATCCCGCCGGAGGAAACGCATGGGTGGCTCAAAGATCACTTCGAGCGGCAGCAGGATATCGGGCTTGGGAAAGCGATCGTGGACATCGCTCTCAATCCAAGAAATCCGTTCGAACCGGAGGCGCGACGTCTGCCAAGACCTGGATTCGTCTTCAGCGCGTGTCTATTCACCTTCGCCGTCAGTTGGTTTTTGTATTTCAACTTCGTGCGATGAGTTAGGTGTCGCCGTGAAAACTATGAACGCAATATCGGAGGTTATCGCGCTATTTGTTCCAGATTCTCTGGCTCTGGGGGTGGGCACTTCCGTTTTCTTCGGTGTGTATTCGGGTGCGACGACACTAACTTTGTTCAAGACCCAAGCCGGGAACTCGAGTCTTCTCGTGTTCTCGTTGCTCCTCGCATATGCGGCCGCGGTTGCTTTCAACGTCGTCTCCTCCTTCGCGTCGCCGCCCGCGACAACTGTTTCTTCTGCGACACCGTGTAGGCCCCGCTCCGGACGCCCTTCCGTCGCCGCACTGGAAGTGAGGCGGTACCGTGCATCCCATTCACAAAGAACTCCCGCCGCCAAAGATGCTGGCCCGAGGTTTTCGGGATGAGATCCGTCTACGCAGAGCCACGCGAACGTCGACCGCTGTTCGAGAGTTACGAAACAGTTCTAGGGCTGCTATTAGCAGCGGCAGGCTGGCTCGGGTCATACGTCGCACGCGTGCGATATCACTTCACGGGTCGCCAGATTATCGAACTTGCCGCGTATGTCTTACTCGGGCTACTTGCTGTCGGCTGGCCCGTCTACCGGATGCTTACGGCCCGTTCGCGCCGCGAAAAAGAGTGGCCTCATCCGCCGCTTACGATCGTTCCCCACAGGGACGAACGCGCGATTCACGAAGCCTGGAGCCAGAGCGCCGTTGTTCTCGGATACGACGTTCACGGGAAGCCATGGCTCTGGCCCGACCGTGTTCGAGTGATGCAGGGAATCGTCCTGGGAATGACTGGCACGGGTAAGACAACTCTGCTGCGGAACATCATCACGCAAGACCTGTGTCGCACGACCGGCCCTGCCAGCAACCGCCATCGCATCCCCATGGTGATCTTCGATGGCAAGGGAGACATGGAATTCTTCTACAGTCTTCTTCCTCACATTCACCGCGCAGGGCGCCTGCGCGATTTGCGAGTGCTCAACCCAGCGCGGCCGGACATTTCCGTGCGCTACAACCCGTTCCACTGCGGCGACGAGGACTACATGCCCGTGGTGAACATGGTGTTCGGCTCCTTCAATCTCCACGACGAATTTTTCGCCAAGCACCAGTTGAACTACCTCGCCGACATTGTCCGCGTGCTGGTGTACACCGGTTTGAAGTTCAATTTCTACGATGTGCTGGTCATGGCCATCGACGAGCAAGTCCTGCGAGAGCAGGTGGCCAAGGCGAGCCGTCGATTGGAACAAGCCGACAATGTTGGCACGCAACGCAGGCTGAATTTTGAAATGTCCGTAAAGAACCTGTACGAGTCGTTCCAGGATCGGGAGCGGGTTCCGAAGATCCAGGGATTGCTCAACGAGTGCATGACCTTTCTCGATGACGAGCTAAGCGTTATCACGGGGCCCTATGAAGAGCTGCTCTCGCTGGACGATGTGATCGAGCACGAGCTCATTCTCTTTGTGACCTTGAATGTGAACAAGAACACCGAGCCAGTGCGCGCGCTCGGCAAGATGTTGCTCCAGAACCTTCAGTTGGTGGTTGGCAAAAGGTACGAAAGCGACGCGCACCGCCGGCGGGTCAACAGGCCGCTCTTCAGCGTCGTCCTCGACGAGTTCGCGCCTTTCGGTTACAGGAACTTCCCGCAAATCCTGCAGACGGCGCGCGGAACAAATACCGCTTTCCTCTTCTCTATGCAGAGTCTTCCTCAGTTGATGCATGTCGGCCGTGGATTCAAAGAGGACGTGACCT
>Ga0335072_10006017_pt1 | contig 17806 bp, 12 predicted proteins | sample Lox_Sample_21_FD_206725 | JGI IMG/M metagenome (GOLD analysis project Ga0335072, IMG submission 206725) | Soil microbial communities from Loxahatchee National Wildlife Refuge, Florida, United States - Lox_Sample_2.1 | ecosystem: Environmental > Terrestrial > Soil > Wetlands | place: USA...
ATCATGTCCTGTCCGATTGTATGATCGCGCGAACGATCCCCCAAGGCTGAACGGATAGACGGACGCTGTCATCATGAGTGGGCGCCAACCGCCGGGCCGGCGGAACGACTACCGCTGGTTCCACGCGATCACCACGCGCTGGATGGACAACGACGTGTTCCAGCACGTCAACAACGTGAATTACTTTTCCTATTTCGATACCGCGATCACCTATTATGAGATGAGCGAGCAGGTGGTGGGCTTGCTCGACGGGCCGGTGCATTGCGTGGTCGCGGAAGTGATGTGCCGCTACCACAGTTCGCTCAGTTTTCCCGACCGCGTCACGGTGGGCGTGCGGGTTGCCAATGTCGGGCGCAGCTCGGTGCGTTATGAAGTCGGGGTATTCCGCAACGACGAGGACGCTGCCGCGGCGGAAGGCTATTTCGTGCACGTGTTCGTCGAGCGCGGATCGCAGCGCCCGGTGCCGATTCCGGACGCGGCGAGGGAGAAGCTGCGGAATCTTTCTTCCTGACCCCGCCCATGACTGCTTCGCCCGCGCGCAACCCTTCAACCTCGCCCGCGCGCCGTCCTGACCTCTCCCGCTTGCGGGAGAGGTCGAGGCGCCAAAGGCGCCGAGGGAGAGGGTGGTCGGGCCGGTACACACTTCTACCCACCATGCATCGCCTGCCACAGCCGCTGCGCCGTCGCCGGCATCTCGACATGCTCCACGCCGTATTCCGCCAGCGCATCGACGATCGCATTGATCACCACCGCCAGCGCCGGCGTCGTGCCGCCTTCGCCCGCCGGCCGGATGCCGAGCGGATGTGTCGTTGACGGCACCTCCGACAGTTCGGCATGGAACATCGGGAACATCGCCGCGCGCGGCATCGCGTAGTCCATGAACGAGCCGGCCAGCAACTGCCCGCTGCCGGGTTCGTAATAGCATTGCTCGCACAGCGCCTGGCCCAGGCCCTGCACGATGCCGCCATGCACCTGGCCGTGCACGATCATCGGGTTGACCGCGCGGCCGACATCATCCACCGCGGTGTGGCGATCGATCCGCACCACGCCGGTATCGGGATCGACCTCCACCTCGCAGACGTGGCAGCCGTACGGAAAGCTTGCTTCCGGTACGGTCTTGTCGCTGATCGCGCCAAGCGGGCCGCGCAGTTCCTCCGGCAGGTCGTTGCGCTCCACCGCCGCGCGGGCGACTTCGAACAGGTGGATGGAGCGGTCGGTTCCGGTCACCACGAAGCGGCCGTCGGCGAAGGAAAGATCCGCGGCATCCGCCTCCAGCACGTGGCTGGCGATGCGCAGGCCTTTTTCGATGATCTCGCGCGACGCGGCGTGCATCACGATGCTGCCCAGCCGCAGCGCGCGCCCGCTATGCGCGCCACCGCCGAACACCACCCGATCGGTATCGCCGGTGACCAGCTTCACGGTCTGCAATTCCACGCCGAGGAACTCGGTCATGAGCTGCGCGAAACTGGTGTCGTGGCCCTGGCCCTGCGACACCGTGCCGATCACCACTTCGACAATGCCTTCCGGCATCACAATGATTTCCGCGCGTTCGCGCGGGACGCCTGTGGCGGTATCGAGATAGTTCGCGATGCCGATGCCGCGGCACAGGCCGCGCGCCTTGGCCGCCGCCCGCCGCGCCGGAAAGCCAGGCCAGTCCGCCAGTTCCAGCGCGCGCTCCATCACCGTGTGATAGGCGCCGCTGTCATAGACCATGCCGAACGGATTGCGGTACGGCATCGCCGTTTCGGGAATCAAATTGCGCCGGCGCAGTTCGATGCGATCCAGCCCGCTGCGGCGGGCGGCGATATCGATCAGCCGCTCCATCACGAACATCACTTCCGGCCGGCCGGAGCTGCGATAGGGGCGCGTCGGCGGCGTGTTGGTCATCGCGGCGCGCGCACGGACACACACCGTGGGCACGTGGTAGATGCTGGTGATGATCTCCACGCCCTTTTGAATCGGACCGAACGAAATCGGATAGGCGCCGACATTGCTGATCACCGAGCCGCGCATCGCCAGGAAGTGTCCCGCCGTGTCCAGCGCCAGCTCCGCGGTGGCTTCCAGATCGCGCGCCTGGTAGTCGGCGACGAAGGCCTCGCTGCGCATGCAGGTCCATTTCACCGGCCGGCCGACGCGGCGTGCCGCCCACACCACCAGCGCGAATTCCGGATTGAACGCGCCGCGCGTGCCGAAATTGCCGCCGACGTCGTGCATCACCATGCGAACCTTGGTCTCGGGCACGCCGAGCACGGCGGCCAGATGCTGTTTCGGCTGCACCGCACCGCCGGCGCCGGCATGCAGCGTGTAACGGTCCGTGGCCGGATCGTAGGTGCCGAGCGCCGCGCGCGGTTCCATCGGCACGCCGGTGACGCGCGGAATCCAGGTGGTCAGCGACGCGACATGAGCGGCGCGGGCGAACGCGGCCTCGGCTGCGGCGGCATCGCCCACCAGCGAATCGACGCAGATATTGCCGCCGTCGCCCCGCACGTGCGGCGCCTGTGGCGCCACGGACTCGATCGCGCGCGTCACCGCCGGCAATGGGTGGTAGGCGACCTCCACGCGCTCCGCCGCGTCCTTCGCGGCCGTAACGGTCTCGCCGACCACCACCGCAACGATCTCGCCGATATGCCGCACCTCCTCCGTCGCCAGGCACCAATGCACCGGCATGAATGCCGGCGATCCGTCACTGTTCGGCAAATAGAGTTCCGCCGGATGCCGCGACCAGACCGCATGCGGGATCGGATGCAGGCCGTCGTCCAGCATGTCCTGGCCGGTCAGCACCGCCAGCACGCCGGGCATGGCACGTGCCGCCGCCGTATCGATCGCATCCAGCCGCGCGTGCGCATGCGGCGAACGCAGCATGATCGCGTACGCCTGCGCCGGCAGGTTGAGATCGTCGCTGTAACGGCCCTGGCCCGAGAGCAGGCGCGGGTCCTCGCGCCGGCGTACCGAGCGGCCGATGCCGGTGGCGTTGGCGGTGGCTGACATGGACTCCCCTCGTGTTCAGCTTGCCGGCAGGATCGCGCCTTCCGCGCGGCGTGACCAGATGGCGCTGCGTGCGTGCCTGTCTGGTGCTGCCGGTTTGGCCGGGTCACTGCCCGCAGCGTCGCCATCGCGTCAGTGCGACGCGCGTATGCTTCGCGCCATCGCAACGGCCCGGCCGCAAGCGTGATCGCATCGTCGCCACACGTCCGACATCGCCACGCGCCCGGGACCGACATCGCCACGCGCCCGGCACCGACATCGCCACGCGCCCGGCACCGACACCGCCACTCGCCCGACACCGACACTGCCACACGCCCGGCACTGACTCATATCATGCCGCGGCGGAGCGCTCCGCTTTCCGGCCGATCATCGGCGCCGCCGGCCGTGCCGGCGCGAGTACCAGTGGCACATCGTCGTAAGGATCGTGCAGGCGGCAGAATGCCGCCGGTCCCGAAGCGGCCAGCGCATCGAAGGCATCGAGGCACCATGCCGGCATCGCGGCAAACCGCCTGTGCACGAAGCTGCCGAGAATGTGCCGGTACTCGCCGCGCGCCAGCCCGTATGCGTGCGCCACCACCGCATCCATGGCCGCCCGCAAACGCCATCGCGCCTCTGCTGACGCCAGCACCGGCCACGTGCCGCCCGCCATCGGCTCTTGCCGGCTGCCCAATTGCTCGTGCCACAGCGGCGCGTAAGCGGCGTGATTGCACGACAGCCGCAGCGCGCCATGCGCCAGGAACCGCGCCGCCGCCGCGCCGGGTTCGCACACCGGGCAGGCCTCCAACAGGAACATGTTGACGGTGGCAGCGGTTTTCTGCCGCAGGGTCCAGTCGAACACAAAGCTGTTGACGATCGCGCACAGCAGCAACGCATCGGCATTGCAGCGCGCGTGCGGGGTACGCTCGGCGTTCGCGGTGATCGAGAACAGATAGCCGGGCGAGGTGAAGGCGGCGATCGCGGTGCGTTCGTCGGTGGAGCGGGCGATCTTGCGCACCGCCAGCCGGAAATAGCGCGCGGCTGCCTGCCAGGCGGGTTTGTCCGCCAGCGCGGACAGTGCAAGGCCATAGCGCGGACCGTTGTCCCAGCGATCGTCGAACTGCTGGATGGTCTTGCCCTCGTGCAGCAGCAGGCACGGCTGGCGGAACCGGCGCAGTTCGCGCACTGGGGTCAGGCGATTGGCGTCGTCGGTGATATTCAGCTCGCGGCCAAGCACGATGCCACGCCGGGCGGTCCAATCGCGCAACGACGGATGGCGCAGGAAGACGCGGCATGCGATCGCAAGGTCAACGGTCGAGCGGAGTTCCAGGAAAGTCCCCTGCGCGCCACCGGATGTCTCGATGAATGCGCGATCATAGCTCATGATCCGTTGCGGATCGCCGAGCTGCGCCAGGTGGTCGAGATAGAATCCGCATTGCACCGACCGTGTGGGGCCGGGGCGCCGTGCCACCACCAGGGCGAATTTCTGCCGCGCATGGATGTCGAACAGCCGGCGGCGATTTTCGAACGAGAAGCAGCAGTGCAGGTCGGTGTGTTGCAGATAGAGATGCCGGATCCCCGTGGCGCCCTCGTTGGCGTGGAACGACGATGGCACCACCATGCCGATGGCGCCGTGCGGACCGGCCAGTTGCAGCTTTCGTTCGGCGAAGACGCGGAAGGCATCGAGCTTGCCCGCCGTCGCCGCGCCGCTCGCCGTGGTCTTTTGAAAGCTGTACAGCCGGTCGGCCAGCCGGTGCTGCTGCACGAAACTTTCCTGGTAGGCGCGGAACGCCGCTTCGGTCGCCGGGTCGGACAGCAGGCGCGTGCGCGTCGTCTCGGCCTCGCGCCGGGTCGGCGCATCGAGGATCGCCAGATCGAAGCCGGCGAGAAATTCCTTGGCGCTGTGCTGCACGATGTCCCAGGGCGGATTGCCCAGGACGGCGTCGAAGCCAGCGGTGCGGGCGCCGGCGGCGTCGGGCTGGAACACTTCGGGGAAGGTCAGGTCCCATGGCAGCGCGGTCTCTCCGGCCGCGTCGAGTCGAGCCTGGCGCGGGGTCAGCCGCTCCGGCCATGTGCCCTGCATCGCAACGTGCCGCGCCAGGGCGGCAAACTCGTCGTCGGCTTCGCGCAGGCCCAGCATCACCGCGCCGGACCAGGCGCGCGCCAACCGGCGCAGCGGATGCAGCGCGGCATCGAGCCGCGTCCTGGCACGTTCCTTCCGCACCAGGTCGGCGGCATTGCGGCCTGGCGAGGCCTGCAACGCCCGGACTTCCGCCAGCGCCGTCTGCAACGCGGCGGCGAGTCGCGACGCCACGCCGCGTGCCAGCACCGGGTCGAGTTCGCCACCGCCGACCGGGAACGTCGCCAGTTGGCAAAAGAACGGGCCGGCCAGCGAATCGCCGGCCACCAGGCGATGATCCAGGAAGGTCAGCGGCAGGCCCTCGGCGTAGGATTCCAGCCACAGCGACAGTTTTGCCAGTTCCACCGCCAGCGGATTGCGGTCCACGCCGTAGAGGCAATGCACCGCGGCCAGCCGCCGGCAGATCGCCAGCGCGCGGCTTTGCGAGAGGCCGCTGTCGCCGCCCTCGCCGGCGCGGCCCGGCAGGTAGGCTTGCAGCGTCCGGTCCGGATCCGGCAAGGCATCGATACGGCCACGCAATCTCCGCGCCCGCGCGCGCAGGCGCGCTTGTTCCGCCGGTGGCAGATGCGCGGCCTGTGCCTCTGCCGCGGTGGCCAGCGTGTCGCAGGAACGGCAGGCCGCGTACAGCGCCTCGCCGAGATAGCGGCAGGCCTGCACCAGGAAATGGCCGCTGCCGGTGGCGGGATCGACCACTTTCAATGCCAGGATAGCAGCGGGATCGGGATCGTCGTCGGGGCTGCGGGCGGCGATCTGCGGCGCCAGCGTCTCGTGGACCAGGAAGCGCACGAACGCGTCGGGCGTGTAGTAGGAACCCGTGGCCTTGCGGCCGATTCCCGCGCGCAGATAGAACTGGCCGGCGGCGATGTCCTGCCTGCGAACAACGTTGCCGCCGGCTGCATCGCCGTCGCTGTTGGCGGCAATGACATGCGACGCCGCGCGCTCGGCCGGCACCACCACTTCCAGCTTCGCACGCCGCAGCCGCAGCATCGGGCGCGTGGCGATACCGGGTTCCAGTTCGAGCAACGCTTCATAGACGCGGCCGAGTTCCTCCACGTTCAGCGGGCCATATTGGAGGCGCTCGCGTTCGCGGCCGCCCGGCGAGGTCCACAGCAGGCGGTCAAGCAGCAGGGCGACCGAGCGTTCGCTCCAGTGCAGCGTGTCGAGCAGGGGCATCGATTGCGAACCGAACAAGGCGCCGCCCAGCGGAGCGATCGAGAGTTCGCTGCATGACAGGCCGCGGGTGAAAATGCGGAAGACCGTGCGCAGACCGTCGGACAGCATGCGGCCGGTGTCGTGGCCCTGGTCGAGATGGCGGCGCACCAGCGCGCCCAGCGCGCGGTTGGGCGACAGCGCGTGCCGCCACAGCGAGGTGGCGGCGAAGCTGAAGGCGCGCGCGGGATCGGCGGCGGTTTCGAGTTTCAAAATGAACAGCAGGCGATAGATCAGGACGAGCGCTTCCTGCCACAGGGCGCGGGCCAGGCGATCGCGGTTGCGATGGCGCAGGCTGGCGGCGTTGGCCGGATCGTCGAGCACGGCCTGCAGAAATACCTCCGCCGCCAGGCGCGCCTGGATGCGCAGGTCCTTGGTGACCCGGGCCTGGCTGAGCCGCGCGGCCTCCAGCAATTCGGGCAGTGCGGCGAGGCCTGGCGGCGATGCCAGGGCGAGCAGCAGGCGGTAGGAATCGGGGGCGCGGATTCGTTCCGACCAGCCGTCGGTGCCGGCCAGCGGGATGGCGAGATGGCTGTCGGGCCGCGCCGGGTCGCACAGCAGCAGCCGCAGCTCCGCGCCGTCGGTCAGCAGGCCGGCCGGCTCGCTCGCCGCCAGCAGCACGCGCGCGGCAGCCCGCATCGGGCTGAAGCGATAGGCGCGGCCGCTGCGTTGCGGCGCATCGAGATCGGTTTCGGCCGCGACCGACCAGGCGCGCAGGCGGGCGGCGTTCGCGCCTGACAACAGCCAGCCGGCGTCTTCCGGACCCTCGCGCGTGGCGACCGGTTCCTGGCGCAGCGGTGCGGCGTAGCCGAGGCACGCGGCCAGCGGCGCAATGACGTGGTTATGGACACGCAACGGGCCGCCGGTGGCGCCAAGCCCGCGGATCTGGCGGCGCAGGTCCTGCCAGGCTTGTTCGAACGGCTTGCCGGATTTCGGCAGCAGGCCGCGCCGTTGCAGCAGGTCCGGCAGTTCGAAATCCAGGAAGGATCGCGCAATGGCGGGGCCGGACACGGTGCAATCGTGCAGTTGCAGAGTCATCGCGGCGGCATCCGACAGCGTCTTCGCGGCGGCATCCGACAGCGTCTTCGCGGCTGCGTCCGACAGTGTCTTTGCGGCGGCATCCGACAGCGTCTTTGCGGCGGCATCCGACAGCGTCTTTGCGGCCGCGTTCGCCGCAAGCGTGGCCGGCCGCTTCTCGTCACGGGCAAGAGCTTTTCGGCACCAGCAACAGCATGCCGAGCAAGCGCAGCACGGGCGGCGGCGGGGTGAGCAAGGCAGCGATCTCGCCGTGGCGCTGCCGGTAAAGTGCCACCGCGGTGTCGGCTTCGCGTCGTCTGGCCGGCGGGTTGTCGGCGTCGGCGGCGAAGGCGGCGAGGCGATCCAACGGCGCGTCGCGGGTCTTCCAATCGGGAAGATCGCGGGTCTCGCCAAACAGATCGGCAGTGCCGGCGATGCGCGCGCCGCAGATGTCGTCGGCACGCAGCGTCAGCCAGCGTTGCAGGTTGACGCTGTCGCTGTCGCGGCGCGGGCGTTGAGCGTCCATGATCCCGGCGGCGATGCGCTGCATGGCGGCGGCGGCGCATTGCGCGGCCTCGGGCTGACGCCGCGGCAGCCAGGGTGCGAACCAGCGCTGCCAGACGCCGTCGGGCGGGATCGCCCGATCATGCGCGGCCAGCCGCAGCCAGCATTCCGGTTGCGCAATTTCGCGCGGCGGGCCGGATCGCGGCAGCAGCACCGCGACGACCTGCTGCAATGCCGGATAACGGGTGCCGGCTATCTCGATGATGAAGGTGACCAGCGCCGCGGGGTCGCTGCTGGCGCCGCATGCAGCGCTGCCGCGGGCATCGCATGTCCCATCCGCCGCGCCGGTGGCGCTGACGCGGGCATCGCGTGTCCCATCCGCCGCGCCGGCGGCGCTGTGCCGCACGCGCAGAATCGCGCGCCGCACCAAGGGATGGCCACGGCCAAGGAAAGCCAACTGGCCGCCATCCGCATCGCACAGGCAGTCGCGGTCATGCGTGAAACGCACGCTGCGCGTCGCGGCATCGTAGCCGGGAAGGCCATCGAGACCGGCGGTCCAGTCGGGAGGCAGGCTCAGGCAATTCCCTGCATCCTGGGGGCGGTGCGGCTGATCGGCGGGCGGAACGTTCGCCTCCGCCGCGATCGCGTCCGCGACGAATCCGGCGAGATCGACGTGCCCGGACAGCGCATCGCTGCGGCGGCGCGCGCCACCGGCCTCGGCGGCCTGGCGCAGGTCGGCGTTCAGCCCCTGCCCGGCCAGCCAGCCGTGCCGCACGGCCTGGCGTTCATAACCGGCGAAGGCACGGTCGATTTCGTGCAGCAGGTCGCGCAAGGCGGCGGCGTTGTCCGCCTCGGCCGCGATATCGAAGGTGCGCACCACCGGCGCACCGTCAAACACCAGGGCGGCCTGGTCGGCGGCGAAACCGGCGGCCAGGCCGGCGCTCCAGGCGGATTCGTCGGCCGTGACGCCAAGCGTGTCGGGCATGGTCTCCAAACAGGCACGCGCCTTTTCGTATTTGGCGATCAGCCGCAACAGCAGGCGTTCCTCGAACGTGCCGGCGAGATAGAGATAGCGGATTTCCGGATCGTGCCGCTGGCCGTAGCGGTCGATGCGGCCGTTGCGTTGCTCCAGACGGTTCGGATTGTACGGCAGGTCGAGATGGATCAGATGGCAGCAGCGCTGATGCAGGTTCAGCCCCTCGGCCATCGAATCGGTACTGACCAGCACGATGTCGTCCCGCGTGGCGCAGCGCTCGGCAATGCGCGTGCGTTCCGCCTCGGGATCGAGTCCGCTGATCGCCAGTATTTCCCCGCTGATGCGCGTCGCGTGACGCAGGGCCTGGACCGCGGCGGCCTGGCTGTCGGCGTATTCGGTATAGACCAGGACGTTGGCGGCCGGATGTGCGGCGCGAATCAGGCGCACTTCGTCCAGCATCCCTCGCAGCTTCGGATCGTATCGCTCGGCGGCCGAACCGAGAACGATCAGGGCCTGCAGCGCGTCGGATATCGCACTGGTGCCATCCGGATCGGCGCGCAGCGGCAGTGCTGGCGCCACGCCATCGGTGCCGAAACGTGCCAGGTCGGCGGCCATGTCCTCAGCTTCCAACTCGGCCGCGGCGGTCTCGGCGGCGGCATCCAGCACGCCGAAGCGCAGCCGCCGGCGGCGATAGGCGCGCAGCGCGCGGGCGCGTTCCTTGCGCAGCGCCTCGGCATCCCCGGCATCGGCCTGCAAGGCGCGATAACGCTCCGCCACCACGCGCAACGTTGCGACGCAGGCAGCGATGGTGGAGACCGATCGTTTCAACAGGCCGATGAACGCAAGCGCGTCGGCATAGTCGCCGCTGCGCTGCGCGCGCCGCAGCCGCGGTGCCACCAGGGCCGCCAGCGCGGCATGAAACGCCTGCACGGCCCCGGCGCCGTCCCCGCCCTGCTCGATGCGCACCGGCTGCACCTTGCGTTCGCGGAACAAGGGCGCGCCGGTGCGGGGATCGCGGATATGCGATTTCAGGCGGCGCACCACGTGGCGGCGATAGGCGGTGCCTGCCAGGCCGCCGCGCCCGTCCACCAGGCTGGGATCGAGCAACTCGATCAGCGAGGCGAAATGCGCGTCGTAGCCGTCGTGCGGCGTTGCGGTCAGCAACAGCAGGCCATCCGAGCGCTGCGCAACCACGGCCGCGAGGCGGCGGCGCAGCGTGGCGTCGCTGTCGGCGCCAGGGGCGGCGGCGATGCAGTGATGCGCCTCGTCGATGATCGCGAGGTCCCACGCGGCGCGTTCCAGATGTTCCAGCACATGCTCCTGCTTGGCGAAATCGAGCGAGACGAGGCACAGCGCGATCGTGTCGAACGGGTTGCCGCCGAGCTCGGTGCGGCGGCGTTCCCGCTGCAAGGCGGCGGAGTCGGCAATGATCGTGAAGCGCAGGCCGAAACGGTCGCGCAGTTCATGGTGCCATTGCGTGAGCAACGGGCCGGGCGGCGACACCACCAGAACGCGGTGCGAGCGACGGCGTGCGATCAGTTCGGTCGCGATCAGCCCGGCCTGGATGGTTTTGCCCAGGCCGACGGCATCGGCCAGCAACAGGCGCGGGCGCGGCATTTCCAGCGCGCGCATCAGGGGGACAAGCTGGTAGGGCTCGATTGTGACCCGGCCCGGTTCGGCCGCGAGCATGTCGCCGGGGCTGGGCACCTGGTCGAGCAGGCAGGCGATGTGATGCAGGCGCCAGGCGGTCAGCGGTCCTGGTGCATCGGGGCGCAATGCGGTCTGCAACGGCGTGGCCTGCTCGTTGGGATACAGCAGGTCCCATTCCAGGCCGTGCAGGTCGCCGCCGGCGCAGCGCATCCGGAGGCGGTGCTGGGCGCCGAGTTGCTGGACCTCCACCAGATCCCAGGCGAGCCCGCGCGCGGCGATCCGGGTGCCGGCCAGGAATTGCATGCATGCTCCGCCAGCGGGCGATGGGCCCGCGGGGGAGGGGGATAGATGGGAAAGGATAACGAATGGTTAGCGGGGAGAGGCCGAGCCTTATCGCGCCCCGACAATCGCCGGACATGCTTCGGCAGCAAGAACAGATGCATGGGATCGGTGGGCCGCGGGATGGAATCAAATCGTTCGTGGAAGCGCCGTGTGCCGTCTGGATCATGAGCGGAACCGGATGCCGGGCGACACGCTTGCGCAATCGTCCCGGTGCGGACGGCCATCGCCTGCGCGGCGGATGTCACCCGGCGGAGTAGACGTGGCGGGCGGCAGTGTTAAGCAAGATTTTCAACACAGAGGGCACAGAAAAAACCAAAGCGCACAGAGCGCACAGAATAGATTAGGGCGCGTCCAAGAATAAGTCATGCCCTTCGTTCGTTTTCGACGGGGTCATCGCTGTCGCTTGGGGGCGAGCATTGACTCTGTTATTTTGAACGCCGCCTTAACAAGGCTTTCATAGGTTACCAAGGCTTTCTGTGCGCTTTGTGGCTTTGGCTTATTCTGTGCCCTCTGTGTTATAAATACCTGCGCCCTCTGTGTTATAAATACCTGCTTAGTCATAAATACTTGCTTACGCGGCTGCCCGACCCGCCAGGCCTGCCCTGACCAGCGCTTCGTCATCCCATCCTCGGCCGTCCGCCGCATGAACACGGCCCTCGATAACGGATTGCTCTACCGCATCCTCCGCCTGACGAACCCTGCACCTGGCCTCGCTTCCCGACAGGACTCATCTCATGGAAACGCTACATCCCCGCCATCGCCTCCAGCACGGCATAGGCCGCCGCGGTATCATCGGCGGCGTGGCCGGTGGCCATGGCCGAAGCATAGATCGGCATCGTCGCCGACAGCAGCGGCGTGGGGCAGCCGAGCTCGGCGGCGAACTGGCTGATGATGGCCATGTCCTTCTGCCAGATCTCCATGCGCATCGATGCCGGCTGATAATGCCGCGCCGCCATCATCGGCGCGCGCAGCTCGAACACGCGCGACGTGCCGGCGCCTGACGCGACCAGCTCGACCACCTGGCGCGCATCAAGCCCGGATTTGACTCCCAGCACCATTGCCTCGGCACTGGCGACGTTATGAATCGCAACCAGCAGGTTGGCGACGAATTTCATGCGGCTGCCGTTGCCGAACGCGCCGACATTGTGCACCGCGCGGCTGAACCCCAGGAACAAAGGACGCAGCGCCTCGATGCTCTGCGAATCGCCGCTGGCGTAGATCACCAGGTCGCGGGTCACCGCCTGCGCGCCGGTGCCGCTGATCGGGCAGTCCAGCGTCACGTGACCCGCCGCGCGCAGCACCGCCTCGATCGCCAGCTTGTCCTTCAGCGCCAGAGTGGAGGCCTCGATGACGGTGCGGCGTTCGACGCCCGAATCGGCGATCGCCTGCGCCGTGGCCAGGGCCGCGGCGGGCGACGGCAGGGACAGCAGCAGCACCGGCGCCTCGCGCGCCAGCGCCGCCGCATCGGACCGAATCCCGACGCCGGCCTCCCGCTGCTCCGCGCAGCGCCCGGCATCGACGTCGTGCCCCAGCACCTGCCAGCCAGCGGCAACCAGGTTGCGGGCCATCGCCCCGCCCATGATGCCCAGTCCGACGATGCCGACCTTGTTCTGCATGAGATTTTCTCCGGTTCGCACAATCGCGCGTTGGCAGGCGCGGAGCGCCCATGCTAGCGCCTGCCGGACACGTGAAGGAAACCCCATGCAGCTCGGCTTTTTCACCATGCCGATCCATCCGCTGGACAAGGACTGGCGGGCATCGCTGCGCGAGGACCGGGAGGCATTCATCCTCGCCGGCGAACTGGGCTTCACCGAGGCGTATTGCGGCGAGCACAGCACCGACGCCGCCGAGAACATCACCTCGTCGGCGATGTTCCTGGCGACCTTGGTGGACCAGGTGAAGCAGATGCGGCTGGGCACGGGCACGGTGAATTTGCCGAACTCGCATCCCGCGCGCATCGCCGCGGAGATCGCCATGCTGGACCATTTGCTCGAGGGAAAATTCAATTTCGGCATCAGCCCGGGTGGCCTGCCGTCGGACGCCGAAGTGTTCGGCAACCTGGGGCCGCACCGGGCGGAAATGTTCCTGGAATGCATCCAGCAGGTGCTGGCGATCTGGCGGTCGAAGCCGCCTTACGATATCGCCGGAAAATACTGGACCGTCTCCACGGCGCGGACCCTGATGCAGGAGATCGGCCAGGGCGTGCTGCCGAAGCCGCTGCAGCAGCCGCATCCGCCGATCATCACCACCGTGGTCAGCCCGCACTCGGCCAGCGCGGCGCAGGCGGGGGAACAAGGCTGGGACATCATCTCGGCCAACTTCCTGCTGCCGCAATGGGTGAAGACGCACTGGCCAAAATACCAGGAGGGGTGCGCGAGGGGTGGCAACACCGCCGATCCCGCGCGCTGGCGCGTGGCGAAGAGCGTGTTCGTCGCCGACGATGCGGCGACGGCGCGCGATTATGCGCTGGGGGCGGACAGTCCGTACCGGTTCTATTACCAGCAGTTGCTGACGAAGATGCTGAAGGCCGGGCGCGCGGTGATTTTCAAACCCAATCCGAACCTGCCGGATGACAGCGTGACGCTGGACGATGTGTGCGAACGGCTGGTGATCCACGGTACGCCGGACAGTGTCGCCGACCAGATCATGGCGTTTCGTGAGGATGTGGGACCGTTCGGCACCATGCTCTATGCTGGGCACGACTGGCGCGATCCAGCCCTGGCGCGGCGGTCGATGGTGCTGATGGCCGAGCAGGTCCTGCCGCGGGTGAACGCAGCGGGCGCGTAACCGCCGGCCGCTGGCCGCTTCGACGCGTGCATGACCGCGTCGCTTGCGTTTTCGCAAAGCCGGCCTCGCGCGGCCGGCATGCCGGCGCCGCATTGCGTTCCGCGCTGCCGGTCTCCTAAACCCGCGTCACGCCGCATCGGCGCGGGAGACGGCAATGGGCCAGACGACGGAGCAGGGAACGAAGCCAGGCGGAGCGCGGACAGGAGCGACGTTCGTCTATGCCGTCGCCGGATTGCTGGTCGCGGCGCTGCTGATCGGCGCCGGCGGGTTCCTGTGGCTGACCGGCGAGGCCGGCGGTCCGGCGATCGGCGGCCCGTTCACGCTCGAGAACAGCAGCGGGAAGCCGGTCACCGACCGTGATTTCCGCGGCAAGGATCTGCTGGTGTATTTCGGCTACACCTACTGCCCGGATGTGTGCCCGACCACGCTCAATGCCGTGGCGGCGGCGCTGGACCGGCTGGGACCGAAGGCGAAGGACCTGACACCGATCTTCATCACCGTCGATCCGCAGCGCGATACGCCTGCGGTGATGAAGCAATATACCGCGGCGTTCAGTCCGGCGATCGTAGGGCTGACCGGCACGCCGGAGCAGATCGCGAAGGTGGCGCATGAGTATCGGGTGTACTACGCGAAGCATGTCACCGGGCCGGGGCCGAACGATTACTCGATGGATCACAGCTCGATCCTGTATTTCATGGGGCGGGACGGGCGGTTCATCGCGCCGGTGCGCGCCGACGAAGCGCCGGCCGAGATGGCGGCGCAGCTCGAGAAACTGATGGCGTCTTCCTGACCTCTGCCGCGCGCTGACCTGTCCCGCGCGCCATGCGGCTGGTATGACGCGGATTTACGGCGCGGGCGAGGCTACAGATACGCCTGGATCGCCTGCAGCAATAAATCGAGCTGCTTCGGCCAGCTCATGCCGGTCATCAATTGCGCGGCGCGCTGGCCCATCGCGGCGGCCGCATCGCGATCGCGCCAGACCGTTTCGAGTTTCTCCACCATCTCCTCGACGTCGCTCTCGCCCCAGTCGGTGGTGTCGTAATGTTCGCTGTGCGCCGGCGCCTGGCGTTGCAGCGGCAGCGCGATGTTGTGGCGCAGCAGATCGAGGTGGCCGGTGTTCGCCGACATGATCGCCGGGATGCCGCAGGCCAGGCACTCCATCGCCACCAGGTTCGTGCCGCCCTCGCAGCGATTGGCAAACAGTGCCACGTCCGCCTCGCGCACCACGTAGGGCATGATGAGGTTGGGGATGTGCGGGATGGCGATGACGGCATGCGCCGGAATGCCGTTCGCCACCGCCCAGCCGGTCACGTCGGGGATGCCGTCCGCGTCGCAGCGTGGCGGCACGATGCCGGGGTGGCCGACGGCATTCTCCAGGAACTGCGTCCAATGCGACTGCCAGGCGGCGATCAACAGCGCCTCCTTGTGGCGCTGGTGGAAGGCTCGGAATGCCGCCAGCACGAGGTCCTGGCCCTTGCGATACTCCAGCTTGCCGCCGGAGAAGATCACGAACCGGCCGGGATACAGCCCGGTGCGCGGGGCCGGATGGTAGAGTGCGGTGTCGACGCCTTGCAGCACCGTCGTCACCGCCGCCACCCCCTGGCGGCGCAGGGCCTGCTCGTTCCAGCTCGATCCCGTGATGATCCGGGCGTAGCGTCCGGCGCGCTGGCGTGCCTCGGGGCTGAGTGTGGCTTGCTCGAGGAATGCCACGCCGATCGAAGGATTGCCGATCAGCCGCTTGCCGTGGGCGGCGGTGGAGGTGACCAGGTCGTTGCCCACGCCTTCGAGCAGCGGGTGGTCGAGCTTCACCCATTCGCCCTCGGTCTGGCCGAGCGCCTTCCACAGCGGCATGGACGTCCGCGCCAGAGCCGCGATGCGCTGCTGGCGAAGCGGGTCCAGCACCACGTCGGCCGGGCCGAAATCGGCGGCGCAGCAGGGCACGATGTCCGGGTGGTGAGCCAGGTGCAGCATCAGGTTCAGGCCGTAGACGCCCCAGCCGAAATAGCTCGACACGCCCCAGGAGAAGACCAGGGGGCGGCGGGAGCCGATGCGGCTGAGGGAAAGGACCGGGACGTCGCTCATGCAGGCCATCGTCATGCCGCAAGCTCCCCGCCGCGGCAACGTCGGTTGCGGCGCCGGCCCGGGCAGTGGGCGGAAAATGGCCAGGTTGCGAGGGGATCGGCGGAAACGAGCCCCGCTGTGAAGCGGGTCACAGGCGGGCCTGGCGGCCTGCGGTAAGCAGCCGCCCAACGGCCGGCGCGACGCCGGCGGCAGAGGAGGTCCGCCATGCCCCTATCCACGACCGCCGCCGTGCAGGCGTTGCGCGCGGAGCAGCGAAGGCTGCGGCATGCGGGACGGATGCCGCGGATGTGGGGAATGTTGCGCGGCGAATGGCAGCGCATGGTGGATCGGGCGATGGTGCAGGCGCTGCCGGTTCGGCGCCTGCGCCGCGCCTGATCGGCTAGCGCCGGCGCAGGTCCCTCGCCGCGCCTGGCCGGTGTCTCAATGCCGGTGTGTCAATGCAGGTCCACCACCACGGGCACGTGATCGGATGGCTGCGGCTGGGCACGCTCCTCGCGGTCGGGCGCGGCGGACACCAGGCGTTCGGCGAGCGTCGGGGACAGCAGGGCGTGGTCGATGCGCAGCCCGAGGTCGCGCTGCCAGGCGCCGGCCTGATAGTCCCAGAACGTGTAGATCGTGGCGTGCGGATGCACGCCGCGGATCGCGTCGGTCAGCCCCAGCCAGAGCAGGCGGCGGAAGCGGGCGCGGCTTTCCGGCCGCACCAGCGCGTCGGTGGGTGACAGCGCGCCGGGCGCGTAGTCCGCATCGGTGGGGGCGACGTTGAAATCGCCGGTGATCACCAGCGGCGTGTCGGCCTCCAGCAGCGCGGCGGCGCGGTCCGCCAGGCGGTCCATCCACAGCAGCTTGTAGGCGAAGCCGTCATCGCCGCGGGAGTTGCCGTTTGGCAGGTAGATGCCGGCGATGGTCATGCCATCGGTCATGACTTCCAGGTAGCGGGCCTGGGCATCGTCTTCCGGCAGTCCGGGCAAGGCACGGTGCGTGACGGTGAACGGGATGCGGCCCAGCACGGCGACGCCGTTATACGCCTTCTGGCCGACCGCCTCGGACTGGTAGCCCAGTGCCTGGAAGGTGAGGGCGGGGAAGGCGGCGGCCTCGCACTTGATTTCCTGCAGGAACAGGATGTCCGGCTGGCAGGCTTGCAGCCAGCGCTGCACATGGCCCTCGCGCTGGCGGATCGAATTCACGTTCCAGGTGGCGATCTTCATGGCCGTCGCAGCATAGCCCCTGACTTGAGCACTGTCGCGGGGGCGGGCAAAGTCGGGGCGTCACCCGCTTGGAGGCAGGCTTATGACGATCGAGCTACACACCTGGAACACACCGAACGGCCGCAAGATCAGCGTGGCGCTGGAGGAGATGGGGCTGCCCTACAGCGTGCATCCGGTGAACATCGGCAAGGGCGAGCAATTCAACCCGGCGTTCCTGAAGATCAGCCCGAACAACCGGATTCCGGCGATCGTCGATCCGGAAGGGCCGGGCGGGGCGCCGATCAGCGTGTTCGAATCGGGCGCGATCCTGATCTATCTCGGGGTGAAGACGGGCCAGTTCTATCCCGGCGAGCTGCGGGCGCAGGTGCCGGTGCTGGAGTGGCTGATGTGGCAGATGGGCGGCTTCGGCCCGATGCCCGGCCAGGTGCACCATTTCCTGCAGGTGGAGAACGAGCAGGACCGGCGGTATGGGCTGGAGCGTTACAAGAAGGAGACGCTGCGGCTGTATGGCGTGCTGGACAAGCGGCTGGACGGCCGGGAGTACGTGGCGGATGCATGCTCGATCGCGGATTTCGCGATCCTGGGCTGGGCGTGGCGGCATGAGCGGCACCAGGTGGATCTGGCGCAGTTCCCGAACGTGCAGCGCTGGTACGGCACGATGATGGCGCGGCCGGGGACGAAGCGTGGGTTCGAGGTGGCATTGAGCTGAGCGGGTCCGGTTTGACGGGGGGGCGGGCGATCCCGTAGAACCGGTGGTGCAAACGCCGTGTCCGGGGGTATCCCCGGGTGTGCGCCCGTCCCGGCGGAGGGGTGGCCGAGTGGCTGAAGGCGGCGGTTTGCTAAACCGTTATAGGGTGTCAAGCTCTATCGTGAGTTCGAATCTCATCCCCTCCGCCAATTTCCTCAGAAAACCGCAGTAAATATGGGCTTTTT
>Ga0335072_10006018_pt1 | contig 17804 bp, 10 predicted proteins | sample Lox_Sample_21_FD_206725 | JGI IMG/M metagenome (GOLD analysis project Ga0335072, IMG submission 206725) | Soil microbial communities from Loxahatchee National Wildlife Refuge, Florida, United States - Lox_Sample_2.1 | ecosystem: Environmental > Terrestrial > Soil > Wetlands | place: USA...
TCTGAACGACCGGGGCCGCAGCACGGCTTGCCCCGCCGTCCTGATTCGTGGCATAATCGTTCCAATATCGCAACTATAGATTTTCTCAAACGCCCCCGTCCCGCTCGAGCCATCGCCAAGCTCGACCCCAAGCGGCCATGCCCGGACACCCTCAGGGCTTGTTCGAAAACAATCGAACCTGATTGCACGGTCGAACAAGCCCTAAGCCTTTGTTTTGAGCGGCAGCTTTGTCGGCGTGCTGACGCACTTATTTGCCGACGCTGCCTTACGTACCTGATGCGCTGCCTACCTTCTACGTACCTGACGCGCTGCCTACCTTCGCGGCCCGCCGTTCCAGCACGCTCTGCGCCAGCGTCGCCGCCTCGCCGCGGTTGCGTGCACCCAGCGCGGTATAGATCTGCGACAACTGAACCTTCGCGGTGCCGATCCCGATATCCAGCCGCCGCGCCATCTCGCGAACCGTGCACCCGCCGGACAGCAGTTTCATCAACTCGACCTGCCGCGGCGTCAGCGGCGCATCGTTGGCAACGTCCGACGGCAGCGGAACCACCCACAGCCCGTCGGCCTGCTGGCGTGCCGCCCCCGCCGAACCGCGCAGCCACGTCTCCAGCCAGCCCGCTATCGCCTCCACCGGCAGCGGCGGCGCGATCAGGAAGCCCTGTATGTCGCAGGTCCCCAGCCGTTCCAGCAGATCGGCGGTTTCTTCCGTCTCCACACCCTCCGCCACGCAGCCCATGTCCATGTTCACGGCCAGGTCCATGATCGACTTCACGATCGCCCGCGAATCCCGCGACGTCGTGGCATCGGTGACGAACGACTGGTCGATCTTGATCTCCGAGAACGGCATCTGCCGCAGCACCTTTAGCGACGAATATCCGGTGCCGAAATCGTCGATCGAAAGCTGCATGCCCTTCAGGCGCATCCGGCTCAGGATATCCATCGTCATCGCGGCATCCTTGAACGCCGCGCTTTCGGTGATCTCCAGGCACAGATGCCGCGCCGGCATGTTGCCCGCGCGCAAGCGCTGCTCCAGCCGGTCCGGCACCGTCAGGTCGTGCAGGTTCAGCGTCGACATGTTCACCGCGATCGGCACGTTGATGCCGAGCTCGTCCAGCACCTGGTAGGCGTCCACCGCCGCGTGCACGATCCAGTCGGTCAGCGCGTCGATCACCGTGGTGTCGCTCTCTGCCATCGGCAGGAAGCTGGCCGGCGACAGCCGCCCGGCGGTGGGATGATCCCAGCGCACCAGCGCTTCCAGCTTCTTCAGCGCGCGCGGCTTGCGCGACACCACAGGCTGGAAATCGAGGCTCAGTTCGTCATTGGCGATGGCCGAGAGCAGGCGCTCGGCCGAGGGTGACTGGCCGGCCGTCTGCATCCGGTCCAGCACTTGCTCGAGCTGCGCGACACGCAGCGGCTTCTCCAGCACCGCCTCGACCTTCAGGCCCAGGCTCTCGCCCAGCGCGCGCGCCGTCGACAGCACCCGCGGATCGAAGCCGCTCATCAGCGCCAGCAATCCGCTGTACTGCCGCTCGGCGAGGAAGCGCAATTGCTCGATGCCGTCGGTGTCGCCGAGCTGCAGATCGAGCAACACGATCTGCGGCGTAAGGGCGCGCAGGCTTTCGGCGAAGGCGGCGGCATTGGTCACCGCCGTCGCGTCCATCCCGGCCATGCGCGCCACGCGCGCCACCAGCCGGCCGATCGCCGCGTCGTCGTCGAACACCAGGACGCGCGTGGTCATCCCGCCTCCGCCCGGGCCAGGCGCTCGCCGGCCGCTTCGGCCATCGCGGCGGGCGCCGCATCGGCATCCAGCACCTCGCGCACCCGCCGGGCCAGTTCGTCATACCGATACGGCTTGCTGAGCAAGGAGAACGGACACACCGCCATATCCTGCTCACGGCCGCGCACGCCGGGGAAGCCTGAGGTCAGCAGCACCTTCAGCGCCGGCAGCAGCGCCGCCGCGCGCCGGGCCAGGCTCAGGCCGTCCAGGCTGCCCGGCATCACCACGTCCGAGAACAGCAGATCGGGTGCGGCACCGCCGGCGAGCAGCGCCAGGGCCGCGTCCGCATGGCCGGCCTCCAGCACGCGGTAGCCCAGGTCGCTCAGTTGCCGCACCGTGGCCTGGCGCAGCCGGGCATTGTCTTCCACCACCAGCACCGTCTCGTTGCCGCGCGGCACCGCGCCGGCATCCGGCGGGCCGGCGAGCAAGGCAGCGCCGCCCGCGTCGGTCGGCAGGTACAGCCGGAACGTGGTGCCAAGCCCCGGCTCGCTATAGACCGACAGATGGCCGCCCGATTGCTTGACGAAGCCGAACGTCATCGACAGCCCGAGTCCGGTGCCCTTGCCAGGCTCCTTGGTGGTGAAGAACGGCTCGAAGATGCGGCCGACGATTTCCGGAGAAATGCCGCTGCCGGTGTCCGTGATCTCGATGCAGGCATAGGCGCCGGGCGTCACCTCGGGGTGCAGCGCGGCATAACCCGCATCCAGCGTCGCACTGCTGGTGGTGATGTCGAGCCGCCCGCCCTTCGGCATCGCGTCGCGCGCGTTGGTGGCGAAATTGACCAGCGCCGCCTCGAGCTGTGCGGGGTCCGCCATCACCGGCCGCAGCCCGGCGTCCAGGTGCAGGCTCAGCGCGACGTCCTCGCCCAGCACGCGGCCGAGCAGGCGCGCCACCTCGCTCACCAGCGCGTTCACGTCGGTACGGGTCGGGTGCAGCGACTGGCGGCGGGCGAAGGCGAGCAGGCGCCGGATCAGGTCGGCGCAGCGCGATGCGCCGTCCAGCGCCTCGCCGCACAGCTCGGCCGCCGGCGTGCCGTCGCCCAGCCGCCGCTTCAGCAGGTCCAGATTGCCGATGATGACGCCCAGCACGTTGTTGAAATCGTGCGCCATGCCGCCGGTGAGGTTGCCGATCGCCTCCATCTTCTGCGCCTGCGCGAGCTGGCGCTCGATCAGCCGCCGCTCGGTGACGTCCTGCATGGTGCCGGCCACGCGGCGGATCACCCCGTCGGCGTCGCACACCGGCCGCCCTTCGACCCGCAGCACGCGGATCTCGCCGCCCGGACGCACGAAGCGCGTTTCCAGCGCATCCTGCTCCTCGCCGGCCATCAGCCGGTCGATCCAGCCGCGCGCCATCGCGTAATCGTCGGGGTGCAGCCAGCGCGAAACGTTCTCGATGGTCGGCCGGAACGTCTGCGCATCCAGACCGCGCAGCCGGTACAGCTCCTTCGACCAGACATAGCGCCTGGTTGCGACGTTCAGTTCCCAACTGCCGATCCCGGCGATCGCCTGCGCGCGGTCCAGCCGTTCCTCGCTTTCGCGCAACGCGGTCTGCGCCTGCTTCAGCGCGGTGATGTCGATGCGCAGCCCGGCGATGCCGCCGTTCTTCATGCGCCGGTCGGTGGCCAGGTAGCACGAGCCGTTCGCCCGCTGGTTCTCACTCGAGCCACGGGCCTCGTGATGCGAGCGCAGCCGCTCGGCCAGCCACGCTTCCTCGCGGCCGCGCGCCTCGAGGTTGCTGCCCATGCCGATGATGTGGCGCAGCAGGTCCTCGAAGCGCACGCCCGGATGCAGCACCGTGGCGGCATCGGCATAGATCTGGCGGTACGCCTCGTTGAACATCACCAGGCGGTCGTCGCGGTCGAAGATCACGAACCCTTCGGAAATGCTGTCCACTGCGTCGCGCAACAGCGTTTCCGCCTGTTCGGCCCGTTCCTTCGCCCGCTCCAGCTCCTGCTCCGCCTCGATCTGCTCGGTGATGTCGCGGCCGATGCCGCGATACCCGGCGAACGTGCCGGACACGTCGAACACCGGAACGCCATGAATGCTGATGTGGCGCATGCGGCCAAGGCTGTCGGCGCGCCGGTAGCGGAAGTCGCGGAACGGCCGCTGCGCTTCGATATCGGCCTGGTGCACCTGCCATTGTTCCGCCGTCGTGCCGTCGGGGAACATCTCCCAGCGCGGCCGGCCCAGATACGGCTTGTCCGACCGCCGCGTGGTGCCGCGGCCATCGGAAATCCAGACGAAATTCGCCGCCGCGTCCTGCTCCCAGAACCAGTCCGACGCCATCTCGGCGAAGTCGCGCAGCCGGCGCTCGCTGTCGTGCAGCGCGTTCTGAATGCGCTTGAAATCGGTGATGTCGACGCGCAGGCCGGCAAGCCCGCCATTGCGCATCCGCCGCTCGGACACCAGAATCCAACTGCCGTCCTTCTGCTGCGTTTCCAGCTCGCCCACCGCCTCGGTATGGATGCGCAGGAAGTTCTGAACCCATTCCTCCTCGCGGCCCGCCGCCTCGGGATAATGGCCGGAGACGAGCGTGTTGCGCACCAGGGTTTCGAATTTGACGCCCTGCACCATCAGGTGCGCGCTCGCCGGATACATGCGGCGATACGCCTCGTTGCACAGCACCAGCCGGTCGTCGCGGTCGAAAATCACAAAGCCTTCCGACAGGCTGTCCATGGCATCGCGCAGCAGCGTTTCCGCTTGCTCGGCCCGCTGCAGTGCTTCGACGCGCGCGGTTTCGTTGCTGCCGGTGCCGCGGTAGCCGCGGAACGTGCCGTCCGGGCCGAACACCGGCTTGCCGCTGACCACGAAATGACGCACCGCACCGCTCGAATTGGGCGCGGTGTAGCGGAACGTGCGGAACGTCCGGTGCGCGTCGAGGTCCGCCTTGTGCTGGCGCCACAGCGCGTCCTGCTCCGGATCGACCCGCGCCAGCTCCCAGCGGGTCTTGCCGATGGTCGCATCGGGACGCAGGCCGGTTTGCTCGGTATAGGCGTCGGCCGAGATGTAGGTGAACCGGTGCTCGGCATTGGTCTCCCACAGCCAGTCGGCGCTGACCTCCGCGATGTCCTGGAACTTCTGCTCGCTCTCGCGCAGCCGCTGCTCCACCTCGGTGCGCAGCGAGACATCGGCGGCAAGCGTGGCGCGTTCACGCCCAAGCTGCGCCTCGTGCAGGGCGCGCCGACGAACCTCGGCGACCAGCGCGCCCAGCAGCGTACTCACCACGATGGAGAGCAACGCCGCGGCGAGTTCGATCTGCCGGGCGTGGGAACGCACCGGCCCGAGCACCTCGTTGAGATCCAGGCCGACGCCCACCAGCAGCGGATAATGCGGAATGCGGCGGTCGCTGTAGATGCGGGTGACGTGGTCCAGGCCGCTGGTGCCGACATGCACGATGTCCCGCAGTGCGCCGGTCTCGTTGCGGCCGGCCAGCGGCGGGATCGTCTCGCCGGCGCCCACCGTGCCGTCCGGGCTGTTATCGCTGAACCGAGCGCGAACCACGCCATCGGTGCCGAACAAGGCGAACATCCCGCCGGGCCCGAGGTCGATGGCGCGATGCAGCGCCGTGAACTGCGCCGGCACGACCGAGAACACGATCACGCCGAGAAACCGCCCGTCGGCGGCGTCGACACGGCGGGAGATCTTGATGGAAAGCTGCCCGGTCTCCCGGCCGACGATGGGGGTGCTGATGAACATCCCCGGCGAGCCGCCGGTCAGGTGGGCCCGGAAATACGCGCGGTCGCTCACGTCGACCGGCTGGGGATGGGCCGCGCCGGTGGTGGAGATCACGCGCCCGTCCGGGCCAATGATCGCCGCCCGAACGGCCGGAGCAGCGATGAGGGGGAGTGCGTGCGCCCAGTCGTGGATGTCGAAGGCGCCCGGCGAGGCGCGCATGCGCTGGGCCACCAGGTCCATGGCGGCGGAGATCGTATCCAGTTCGTGCCCGACCTCTTCCTCGAACGCGGCGCTGAGATTGGTCACATTGGTGCGGGCGTGCGCCATCGCCATGCGGTAATCGGAGCCGATCAGAACGAATGCGCCCGCCCAAAGGGCGACCAGGAATGCCACGGCGGCAACCACGATCGCGCCGATGAGCCAGGCGATATGGGGCTGCCCTGCGCCGGGCGAGCCGGGGCCGTTGCCACGGCCGCCTTCCCCGGCTATCACGGCCTTGTCACGCGGTTTGGCCGCCGGACGTCCGCCGGACGGCGCGCCGTCGCCCGGGTCGCGGCGAAAGCGTGGTGCCGTTGCCTCCTCTGCATGCAGTCCGGCAGCGTACGCCATCGAGAAATCTCATCTCTGGAACTGCGGATCGTAGCACGGCGAAAGTATCGGCTCGGTTGCGGCAACGTCCGGCGTGGGATCGCTGGCGCGGCACGTCAGGACGGTCCTTCCCGGCTGGGTTCCTTTATAGCGTCGCAATCTTACGACCTGGCAGCCCGCGTCGCAATCTGCCGATCCAATCCAAAAATGTATAATCGGTCCACATCCGGCAGGAAGGCGGGCGGCTGCCGGCGGCGTTGAATCAGCCGGCTTTGGCGGCCGCCGGGGGGGCGGCCGCGGATTGTATCAGCGGCGGGCCATACACGTCGCGCGCGCGCTTGTGGAAGGCGTTGACCATGCGGCGCACCGCCTCGTTGAACACGACGCCGATGGCGGATTGCAGGATGCGGCTGCGGAACTCGAAATCGACGAAGAAGGCGACCTCGGTGCCGTGCGGATCGGGATGGAAGTCCCACTGGTTGTTCAGATAGCGGAACGGGCCGGTCTCGTAGCGCACCCGCACCGACCGCGGCCGGTCGAGGGCATCGCGGGTGGCGAAGCTTTCGCGGAACGGGCCGAAGCCGATGGTCATATCCGCGAGCAACTCATGCTCGGTGCGGTGCCGCACCCGGGTGGCGACGCACCAGGGCAGGAATTGCGGGTACTTCTCCACGTCGGCGACCAGATCGAAGAGCTGGTCCGGGCGGTAGGGGACGATCTGGCGCTCGGCGTGGGTGGGCATCAGGGAGCGGCGCCGCCCGCCGGCGCGGACGCTTGCCCGGCCTCCCGCGCCGCGCGCAACGCGGCGAAGTCGGCATCGGCATGGTATGAGCTGCGGGTCAGCGGCGTGGCGGAGACCAGCAGAAAGCCCTTGGAACGCGCCAGCGCGGCGTAGTCGGCGAATTCTTCCGGGGTCACGAAACGCTCGATCGCGGCGTGCTTCACCGTGGGCTGGAGGTACTGGCCGATGGTGAGGAAATCGACGTTGGCAATGCGCAGGTCATCCATCACCTGCATGATCTCGGTGCGGGATTCGCCCAGCCCGACCATCAGGCCGGACTTGGAGAAGAGGCTGGGATCGCGTTGCTTCACCGAATCGAGCAGGCGGAGCGACTGGTAGTAGCGGGCGCCGGGCCGGATGGCGGGATACAGCCGCGGCACGGTTTCCAGGTTGTGGTTGAACACGTCGGGGCGGGCGTCGGCCACGGTCTCCATGGCACCCGGCTTGCGCAGGAAGTCGGGGGTGAGGACCTCGATCGTGGTGCCGGGCGCGGCGGCGCGGATGGCATGGATGACGGCGGCGAAATGGGCGGCGCCGCCGTCCGGCAGATCGTCGCGGTCCACCGAGGTGATCACGACGTGCTTCAGCCCCAGTTTGGCCACCGCATCGGCGACGCGGGCCGGCTCGTTGTGGTCGAGGGCGAGCGGCTGGCCGGTGCGCACGTTGCAGAACGCGCAGGCGCGGGTGCAGGTGTCGCCCATGATCATCATGGTGGCGTGGCGCTGCGACCAGCACTCGCCGATGTTGGGGCAGGCGGCTTCCTCGCAGACGGTGTGGAGGCGATTCTCCCGCATCAGGGCGCGCGTCGCGTGATAGACCGGGTGGGTGGGCGCCTTGACGCGGATCCAGGCGGGCTTGCGCTGGATCGGGTTGTCCGGCCGGTGCGCCTTCTCCGGGTGGCGGGGGGCGGCATCGCCGGTGCGGTGGTCGATGACGAGGTGGGTGGACATCGCGGGGTACAAGTGGCGGGCTGGGGTGGGGGCGTCAAGCGCGGATTGCCGCGGTTTCTGCTTGGGTGGCGGGGCGATACAGCAGGACGTTCCGGGTGGGGCTGAGCCACGGCAGCAGGTCCATGTGGCGGACGTTCGCGCTGATCGGCGGCCGGGCCGGCGCAACTGCGGGATCGAACGGCAGCGCGTTGTCAGGGCGGTGGCGCTGTGTTGCGGTATGCCCCGGGGGATCGTGCCGCCGGGCCTCGTCCCCTGTCGTTTCAGATGGCGAGTTCGAAATCAGCCGGCAGCCGATCCCGATCGGACAGCAGCCATTCCGCGAACGGGTCCGGGGCCACGAAGGCCGCGAGTGCGGCCTGCATGACCTCCGTGGTGTTATTGGAGCCGATCTTGCGTGCGGCAGCCTGGAGCAAGCCGTGGTCGATTCGGGCGCTGACCTTGTCCGCGCGGCTGGTCAGCACGCCGCTGGCACGGAGGGTTTGGAGTGCTGCGGTGGCCTGAGCGGCGGCGAGCTTGCTCGCGGGCTTGGCGGACGCGGGGCGGCGAGCGGGCGCTGGCGGCGAAACTGGGTGTGGAGTCGGCATCGGGAATGTCCTTCTGTCTGTCGGACAGATTCGCGTGGTCGTCTGACGGCGGCAAGCTTCAGATTCCTCCTCCGCGCTGGTTCCGCCGATCCCAATATCCGCGCGCCGTGCCGCCTTGTCAGGACTCCTCAAACCACCGCAACGGCGCAAGCAGCCCCTACTCGGCCGCCACCGCCACGACCTCCGCCCGCGCCGAGGCCCGCGCGGTGCCCATGCACAGCAGGCTGCCCAGCAGCAGAACCGCGACCAGGATCAGCACCAGTTCCGGGTGGTGGTGGTCGATCAGCGCGCCGAACGGCACCGGCGTCAGCGCGCTGCCCAGCGGCAGCCCGGCACTGACGAAGCCGAACACCTTGCCGATCTGCCCGGGCGGCGAGGCATCCTTCAGCATCACGTCGCGCGGCGTCCGGCTCGCCCCCAGCGCCACGCCCGAGACGAACATCAGACCGATCACCGCCGGCGCCGGCAGCAGCAGGATCGCCACCACCAGCACCAGCGCCGCCGAAACGATCGTCAGCCCGACCGCGAAGCCCTGCACATGCTTGCGGTAGGCGTCGGCGAACCAGCCGCCAACCAATACGCCGCAGGTGCTGCCCGCCATGTATCCGGTCAGCGCCGCGGACCCCATCGCCAGGTCCATGCCCTTCACCGCATGCAGCACGGTGATCAGCCAGGCCTGCACGCCTGCCCCCGCCATCGAGCCGAGCAGGTAGAAACCAAAGAACAGCAGCATGGTGCGGGAGAACAGCAGGGCACGGCCGCTGACCGCGGCGCCCGCCTCGACCGGGTCGTGGCACACCTGGTCCTTCAGGATCGCGCTTTGCAGCAGGATCGCCAGCACCACCGGAATGCCGACCAGCCCCACCAGCGACAGGCTGGCGCGCCAGCCGATCGAGACCGCGAGCAAGGCCATGACCGGCGGGCCGGCCGCAAAGCCCAGATTGCCGCTGAAGGTGTGCAGCGCGAACGACGCGCCCATGCGGTCGTGATCCACTGAGCCGGAGATGATCGCATAGTCGCACGGGTGGATCACCGAGTTGCCGATGCCCGAAAGCGTCGCGAGCACCAGGATCTGCCAGAAGCTGGTGGCCAGGCCCATCGCGGCGATCGACAGGCACATCAGCAAGGTGCCGCCCACCAGGAAGACGCGCGCGCCAAGCCGGTCCACCAGGAACCCGACCGGCGTCTGCAGGATCGCGGTGGTGCCGGACATCAGGGCGACGGTCAGGCCCAGCTCGGCGAACGACACGCCGAACGACTTCTGCCACGCCAGGAACAGGGGCGGCAGGCACAGCACGTAGAAATGGGAGAGGAAATGGCCGTTGCCGATCAGGAAGTTGACGCGGGTGGTGCGGCTCAGGACCATCGTGCGGGCGTCCTCGCGATGAACTTTACGCAACAATGCGGGCGCGGTTGCCGTGCGTCAATAAAGGGGGCAGGAAATGGACGATAAGTCTGCGATGAGCCTGCCGCGGCGGCTGGCGGCGGTGTGGGACCATCTGGGTGTGCGTACCGCGCATGTTGCCGCGCAGATGCCGGGCGACGTGGCGGCACTGGTCACCGCATCGCCGGAACGCGTGGCAGGGGTGGTGCTGTGCGTGCCGTCGCGCCTCGATCCGGCGCCGTTCGCGGACGTTGCGGACCGCGTGATGATGATCGCCGGCGACGGCGACCTGACCAACGCCGTCACCGCCCGGGCGCTTCCCAGGCTGCCGGGCGCACAACGGCAGGTACTCACGGGTTACGCCGCGCCCGGCTGGGCCGACGTGGTCGCCGACCGCGCCGATGCGATCGCCGGATGGATGTCCGGCTTCCTGGACCGCTTCCCTGCCGACACGCCGCGCGCCGCGGTGGCGCCGGAGGGGGTGGTGGCCGGAATCTCCTACCGCATCCAGGGCGACGGGCCGGCGCTGATACTGCTGCCGTTCTTCCTGGCGCCGTCGCAATGGCAGCCGGCCATGCCCGCCCTGACGCGGCGGTTCTCGGTGGTGACGCTGGGCGGCCGGCATCTCGGCGGCATCGCCGCACTGGAGGACCGGGCGCGCGCGCCCAGTTACCGCGCGATGGTGCGCAACGTGCTCACGCAGATGGCGCCGCGGGCCGGCGAGACGATGCTGGACATCGGCAGCGGCTCGGGTGCGTTGGACCGCATGGTGGCGCGGCTTTGGCCCGACTGCCCGTTGACCGCGGTGGATGTGAACCCGTTCCTGCAACGCGAGGCGAAGGCGCTGGCCGCAGCCGAAGGCCTGGGTGAAGCAATCGCCTTCCTGCCCGGCAGTGCCGAGGCGTTGCCGTTTCCCGATGCATCGTTCGGCTGCGTGTTCACGGTGACCGTGCTGGAGGAGTGCGACGCCGATATCGCGTTGCGTGAGGCATGGCGCGTGCTGCGCCCTGGCGGCCGATTGGGCGTGGTGGTGCGTGCGATCGACCTGCCGCAGTGGTGGAACTTGGATTTGCCCAAGGCGTTGCGCGCCCGCGCCAGTACCCCGCCGCAATCGGTCGCGCCGCGCGGCGTGGCGGATGCCAGTCTGTATCGGCGGATGCGTGCGGCTGGCTTTCGCGACCTGGTGGGTTTCCCGGCGCTGGTGACGCTGGACCAGCCGGACGGTCCGATCTGGCGTTACCGCGAGGACCACGTGTTGTCATTGCTGACACCGGAAGAGACCCAAATCTGGCATGCACTGACCGCCGCGGCACGCAGTGACGGCGCATTGATGATGGCCCATCCGATGCACTGCGCTGTCGCTACGAAGCCGTGATGCGCCGCGCTTTCGCCTGGCGCCCGGGGGCTTTGAGGCCAGCGGCGGCTCCGACCCGCCTCAGCCTGCCCGGCCGCCGCCCACACGGGGTGGCGGTCGCGTCCAGCCGGCCCGGATTTCGTCCCGTCCACAATTTCGTCCCGTCCACTGGTCAAGCTTCATTCCCACCATATACCCTGTGAAAATGTCCCTGCCCGCCCCCCAGCACACGGCCGAAGAGCCCACCATCGCCGAGCTCCTCGCCGCCCGTCCGCATCTGACCATGCATACCATGGACGGTCTCGTTCTCGAATCCGTTCCCCTCAACGCCATCGCCGACGCGGCCGGCACCCCCACCTGGGTGTACGGCGCCGGCACCGTGCGCGCCCGCTATCGCGCACTGGCCACGGCCCTGGGCGGCGCCGGGCTCGCCGCCGACATCCACTACGCCATGAAGGCAAACGACCATCTCGCCATCCTGCGCCTGCTCGCCGCCGAGGGCGCCGGCGCCGACGTGGTCAGCGCGGGGGAAATCCGCCGCGCCCTCGCGGCCGGCATCGATCCGGCGCACATCGTGTTCTCCGGCGTCGGCAAGTCCGCAGCCGACCTGCGCCTCGCGCTCGCCGAGAACATCGGCCAGATCAACGTGGAAAGCGCCGAGGAGCTGGACATGCTCTCCGGCCTTGCCGCCGGCCTCGGCCGCACCGCGCGCATCGCATTGCGGGTCAACCCGGATGTGGACGCCGCCACGCATGCCAAGATCACGACCGGCCTGGCGCACAACAAGTTCGGCGTCCCCTGGGCCGGCGCCGCCGCCCTCTACGCCCGTGCCGCCAGCCTGCCGGGGGTCGAGCCGATCGGCCTGGCGACCCATATCGGCAGCCAGATCCTGTCGCTCGCCCCGTTCCGTGCCGCCTACGCCCGCATCGCCAGCCTGGTGACGGACCTGCGCGCCGCCGGTCACACGGTCACCACGGTGGATTGCGGCGGCGGCCTGGGCATTCCGTACCGCGACGAGCCGGTGCCCAGCCCCAGCGGACTGGCGGGTGCGCTGCGCGCCACATTTCATAACCTCGATGTCCGGCTGAAGCTGGAGCCGGGGCGCTGGCTTGTCGGGCCGGCCGGTGTGCTGCTGGCATCGGTCGTGCTGGCCAAACAGTCCGGCGCCATGCGTTTCGTCGTGCTGGACGCGGCGATGAACGACCTGATCCGCCCCGCCATGTACGACGCCTGGCACGGCATCGTTCCCCTCGCCGCGGCCGATGCCGTCGCGCCCACCTCGCCGGCCGACATCGTCGGGCCGGTCTGCGAATCCGGCGATACCTTCGCGTCAGGCCGGCAGATTCCACAACTTCGTCAAAATGCGCGCGTGGCAATTCTCGATGCCGGCGCATATGGTTCCGTCATGAGTTCCACCTATAACGCCCGTCCCCTGGCCGCCGAGGCAATGGTCGACGGCGACCGCTGGTCGGTGATCCGCGACCGCCAGCCGCTCGAAGCGATGTGGCAGAACGAACGCATCCCGGACTTCCTCGCATGACCGGCAAGCCCGAGGACCTGAACCCCTTGCTCCGCCGCCTCGCCGGGCAGCGCCTGCTGGCGCGCCTGGTGCTGCTGTTCGAGCGTGTCTGGCCGGCACTGTGGCCGCCGCTGGGCGTCGCCGGCGTATTTGTCTGCGCGGCACTGCTGCAGCTTCCCCAGATGCTGCCACCGGCCTGGCATCTCGCGCTGCTGGCGGCCACCGCCGGCACCATCGTCGTGCTGGGCGTGCGCGGGCTGTGGCCGATCCGCGCGCCGGACGACGCCGCGGCCGACCGCAGGCTGGAGCGCGATTCCGGCCTCGCCCACCGCCCGTTGCAGGTGCTCACCGACCGGCCGGCGCAGCAGGACCCGATCGGCGTCGCCCTGTGGCAGGCGCACGTGGCGCGCACCATCCGGCAGGTGCGCCGCCTGCACGTCGGCACGCCGCATCCCGGCCTGCCCGGGCGCGACCGCCATGCCCTGCGCGGCGGTCTGGTGGTGGCGCTGGTCGCCGCCTTCGGCATCGCCGGCAGCGACGCGCCGGCCCGCCTTGCCATGGCCTTGCAGCCGACCCTGCCGCGGATGCCGGAACCGCCGTCCACCGAGCTGCAGGCCTGGATCACGCCCCCCACCTACACCCATGTCGCGCCGCTGTTCCTGAAGCCGGAGGGCGGGGCGATCGCGGTGCCGTCCGGCTCGCATGTCACCGTCAGCGTCACCGGCGGTTCCGGCACGCCCAGCCTGTCGCTGGAAGGCCACGCCACCCCATTCCGGACGCTGGCGAAGGAAAGTTTCCAGGCCGATCGCGACCTGGCCCAGGGCGGACGCCTCGCTGTCCGCCGCAACGGCCAGGAACTGACGGCCTGGGACCTGACGGTGATCGTCGACCAGCCGCCCACCGTCGCCTGGGCCGAGCCGCCGGGCGCAACGCGCACCGGCCAGGAAACGCGCCTTCCGTGGCAGGCCAGCGACGACTACGGCGTGGTGTCCCTTCAGGCCGAGCTGCGCCTGAAAGACCGGCCGTCGGCGCCGGCGGTGGTGGTTGCCATCCCGCTGCCCGGCGGCGATCCGAAATCGGCGCACGGCGTGTATCAGCAGGACCTGACGGCGAATCCCTGGGCGGGACTGCCGGTCACCGGCCGCCTGGTGGGGCGCGACGCAACCGGCCAGGCCGGTCACAGCGCCGATGCCAGCTTCACCCTGCCCGAACGCCTGTTCACCAACCCGGTCGCACGCGCCTTGATTGCCATGCGGAAGGGCCTCAGCCTGCATCCCGACGATCGTGACAGCGCGGTCGACGCGCTGGACGGGCTGATCATGAAGCCGGAGCTGCTGAAGGGCGATATCGGCGCCTACCTCAATCTCGGCGCGCTGTACTACCTGCTGGAATTCGACAAATCCGCCAAGGCCGTCCCCGAGGCGCAGCAGCAGATGTGGGAGCTGGCACTGCACCTGGAGGAAGGCCAGACCGAGCAAACCGCGCGCGAACTGGAAGCCGCGCGGCAGGCGGCGCGCGACGCGCTGAGCAGGGCGATGAAGGATCCGTCCGACGCCAACCGGCAGGCGCTGGAGAAGCGGCTGCAGGAATTGCAGCAGGCGATCGAACGCCACATGCAGGCGCTGCTGGAAGAGGCGATGCGCAACCACCAGGAGCTGCCGTTCGACCCGGAGGCGCAGCACCTGACCGGCCGGGATTTCGAGCGCATGGCGCGCGAGGCCGAGCAAGCCGCGCAGCAGGGCAACATGGATCAGGCGCAGCAGCGCATGGCTGAACTGGAACGCATGCTGGACGAGCTGCGCAACGCGCGCATGGCCAACGGCAAGGCGATGCAGCGGCGCGCGCAGCAGCGCTCGCGCGGACGCCAGCAGATGGGCGCGTTGCAGGACATGATCGGCCGCCAGGGCGGGCTGCTGGATCACGCGCAGGGACGTGTCGAGGACGAATCAAGGCCACTGTTCGGCGATCAAACGCCGGCCCAGCCGGCGGATCCGGATACGCAGCGTCAGGCCGACCAGCGGGTGCAGCAGGCGCTGCGGCGCGCGCTGGGCGAACTGATGCAGCAGTTCAGCGATCTGACCGGCAAGCTGCCGCCGGGCCTGGGCGACGCGGACCAGGCGATGCAGGAAGCCGGCCGCCAGCTCGGCGCCGGTGACGACAAGGCCGCCGGCGCGCAAGAGCAGAAGGCGATCGAGGACTTGCAAAAGGGCGGCCAGCAGATGGGCCAGACGATGGCGCAGCAGTTCGGCTCCGGCCAGCAGGGGGAAGAGGGCGAGGCCGAGGGCGGCGGCGAGTCGGACCAGTTCATGCTGCAGGAAGGCCGCGGCGAGGGCACCGGCACCGAGGCGCTGCCCGGCTCGCCCGGACGGGCGAACGGCCGGCGCGATCCGCTGGGCCGGGAATACGGCGAAGGCGGGTCGGGCGCCGACGAGGGCAACGACGTCGCGATTCCGGAACAACGCGAGCAACAGCGCACGCGGGCGATCGAGGACGAGCTGCGCCGGCGGGATGCGCAACGCGAGCGGCCGCCGGAGGAGCTGGATTATTACGGACGCTTGCTGAAGGGATTCTGAGGACAGGAATCCCCGCCCGCGCAGCGGGAAAGGTTGCTGCCTGCGCTCAATCAATTTCGCATTAATCCGCCGCAATGCCCGGATTCCGCGAGGCTTTTCGCCTCTGTCCAGCGCCCTTCGCACAAGCTGGCGTGAAGCAAGTCCAGGTGATTTGCCCGCACCCCGCCGATTGCGGTTGATGCGCCCCGGCCCGCCGTCGGCGTTGCCGGTGAGTGAACGCGACCGCAGCGGCCCAGCCCGTCTGGGCCTGTCTGCGGGCAAGCGGACAGGAGACATACAATGAGATACTGGGGCGCGATCCTGAGTTCAGCGCTTCTTGCACTGCCACTGGCGGCTGTCGCCCAGCCCGTCACTGGCCCGTATATCAGCGGTGGCGTCGGCGCCGACCTGCCGCAGAACACGGATCTGGTGCCCGGCATTCCGGTGGCAGGCGCGACGCGGCTCACCACCAAGGAGCATACCGGGTTCAGCACGATCGGCGCCATCGGCTACGGCCTGGGCAACGGTTTCCGCTTCGAACTCCAGGGCGACTTCTCGCGCAAGGGCGTGGACCAGGTGGAGCTGCCGTTCCCGGGGATCTCCAAGGGGTTCGAGAACTCCTATGGCGTGATGGGCAACGCGCTGTATGACTTCGACATCGGCTCGCCCTGGATTTATCCCTATCTCGGCGTCGGCGCCGGCTACCAATGGAGCCATTTCCAAGGACTGTTTGCCGGACAGACCGGCGGACCGTTCACCATCAGCAGCAGCGGCACCAGCGGTGCGTTCGCCTGGCAGGCGATTGTCGGCGTATCCGTGCCGATCGCCCGCGTGCCCGGGCTGTCGTTCACTGCCGAATACCGCTTTGTCGACACGCTCGGCGGCGAGAAGTTCGACGCAGTGGAAACCCCGCTGGGCGGTGGCCCCGCGGTGGGAGAGCAATTGAAGCTGCATAACCAGTTCGATCACATCTTCCTGGTCGGGCTGCGCTATGCGTTCAACACGCCGCGCCCCCCTGCCCCGGCCGCCGCGCCCATCGCCCAGGCGGCGCCCGCGCCTGCTCCGTCGCGGTCGTATCTGGTGTTCTTCGATTGGGACAAGGCGTCGCTGACCGATCGCGCCCGCCAGATCATCCACGAGGCGGCGGACAATTCGCGCCGTGTGCAGTACACGCGGATCATGGTGAACGGCTACACGGACACGTCCGGCACGCCGCAATACAACATGGGTCTGTCGATCCGCCGCGCCCGCGCGGTGGAAGGCGAACTGGTGCATGACGGTGTGCCCGAGACCGCGATCTCCATCCGGGGCTATGGCGAGACGCACCTGCTGGTGCCCACCGGGGCCGGCGTGCGCGAGCCGCAGAACCGGCGTGTGGAGATTATCATTCAGTAACGTCCGAACAATACCTCTCCCGCATACCTAACCTCTCCAGCGCTGCGCTGTTCGCGCAGCGCGGGAGAGGTTATCAACCATCACCTCTGCGCCGCCGCCAGCGCGCTGAGATTGAAAATACCCCGCGCGGTAACGCTTGGCACCAGCACGTGCACCGGGCGTGACATGCCGAGCAGGATCGGCCCCACCGCCAGGCCATCGGCGGCAGCCTTCAGCAGTGTGAAGGCGATGTTGGCGGCATCCAGACTGGGCATGATCAGCAAATTCGCCGCGCCGTGCAATGTCGAATCAGGCACCGCCTGGTTGCGGATCGCTTCCACCAGCGCGGCATCCGCATGCATCTCACCATCGATCTCCAGCGCAGCATCGCGCGCGCGGAGCATTGCCAGCGCCCGTCGCATCTTGCCCGCGGACTCGCTGTCGCTCGCGCCGAAACTGGAATGCGACAGCAGCGCCACCTTCGGTGCGATGCCGAACTGGCGTACCGCGTCCGCCGCAAGTACGGTAAGTTCCGTGATTTGCTCGGGCGTCGGATCGACTACCATGTGCGTGTCGCCCATGAACAACGCGCCGGCCGACAGGATCAGCGCAGACAGCGCATAGACGCGGTTCACACCGGGCCGGCGGGGAATGATCGGCAGCACGTATTGAATCTGCCGCCACCAGTTGCCGGTGCCGCCGCAGATCGCCGCATCGGCAAGGCCCTGTTGCAGCATCATCGCGGCGGCAACGGAGGGCCGGGTGCCAACGCGCCGGGCCGCGACTTCGGGCGGCGCGCCGCGGCGGCCGGCGAGGCGCTGGTATTCCGGAATCAACGGACCGAACACGTCGTGATCCTGCGAGGGATCGAGCACGTGCACGCCGTCGGTCAGGTCGATGCGCAGGCCCATCTCCCGCACCTTGCGCGCGATCACGTCGCGGCGGCCGAGCAGGATGGGGGCGGCGATGGCGTCATCGACCAGCATCTGGGCGGCGCGGAGGATGCGATCGTCCTCGCCCTCGGCGAACACGATGCGGCGGCGCGGGCCCTGCTTCGCCGCCTCGAACACCGGGCGCATGAGCTGGCCCGAGCGGAACACGAAACGTTCGAGATTATGGCGGTAGGCGTCGAGATCATCGATCGGGCGCAACGCGACGCCGGTTTCCATCGCCGCACAGGCAACGGCGGGGGCGATTTCCAGGATCAGCCGCGGATCGAACGGTTTCGGAATGATGTAGTCGGGGCCGAACACCGGGGCCGATCCGC
>Ga0335072_10006019_pt1 | contig 17803 bp, 19 predicted proteins | sample Lox_Sample_21_FD_206725 | JGI IMG/M metagenome (GOLD analysis project Ga0335072, IMG submission 206725) | Soil microbial communities from Loxahatchee National Wildlife Refuge, Florida, United States - Lox_Sample_2.1 | ecosystem: Environmental > Terrestrial > Soil > Wetlands | place: USA...
ATCTTCCATCGCATGCACCGCGCTCATCTGGTACGCGACCGGGCAGATGCCGCAGATACGCGCCGTGATGTCCGGCACTTCCATGCAGGAGCGGCCGCGCAGGAATGCCTCGAAGAAGCGCGGTGGTTCGAAAATGCGCAGCTCGGCGTCACGCAGCTTGCCGTCCTGAATCACCAGGCGCAGCGCGCCTTCGCCCTCCACGCGCGCCAGCACATCGACCTTGATGGTTCTACGTGCCATGGCGATCGCCTTCCTGCCGGAACGCCTCGGCGCCGGCATTGAAGGTGCGGAACACGCGCTGCAACGTACGTTCATCCATCCCCGCATCGCGTAACTGGTGCGCGAGTGAGGTCGTGTTCGGCGTCTCCTTCGGGCCGAAGCAGCCGTAGCAGCCGCGGTTGTAGGCGGGACAGATGGCGCCGCAGCCGGCATGCGTCACCGGCCCCAGGCAGGATGCGGCGCCACGCACCAGCACACACACCGTGCCGCGCGCCTTGCATTCCATGCACACGCTGTGCGGCGGAATGTCGGGCTTGCGGCGGTGCAAATGCGCGCAGAGCACCTCCAGCAACTGGTGTTTGTTGATCGGGCAGCCCCGCAATTCGAAATCCACGTTCACATGCGCGCTGATCGGCGTGGACGTGGCGAGCGTGTCGATATACTCCGGACGCGCGTAAACGATCGAGGTAAATTCACGCACGTCTTTGAAATTGCGCAGCGCCTGGATGCCGCCGGCGGTGGCGCAGGCGCCGATCGTAATCAGGGTGCGGGACTGGCGGCGGACATCGTGCAGACGTTTTGCGTCATGCGGGGTGGTGACGGATCCTTCCACCAGCGACACATCATACGGGCCCTTGACAACCCCGCGTGTCGCTTCCGGGAAATAGGCGATCTCCACCGCGCCGGCGACCGCCAGCAGTTCGTCTTCACAATCCAGCAGCGAAAGCTGGCAGCCGTCACAGGAGGCAAATTTCCAGACGGCGAGTTTGGGTTTGGCTGCGGTGGTCATTGGGGCCACTCCCAATCGTCTGTCATTGCGCGGCGTGCCAGCGGTGAGCAATCTTGTTCGTCGCGAATCGGAGAAGCGCTGCAGTGTGAGGCGATAACGGCTTTGGCACAGTGTGCGCGTTGCTGTTGGCGCTCACGATGACCGAGGTTGCTTCGTCGCTTCGCTCCTCGCAATGACATTGGGCGGGTGATCATCACACCTCCTTCAGCGCCATCAGGTGGCGAACGCGGTCGTAACGGACCACCGCGCCGTCCTTACAGGCAAACATCCCGGCGAACTGGCAGTGCCCGCACAAGCCGACAGCGCATTTCATATTGCGTTCGAGTGACACCCAGATCGCTTGTTCGGGCATGCCGATGTCTTGCAGCGCCCCGCCGGCGAAACGCATCATCACTTCCGGGCCACAGACCAAGGCGGTCGCATGGGCCACATCGATCGAAAGCCGCGGAATCAGGCGCGTCACCACGCCGACATGGCCGCGCCAGCCGCCCCCGGCATGATCGACCGTCACTTCAAGCTGCAGGTCCAGCCGTGTGCGCCAGGATTCCAACTGCCGCCGGTAGAGAATTTCGTCCGGGCTGCGCGTGCCGTACAGCAGGACCACCTTGCCAAACTGCGGCCGGTTGGCCAGCAAGTGGTAGATGGACGGACGCAGCGGTGCGAGGCCCAGGCCGCCTGCCACCACCACCACGTCCTGCCCCGCCAATTCCTCGGTGGGCCACGCAGTTCCGAACGGTCCGCGCAGTCCCAGCATGTCACCAGGCTTCAGCAAGGTAATCGCTTCACTCACCGCCCCGACTGCGCGTACCGTCTGCACCAGCCGCGACGCATCCGACGCATCGCCGCTGACGCTCACGGGTATTTCGCCGATGCCGAACACGTACATCATGGTGAACTGGCCGGGGCGATACCGGGGCAGCGGCGCATCATCGGCCGGTTCCAATTCCAGCGTCACCGTGCCCGGCAGGTCGCGCGTGCGTTTGTGTACCCGCACGATGCGCGGCACCATCGGATCGGGCGCCGGCACGGCGCGCGTTTCAGCGACCGCGTCCATAGACGTCGAGCATTTGCAAGCGCATCGCCTGGAGGCGCTGCACCAGCACCGGCAGGAAACGCTTGAACAGGGCATAGCCGAGGCGATTGTCGGCCTCGCATTTGTCGCGCAGGCACCGCGCATCCAGCGCGATGGCACGGGTCAGGTCCAGTGCGCGCGCGTCGTAGCCCCAACGGTATGGCGGCAGCAGCCAGGTCAGGCCGACAACCTCGCCCTCACCCACGGTTTCGAACTGCATTGCACCTTGGCCCGGGGCAGCGAGTTCCAGTGCAACCCGGCCATAGCGAACCAGATAAATCCAGTCGGCGGGATCCTCGGCGTGGAACAGGTATTCGTCGGCGTTGAAGCGCGTATTTTTGGCGCAGCCGGCAGCGAGGTCGATGAATTCCTGCCCTAGTCCCGAGAACAGAGGGTGCTCGCCGAGGATCCGTTCAAGCCCTTCCATCGATGCCTCCTGACTGCTCCCCGCGGATCGCCCGCACTTCCTCGGTGATATCGATGCCGACCGGACACCAGGTGATGCAGCGGCCGCAGCCGACGCAGCCCGAAGTACCGAACTGGTCGATCCAGTTGGCCAGCTTATGGGTCATCCATTGGCGGTACCGCGACCGCGGCGAGGCGCGCACGCTGCCGCCATGGATGTAGGAGAAGTCGGTGGTGAAACAGGAATCCCAGCGCCGCGTGCGCTCTGTGGTGCCAGTCAGGTCGTTGGCATCGCTGACGCTGGTGCAGAAACAGGTCGGGCAGACGGCGGTGCAGTTACCGCAAGTGAGGCAGCGGCCTGCGACATCGTCCCAGCGCTTGTGCTCCAGGTTGTCGAGCAGCAGGTCATGCAAATCGTCGGCGTGCATCTGCCGGCCCATGCTGGCCGCCGTCTGCGCGACGATCTGCGCCGCACGGTCGATGTCGGCCTGTGTGGCCGGGCGATGCGGCAGGCGGTGCAGCATGGCGTCACCGCGGTCACTGCCGGGCTCTACCAGGAACTCGTGCGGGTCGCCGGCAAATTCGGTCAGCGCGAGATCGAAGCCCGCGGTGGCCTGCGGGCCAGTGTGCATGGAGACGCAAAAACAAGTGCCGCCCGCCTGGCCGCAATTGACGGCGACGATAAACGCATCCTGCCGCCGCGCCTGGTAATGACGATCGACATAGGGGCCTTGCAGGAAGACCCGATCCTGGACGGCGATGGCGTGCACCTCGCAAGAACGCACTCCAAGAAAAGCGTAACGTTCGGCCGGGTTGGGATCGGTGGTGACGCGAATGCCGGTGGAGTCGCGTTCGGCGCGCCACAGCCGCAGCAGCGGCGGATGCAGGAACTGCTTCCACGCATGGGGGCCGACGGCATAGCCGAACACAGCGTTGTCGTCACGGCGCTCGAGGCGGTACCGGCCGGCCTCCTGGCGGTCGGTCCAGCCGGCGGGCAGGTCGGAGACCGTCTCGATATCGTCATAAACGATCGCGTCCTCGCGCCGGGCGGGGCCAAGGACGCGGAAGCCGTCCGCGCGCAACACCGCGACCAGGGCCGCGAGCCCGTCCAGCGCAATGACCGATTGCTCGTATGTCATGCTGGCACCTTCTGGCGCCACACTGCCGCCCGCATTGATCCAGCGCAATGCCGCCGCCCGGACCTCCTGTGAAGTCAGCGCTCCAGCGAAACGAGCGGCGTGTGCTATCCCTTCATCCCGCCCATCGTCAGTCCCGCGACCATGAAGCGGCAGAGGCCGAAATAGATCGCGATCGGCGGCAGCGAATAGATGATGGCAATCGCCATCATGTAGTTCCACGGCGCCTCGTCGCTGTCGAAGAACTGGTTGATCGCGACCGCCACAGTCATGTGGCCGGTCGAGGAAAGCAGCAGGTATTGGTACAGATAGTCGTTCCATGCGAGCAGCAGAGCGTAGATGCCGACTGCCACCAGAGCAGGCGCCATCAGCGGCAGGTAGATGCGCAGATACACCTGCAACGGAGACGCGCCATCGACCTTCGCTGCCTCGTCCAGTTCGATTGGGATCAGCTTGCCGTACTGGTGCAGAATCAGAATCGCGTATGGCGTGGCAAAGGTCACCATCGCAGCTATCACCGACCAGACGCTGTCCGACAAACCGTATTTGTGCATGATGTGCACGAATGGAATCGCCAGAAATGCGGTCGGCAGCACGTAGGTGAGCAACGCAAAATCCGTGATGATCCAGCCCTGCCGCAACCGCATCCTGCTCAAGGCGAAGCTGGCCAGTGAACCGATCAGCACGGTCAGCACCATCGTCGCAACGCCCAGGTAGATGCTGTTGCCGAACTGGTGCCAGAAATGCTCCATCAGCCAGTAGTCTTCATTCCACACCGACGCGAAGCTGCTGAAATCAGGATCGGGCGGGAAGATGCTGCCGGTGAATTCGTCGGCGTCCGAATCGAGCGCCATCAGCACCATGTTGTAAACCGGCAGCAGCGTCCAGATCAGCAGCCCGACGCCGAAGGTCGCCGCGGCAGCCTTCCTGAACCACCGCCGCTTGCGGCCGCGCGGCCGATAGGAAGACGTGACGGTGAGCGCGACGCTCATAGCTGAACGCCTGTCGCGCGGACTCGCCGCATCAGCAGGATCACCAACGGAATCATCAGTGGCAGGGCGGACATCATTGCCGCGACACCCAAGTTCGGGTAGCCGAAATCGAACGCTTCATGGAAACCATAGGTGGCCAGCACGTCGGTGGTACGCGCCGGGGCACCGCTCGACACGAAATACACCGTGGGGAAATCGCCCAAGGTCCAGACGCAGGACAGCAACGTACAGATCAGATAGATGTTCGCGAGCAAGGGAAAAGTCACGTAAATCAAGCGACGGTAGCCGCTGGCGCCGTCGATCTCCGCTGCGTCGTAGATGTCCTGCGGGATCGACATCCGGGCGGCGATGAAAATCAGCGTCCAGAACGGCATCCATTTCCAGATATAGGCGGTGATGTTCGCCGTCATCGCGATCCAGGTGGATACCAGGAACAATGGCCCGTCGCTGCCGGTGATTGCTCGCCACAGGCTGTCGAGCAAGCCCCACTGGGTGACCAGCATGAAATGGATGGAGGTGAACACGACCAGCCCTGGCAACGCCCACGGCAGCAAATAGACCACGAGCAACGACCGAACCCACCAGCTTCGGTTCATGAAGAAACCGGAGAGCAGGAACGCCAGGAACATCTTCACGTTCACGCCGATGGCGACGAACAGCAGTGTGTTGATAGCGGTCGTGATGTAGCGCGGGTCGGATAACAGCAAGCCGTAGAGTGCGGGGTTACGGCCCATCCATAGGCCAAACGCCACAGGGTAGGCGACGAACGCGACGAATACCGCCACATATGGCACCAGGAACGCGACAGCCCAGGTGGTATCGGAGGCTTGGAGGTTCGAGAACCAGGAATTCCCCCTCCGCTTGTGGGCAGGGGTCAGAGAGAGGGGACCGAATGCATCAAAAGCGGCGTTCGCGCGCACCCCTCCCCCCAGCCCCCTCCCGCAAGCGGAGGGGGAGTTCTGTCTGTCTGACGCTTAACCCTTCACCCCACCCATGGTCAGGCCCGCGGCCATGTAGCGGCGGAACCCATAGTAAAGAATGATCGGCGGCAGCGCATACAGGATGGCGGTGGCCATCATGAAATTCCACGGCGATTCGTCGCTGTTGAGGAACTGCGCCAGCGCGACCGCGACTGTCATGCTCTGGGGCGTGGAGAGCATCAGGAAGTTGTACAGATACTCGTTCCACGCCAGCAGCAGCGCATAGGTGCCTACCGCCACCAGGGCCGGGGCCATCAACGGCAGGTAGATCTTCCAATAGATCTGGAACGGATTGGCCCCGTCGATGCGCGCCGACTCGTCAAGTTCCATCGGGATTGATTTACTGTACTGCGAAAAGATGAAGATCGCGTACGGCGTGGCAAAGGTGGTCAGCGAGAGGATCACTGCCAACAGGTGGTTTGCCAGCCCGTAGATCTGCATGATCCGGTAGAATGGGATCGCCAGGAACGAGGCCGGGATCACATAGGTCATCAGCGCCGCATTGGTCAGCATCCAGCCGTTGCGCAGGTGCATGCGGGTGACCGTGAAGCTGGCAAGTGAGCCGATCAGCAGCGTCAGGCCCATCGTGGACAGGCCGACGATGAAGCTGTTGCCGAACTGGTGCCAGAAATGCGCCAGGTACCAGAAATCCTGTGTTACCACCACGCGGAAGGCGTCCAGCGACGGATGGGCTGGCCACAGCGCGCCGGCGAAGATGTCGTCGTGGCTGTCGAGAGCAATCTCCCACATGTTGTAGATCGGTGCGATCGTCCACACCGCGAGCACGGCGCCGAGCAACAGGCACAGCGCCTCCACGCCCCAACGCTGCAAACGGTAAAACAGGGGGGAGCCGAACTGCCGGCCGGATGTGGTAGCGCTCATAGTTGCCCCTCCGACGGACGCAGTTTGCGCATCAGGATGATGACCAGCGGGATCAGCACCGGCAGTGCCGACATCACGGTGGCAACGCCGAGACGCGGCAATGCCACGGTGAAGGCGTAGCGTATCCCCAAAGTGGCGAGCACTTCGGTCTGCATCGCCGGCCCGCCACCGGAGACGAAGAACGTGGCGTTGAAGTCGCCGAGGGCAAATACCGTATCCAGCAGAATGCAGACGAGGTACAGGTTGGCCATCAGCGGATAGGTCACGTGCAGGAACCGGCGCATGCCGGTGGCGCCATCCACTGCCGCCGCTTCATAGAGTTCCTGCGGGATCGCCATGCGTCCGGCCAACAGAATAATCGTCCAGAACGGCATGTTCTTCCAGATGTAGGCGCCGATGTTGCACGCCAGGCCCATCCAGTGATCGTTCAGATATACCGGCCCGTCGATGCCGAAGACGAAATACAGCAGGTTGTTCAACATGCCCCACTGGCCATTCACGAACCAATGGATGGACATGTAGGCCGGCAGCGCGGGTGTGGCCCACGGCAGGATATACAGCACCAGCAGGGCCTTCACCCACCAACGCTTGCGCATGAAGAAGCCCGACAGCAGGAAGGCCAGGAACATCTTCAGGTTCACGCCGACGCCGACATAGATCAGCGTGTTGACGACCGCCGTGAGATAGCGCGGATCAGAGAACAACTCCGCATACAGCGCCGGCTGGTCGCCGAGATAGACGCCGTAGCAGATCGGATAGACCACGAAGGCGAAGAACACCGCGACATACGGCAAGGCAAAGGCGATCGCCCAGATGTATTCCGACCCCATGATGCCGCCGTACAAGGCGCGGCGGGCCGGGCGCGCGATCACGGCGCGACCGGCGGTCAGTGCCTGCTGTGTGACGCTCATGCTGCCCTCGCGGGGTTACATCTCGACCTTCGAGAAGATCTCGTTACAGCGCTTGAATGCCTTGTCCACTGCGTCAGACACCTTCATGCCGTTCTTGATCACGTCGGCATGCGCCTGGCCCCAGAGTTGCTCGGCGTTGGCCTGGCCCCAGGCGGGCGAATAACCCTCGAACACCGGCAGCGTCGGATTCAGAACGCCTTCCTCAATGTACGGTTTCAGGCACGGCTCACCGCTGTTCAGCCACCACGGATCGTCCTTCACCAGCGAGTGTATGGTGGGGAACCAGCGGCCCAACCCGCCTTTCAGGTTCTCGTTCATCACCTTGGGCTGCATGAAGTATTTCATGAAGTCCTTGGCAACGTCGATACCCTTGGCGCCCTTCGGGATGAAGCCGCCGCCCGCGTTCACCTGGGTCTTCATCGGCGTCCCGTCATTCTTGTTCACGGGCGCAAGGGTCTTCATGTCGTGGTAGAAGGCCTGCTTGTCCTTGATCATCGCCAGCTCGGTGGACAGCGTGCCGTCGAAATCCATGACGAACAATTTCTCATGGAAGCCGTTGTTGTCGTCGGCATCGTTCCAGCTCAGCGCCTCGGGCGGCACCACGCCTTCCTTGTACAGGTTGGTCATGAACTCGACCGACTTGATGGCCGCCTCGCGAATCTTCGGATCGTCCACGTGCAGCTTGCCGTCCGGGGTGATGATGCCCTCGCCGCCATTGGCGATCAGGAAGTGGGTGAAGACGTTGTTGCCGTCGTTCGGGCCCACAGTGGTGATCTGCAGGCCACAGGCATAGACGTGGCGCATCCCCTTGGCGCGCAGAGGCTTTTGCGCCTGCTTCAGGTAGGTCCAGACGCCGTCCCAGTCCTTGGGGATTTCCTCCACCTTCAGGCCGGCCTTCTCGACCAGGTCGCCCCAGATGTGGAACGGCGTGGCGCCCTGCTTGATCGGGCAAAGGTAGTAGCTGCGCTGTTTGGTTGATTTGTTGTAGAAAGTCGCACCCAGCTTCGCGGTATCGGCAAGCTGCGACTCGTAGATCTTCACCACGTCGCTGACGTCGGCGATTTTGTCGTCCCAGGCGTTCTGCGGCAGGATCGATGACGGCGCATCGTGGAACATCAGATCGGGCACGTCGCCGCTGGTCAGCGCGGAGATGATCTTCTGGTTCAGGGCCATGAACGGCATAATACTGTAGTCCAGTTTATTGCCGCTTTGCTTCATGTAGTCTTCGCATACCTTCTTCATGGCTTCGTCCTCTTCCGGGAAGAAGCCCTGATTGATCCAGCAGACCGCGGTCTTTGCCTGGGCATTGGCGATGTATGGCCGCGCCAGCGCTCCGCTTGCCGCCACTGCAACCGAGCCCCGCAGCACAGACCGCCTGCTCAGATATTTCATGTTCCGTTCTCCCTGCTGCCCACACCCGGGGCGGCGCCGCGGTTTAGCCACGGACGCTTTATTGCACTGTGCCAATTCAGCGGGGAGTTTAACGGTGTGTCAAGTGGAGAGTCTGTAATGCGCGGGACTCAGGGATGCCCGCGCGCGTGGTTCCGTCACGGCAGGTGCCGCAGCAGATGGGGCATCGCCCCCCCGCAGCTTCAGCCTTTCACGCCACCCATGGTCAATCCAGAGGTCATGCGCCTCCTGAATGCATAGTATGCAACGATCGGCGGGATCGAATAGATGATCGCCGCGGCCATCATATAATTCCATGGCGCCTCGTCGCTGTTCAGGAACTGCGCCAGCGCCACCGAGACGGTCATGTTCCGCTTCGACGACAGCAACAGGAACTGATACAGGAAGTCATTCCAGGCCAGCAGCAAGGCGAATGTCCCGACCGCGACCAAAGCGGGCGCCATCAGCGGCAGATAGAGCCGCCAATAGATCTGCCAGGGCGAGGCGCCGTCGATGCGCGCCGACTCGTCGATCTCGATCGGGATCGACACGGAGTACTGCTGAAACACGATTATCGCATAGGGCGTCGCAAACACCACGTAGGCGGCGATGCAGGCCCACAGCGAATTCGACATGTCATAGTACTGCATCACCAGGTAGAACGGGATCGCCAGGAACGAGGCTGGAATCATGTAGGTCATCAACGCCAGATTGCTGATGACCCAACCGCCGTTGATCCGCATGCGGCCGATCACGAAGCTGGTGAGCGAGCCGATGAACAGCGTGAGGAACGTGGTGCCGATCCCGACGTAGAAGCTATTGGCGAACTGGTGCCAGAAATACTCAAGATACCAATAACCCTCGCTCACCACGATCCAGAAGCTGTTCAGCGTCGGATCGGGCGGAAATACATGGCTGCTGAACACGTCGTCGTGCCGGTCCAGCGCCACCATCACCATGTTGTAGACCGGCCCGACGGTCCAGATCACCAGCACGATCGCGAACGCAACCGCTCCGACCTCGCCCCAAAGGCGGCGCCGGCGGTAATTCGGTTTGCGGCTGGTACGGCCACCACCGGGCGCAGCGGCGCCTTCAAGAGTGGTCGCGCTCATCGCTCGACCGCCGCGGCACGTACCCGCCGCATCAGCAGCACGACCAGCGGCACCAGCACCGGAATGGCCGACATCACGGCCGCGACGCCCAGCCTCGGTTCCGACATGACAAAGGCATCGCGAACGCCGAGAGTCGCCAGCACCTGCGTGGAGTTCGCCGGCCCACCGCCCGAGACGAAATAGACGGTGGTGAAGTCGCCCATGGTGAACAGCATGCCGAGCAATGTGCACACCAGATAGAGATTGGCCATCAGCGGGAATGTCACGTGCCAGAAGCGTCGCGAGCCGGTGGCGCCGTCGACGTCCGCGGCCTCATACAGTTCGCGCGGGATTGCCATCCGGCCGGCCAGCATGATCACGGTCCAGAACGGTAGCCATTTCCAAATGTAGGCGACGATGTCAGAGGTGAGCGCGTACGAGCGTTCATCGAGCCAGGATGGTGCATTCCAGCCGGTTACGTCCCAGATCAGGTTGTTGAGCAGGCCCCAGTTGCCGTTCAGCATCCAGTGGATCGACAGGAACGTGGGCAGCGCCGGCACCGCCCAGGGCAGGATGAACAGGATCAGCAGCGGCTTGGTCCACCAGCTCTTGCGCATGAAGAAGCCGGATAGCCCCAGCGCCATGACCATCCGCAGGTTCACGCCCACCAGCACATAGATCAGCGTGTTGATAGCCGTGTCCTGATAGATCGGATCTGAAAACAGATCGGTATAGAGGGACGGCTTGCTGCCCATCCACAAGCCGTAGAGAAGCGGATAGATGACGAACAGTACGAAGGTGACGATGTAGGGCACCAGGAAGGCAAGCGCCCAAATTGCGTCGGCGCGGTTCAGGCCGAGCCACAGTGCACTTCGGATTCGCGGCCGAACGTCGAACCGGGCACCAACGTCGACGACCTGGGCGGCGCTGCCATCCATGGGCCATGTCACCTTTTCGCCAGATGGTTCCTAGGCAGTCGTCGGGTAACGTGCGAGGAGCTGCTCGACCTGCTTGAACGCCTTATCCACTGCCTTTTCTGGCGTCATGCCGTCCTTGTAGACGGAGGCGTAGGTTTGTCCCCATACCTGCTGCGCTTCCACATCCGCGTAGCCAGGGTTGTAGACCATGTAGTCGGGGTAGGATGCGCCGAGGAGCGTCTCCTCGACATAAGGCGTCAGATGCCGCGCTAGCTGCGGGTTCTCGTTATGGAGCCAGAATGAGTCATCCTTCACCTGCTGCGGATATATCGGCGCCCAGCGGCCCAGGCCGGCTTTCAGGAAGTCGCTATTGACCTTCGGCTCGATCACATAGCGCATGAAGTCCTTGGCAACGTCGATGTTCTTGGCCGCCGTGGGGATCATGCCGCCGATCGCGCCGACCATGGCCGGCGACGGCTTGCCGTCGGGGCCCTTTGGCAGGCCAAGCGTGACGCAGTTGTTGAAATCCTCCGGCCGATGGAACATGGCGAGTTCGGTCGATATCGTGCCATCGAGATCCATCAAGAACAGCTTGGAGTGGAAGCCGTTGTTATCGTCGGCATCATTCCAACTGATGCAGCCGGGCGGAGTGTAGCCGCCCTTGTAGGTATCGCATATCCACCGCACGGTCTCGATCACGGCGTTCTTCACTTTCGGATCTTCGAGGTGGACATGACCGTCGGGTGTGACGATGTTACCGCCGCCCATGGCAAGCAGCCAATAATGGAACAGGTTGTTGCCGTCGCTGGGGCCGTTGGTGGTCATCTGCAGGCCGATGGAATAAATTTGCCGCATGCCGTCGGCACGCAGCTTCGCCTGCATCGGCTTGAACCAGTTCCACCGTTCGACCCAGGTATCGGGGCAATCCGACATCTTGTAGCCGGCCTTCTCCACCAGGCTGCCCCAGACGTGGAACGGCACGGAAGCGGTCTTGAACGGCACGGCATAGTACGCGCGGCGCTTCTCGACATTGTTGTACAGCTTCATCGACTGCAAGGCGACCTTGGCGATGTCCTTTTCGTGCGGCGCGACGATGTCGCTGACATCGACCAGCTTGTTGGCATAGGCGCTCATCACCATGGTGGTCTGAATGCCGTCGTAGGCGATCAGATCCGGCGTATTCTCGGTCTGCAGCGCGGAGACCATCTTCTGCTCCAGCGCCACGAAAGGCAGGATGCTGTAATCGATCCTGTTGCCGCTGACCTTCTGGTAGTCGGCAACCATTTTTTCGAAGCCGGCATCTTCTTCCGGGATAAAGCCTTGCGTCCACCAAACGCTGGCGGTCTTGGCTGCTGCATTGGCGATATACGGACGGCTTAATCCGGCGGCGGCTGCAAGGCCAAGCGATGCCTGCAGCACCGAGCGTCTGCTTATGGTGCTCATCGTACGCACTCCCTGTTTGCCCCCTGCAGGGGCATTCAGACCGTTGCCGGCCATATTCTAACTTTATGCCGAATTGAGGGGGCGCATTCCAGCTCAAGTCAAGTGAACAATAGTACAAGTTCGAAGGACGCAAGCCACACAATTACCTAATTTCAATTTTGCCGATAGCCAACCTTGCGATTGGCTCAGCCCCGCCGGGTTAGCTCTCAGCCGCCGCGCGCCGGGCCACCGCTTCCTCCGCCGAGGAGATCCCGCCATGCGCCGCCGACCAAGCCACGGGGTCTTCCAGAAATCGCCGCACTTCCGCCAGCGCCGCTTCGGAAAAATATGGACGATCGGCGCATGCCTCCAACACGTCCCACCACGTGCAGAGATGGTGCAGGGCAATATCCATGCGCGCCAGCGTTTCGAACGCGCCCGGAAACACACCGTAGAAGAACACCACGAATGTGTGGTTGACGATCGCTCCCGCATCGCGCAGCGCCTGAGCGAAACGGATTTTCGATTGCCCGTCGGTCGTGAGGTCTTCCACCAGCAGCGTGCGCTTGCCCTCCGGCACGTCACCCTCGATCAGCGACTGCCGCCCGAAGCCCTTGGCCTGCTTGCGCACATAGGCCATCGGCGCCGCCATCCGGTCGGCAATCCAGGCGGCGAAGGGAATGCCGGCGGTTTCGCCCCCCGCCACGGCTTCGATCGTCTCGTACCCGACATGGCGATGGATCTTCTCCACCCCCAGTTCGCAGATCTTCGAGCGCACCCGCGGGAAATAGATGATCCGACGGCAATCGATATAAACCGGCGATTTCCAGCCGGAGGTGAAGGTGAACGGCTCCTCCGGCCGGAACTTGATCGCCTCGATTTCCAGCAGCATGCGCGCGGTGGTCAGCGCCGCGTCCCGGTCCCACGCGGTGGCAGGCGATTTCGGCATGGCGGGGGCTGACTTGGCCATCGCGCGTGGCTCCTCTATCTGACGGCCGGAAACTGATAACTGATCACTGACGAAGGAGCCAGCCATGGCGCGTACGCACCGGATCGCCGTTCTGCCCGGCGACGGAATCGGCAAGGAAACCGTGCCGGAGTCGCTGAAGGTGCTGGACGCGGCCGCCCGGCGCTTCGGCTTCGGCCTGAGCTACACGCATTACGACTGGTCCTGCGAGACCTACCAGCAGACCGGCCGCATGATGCCGCCGGACGGCCTTGACCAGTTGCGCGAGTCCGATTCCATCCTACTGGGCGCCGTCGGCTGGCCGGGCGTGCCGGACCATGTCTCGCTGTGGGGCCTGCTGATCCCGATCCGCCGCGGCTTCGACCAGTACGTGAACCTCCGCCCCTGCAAGCTGCTGCCCGGCGTGCGCACGCCCCTGGCAGGCCGCACGGAAGCCGACATCGATTTCTACGTGGTCCGCGAGAACACCGAGGGCGAGTACTCGTCGGTCGGCGGCCGCATGTTCGCAGGCACCGACCGGGAATTCGTCGTGCAGGAAACCGTCCTGACACGCCACGGCACCGACCGCATCCTGAAATACGCGTTCGAGCTGGCCCGCTCGCGGCCGAAAAAGCACCTGACCTCGGCCACCAAGTCGAACGGCATCGCCATCACCATGCCTTACTGGGACGAGCGCTTCGCCGCCATGGGAAAGAACTATCCCGATGTGCGCACCGACCAGTTCCACATCGACATCCTGTGCGCCCACTTCGTCCAGCACCCCGACTGGTTCGACGTGGTGGTCGGCACCAACCTGTTCGGCGATATCCTGTCCGACCTGGGCCCCGCGGTGGCGGGTTCGATCGGCATCGCGGCGGGCGGCAACATCAATCCGGAACGCAAATTCCCCTCGATGTTCGAACCGGTGCATGGGTCGGCCCCCGATATCGCGGGCAAATTCATCTGCAACCCGATCGGCCAGATCTGGTCCGCGGCGCTGATGCTAGAGCACCTGGGCGAGGCGGAAGCCGGCCAGGCGATCGTCGCCGCGATCGAAACGCTGTTGCGCGAGAGCGGCCCCAAGACCCGCGACATGGGTGGCCAGGCCGGCACGCAGGATGTGGGGAGCGCGCTCGCGCAGATCGTGGCGGGGTAGCCGCCGCCGGAGCGTTTCCGCTTCCGGCAGGCGTGCTACATTGTCAGTGCAATTGCAGGGCAGGCGCGCCATGCCGGAGACCACCTTCACCTTCCGGGTCGATGAAGACCTCAAGACCGCCTTCACCAATGCCGCCAAGGCGCACGACCGCCCCGGCTCGCAGCTCCTGCGCGACTTCATGCGCGACTACGTAGAGAAGGCGGAATACGACGCCTGGTTCCGTGCCGAGGTCGAAGCAGGCCTGCGGGAAGCGCGCGACCCCAACACCGAGTGGGTGACGCAAGAGCAAATGAAAGCGGAGTGGGAGGTCCGCAAGGCCGAACTGCTTCGCCGGGCGGCCGTCATGCGCAAGCCATGAAGCTGGCGTGGACCCGCTCGGCAGTCCGCAGCAGGGACAAATCGATTATATCGCGGAGCATAACCCCGGCGCCGCTGCGCGGTTGGAACAACGTATGGTCGATGCGACAGACCAACTTCTCGACCATCCAGAGGCCGCATTGGCCGTTTGCGCGGAACACGCGAATTGGTTGTCGCGCGCACCCCTCACATCGTGATCTACGAAATCGAGGGCGAGACCGTTCGTATCCTCCGCGTGCTGCATAGCGCCCAGCGCTGGCCGCCTGTCCACTGACCCAAGGCCGGAAACAACACCGCATGGACATCAACCTGCCCGACATCGCCGCCGAAGTGCAGGCGGCGTTCGACCGCTACGAAACCGCGCTCGTCACCAACGACATCGCCACCCTTCAGCACTTGTTCTGGTGCAACCCGCAGACGATCCGTTACGGCATCGCCGAGGTGCTGCACGGCTGGGATGAAATCGGCGCCTTCCGCGCGGCCCGCTCGCCTGCCGGGCTCGCGCGCACGCTGTCGCGCACAGTGATCACCACCTATGGCCGGGACTTCGCCACCGCGTCCACCTTGTTCCACCGCGAGACAGCCCCGGAAAAACTGGGGCGGCAGATGCAGACCTGGGTGCGCTTTCCCGACGGCTGGCATATCGTCGCCGCACACGTGAGCCTGCTCGACGCATGACCCGCACCATCCTCTGGCTGATCCTGGCAACCGGCATTGCGCTGACCGCGCGCGCGGCCGATCCCTCGGCGCTATGGCATATCGTGCACGATCGCTGCGTGCCGGACGAGCAAGCGCACCACAATCCGGTACCGTGCGCGGCGGTGAACCTGGCGGGCGGCTATGCCGTGCTGAAGGACATCGTCGGCAATACGCAATACCTGCTGATCCCAACCGCCCGCGTCGGCGGCATCGAGGACAAGGCAATCCTTGCCCCCGGCGCACCGAACTATTTTGCCGATGCCTGGCAGGCGCGCAGCTACGTGGACCAGCGTGCCGGGCATGACCTGCCGCGCGACGACATTTCGCTGGCGATCAACTCGCTTTATGGCCGCACCCAGGATCAGTTGCATATCCACATCGACTGCATCCGCCCGGACGTGCGTGCCGCGCTGGCACAGCACGAAGCGGCGGTCGGACCGCGGTGGAGCGAGTTTCCTGTGCCGCTGGCCGGCCATCGATACCGCGCGATGCGCCTGATTCAGCCCGAGCTCGGCAGCACCAATCCGTTCGATGTGCTCGCAGCGCAGGTACCGCAACCGCAAATGGGCAGCCACACGCTGGTACTGGTGGGGGCAAACTTCGACGGCACGCCGGGTTTCATCCTGCTGGACGACCGCGCCGATCTTGCCACCGGCGACAATGGATCGGGAGAATTGCTACAGGACCATAGCTGCGCCTTGGCCCGGTCGTCACCGACCGGCTAGTGCCTGCGGTCCCAGCGGAAGCGGCCCGGCTGCATCGAGTTCGTCCAACCCGGCGTCGCTGAACAATCGTGACCGCGCCGCGAACCGCACACCGTCCGCGGCTTCCAGCGAGAAACTGTCACCGCCGCCGGTCGTCACATGCAGCGTCACCTGGCAGTTCGCCCAATACGGAAATTGCTCGCCGCCGGCGTAGAACGGACAGCCCTCGACCCACTCGCGAATTCCGGCAGCCAGCGTTGGCGGCGCATCTGGCGTCCGCACCGTGCATGAAACGGCGCACGGGTTAACCTTTGGTTCATTCATGCCGGCGATAGTCGGCCGCGTTGATTTGGATCAACGCACTGCGGCGCGACCTCGCACATACACCAGCAGGCGATTCTGCCGGTCACACACGGGCATGCATGTGGGCGGTCCTCCGGAGCAGAGCGTCAGCAGCCAGGAAACCGAGGAAATGGCGCAAATGATGAAAGCAGCCGTGGTACACGGCTTTGGCAAGCCACTCACAATTGAGGAAGTGCCGGTGCCGACACCGGGGCGCGGCGAGGTGCTGGTTCGCATCGTCGCCACCGGCGTTTGCCACACCGACCTGCACGCGGCCGACGGCGACTGGCCGGTAAAGCCGTCGCCGCCGTTCATCCCGGGCCACGAAGGCGCTGGCTGGGTTGCGGCGCTCGGGCCCGGCGTCACCGGGTTGAAGGAAGGCGATCCGGTCGGCATTGCCTGGCTGCATGATGCCTGCGGGTCGTGCGAATACTGCATGACCGGCTGGGAAACGCTGTGCGCATCGCAGAACGACAGCGGCTACAGCGTGAACGGCAGCTTTGCCGAGTATGCTATCGGAGCAGCGCCTTATGTGGGGCGCCTGCCGGCCAATCCTGACTTCGCCGCTCTGGCACCGATCCTCTGCGCCGGCGTGACCACATACAAGGGACTCAAGGAAACCGAAGCGCGGCCTGGCGAATGGGTCGCCATCTCCGGCATCGGCGGCCTGGGCCATATCGCGGTGCAATACGCCAAGGCGATGGGCCTGCACGTGGTCGCACTCGACGTGACGGAAGAGAAGCTGGCATTGGCCCGCTCGCTCGGCGCGGATGTGGCGGTGAATGCCACGTCGCCGGATGCCACCGCACAGGTGATGCAGGAAACCGGCGGCGGCGCCCATGGCGTGCTGGTGACGGCGGTTTCGCCACGCGCCTTCTCACAGGCGCTCGGCCTGGCACGGCGCAAGGGCACCGTCGCGCTGGTCGGCCTGCCGCCCGGCGACTTCCCGATGCCGATCTTCGATGTGGTGCTGAAGCGCATCACCGTGCGCGGTTCTATCGTCGGCACGCGCAAGGATCTGGCGGAAGCCATTGCGTTCGCGGCCGAGGGCAAGGTGCACGCGCACTACCACGCCGCGGTGCTGGACGACATCAATAACATCTTCAGCGACATGAAGAAGGGCCAGATCGACGGGCGGATGGTGATGACGCTCTAAGGCAGCGTCGGCAAATAAGTGCGTCAGCACGCCGACAAAGCTGCCGCTCAAAGCAAAAGCTTAGGGCTTGTTCGACCGTGCATTCCGATTCGTTTATTTTCGAACAAGCCCTAATCCTACTGCGTCACTCAATCTGCACGACAACCCTCTGCGGCATACGACCGCAGCAGGGGCAGCGCGGGAGGACTCGAGCGAGTGTTCGCGCGAGGCGGACACGCAGCGTGGCAATCGAATTCG
>Ga0335072_10006020_pt1 | contig 17801 bp, 20 predicted proteins | sample Lox_Sample_21_FD_206725 | JGI IMG/M metagenome (GOLD analysis project Ga0335072, IMG submission 206725) | Soil microbial communities from Loxahatchee National Wildlife Refuge, Florida, United States - Lox_Sample_2.1 | ecosystem: Environmental > Terrestrial > Soil > Wetlands | place: USA...
CCGGACGAGCGACTGAATGTCCCGTCCACGGAACTCCGAGCCAAAGACGATCAGCAGCGATTCTTCTTTTTTTACGGCGTCCCGGAAGGTAGCCGAAGCCTCGGTTCCCTCAAAGGCGCTTTTTTTGCCCGCCAGATATTCAACAAACGAAGCGTAGCCGGTCTGCGGAATTGTAACTGCGGCCTTCGCCTGGCGATGCAGCTTGATCTCTGTGTGGTTGGCAACGTAAAGCCGTGCGCGGTTGAGCCGCACATTGGTGCGAATCTGCCATGCAAGCGCAGGATGTTGCTCCGTAGGATCATTGCCCAGCAGCAAAATCGCCGGCGCGCTGGCGATTTCACGCAGCGAGGCTTCACGTCCCGCGTTACCCTTGAGGGCGGACGCAAAGGCCGCGTAATCCGCCGTTCGGTGATGGTCGATATTATTTGTTCCCAGGACTGTGCGCGCAAACTTCTGCAGTAGATAATCTTCCTCGTTCGTCGTGCGGTTCGATCCGATCACTCCGATCGCTTTGCCACCCTGCGAGTCGCGAACTTCCTTCAGGCGTCGAGCAGCAAAATCAATCGCCTCCTCCCAACTTACCGGGGCGAGTTTGCCGTCGGCCTGCCGTACCAGCGGCTTCGTCAGACGCTCAGTATTATTGGCAAAATCGAAGGCGTAGCGGCCTTTGATGCAGAGAAAATCGCCGTTGATGCCGCTCTTGTCACGGTTATCGCCGCGAATGATCTCCATGCCGTCATCGACAGCCCGCACGCCAAGCGTAGTTTTACAGCCGTCGCCGCAGTGCGTGCAGACTGTGCCGACGTGGTTCATCTCCCAGGGTCGTGTCTTATAGCGGTAGGTGCCTGAGGTCAGCGCGCCGACCGGGCAAATGTCGATGCACATGCCGCACTCTTCGCAGTTCAGATGGTCCTCACCATTTGGAGCGATCACGCTGCTCACGCCGCGGTTCTCTACTCCCAGCGCCCACACGTCCATGCCTTCGCCGCACACACGCACACAGCGATAACACAGGATGCAGCGGGGGCGGTCGAAGTAAACCACTGGTGACCACTGCTGCTCATCACGGTGTTGTTTGGTCTCGACATACTTCGACTCGCCCGCGCCGTACTTAAAGGTCATGTCCTGAAGCTCGCACTCGCCGCCTGCATCGCACACCGGGCAGTCCAGCGGATGGTTGCCGAGCAGCAGCTCAATCGTGGCCTTGCGCGCCTGTCTGATCTCGTCCGTCTCAGTCTGCACCACCATGCCTTCAGTCACTGGAGTGGTGCAGGCAGTTTGCAGCTTGGGAACCTTCTCAAGACGCACCACGCACATGCGGCACGCGGCCTGCAGCGAGAGCCCCGGATAGTAGCAGAATGCAGGAATCTCGATGCCCGCTGCTCTACAGGCGTCAATGAGCAGCGTTCCCGCAGGCGCGGTCAGCTTTTTGCCGTCGACGGTGAATGTTACGTCAGCCATTCCAATCTCTTTCTTGGCGCTAAACCAGTGCCTCTTCGCGCTCCAGCGAATGCTTGTAAGGGCAGCCCTTGCCGTTCAAGTGGGCTTCAAACTCATCGCGGAATTTCTGCACAAATGCAATTGTCGGCATGGCCGCCGCATCGCCCAGCGGGCAAAATGTGCGGCCCAGCATGTTCTCGGCGAGATAGCGGATGTTGTCGATATCCTTATTCACCGCGCCGCCACCGTGAAGGCGGGTAAGCGATTTCTTCAGCCAGTCGGTGCCTTCGCGGCAGGGAATGCACCAGCCGCAGCTTTCATGCTGGTAGAACTGCATTGTGCGCAGCGCGAACTCCACCATGCAGGTCGTCTCGTCAAGCACGACGACACCGCCCGAGCCGAGCATCGATCCGGCTTTGCCCACTTGGTCGAAATCCATGCCGATGTCGATCTCTTCCGCCGTCAGTACCGGGGTGGACGATCCGCCGGGAACAACGGCCTTCAGCTTTTTGCCGCCAGGGATTCCACCGCCAACTTCATAGACCATCTTCTTCAGGTTGTAACCCATCGGCAATTCGTAAACGCCGGGCTTCTCGATGTGTCCGCTCAGGCAGAAAAGGCGCGTTCCGCCATTACGCTCTGAGCCGACCTTTGCGTAAGCCTCGCCACCCATCAGCAGAATGGGCGGCACGCTCGCGATGGTTTCAGCATTATTGATGACCGTGGGTCCTCCGTAGAGTCCAACAACGGCAGGGAAGGGCGGCTTAATGCGTGGTATGCCGCGTTTGCCTTCGAGCGATTCCATCAGAGCTGATTCCTCACCCACTTCGTATGCGCCGGCGCCTGTCTGCGTCACAATGTCGAAATCAATGCCCGAACCGAAGATGTTCTTGCCCAGAAAGCCCTTCGCATAGGCATCAGCAACGGCCTTCTCCATAATCTTGAGCAGGTATCGGTACTCGCCGCGCAGATAGATGAAGCCCATCTTCGAGCCGATAGCAAGGCCTGCAATCATAGTGCCTTCAATCACCGCGTGCGGGTCATGCAGAAAGATCACGTGGTCCTTGCAGGTACCCGGCTCGCTCTCGTCTCCGTTTACCAGCACGTACTTCGGACGCTCCGACTGCTTGGGCACAAACGACCACTTCAGGCCCGTGGGAAAGCCCGCACCGCCGCGTCCGCGCAGCCCGGAGGCCTTCATCTCTGCAATGATCCACTCCGGCCCCTTTTCAATCGCGGTTTGCACGGCCTTATAGCCATCGAGCTCAATATATTTGTTGATGTCCGTCGCGCCCTGTCCAAAGCGGCGCGAAATGATTTTGACTTCATCGGGATGTGAGACGAGCCTCGGCATGGTTATACTGTCTCCTTGCCGCGCCCGGCCCTGTAATCGCTAAGAATCTGATCCATTTTTTCCAGGGTCAGATCTTCGTGGAAGTCGTAATTCACCTGAATCGCCGGCGCCCAGCTGCAGGCTCCGACGCACTCAACCTCTTCAAGCGAGAACAGGCCATCCGGTGTTACCTGCTTGTTGTCGATGCCAAGCCGCTTCTTGCAGTGCTCCAGGATTCCGTAGCCGTTACGCAGCATGCAGGAGATGTTCGTGCAAACTTGTACGTTATATTTACCGACCGGCTTAGTGCGCAACATCGAGTAGTAGCTGAGCACGCTCTGCACATCATTTTCACGGATGCCGATGCGCTCTGCGACCTCGGCGACGACCGCATCCGAGATGTAGCCAACCTCGTCCTGCGCATAGAGCAGCATAGGAACAAGCGCCGAGCGTCGCACCGGATACAGCGTCACCAGCTTGTCGAACCGCGCCGCGACTTCGGGCGAAAATATCGTTGTCTTTTCCGTTGCCAACGCCTGCTCCCAGTCGAAGTACTTAGTCAAATACCTTAGCGGTGAATGCCTCCGCCGCCACTTCCAGTTCGAGTTTCCCCAGCCTGTCGCTCAGTGCGACCTGGCTGTCTTCGTTGATCTCAAACCTTCCTTGTTCCAACACTCTGTCCGGCCCGGGATCATCCTCATAAACTGTCCAGCTGCCTGCACCTTTTACCGCATCGAATTCCAGCCCGAGCGTTTTACCTTCGCCTCGCAGCGTCAAATGTCCGGTCTCGCCTTCATCAACAAGCGCATGATCCGATATCGGTTTCGCAAGATCATGTGCAGCCACATACGAGTGAATCAGCGCCGCGAACGATATCCATAACTCCTCAAATACTCGCGTCTTTGCGGAGGAAACACTCATCGGTCGATCTCCCCCAGAACAATGTCAATCGATCCGATAACCGCGACCACGTCCGCCAGCAGACGCCCTTCGCACATCTTCTGCATGGCTTGAAGTGTCGCAAACGACGGGTTCCGCATATGCACTCGATATGGCTTGGCCGTGCCATCGCTGACCACGTAGTAGCCCATCTCACCGCGAGGCGACTCAACCGCCTGATACACCTGTCCCGCGGGAACCGTAAACCCCTCGGTCACAATCTTGAAGTGGTAGATCAGGGACTCCATCTCGGTCTTCATCTTTTCGCGGTCCGGCAGAACCACCTTTGGTGCATTTGCCTTGATCTCGCCTTCCGGCATGCCGTCCAGAGCCTGCTGGCAGATCCTCACCGACTCGCGCATCTCTTCTATACGGACGATGTACCGTGCCCACACATCGCAGTCATTCGACACGGGAACCTTGAACTGGAATTTTTCATAGCTCGAGTACGGCATATCGCGCCGCAGGTCCCAGTCCACGCCGGAGGCGCGCAGCGGCGGCCCCGTCACTCCCAGCGCAATCGCGTCTTCCGCGCTCAGATGCCCCACACCCTTCAAGCGCCCCATCCAGATCGGATTACCGGTGAGCAGATTTTGATATTCGTCGATCTTTTCCGGAAGAACCTTGATGAGCGTTTGAATCCGGTCAAAAAGATCGAGTGGTGGCTCCAGCGCCAGCCCGCCGACGCGAAAGTATGATGTCATCATGCGCTGGCCGCTGACGGCCTCAAAGATATTTAAAATCGCTTCACGTTCGCGGAATGTATAGAGGAATACGGTGAGCGCGCCGATATCCATAGCGTGCGTGCCGAGCCATACCAGGTGCGAGTTCAGCCTTGTCAACTCGTTCAGCAGCACGCGGATCCACTGCGCTCGCTCGGGAATTTCAATCTGCAGAAGCTTTTCGACCGCCAGGCAGTAGGCCAGGTTGTTAGTCATCGGGCACAGATAATCAATGCGATCCGTCAACGGCACGACCTGCTGGTAAAACTTCGCCTCGCAGGTCTTCTCGATGCCCGTATGCAGGTAGCCGATGTCTGGAACCACTTTCAGCACCGTCTCGCCGTCAATCTCGATGACCAGACGCAGAACGCCGTGCGTGGAAGGATGCTGCGGTCCCATATTCAGGACCATGGTCTTGTCCCTTGGGCCTTCATCGGGACGCGGCTCGATCAGCGACGAAGTAGCCACGAATTGAGGCATGTCCCCCATTAGCGGTACCCCTCAACCGGATAATCTTTGCGCAGCGGATATCCCTGCCATTCCTCAGGCATCATGATGCGACGCAGGTTGGGATGCCCGGAGAAGCGCACACCGAACAGGTCCCACACCTCGCGCTCGTAGAAGTTGGCCGACGGCCACACGGGAGTAATGCTCTCGATCGCAGGATCAATCGAATCGATAAGCGCCACCAACCGTAGGCGCTCTTTCAATTGGTGAGAAAGTATGTGGTAAATCACATGAAACCGTGGTTCGCTCGGATACCAGTCCACGCAGGTCACGTCTTCAAGAAAGTTATAGCCCGCCTGTTGCACCACACTCGCCGCAGCGCGAATCTGGTCCTTCGCAATCGTCAACGTCAGTTCGTTGCGGTCAAAGTTTGCGTCGAGAATGACTTCTGGCAGGGAAGTTTGAAGGGAGACTATCGCCCGATTTTGTGCGCGAGCCTCAAGAACAGCGGCTTTGTCGAGCAATGTCATTTCGTCCTATAAGTCGGTTTTGTCCGATGCCCAGTCAAGAATGCCCTTCTTCCATATATAGAAGAAACCGACCAGCACAAAACCCAGGTAAACAAGCATCTCCCAGAACCCGAAGAGGCGGGAGCCGGTGATCACTGGCAGCCTGCGATAGATAATCGCCCAGGGAAACATGAAGACCGCTTCCACATCGAAGAGGATAAAGAGCATTGCAACCATGTAAAAGCGGACGGAAAAACGCCCACGCGCATCACCCTCAGCGGGAACGCCGCATTCATAGGCAGCCAGCTTTGTCTTCGAATTGCGATGCCGTCCGATAAACCAGGACATGGTGGTCATGCCCACACCGAGCCCAACTGCGGCCAGGATCTGAATCAGCAGCGGAACGTAATTCCACGAATACGGATGGGATTGCATACTGCTCAACTCGCCTCAGGATGGGAACGTCAAAACGGATACATTTCGACTCTAGTTTCTCCTCTGTCAAGAGTCAAGTTTTGAACAGGATATCAGTCACTCTGACGGGATGCCGCGGCGACGACTTCCGTGTCATGAATCTTAGTAACCGGCTCCTGCGCGAACGACAAATGCATGCATCTTATATGCGCAGGTATTAGCAGGCTTTTCATTGCATATTCAATTCAGTTACATGAAGAGATTTATGGACAAAGTAGCGCTCTGGGCTATGCTCCAGACAAAACCTGGCAAGGAAAGAGAAGTCGCCGAATTTCTGAAATCAGCCGTACCGCTCGTTCAAGCTGAGCCCGCAACCAACGCATGGTTCGCTCTGCAACTCGGTCCGTCGACCTTCGGAATCTTCGATACCTTTGCGGCCGAATCCGGCCGCGAAGCTCATCTCTCGGGGAAAGTTGCCGCTGCCCTTATGCAAAAGGCCCCGGAACTTCTGGCTGAGCCGCCCAAAATTCAGAAGATCGACGTGCTTGCATTCAAACCGGCGAAGTAGTCCAAAATAACAGCATGGCAAAATGCGCGCATCTCGATCAAGTCAGAGACGTAACCCCACGCACACCCAACGGCTGTGAAGAATGTTTGAAGATGGGCGACCGCTGGGTTCATCTGCGGCTCTGCCTGGAGTGTGGCCACGTCGGATGTTGCGACTCCTCGAAGAATAAGCATGCAACCAAGCATTTTCACGCGACCAAACACCCCATCATGCAGTCCTTTGAGCCGGGTGAAACGTGGGGATGGTGCTACATCGATGAAATGCAACTGAACTTCTAAAATGGCGCAGGCATTGGAGAGGTGTTCCGATCCGAAACATTACCACACGTTTGTGCGCACTTTGTAATGGAATCGCATTGCATCGCCGATAGGGTAGACATCGGAGGATGCTGCGATGGCAACTCAAACCTTCGAAGCCGACCGGCCGGTTGTGCTTCCGCGTCCAACAGATACCTGCGAACCAGAAATTGCCTCTGAGCGGGAGCTGCAAGGCGGCGTGTATCGCGGCCTGTTCTTTGCCATGTTCTTCAATGCGTTCCTGCTCTTTACCGGGGCAGCGGCCTGGGAGGTCTGGCGATTGATGCGGTAATCGACGGACAGCGTTCGACCCACCCGGAAGCCCTGCGCCTCTTGATACATTCAAGAAATGCGGATCGTCATCAACGGCCAGGAGCGGGACTTCCCATCGTTGCCTCCTGCGGCCACAATTGCAGACCTTGTAGGCGCGCTCGAGTTAAAGAACGACCGTGTTGCCCTTGAGCGCAACGGAATAATCGTTCGTCGGGACGCATGGCACAGAACCCCAATCTGCTCTGGCGATAAATTTGAGATTGTTCACTTTGTAGGCGGCGGCATGCGCTAAAACTATTGCTGTTCCTCTTCGTGCGGTTTCATTTTCCACGCCACTATAAGAATCCCCACGAATACCGCGGCTGCCGGAAGCCCCAGCACCAGAATCCCTCGCCGTAGCCCTTCTCGTGCCTTTGCAGCCGAGCCAGCCGACGCGTCGCGACACAGGCTGCATCCTTGTGCAAAGCCCGGAGCTGGCAAATACAGTAGTGCGGTCAGCGCCGCTATCATCCAAAATGGCTTCACTCGAAAAACACCTTCACTGAAAGAAGACTAATAGCACAAACAGGAAGATCCAGAACACCCCCATCGTGTGCCAGTACCAGGCTACGGAATCCACTGCGACCTGGCGGAGCTCAACCCTTTTGAGAGTAAACATCCCCACCAGAGCTCCCATCAGAGCGAAGATCCCGAAGACCAGGTGCAGCCCGTGAATGCCGGTAATCAGGTAGAAGAAATGACTGCTGGGGTTCGGCGAAATAAAACTGTAGCCTTCCCGCACAAGCTGTTCCCACGCGATCCATTGCCCGCCCAGGAACATCAGGCCCAGCACGAGGGTTGCCATCAGCCAAGGCGCGGCGCGCTTCACCGCAGGACGTCCCAGCCCCAGCCACTCCTCCATCACGTCAATCTCGTGGAAGAGTTGCCGCCTCGCCACCTCCATCGTGAGGCCACTCAGCAGTAAGACAGCGGTGTTGAGCCACAAAATGGGTGGCACGGCAAGCGGAAGCCAGTCATTGGTGAAATTGTCGTGGACGTCGAAATGACCCGAACTCTGCCGGACAAAGAATGCGCTTACCAGAGCAACAAAGAACATGAGGTCGCCGGCGAGCGCAAATAAAACCCCGAGCCGGTAGCGAATCAGCAACTCGCGCGGGCCATGTCGTCCAGACGGCTGGTTGTCCCAGTTTTCACCGTCGCCGCCACCGCCGGTTGGCCTGCGGTCGTATGGCGGCTTGCCGCCAATGCCGGGGTCTTTCCGTTCAATCTCAACCTGATTGCGAGTGAAGGTGGCTGGCATAACCCGACTCCCTCTAACTGAACAGATTACTCCTCTTTCGTCGCGCTTTCCCACTGCGGATGAAAGCCTTTTCCGCTTGATGGTAACTCGTATTCGTATGGTCCGCGTTCAATACGCATTGGTCCTTCCGCGTCTGCCCATTCGAGCGTCGTAGCCTGCCAGGGGTTCGCCTCCGCAATGCGGCCACGCCGTGCGCTGGCAAACACGTTCCATAAAAAGATAAACTGCGCCGCAGCTAAAAGCAGCGCTGAATATGTGATGGCGCGCTCGACCGGAATGAGAGACGGAAACGACGTAACCGGCCCGGCCAGCCGGTCATAGTGGCGTGGCTCGCCCGCAAGTCCTGCAAAATGCATCGGTAAAAATGTACCGTAAGCGGTAATCAGTGAGACCCAGAAGTGCAGCTTACCCAGTGTCTCATTCATCAGCCGCCCGGTCATCAGCGGAAACCAATAGTAAATACCCGCAAATACAGAAAAGACTCCTGCCATCGCCATGATGAGGTGAAAATGCGCGACCACAAAAAAAGTGTTGTGCAGGTAGGCATCGAGCGCTGGCTCCGCTAGCAGGGGTCCCGTCAATCCTCCAACGATAAAGAACGAGAGGAACCCCAGCGCGAACAGCATGGGGGCCTGCAACCGCAGTCCACCACCCCAGAGTGTTGCCAGCCAGCCGATCACCTCCACCGTGCTCGGAACAGCAATAGCCATCGTGATCATCGCAAAAGCAGTTCCGGCGTAGGGATTCATGCCGCTCACAAACATATGATGGCCCCACACCGCCAACCCTAGCAGCCCAATCGCAACCAGCATCCCTGCCATCATGCGATAACCCGCCACGCGCCTGCGCGTGAAGTTGGCAAACAGGGAAGTCGCCAGCCCCATGCCCGGCAGCACGGCGATATAGACCTCCGGATGGCCGAAGAACCAGAACAGATGCAGCCAAAGCAGTGGTGATCCGTCACCGTGGCCAACAACGCGGCCATCGATCATGTCGCCCATAGGAATAAAGAAGCTCGAGCCGAAATGGCGGTCAGAAAACAGCAGCACGACTGCAGCCAGCAGCACGGCAAACGCCAGCAGTGTAAGAATGGAAGCCACCAGCCACGCCCACACTGTCATCGGCAGTCGCGTCCACGTCATGCCCGCGCGGCGCTCGCCGAGGATAGTCGCCAGCATATTTACCGCGCTCAGCCAAGCCGCGATGCAGAAAATGCCGATACTTACCAGCCATAAATCCATGCCCAGTCCCTGGCCCGGACCTGCACCGGGAAGTGCGCTCAGTGGCGGATAGTTCGTCCATCCCGATATCGGCGCGCCGCCCGAGCTGATGTGCGCAGCGGAGATCAGCACCAGAAACGCGACCACCGTCAGCCAGAAGGCCGCGGCGTTGATGCGTGGGAAAGCCATGCCTCGCGCACCGATCTGTTCAGGCAGAACAAGATTCGCAAAGCCCGACTGCGGGGCCGTAGTGAGCACAAAAAAGATCATCAACGTGCCGTGCATGGTCACCAGCGCCAGATAATCTTCCGGTTTCATTATGCCGAAGAAGGGAATTACCGCATCAGGCCAAACGCGATGGAAGCGCATCAACAGCGAAAGCATCGTGCCAACGGCAACCGCTGCCAGCGCGAGATACAAATAGAAAATCCCTAGCGTGCGATGGTTGGTCGTGAAGATGCGGGCAAATATCCTCTTCACTGTCCCTGCTCTCCGGCCCGGGCCCGCTCCCGGTTGGCCAGCCACGCTTGGAAGTCCGCCGGAGACACCACCAGCAGGCGGGCCTGCATCCGCGCATGCCCCAGCCCGCACACTTGACTGCAAAGGATTGGATAAGTTCCAACCACTACCGGAGTGAAATGAATATGCAGAACCAGCCCCGGCACCGTGTTCTGCTTCAGGCGCATTCCCGGGATAAAGAACCCATGAATCACATCGAGCGAACGTAGCTGCAGGTCCACCTCGCGCCCAGCAGGCAGAACCAGCGTGCTTGAAACAATATCGTCATCGCCGTGCGCGTCCCGCGGATCAATGCCCAGCGGATTACCCGCCGCCGCATTCACCAGTTGCGGACGGATGGTTCCAAACACGGCATCCGGCCCCGGATAGCGAAAATACCACTGAAACTGTTCGCCCACCACCTCCACCTGCATCGCAGACAGGGAGGGCCCGGCAAAGCGGTTCTCTGCCCACAGTCGCTGCGCCGTGAGCGCCATCCACGTATACATCACGCAGAAAGCGGCCAACAGCCCCCAGCGTATTGCAGCCGGGAAAACCCCGGCTGCCGGACGCCGTCGCAACATTGCAAATACCAGCCACACATGAGCTACTACCGCGGGGACGCAGAGTGCAACCAGATTCCAAAACATCAACCGGTCGACGATTGGCCCATGCAGCGCGCCGTCAGCGGGCATCCATGCCACGCGCGCAGCTTCCAGCAGAGAATACGCGGCAGGCATCGGCAATCGTCCTCAGGAATGATTCGTAGCGTGCGTGCGTACAAGCCCCACAAACCGCGCATGAACCCGGCGATCTGCGGACAGCTCGGGGTGAAAGGTTGCCGCCAGAATCTTTCCCTGTTCCACCAGAACAGGGAAGCCTTCGCGTTCGGCCAGTACTTTTACATCATGGCCGGTTTTCAGAATGCGCGGTGCTCGGATGTAGACCATCTCCAGCGGGCCACCCGGGAGTTTTGTCTCGAATGTCTCGATTACACTGTCGATCTGACGCCCGTAGGCGTTGCGCTGTACAGTCACATCCAGTACACCGAGGCTCTGCTGTGCGGGATGCGCAACTTCTTTCGCCAGCAAAATACAGCCCGCGCAGGTTCCAAATGTTGGCTTGCTGCGGACAAATTCCTGCAGCACTATCAGAAAGCCGTCGCGCTCCAGGAATTTGAGAAACGTTGTCGATTCGCCACCCGGAATCACCAGCCCATCCACACCCGCAAGTTCCTCCGGCTTGCGAACCAGTACCGCCTCTGCGCCCACTTCGCGAAGCGCCGCGGCATGAGCGTCGAAGTCTCCCTGAATTGCAAGCACGCCGATGCGCGGTCTATCGTGGGCGTCAGATTTGGGAGCAGACTCGATCAATCTTCCGGCCTTCCTCAGCAGCATCTACAAAGCTCATCTGCGCCAACGGCGCGGCCCTATTCGTTAATGGTGCAGAAAGCACACTGAACGGTTAGTTCCCGCGAGTCTGGAGCAATTCCTTCTCTTCAATCGCCGCGACCGCCAGCCCCTTCATCGATCCTGTCACCTGTTCAGCTGCGTCGGAGAGAATCTTCGGGTCGTTGAAGTGTGTTGTGGCAATCACAATGGCCTTTGCGCGAGATTCAGCTTCTTTGCATTCCTCAGGGTTATTCGGCTCCCCCTTCGCATTTACGCTCACATCCAGAGGAGTCGCGCGCTCCTTCATAAAGATTCCGGACCCGACAAACACCGACTCTGCGCCCAACTGCATCATCAGGGCCGCATCGGCCGGAGTGGCAATGCCTCCGGCTGAGAAGTTCGGCACGGGCAGCTTGCCGGACTTTGCAACCATGCGAACCAATTCATAGGGCGCACGATGCTCCTTCGCCGCCCCGTACAACTCCTGATCACTGAGCACCGTCAGCGCCTTCATCTCCTGTACGATTTGGCGCATGTGCTTCACCGCGTGCACTACGTCGCCCGTGCCCGCCTCGCCCTTGGTGCGAATCATCGCCGCGCCTTCAGCTATGCGCCGCAGAGCCTCGCCCAGGTCCCGTGCGCCACAGACAAAGGGCGTCTTGAACGCATGCTTGTCGATGTGGTGGACCTCGTCCGCGGGCGTGAGCACTTCGCTCTCATCAATAAAGTCCACACCGAGATACTGCAGGATCTGTGCCTCTGCGAAGTGCCCGATCCGGGCCTTGGCCATCACCGGAATCGAAACAGCCGCGATGATCTCCTTGATCAGGCTGGGCTTGGCCATGCGCGCCACGCCGCCCTCGGCGCGAATCATCGCCGGTACCCGCTCCAGTGCCATCACCGCAACGGCCCCGGCCTGCTCGGCGATCTTCGCCTGCTCCACGTTCATCACGTCCATAATCACGCCGCCCTTGAGCATCTCAGCCAGACCCGTTTTCAGTCGTAGTCCGACCTGATTCTGCGCGTGGTTGCCGTTTGTTGTCGTATGATTTGCCATCCTGTACCTCCCATATCCAAAAAGCGCGCTAAAAAAATTAGGCAAACTGAGCCCTGCAACGCGGCGCTCAAAAGCTCTCTGAAACATCAGTTTAACAGTTTTCATCCAGCATCTAGGACGGTCTGCGCGAACAGCTACTTCCTTCTCATTCCGGTAAATAGGCTGGCTTCTTCGTTACCTCATCACAAGCGCAGGCGTAACTGCAAGATCATTAAGTTCGTCATGTCCGAATGCTTCCCGGCATGCGCTGTCTCCCCAACTCCGCTCGTTGCACTTTCACGAGAAACTTGCGCCGCCATACCATGTGACGCTTTCGACTTGCGAATATCGCAAAGACCTGAAATCGCACCGATCCACAATATTAGGTTCAACGGCAGACCAAATCTTGGATCGGAATTTGTCAAGAGAAATGGTATTGAATAAACCACAATCAAAAGGAGGGTAATCGAGTCGAAGTTTCTCCACCGTGACCGCTTTCGGAGATACAGCATGAAAAGCCAGAAGATCAATGCGCTGCTGACAAACGCCCTTGCTAACCCCTTTCGAGAGAAAATCGGATTGAGCTTTGTATCCGGCCTGAGCATTGTAAAGAATTTTAGAGCGCAGTAGTCGATAGACCACCGCCACGGATGTGACTGGATAAATGAGAGCCCTTGGTCGATGAATAGCTTTTGCGACTTCGGATTGATGAGATACGAAACGTCGCTCTGTATGCCCAGCTTTTCGAGCGCGAGACTTATTGAAGGCTCCGCGTTCAGATGCGACTTCAGAGACTCTCCAGTAAAATCATTTGCGCCAGCAAAAAAATTATATGCGCCGTTCTGCGGCCAATAAAATGCCCCATGCGAGAACCGGTAGAGGAAGGCAGAAACTCCGGACCCGACCGTTATAAGAAGTAAGGCATGCAGCAAAAAGTTTCGATATATATTCCTATCGCGACGAAGCGACAACCAGATAACGTAGAAGATCAGAAGCCCCAAAGAAGGGAAATTTGGGCGGATCGCGATCCCGAATCCCCAGACAACTCCTGTCAGGATGGTTCTGACGACGTTGGCTCCACTCTCGATAAGTAGCAAAATGCACAATACGAGGGCTATGAGAGCTAGGCAACTGATCCCAATATCCCAAATTTTCTGAATCCCCGTGATCAAATCCGGGCACATTGCAATCAGAAATCCGAAAAACGCCGAAGCCCGCGCAGACATCCCTAGGAAGCGGAAGGCAAAATATACTGCCACGGCAAAACTTTCGTAAATGACAAACTGAGCGAGAATCGGGCCGGACCTGCCAAAAACGCGCAGAGCCTCGCCGAGCAGAGCGGGATAGAAATTTGGTGTAAATGTACTCGCAATTTTTGAAGTTTTTGCAAACTCCTGAGCGCCCTGCCAATAATCCGCGAATGGAGTCGAAAAATGAGTCAGACGGATACTCAACAAACCAGCACTCATGGTGAGTAGGATGAGGATGAGAAGACAATGCCAATTTCGCAATCTAGTGGTGGCCAGTGGTTCCGGCTCGGTTCCATTAGGTGTGGCCATCGCCGGAATCCTCGAGGATCGTCTGGAAATCAACCGATAAATCACAACGAATGGCAGCTGGAAAGAACTCTCTAAATTGCTATTTTTCAGGGTTACACAAGCAACAATCCATATTGGCCATACTGCTCGCATGTAGACTACCCTAATACCTGGCGCATGATCCAGTCCTTGTTTCCTCGTGGCATGGGATCGGGCAGTCGCGTTGAATTCCACTCTATGGCATGCTCTACGCGCAGCTTGTATGGGCTTTCTTTGAAAAGCGATCGGATGGTCTGCGTGTCTGGCTTAAGTCAAGATTCAAATTAGGCCAGAAATGCGTTGTAACAATTCCGGATCAACCTCAATAAACAGTGCCTTCGAGTGCGCCAGTACGACACCCTCCTCGTTCGCAATCTGTGCCTCGCACCTATGTTTTCTCTTGAAAGCACCCGTATGCCAGCCCGTCAAAAGCAGCCTAACCCCCAGAGGAACCGGCCTCAGATACTCGACCTCTATCTGCCGCGTCATGGCCAATACGCCGAACTGGCGGTTGGCCTTGCTCATAGCCTCATCCAGCAGAGTCGCAATGATGCCGCCATGCGCGTGTCCTGGAGGACCTTCAAACCGCACCGCTAACCGCACTCTGCAAACAATTATGCGCTTTTCATCAACGAAGAACTTCAGTCGTAACCCACTCGGGTTTGCCTGCCCGCACCCAAAGCAGCGGTTGAGCGCGCCATGCGACAACGGCTCCAGTTTTCCCACACTCAAATTCCTCCCAACGTCGTCAGAAAGACCTCCCAGTCTACATTTCCTCCAGTAACTACCGCTCCCACCCGCTTGCCGCGAAAGCGATCTCGCTCCTGCAGCACCGCAGCAACCGCAGCTTCACTCACCTCAACAAAGCGCTCCACATGCATGCTTAAGCCACACCTCTGCGCCCGCGCTCGCATTCAGCAGCGGCCAGGCATAGGTCGGCGTGACAGGCATCACCGTGCGCACTAGCTCAGTAGCCCGGGCAGGTCGTTTAGCGAAGCAATCTGCATACACATACTGTAGAGGCTGAGGGAGCATGCTGAAAGTGGTGTTATGGACCGATGACATGCAACATCCCGTAATGATCCATATTTGCATTGTTGAAACCGATCGCGAGACTGCCGACATCACAAGCCGTGCTCGGGCGGTGATCTATACTTGAGGTGAGATCACCATGCCGTCCATCAAATCTTTCAACGAGAAATCTGCGAAGACCTTTTATCTTGAGACCTTTGGTTGCCAGATGAACGCCCATGACTCGGAAAAGGTCATCGGGACGCTCCAGCAACAGGGCTACACCCAGGTTGAGGGAGAAGAAGACGCGGACCTCATCCTATACAACACCTGTTCTATTCGCGATAAGGCCGAGCAGAAGGTCTTCAATCGGCTCAACGACTATAAAAAGCTCTACAAGCAGGGCAAGCGCTTCGGTGTGCTTGGCTGCGTCGCACAGCAAGAGGGCGAAAAGATCTTCGAGCGTGCGCCCTATGTCTCACTCGTCTCCGGCTCGGCCTCATACCGCAAACTACCGGAGATGTTGGTGCAACTGGAGCGGGGAGGTACACGCATCACCGGCCTCGATGACCGCCAGACAGAAGAGACTTTTGAGACCGAGTTCACCGTGCGCTCCAATCCGCACCGCGGCTATATCACCATCATTGAGGGTTGTGACAAGTTCTGCGCCTACTGTGTAGTCCCATACACTCGCGGCAAGGAGCGCAGCCGTACCTCAGCTTCTGTGTTGCACGAAGCTCGGCGCATGGCCGACTCGGGCTATACCGAGATTCAGCTTCTAGGCCAGAACGTGAATTCCTACCGCGATCCGGAAGGGAAGTGCAGCTTCGCTGAATTGCTCGCCGCCGTCGGCGAAATTCCCGGCATACGCCGCGTGCGCTTCACGACCTCGCATCCCCGCGACTTCACTCGCGACATCGTCGATGCCATCGATTCCGTGCCTACACTCTGCGACCATGTGCATCTCCCCGTGCAGAGTGGCTCTTCTCGAGTCCTTCATCTCATGCAGCGTGAGTATACGCGCGACTGGTATCTCGAGCGCATTTCCTGGATCAAGGCTGCAAAGCGCGCCATCAGCATGACCACTGACATTATTGTCGGCTTTCCCGGCGAGACTCCAGCCGACTTCGAAAAAACCGTAAGCCTGCTGGCCGAGGTTCAGTATGACGGCGTCTTCGCATTCAAATATTCGCCACGCCCCAACACTCCGGCCCTCACGATGCCCGATTCGATTTCGGATGACGAAAAATCCTCTCGTCTGCAAATCTTGCTCGACCATCAGCGTGATATCCAAAGGACAAATTATGCTAGACATATAGGCCAGGAAGTGGAAGCAATGGTTGAGGGATATAACGCGGTTCGCGGCCAAGTCAACGGACGCACCTCGCAGAACAAAACGCTGAACTTCACTACTAGACAGCCCATCTTGCCAGCGACAGGCAATTACCTGCAGGTCCGGGTCACGAACAGCTTTCCTAACAGCCTCGTGGGGGAGGCTGTCTAAACGCTATGAGAATCGAGGTGTCATGGAAATCGAGATGAAAATTCGCGGCCTTATGGTCGATCCCTCGACGAACATGCCCATCGTGCTTCTGAAAGATCCGCAGAGCGAGGCATTGCTGCCCATCTGGGTTGGCCTCTATGAGGCCAATGCGATCGCGCTTGAAGTTGAAAAATCTCATACACCGCGCCCACTCACGCACGATCTGCTGAGAAGTACCATCGACAGCCTCAATGCCCAGGTCAAACGTATTGTCGTCACTGAACTGAAGGACGATACCTTCTATGCAGTTATCTGGATGGAGCAGAACGGCGAAATCATCTCGCTTGATGCTCGCCCCTCTGACGCACTCGCGCTTGCGCTTCGCGCTGACTGTCCAATCTTTGTCGACGAAGAAGTGCTGCGCGCGGCCAAAGTCCTACCGAATCCAGCAGAGCAGGTCTCATCGCAAGACGTAAAGAAGTGGCTTGAAGGTCTGAATGACGAAGACCTGGGCCGCTATAAGATGTAACACTGGAGCCGCATATCAGCTCGTCGCTGCTGAAACCGACGTGGCGCTACCATCGCGGGTAGTCATTCGTCGCGAGAGATATCGTCCCAGCTTCATCGTTGGAATCTCGATGAAGCGGTAAAAAACGATAGTCAGCAAAATCGTCAGCACCAGATACCCCGGCAAAAAAAGCGCAAAGTAGCGCGTCCCCCACAATAAATAGAGCAGAGAATAGAGCACAATAGCATGAACTAGATAAAGGCTGTACGAAGCCCGCCCCGTCCATAGGACCAGCTTGTGGTTCAATACGGCTTTTGTGCGACGATCGGTAAGCGCAAAGCAGATTGCGATTGCGGCACAAACAGTAGCAATCCAGTCTCCCACAAAGCCGGGCAGATAGGAGATAAACGCCGGTGTTGTCCAACTTGAAATCGCATGTATCCTCCTGACATGGTCCATAACACGGATCTGGAATTGTTCTCCCCAGAGCGCCTTGATCCCCAGCGAGTACATCAGGAACGCAACGCCGGCCAGGATAGCCTTCGCTGATTTGCTCATCGACTGCATCCACTTCCTGATATTTTCCTGATTGAGCGCCATCCACGCGCCCAGAATAAACATGGAGGACCAGTGCATCGTCATTGGAAAGCTGGCTAGGCTGATGTCCGCTTGCGGAAAGAACAACGGCACTCCCAGTACGAATACCTCGATCGCCAGAACCAACCCGAACAAAGCACGTCCACGAAGTTTCAACACCCCGAGCGCGAGAAGCGGATAGAAGATTGAAATTCTCATCTCCTGCACTAACGACCACAAAACTGTATTGAACTGTTCTA
>Ga0335072_10006022_pt1 | contig 17798 bp, 18 predicted proteins | sample Lox_Sample_21_FD_206725 | JGI IMG/M metagenome (GOLD analysis project Ga0335072, IMG submission 206725) | Soil microbial communities from Loxahatchee National Wildlife Refuge, Florida, United States - Lox_Sample_2.1 | ecosystem: Environmental > Terrestrial > Soil > Wetlands | place: USA...
GCTCGATCCAGGACATGACCCCCGTCCCGCACAATGGCTGCCGGCCGCCCAAGCGGCGCCGGGTCTGACGGTCCCTGACAGGAGATAGCGACACCATGGCTCGATACACAGGCGCGGACTGCAAGCTCTGCCGCCGGGAGAAGACCAAGCTCTTCCTGAAGGGCGCCAAGTGCGACTCGCCGAAGTGCCCGATCGAGATCCGGCCCTACCCGCCGGGTGAGCACGGCCGGAACCGGCCCAAGGAAGGCGACTTCCTGCAGCAGATCCGGGAGAAGCAGAAGGCCCGCCGCATCTACGGCATCCTGGAGCGCCAGTTCCACGGCTACTACGAGGAGGCGGCCCGTAAGCACGGCCGGACCGGCGAGACCATGCTCCAGCTCCTCGAGCGCCGCCTGGACAACGTCGTGTTCCGCGCGGGCTTCGCCAAGAGCCGGGACATGGCCCGCCAGCTGGTGTGCCACGGGCACTTCACGGTGAACGGCAAGAAGGTCGACATCCCGTCCTACCGGGTCAGCGAGAACGACATCGTCGAGGTGGTCGCCAAGTCCCGGGATCTGACCCCGTTCATCGTCGCGCAGGCCGAGGTCGGCGAGCGCACCGTGCCGGCCTGGCTCGAGGTGGTCCCGGACCAGATGCGCATCCTGGTCCACTCGCTGCCGGTCCGGGCCCAGATCGACACCCAGGTCCAGGAACAGCTCATCGTCGAGTACTACTCGAAGTAATACGTCCCGGCTCCTCCCGGAGCCGGCCGGCGGAAAACACCGCAGGAAACCCCGACTGTCATATAGCGGGCGTCGGAAAGGAACACATTCATGCTCATCGCTCAGCGCCCCTCGCTCGCCGAGGAGCAGGTCGACGAATTCCGGTCCCGGTTCGTCATCGAGCCGCTGGAGCCGGGTTTCGGCTACACCATCGGCAACTCGCTCCGGCGGACGCTGCTGTCCTCGATTCCGGGCGCGGCCGTCACCAGCATCAGGATCGAAGGCGTCCTGCACGAGTTCTCCACCGTTCCCGGCGTGAAGGAAGATGTGACCGACATCATCCTGAACCTGAAGGAACTGGTGGTGTCCTCCGAGCATGACGAGCCGGTCGTCATGTACCTGCGCAAGCAGGGTCCCGGTGAGGTAACCGCGGCGGACATCGCGCCGCCGGCCGGCGTCGAGGTGCACAACCCCGAGCTGCACATCGCCACGCTCAACGCCAAGGGCAAGCTCGAGATGGAGCTGACCGTGGAGCGCGGCCGCGGTTACGTCTCGGCCACGCAGAACAAGCAGCCCGGTCAGGAGATCGGCCGGGTGCCGATCGACTCCATCTACTCGCCCGTGCTGCGCGTGACGTACAAGGTGGAAGCCACCCGGGTCGAGCAGCGCACCGACTTCGACCGGCTGATCCTCGACGTGGAGACCAAGCCGTGCATGCGGCCGCGGGACGCCGTGGCCAGCGCGGGCAAGACCCTGGTCGAGCTGTTCGGCCTGGCCCGCGAGCTGAACGTCGACGCCGAGGGCATCGACATCGGCCCGTCGCCCACGGACGCCGCGCTGGCCGCCGACCTGGCCCTGCCGATCGAGGACCTCAACCTCACCGTCCGTTCCTACAACTGCCTCAAGCGCGAGGGCATCCACACGGTCGGCGAGCTGGTGGGCCGCAGCGAGCAGGATCTGCTCGACATCAGGAACTTCGGCGCCAAGTCCATCGAGGAAGTCAAGCAGAAGCTCATCGACATGGGCCTGGCGCTCAAGGACTCGCCGCCCGGGTTCGACCCGAGCAGCGCGGTTGGCGCTTACAGCGACGACGATGAGAGCTACGTGGAGACCGAACAGTACTGACAGGCGCGGCGCCCCGCCACGCCGGATAAGAGAGCGAGATCCGCATGCCCACGCCCACCAAGGGCCACCGCCTGGGCGGCAGCCCGGCCCACGAGCGGCACATCCTGGCTAATCTGGCCACCGCGCTGTTCCAGCATGGCCGGATCACCACCACCGAGGCCAAGGCCCGCCGGCTGCGTCCGGTCGCCGAGCGGCTGATCACCTTCGCCAAGCGCGGTGACCTGCATGCCCGTCGGCACGTGCTGACCGTGGTCACGGACAAGGGCGTGGTGCACCAGCTGTTCACCGAGATCGCCCCGGAGTTCTCCGAGCGGGACGGCGGCTACACCCGCATCACCAAGATCGGGCCCCGCAAGGGCGACAACGCGGCGATGGCGGTCATCGAGCTGGTCCGCGGCGAGCCGGTGGCGGCCAGGCCCCGCCGCCGCGCCCGCCGCGCCGACGCCCGGGCCGCCGCACCCGCCGCGGCGACGGCCACCGCCGTCGCCGAGCCGGAAGCCGAGCCGGAGACCGACACCGACGAGGCCCCCGAAGCCGTGACCCGCGAGGCCCCCGTGGTGCCGGAAGAGGGCGAGCCCGAGGACGTCGGCGAGATCGCCGACGAGACCGAGGACGAGGCCGACGCCGAGGACGCCGAGGACGAGGACGCCTAGGCGCCCTCTCGCTTAACCAAGTCGATGGACCGTTGTACCTGTAAGAGCAGGTACAACGGTCCATCGACCTATATGGACGCGCTCCGGATCGCTTGAGGTGGGCTTGGACGACGAACCACGGCCCGTTCGGCTTCGGATTGACCTGGCCTACGATGGGTCAGGGTTTTCCGGCTGGGCGGCCCAGCCCGGCAGGCGTACGGTGCAGGACGTCCTGGCCGCCGCGCTCGGCCGGGTGCTGCGGCTGCCCGGGCCGCCGGGCCTGACCGTGGCCGGCCGCACCGACGCCGGAGTGCACGCCCGCGGCCAGGTCGTCCACGCCGACGTGCCCCCGGCTGCCTGGCCCGCCGCCGCAGGCGGCCAAGCGAGCACCGCCGCCGCAGGCGGCCTGGCCAGCACCGCCGCCGCGAGCGCCGTCCTGCTGGCCCGGCTGGCCGCCGTGCTCCCCGCCGACGTCCGCGTGCACGCCGTCGGCCCGGCGCCGGACGGGTTCGACGCGCGCTTCTCCGCGCTGTGGCGGCGCTACTCCTACCGCGTCTGCGACGACCCCGCCCGGGCCGATCCGCTGCGCCGGCATGAGACGCTCTGGTCGTTCCGGCGGCTGGATCTGGCCGCCATGAACGAGGCGGCGCCGTCCCTGACCGGCGAGCACGACTTCGCCGCCTTCTGCCGGCCCCGGCCCGGCGCGACCACCATCCGGACGCTGCGCGTCCTGGACTGGCACCGGGACGGCGACGGGGTCGCGGTCGCGACGGTGGTGGCCGATGCGTTCTGCCACAACATGGTGCGGGCCCTGGTCGGCGCGCTGCTGGCCGTCGGCGAGGGGCGCCGGCCGCCCGGCTGGCCGGCCGGGGTGCTCGCGGCCGCCGTCCGCGATCCCGCGGTCCGGGTCGTCGCGCCGCACGGGCTGTGCCTGGAGGAGGTCGGCTACCCGCCGCCGGCCGGGCTGGCCGCGCGGGCCGCCGAGACCCGCCGGGTCAGGGTTTACCCGTCAGCATCCGGGTGCTGAGGTTGATGTTGGCGCTGCCGGTGACCAGGTTCGCCGCGAACTGCTCCAGTTGCTGGCGCCGGGCCGACGTCGAAGGCGACTTCAGGCTGGTGAACTCGGCCCACATCAAGATCAGGTAGTGCCCCTTGATCTCCGCCTGCACCACCCCGGTGCCGTTGCCGAGCTTGCTCGTGGGGCCCTTCTGCGCCGCGAGCGGCGCGATGATCTCCTGTGGCCCGGTGGTCCGGCCGGCCTTCTGCGCGGCGCTTGAGCTGGTCAGGTTCACCACCCCGACCGTCCCCATCATGGTGCCGTTACCCGAGATGTAGCTGGCCCGCAGCACCTGGGTGCAGTGGCCGGCCTGCAGCGCCGCCTGCAGGTTGGAGCCGAACACGGCCACGGTGCAGTTCTTGCTCACGTCGGCCGCGGTCCGCACGTAGGAGCTGCCGTTGAGCTCGAACTGGGGCGGGAAGAGCGCGTCCAGGGTCAGCGGCTGCGGATCCTGGGCCCGGGTCCCGATGTGCTGCCACTTGCCGAGGGCCGCATCGAAGCCGGGCGACCCGGGCTCGTCCGTGGGCAGCCGCAGGCTCGAGGGCACCGGGGCGTTCACCCGCGGCTCGTACAGGTACTTGTAGCCGACGTACCCGCCGGCCGCCACGATCACCACGGCCGCCAGGATCAGCCACGCCACGCGCGAGGATCGGTGGCTGGACCGCGCGGACCGCGCGCTGCGCCGTCCCCGGCCCGGCACGATCGAGGCCGGGGGAACCGGGTCGTCGTCCTCGTCGGCGTGGAATCCGGCGCCCGCGCCGCCTCCGGCGGAACCGGCGGGCGGTGCTGCGGGGGCGTGCCAGGCACCGAAGCCCTGCGGCGAGGTGGGCGCCTGCTGAGGCGCGAAGCCCTGCGGCGGGGTGGGCGCCTGCTGAGGCGCGAAGCCCTGCGGCGGGGTGGGCGCCTGCTGGAGCCCGAAGCCCTGCGGCGGCGTCGGCGCCTGCTGCTGCCCGGGGGCCAGCGGCGGGAACCCGCGCACCGGCGTGCGGTCCGCGGTCGGGGGCCAGGTCGGCGTCCCCTGACCGGGGCCGTCAGGATCATCAGCGGGCCCCCAGGGGGCCTGGCGCGCGTGAGCGTCCGGCCGCCCGCGCGGCGCGCCCTGGTAATCCATACCGATGAGGGTAGCGTCCTGGTCAGTGCCGAGGACGTCGCTTTGGCATCACTGGGTGAGTCGGAGTATGCTGCATTGGCGTCATGCGCGACGGGCATGCACGCGGCGTGCCGACTGCGCGCGTTCAGCACTGGACGCATTCAGCGCTGTGACACGCTTGCGGTGCACCCTCACGTCGGCCAGCAGGTGCAGGCCGACTAGACCACGATACATATGCGAAGGCTCAGGACTGTGCGCACTTTCAGCCCGAAGGACAGTGACATTACGCGTCATTGGCACGTCATCGACGCGTCTGACGTCGTGCTCGGCCGCCTGGCCAGCCACGTGGCGGTGCTGCTGCGGGGCAAGCACAAGCCGATCTTCGCGCCGCACATCGACACCGGCGACTTCGTGATCGTGGTCAACGCGTCGAAGGTCGCGCTGTCCGGCAGCAAGCTGGAGCAGAAGCACGCCTACCGGCACTCCGGTTACCCGGGCGGCCTGCGGTCGGTGTCGTACGCGAGCCTGATGGCCACCAGCCCGGAGCGGGCGGTGGAGAAGGCCGTGAAGGGGATGCTGCCCAAGAACGCGCTCGGCCGCAGGACGCTGCGCAAGCTCAAGGTGTACGCGGGCCCCGAGCACCCGCACCAGGCGCAGCAGCCGCAGCCGTACGAGATCACGCAGCTCGAGCAGTAGCCCCGAACCAGAGAGCCCGAACCAGAGAGCCCGAACCAGAGAGCCCGAACCAGAGAGCCCGAACCAGAGAGCACAGAGAAGGAAGCACGAGGGAAACCGTGGCTGAGCCCACCACCGGTACCGCCGTCGGCGACGACACGGCGTTCGCGGAGTACCCGGACGACGAGTTCGGCGCGGACGCGCCGTCGGAGTACACCACAGAGACCGCACAGGACGCTCCGGCGCGGGCCGTCGCGCGCCGCCCGGTGGTGACCGGCCACGCCGCGGGCACCGGCCGCCGCAAGGAGGCGATCGCCCGGGTCCGCATCCTCCCCGGGACCGGCCAGTGGCTGATCAACGGGCGGTCGCTCGACGTGTACTTTCCGAACAAGGTGCACCAGCAGCTGGTCAACGAGCCGTTCGTGACGCTCGGCGCCGAGGGCAAGTTCGACGTGGTGGCCCGCATCTCCGGCGGCGGCGTGACCGGGCAGGCCGGCGCGCTGCGCCTCGGCGTGACCCGCGCGCTCACCCTGGTCGACCCGGAGAACCGCCCGGCCCTGAAGAAGGCCGGCTTCCTGACCAGGGACGCCCGGGTCAAGGAGCGCAAGAAGTACGGCCTGAAGAAGGCCCGGAAGGCGCCTCAGTACTCCAAGCGGTAGGACCCGCCCGCGCCTGCCGAGCCACACGTCAATCACACGAGCGGGAGCGACATGGGTGAACCGGGTCAGCGCGGCCGCCTGTTCGGCACCGATGGCGTCCGGGGGGTCGCCGGGCACGATCTGACCGCCTCCCTGGCCCTGGATCTCAGCGTGGCCGCCGTCGGCGTCCTGGCGGCCGGCGCGGCCGGCGCCGCGGGACCGGCCGGCGGCCCGGGACCGGGCCCGGTGGCCGTCGTCGGCCGGGACCCCCGGGCCTCCGGGGAGTTCCTTGAGGCCGCCGTCGTCGCCGGCCTGGCCAGCGCGGGCGCGGACGTGTTGCGGCTCGGGGTCATCCCGACGCCGGGCGTGGCCTACCTGACCCGCGCGCTCGGCGCCACGTTCGGTGTCGTCATCTCCGCCAGCCACAACCCGGCCCGGGACAACGGGATCAAGTTCTTCGGCCGCGGCGGCGTCAAGCTGCCCGACGCCGTCGAGGACCAGATCGCGGACCGGCTCGGCGTCAAGCCCGCGGCCGGCACCGCCTTCGGCCGGGTCAGCGACGCCAGCGCCACCCAGGAGCTGTACCTGGATCACCTGCTCTCCACGCTGCCCGCCGAGCCCGGCCGGGCACTGGCCGGGCTGCGCGTGGTGGCCGACTGCGCGCACGGGGCGGCGTACCGGCTGGCCCCGCAGGCGCTGCGCCGGGCCGGGGCCGAGGTCATCGCGATCGGCGCCGAGCCCGACGGCCTGAACATCAACGCCGGTTACGGCTCGACCTGCCTGGACACCCTGGCCGCGGCGGTCGTCGAGCACGGCGCGGACGCCGGCGTGGCCTACGACGGTGACGCCGACCGGTGCCTGGCGGTCGACGCCGACGGGCAGCCGCTGGACGGAGACCAGATCCTGACCGTGCTGGCCACCGAGCTGAGGGAGGCGGGCCGTCTGGCCCACGACGCGGTGGTGGTCACCGTGATGTCGAACCAGGGCTTCCACGTGGCCATGCAGGACGCCGGCATCGCGGTGATCGAGACTCCGGTGGGCGACAAGCACGTGTCCGCGGCCATGCGGGACGGCGGGTACGTGCTCGGCGGGGAGCAGTCCGGGCACATCATCCTGCTCGAGCACGCCACGACCGGCGACGGCATCTTGACCAGCCTGCAGCTGCTCTCGGCGGTGAACCGGCGCGGGACGCCGCTGGCCGCGGCGGCCAAGATGATGCGGAAGTACCCGCAGGTGCTGGTCAACGTGCCCGGTGACGCCTCGCTGCTCGGCCCCGGGGTCGACGCCGCGGTCACCCGGGCCGAGTCCGCGCTCGGCGGCAACGGGCGGGTCCTGGTCCGGCCGAGCGGCACCGAGCCCGCGATCCGGCTGATGGTCCAGGCCGCGGACGCGGTCCTGGCCGAGCAGGTCATCGGCCAGCTCGCGGCCGAGGTGCGGCTGGCCCTGGCCGGGCCCCGCGTCCGGTAGGACCGGCATGCGCCGCGCCTACCAGGTCACCGCGGTCCGGTCCGCCGAACGCGCGCTGATGGACCTGCTGCCCGACGGAACGCTGATGCGGCGCGCCGCCGCCGGGCTCGCGTCGGTCTGCGGGTCCCTGCTGGCGCGGTACCCGGGGCACGTCTACGGGACCCGGGTGGTGGTGCTGGCGGGCAGCGGAGACAACGGCGGCGACGCCCTGTACGCGGGCGCGCTGCTGGCCCGCCGCGGCGCGGCCGTGACCGCGGTCCTGGCCGGGCCCAGGGCCCACGCGGGCGGCACCGCCGAGCTCCTCGCGGCGGGCGGCCGGGTCACGGCCGAGGCCGGCGACCTGATGGCCCGGGCCGACCTGATCGTGGACGGCCTGCTCGGCATCGGGGGCCGGGGCGGCCTGCGGGAGCCCTTCGCCGGCCTGGCCGCCGCCGCCGAGCAAGCGCGGGCCCGGGACGCAACCGTGGTCGCGGTCGACCTGCCCAGCGGCATCGACGCCGATACCGGAGCCGTCGACGGCCCCGCGGTGCGAGCGGACGTGACCGTGACGTTCGGCGCGATCAAGCCCGGCCTGCTGATCGACCCCGGCGCCGGGCACGCGGGCCCGGTGGAACTCATCGACATCGGCTTGCGCCCCTACCTGGACGCCGAGCCCGCCGCGCTGGCCCCGCAGGCCGAGGACATCGGCGCACTGCTGCCCCGCCCGGGACCGGAGTCGGACAAGTACCGGCGCGGCGTCGTCGGCGTGCTCGCCGGCAGCGACCGCTACGCGGGCGCGGCCGTGCTGGCCACCGGCGGCGCGGTGCGCGGCGGCGCCGGCATGGTCCGGGTGGTGACCGCGACCGTCCCGGCCGCGGCGGTCCGGCAGGCCTGGCCCGAGGCGGTGCTCACCGTGCATCCCGGCGAGGGCGACTGGGATCTGGCCGGCTCGGTGGGCCGGGTCCAGGCCTGGGTGGCCGGGCCGGGCATGGGCACCGGTCCGGACGCCGTGGCCCGCCTGACCGCGGTGCTGGCGACCGGCCTGCCCGCCCTGGTCGACGCGGACGGCCTGACCATCCTCAGCCAGCACCAGGGCCTGCTGCCGCGCGCGGCGCCGACGCTGATCACCCCGCACGCTGGGGAACTGTCCCGGCTGATCGGCGCCGACCCGGCCGCCGTCGAGGCGGGCCGGCTGGAGCACGCTCACCGCGCGGCCGAACAACTCGGCGTGACCGTCCTGCTCAAGGGCTCGACCACGGTCATCGCGTCGCCCGGCGACCCGACCGTGCTGGTGAACCCGACCGGGACCCCGTGGCTGGCCACCGCCGGCACCGGCGACGTGCTGTCCGGGCTGGCCGGCTCGCTGCTCGCGCAGGGCCTCGACCCGGCCTGGGCCGCCGCGGCTGCCGCGTACCTGCACGGCATGGCCGCCCGGCTGGCCGCGGCCGGGACCGGGCGGCCCGGCCGCCGCGGCGGCGAGCCGGCACCCGAAGCCCCGATCGGGGCCCACGACGTCGTCGGCGCGCTGCCCGCCGCCATCCGCGGGGTGTCATGAGCGCCCTGGACAGGCAGGCCTTCGTCGACCTCGGCGCGATCACGGGCAACGTCGCGGCGCTGTGCGAGCGCGTCCGCGGCAGCCAGGTGATGGCCGTGGTCAAGGCGGACGGGTACGGGCACGGCATGATCCCGGCGGCCCGCGCCGCGCTGGCCGGCGGCGCGGCCTGGCTCGGCACCGCCGACCTGACCGAGGCGCTCGCGCTGCGGGCGGCCGGGATCACCGCCCCGGTGCTGTGCCTGATGGCCATCGGCGAGCCCGCGGACGCGATCGGGGCGGGCATCGACGTCACCGCCGCCTCGGTCGCGGTGGTGGACCGGGTGGCCGAGGCGGCGGCCCGCGCCGGGGTCCCGGCCCGGCTGCACCTCAAGGCCGACACCGGGCTCAGCCGCGGCGGCGCGACCCGGGCCGACTGGCCCGCCGTGGTGCAGGCCGCCCTGGCCGCCCAGGCCGCCGGACGGCTCCAGGTGGTGGGCCTGTGGTCCCATTTCGCCTGCGCCGACCTGCCCGGGCACCCGTCGATCGCCGCTCAGCTCACCGCGTTCGCCGACGCGGTCGCCCACGCCGAGAAGGCCGGCGTCACGCCCGAGGTCAGGCACATCGCCAACACCGCCGCCGCGCTGACCGTGCCCGGATCCCGGCTGGACCTGGTCCGGTTCGGCGGGGCCGTGTACGGCATCTCCACCCTGCCCGGCGGCGCGCCGTCCTGGCTGCGGCCCGCCATGACCCTGCGCGCCCGGCTGGCCCTGGTCAAGCGGGTGCCACCCGGCTCCGGGGTGTCCTACGGCCACCGCTACGTGACCGACCGCGAGACCACCCTCGGCCTGGTGCCGGTCGGCTACGCGGACGGCGTGCCGCGTGCCGCGACCGGCCTGCCGCTGGTCAGCGCGCGGGGCCGCCGCTGGCCGATCGCGGGCACGGTCTGCATGGACCAGTTCGTCGTCGACTTCGGCGACGAGCCGGTGACGGCCGGCCAGGAAGTCGTGCTGTTCGGCCCGGGGGACGACGGCGAACCCACCGCCCAGGAATGGGGTGAGGTCCTCGGCACGATCTCGTACGAGATCGTGACCGGGATCGGGGCCCGGGTCACCCGCACCTATCCCCGGGGAGATCAGTGATTTTTCTTCAGAACGGAACGGGGCGCGTGCCCCCCGAACTCCGCATTGCCACCGACGCGGCCATGCGCGACCTGGGGCGCGAGCTGGCCGGCCGGCTGCGCGCCGGGGACCTGGTGATCCTGACCGGGCCGCTGGGGGCGGGCAAGACCACCCTGGTGCAGGGCATCGGCGAGGGGCTCGGCGTGCGCGGGCCGGTCACCTCCCCGACCTTCGTCATCGCCCGGGTCCACCCGGCGCTGGCCGGATCCGGGCCGTCGCTGGTGCACGCGGACGCCTACCGGCTCGGCAGCATCGGCGAGGTGGACGACCTGGACCTGGACGCGGACATGGCCAGCGCGGTCACGGTCGTGGAGTGGGGCGAGGGGCTGGCCGAAGGCCTGGCCGCCGACCGCCTGGAGATCTCGATCCAGCCCGACCGGGACGGCGAGACCCGCACCGTCCGGCTCCGCGGCCACGGGGCCCGCTGGCGGCCGGCGTTCTCCGGAAAACAGCCGGCGAGCAGCGGGGATCGTTTATAGTTCCGCTGTACTTCGATCCCCGGTTCGCCTATCGCGCCGGTGCATTCCGTATCCCTCTCCGGAGGCGTTCCGTGCCCGAGCAGGAGTTCCTGCCTCCGCCGCCGTGGGCTGACCTGCCCCCGGTCCGTCCGGCCCGCCCGCCCGTTTCCGGGCCCGCGCGTCCCGGCGGTCCCGGCGGTCCCGGCGGCTGGCCCGGTCCCGGCGGCTGGGCCGGGCCGGACGTGCAGGCCGGGGACGACCCGCCTCGCGAGCCGCCGCGGGCCCCGGGCGGGCGGGTCAGGCGAGCGGCCGCCCGCCGCCGGCGCCGGTGGCTGGTCACGATCGCCGGCCTGGTCGTCGTGGCCGGGGGCGTGACCGCGGCGATCGTGCTGCCGGGCGGGCCGCCCCCGGCCCCGGTAGTCCCGGGCGGGCTGATCACCACGTTCCAGCCCGGCGAACTCCAGACCGTGCCCAGCGCGTGCGGGACGGTCCCGGCCGTCACCGTCCAGCATTACCTGGTGGGCCCGGTCAAGCAGGCGTCCCCGCTGCCGATCGACGGGACCGCCGAGTCGGCCTGCGACTGGACCATCGACCACGCCCCGGTCTACCGGCTGCTCGAACTCAACCTGCTCGCCTACGCGCCGAGCGGGCTGGCCAGCGGCGACGGCAGCGCCACCTACGCCGCGATCGACGCCTACCGCCAGGTCCTGCAGAACCTGCAGGACCCGCCCCGGCACTCGGCCGATCCCCGGGCGGCGGTGACCACCTTGTCCGGGCTGGGGAACGAGGCGTTCAGCGCCACGCAGGTGTTCCGGCGCGGCGGTGCCGTCACCGACGTGGCCACGGTGATCGTGCGCTACCACAACGTGGTCGTGACGGTGACGCTGAACGGGCTGGAGCACTCCAACCGCGGCAGCTACGGGCCCGTGTCCATGTCCAGCCTGTCGGCGGCCGCCCTGGCCTTCGCCCAGGCGGCCACGGCCACCCTGCACGGCTAGTGCCGTAGCCGTCCACGCCGACGGGCTCGAGTCGCCACCTCCTCCACCGGCCCCGCAGCCACCTTCCCACTACCTCGCAGCCACTAGGCTGGGCGGGTGCTGGTGCTGGGATTTGACACGGCGACCCCCGCGGTGAGCGTGGCCCTGCACGACGGGGAACGCGTCATCGCCAGGGCGTCCGCCCTTGACGGCCGGCGGCACTCCGAACTGCTCGCGCCGATGATCGCGAAGGTCATGGCCGACGTCGGCGCGTCGCGCGGCGACCTGACCGCCGTCGCGGTCGGGGTGGGGCCCGGGCCCTACACCGGGCTGCGCGTGGGCCTGATGACCGCGCGGGTGCTCGGCTCGGTCCTCGGCCTGCCCGTGTCCGGCGTGTGCTCGCTGGATGTGATCGCGGTGTCCGCGCGGGGAGGTCTGGGGGGGTCGTCCCCCCTGGCCAGCACCGTCCCGCCCGGGCGGGAGTTCCTGGTGGCCACCGACGCCCGGCGCAAGGAGGTCTACTGGGCCCGCTACGACGCGGCCGGCCGCCGGATCGCGGGTCCGGCCGTGGGCCAGGCCAGCTCGATCCCGGGCGCCGCCGAGCTCGCCGTGGCGGGCGCCGGCGGCCCGCTGTACCCCGAGGCCTTCGGCGAGGCGCTCGGGCCCGCTTACCCGGACGCTGGCACGCTGTGCGCCATCCTGGCCCGGTCCCCGGCCGCCTCGGCCCCGGGCCTGCCGCCGCTGCTCCCCGCCGAGCCGCTGTACCTGCGCCGTCCCGACGCCCGCGAGCCCGGCCCGCCCAAGCGGGTCACGCCGTCATGAAACCCCGGCAGGAAGAGGCGCGCCAGCACCAGGTCCGGCTGCGGGAGATGCGCCGGGCCGACATGCCCCGCATCCTGGCCCTGGAGCAGGAGCTCTTCCCCGAGGACGCGTGGACTCCGGAGATGTTCGCGACCGAGTTCGCCCAGCCGGCCTCGAGCCGGTTCTACCTGGTGGCCGAGGAGGAGACCGCGCTGATCGGGTACGCGGGGATGATGTTCACCGGCGGGCCGCAGGCCGACGTCGTCACGCTGGCCGTGGCTCCGGCCCACTGGGGCCGGGGCACCGGCACCGCGCTGCTGACCGCGCTGACCGACGAGGCGACCCGGCGCGGGTGCACGGAGGTACTGCTCGAGGTGCGGGAGGACAACCCGCGGGCCCGGCGGCTGTACCTGCGGCAGGGCTTCACCGAGATCGGGATCCGGCGCGGCTACTATCAGCCGTCCGGCGTCGACGCCGTGGTCATGCGGAAGGGGCTGGCCTGATGACCCTTCCGCTGGTGCTCGGCATCGAGACCTCCTGTGACGAGACCGGGATCGGGCTGGTCCGCGGGCACGACCTGCTCGCCGACTCCGTCGCCTCCAGCGTGGACGAGCACGCCCGGTTCGGCGGCGTGGTGCCCGAGGTGGCCAGCCGGGCGCACCTGGAGGCGATGATCCCGGCCTTCGACCGCGCGCTCGCGACCGCCGGGGTGCAGGCCGGCCAGATCGACGCCGTGGCCGTCACCGCGGGACCCGGGCTGGCCGGCGCCCTGCTGGTCGGGATGGCCGCGGCCAAGGCGTATGCGTTCGGGCTCGGCAAGCCGCTGTACGGGGTCAATCACCTGGCCGCGCACATCGCCGTCGACCAGCTGGAGCACGGCACGCTGCCCGCCCCGGCGGTGGCCCTGCTGGTCTCCGGCGGGCATTCCTCGCTGCTCCTGGTCACCGACGTGGCCCGGGAGGTGATCCCGCTCGGCGCCACCATCGACGACGCCGCCGGCGAGGCCTACGACAAGGTGGCCCGCGTCCTCGGCCTGCCGTTCCCCGGCGGGCCGCCCATCGACAGGGCGGCCCGCGACGGCCAGGCCGCCGCGATCGCCTTCCCGCGCGGCAAGTACCACGACGGCACGCTGGACTTCTCCTTCGCGGGCCTGAAGACCGCCGTGGCGCGCTGGGTCGAAGCCCGGCAGGCCGCGGGCGAGCCGGTGCCGGTGGCCGACGTCGCCGCCTCCTTCCAGGAGGCGGTGGCCGACGTACTCACCCGCAAGGCGGTGCAGGCCTGCCAGCGGCATGACGTCCGGGACCTGATCGTCGGCGGCGGCGTGGCGGCCAACTCCCGGCTGCGCTCGCTGGCCGCGGAACGGTGCGAGGCGGCCGGCATCAGGCTCCGGGTGCCCCGCCCCGGGCTGTGCACCGACAACGGCGCCATGGTCGCCGCGCTTGGCGCGGAACTGGTGGCCCAGGGCATCGCGCCGTCCCCGCTCGACCTGCCCTCGGACTCGTCCCTCCCCGTCACCGAGGTCGTGGTCCGCTAGCCCGGCACGCGGACCGCGCCTGGCCCAGGGCCTCCCGGGCCTACCAGTGGCCGTAGTGGATGATGTCCGCGGCGGGCCGCCGGCGGGCCCGCAGGTCACGCGGCGCGGCTTCCGCGTCGTGGCCGATGGCGATGGCGCCGATCGGCTCGTGATCGTCCGGCACGCCGAACGCCTCGCGGAACGCCGGCACGGCCGCGGGCACGATGCCGAAGTACAGCGCGCCGAGCCCCTCGTCCACCACGGTGAGCAGGATCAGCAGCGCGGCCATGCCCGTGTCGATGTGCCAGAACGGCACCGGCCAGCGCTTCTCATCCCGGTCCGTCCAGCCCTTGTCGGGCCGGGCGTAGCGGTCCAGGTACACCCGCTTGGACGACATCGGCACGATGACCAGCGGGGCCGTCGTCACCGAGTCGGCCGCGGCCGCGCCCGCCACGGCCCAGAACCGCTTCAGGTCCTCGCCGGTCAGCACCAGGAAGGCCTGGCCCTGGGAGAACCCGGCCGACGGGCCGCGCACGGCGTTGCCCAGGATCCGGTCCAGGCTCTCCGCCGAGACGGGCTCGTCGGTGAACCGGCGCACCATGTGCCGGCGCCGGACGACCTGGGTGAAGTCCACCGCGCTGGTTAGTCCTGCTCGGCCTGCTGCGGCGCGCGCCGGCGACGCCAGAGGAGCCGGCTCAGCAGGGCCAGGCCCGCAGCCGTGAGGACGACCGGCACCAGGCGCTTGAGCAGGACCGGCCCGGCCACCTTGAGCAGGTTGAGCGAGTCCTCCTGAGGCGGCGCGGCGGTGTGGACGACCGGCACGGCACTTCCGGTCGCAGCCGCGGGCGCGGCTCCGTTCACGCCCGCGGCGTCCGCGGTCGCGGCCGGCGCACTGGCGCCGTCGGCGCTGCCCGCCGAGACGGCGCCGCCCGCCGAGACGGCGCCGCCCGCATCGGTACCCGCCGCGGATCCGGTGTCGCCCGCGATCAGCTGGGCCAGGTTCGCGGCGAACTGCTCGACCAGCTTGCCGCCGACCTCCGTGATGACGCCGCGGCCGAACTGCGCCGGGCGGCCGGTCACGTTCATCGTGGTGTGCATGCTCACTTCGGTGCCGGACCCGGACGCGTCCGGAACCATCGAGGCCCGGACGGTGGCCGACGCGGTGCCCGCGCCGCGGGTCTCCTTGCCGGAGGCCTCAAGCAGCACCACGTGGGCGTCAGGGTCGCGCTCGGTGAACTTGGCCGTGCCCTTGTAGGTCAGCGAGACCGGGCCGACCTTGACCTTGATCCGCCCGTTGACCACGTCGCCGTCGACCTCGTCGACGGTCGCGCCGGGCATGCAGGGCGCGACCCGTTCGACGTCGAGCAGGATGCCCCAGGCCTGGTCGGGCGGGACGGGCACGGTAAAGGAGTGGTCGAGCTCCATGGCCATCGGTATGTCACTCTCTCTGCATCGAGTCGATCAGTGAATTATGCCCGGTTTCGTCACCCAACACCGAATGAAACTGGGCTCTCACTACCCTAGAGCGCAGTGAAAGCCCAGTTTCATCACCCTCGGCGGCTGCGGCCCGGCTAGACCCCCGCGGCTGCGGCCAGCGCCCGGCCGGTGAGCACCCGGGCCAGGTGGCGGCGGTAGTCGGCCCCCGCGCGCAGGTCGGACGGCGGGTCCGCGCCCTCGTCGGCGTTCGCCGCCGCGGCGGCCAGCGCCGGGCGCGACGCCTCCGCCCCGGCCGCCGCGGCCTCGGCGGCCCGGGCCCGGACCGGGACCGTGCCCATGTTGGTCAGCCCCACCCGGGCCTCGGCCACGTGGCCGTTGGCCCGGCGGGCCAGGGCGGCTACGCCCACGATGGCCCAGGCCTGCGCGGTCGGCTGGAACTTCTCGTACCGGAAGCCCCAGCCGGGACCGAGCTTCGGCACCCGGATGGCGGTCAGGATCTCGCCCGGCTCCAGGGCCGTGGTCAGGTAGTCCACGAAGAAGTCCGCCGCGGGGATCTCCCGTTCCCCGCCCGGCCCGGCCGCGATCAGCGTGCCGTCCAGCGCGGAGATCACGGCGGGCAGGTCCCCGGCCGGGTCGGCGTGGGCGAGCGAGCCGCCGATCGTGCCCCGGTGCCGGACGGCCGGATCGGCCACGGTGGCCGCCGTCTCGGCGATCAGCCCGCAGTGCTCCCGGATGAGCGGATCGCGGATCACCGAGTAATGCGTGGTCATGGCGCCGATCACCAGCGCGTCTCCGGCGTCCCGCACGCCGGCCAGCTCACCGAGCCCGCCGATGTCCACCAGCAGGTCGGGGTAGGCCAGCCGCAGCCGCAGCAACGGCAGCAGGCTCTGCCCGCCCGCGATCACCTTGGCGTCCTCACCGCCGCCGGCCAGCGCCTGCACCGCCTCGGCCAGTGACGAGGGCCGGACGTAATCGAACTTCGCGGGGATCATCGCGCGCCTCCCTTGGCTTCGTTGATGGCCCGCCAGACCCGCTCCGCGGTGCACGGCATCTGCACGTCGGTGACCCCGAGCGGGCGCAGGGCGTCGATGACCGCGTCCACCACGGCGGGCGTGGACGCGATGGTGCCGGCCTCGCCGACCCCCTTGACCCCCAGCGGGTTGGTCGTCGACGGGGTCTGCGTCCGGTCGGTCACGAACGTCGGCAGGTCCGCGGCCGAGGGCACCAGGTAGTCCGCCAGCGTGGTGGTCAGCAGGTTGCCGTCGGCGTCGTAGGCGGCCTCCTCGTACAGCGCCTGGGCGATGCCCTGCGCGATGCCGCCGTGCACCTGGCCCTCCACGATGAGCGGGTTCACCACCACCCCCACGTCGTCCACCGCCACGTACGAGCGGATCGTCACCTGCCCGGTCTCGGTGTCGACCTCCACGGCGCACAGGTGCGTGCCGTGCGGGTAGGAGAAGTTGTTCGGGTCGTAGGTGGACTCGGAGTCCAGCGACGGCTCGACCCCGTCCGGCAGGTTGTGCGCGGCGAACGTGGCCAGCGAGATCTCGGCGATGCTGCGGCCCTGTTCGGGGTCGCCGCGCACCGACCACCGGCCCGGCGTCCATTCCAGGTCGTCGGCCGAGACCTCGAGCAGGCCGGCCGCGATCGTCTTGGCCTTCTCGATCACCTTGTCGCACGCGCCGACCACGGCGATGCCGCCGACCGCCAGCGAGCGGGATCCGTAGGTGTCCATGCCCTTGGGCGACACCAGGGTGTCGCCGTGCAGCACCCGGACGTCCTCGAACGGCACGCCCAGCCGGTCGGCCACGATCTGGCTCCAGGCCGTCTCGTGCCCCTGGCCGTGCGCGCTGGACCCGGTGACCACCTCCACCTTGCCGGTGGGCAGCATCCGGACCGCGGCGTGTTCCCAGCCGCCCGCGCCGTAGGCCAGCGAGCCCAGGACCCGCGACGGCGCCAGCCCGCACATCTCGGTGAAGGTGGAGATGCCGATGCCGAGCTGGACCTGGTCGCCGGACTCGCGCCGCGCGGCCTGCTCCTTGCGCAGGTCGTCGTAGCCGAACAGCTCGACCGCCTTGGCCGTGGCCGCCTCGTAGTTGCCGCTGTCGTAAGTGAGCGTGGCGATCGTGGTGTACGGGAACTCCTCGTGCCTGATCCAGTTCCGCTTGCGCAGCTCCAGCGGGTCCATGCTCAGCTCGGCGGCCAGGTCGTCCATGATGTGCTCGATGGCGAAGGTCGCCTCGGGCCGCCCCGCGCCCCGGTAGGCGTCGGTGGGGGTCTTGGTGGTGAACACGCCGGTGCACTTGAAGGAGTACGCGTCCATCTTGTAAATGGCCGGGTACATGAACGCTCCGAGCAGCGGCACGCCGGGCGTGACCAGCATCAGGTAGGCGCCCATGTCGGCCAGCAGGTCCACGTCCAGGCCGCGGATCCTGCCATCGCGGTCTGCGGCGATCTTGATCCGCTGGATCTGGTCGCGGCCGTGGTGCACGGCCAGGTTGCCCTCGCTGCGCGACTCGGTCCACTTGACCGGCCG
>Ga0335072_10006024_pt1 | contig 17795 bp, 26 predicted proteins | sample Lox_Sample_21_FD_206725 | JGI IMG/M metagenome (GOLD analysis project Ga0335072, IMG submission 206725) | Soil microbial communities from Loxahatchee National Wildlife Refuge, Florida, United States - Lox_Sample_2.1 | ecosystem: Environmental > Terrestrial > Soil > Wetlands | place: USA...
AGGGTGTGCCGGGAGGGGCGTCGGCGTCTTTTCATGCCAATAAGTCTACATATATTGCGTTATACGTCAAGCAGCACTACGCCGAGGCGGTCCGGGCGCGGGAAAGTTCGTTGCCAGGAAGGAGGCGGCGCAAATGTCCGGTCTACCCATGATTGACCGTCGGCTTTCCGGAATCGCCGACCGGCCGGAAGGGGTCGAGAGTGTGAGTAGCCGAGGCGATGCCGAACGGCTCCTATTGATTCACTGCGGGGGTAGGATTTATCAGTGGATATCACCGTGTATTAGGGCGGCTTAGCTTGAACGCGGGTACAAACACGGGTACGACCGAAAACGGAATTGTTGAGAAGTAGAGCGGAGACAGAGACTTACTCGTTTCCGTTCAACTCCGGCCGGGGGCGCCATGGAATCAAGCGCTTACCAAAATCTTCTCGAATTTCTCGGACGCACCGTCTAACGTCCCGACGGAATCCAGCATCGTCGAACAGCACCGAACAGCACCGAGCGGAATCTCAATGCGCACAGCTGCGTGATCTTCGGTCAGCTTCGGTGACACTCGGTCGTGTTTGCGACCGCCTTCAAGGCGGTTGGTCAAGAGTGCCTGCGGCGCGGGAGGACTCTCCGGAGTCGACCCGTTGGAGACGTTCGCGACTGGCCGCTCTCGGGGAGGCTAAGATCTGACACATTGGCGACTACGGGAAAAAACGTGAAATGTTGGCTGATCTGAAGGCCGAACCCATCGGGAACGTCTATACGACTACGAATGAATCCACATTCGACCAGCTCATTTACAGTACTCCGTCTGCGCTTCGGGTTGTGGTGGTGACTTCGCCGCCCAATGGAAGCAATGAACGGTTATGGCTGGATTTCGTGTTCTTCGGCGTCGCTGGACTTCGATTATTCGACGATCCCGATCTGCACAGATTTTTCGCTAGTCCCAGCTATAAGCGCGGCTATCGCTTGTACCGTATCGATGCTGGCGGCTGGCGGGATCAGGAGCGGGAAACACCAGGGATGTTGGGCGTCACGGGGGCCATTCCGCTCTACAAGGAATGGTTCGTCTGCACCACCAACCGGTGCGCCAACGTGATGGCGTCCAAAGAACCCAGGTTGACCGAAGGCAAATGGTAGCACCCTGCCTGAAGCAGGCGCTCGTTGGTTTGTCCCTGTGCCTGATTGTCGGCGCAAGTTCTGCACAAGCCCCTAGCAGCGTCCCAGTTTGGTTCTGGCGTATACCCTGCGGCGACCGTGGGTTAGCGATTGATGTGACCCTTAGTGGCAGATCCGTGTACCACGCCGAAGTCCCCATTTGTCACATGGTCCGAACGCGCGACGCGACCACGAAGGAGAATAATGGTTTCAAGATCTTACTCACGACCAGCAAACCGCTTGTTTTCTCCGGGTATCGCGACACAGACGATGTCGTACCCGCGGGCAAATCGCTGGAGATGGATATCTGGGAGGCGGGAGCTGATCCTGATGACTTGATAATCGGTGTCTCGGTTGCCGATGGCAAGAAGATCTACATGAATACCGTCCTCATCGCTGAGCCGAAGATAGAAAGCGGGAGCGCGATAGCGAACGACTTGTTCGTTACGGTCAAACCCATAAAGCTGAAGCCATAGACACCTGTGCTGAACGGCTGGTATGGAGAAGCCAGTGTGCGCATCTGACCGGCAGGAGTTGGCCGGGAGTACGCGTCGTCTAGCGGCAGGCGCTAGCGACCTTTCAGAGATCCGGTTTCCTGCAGCGAATTCAGTACTCCAAGTGTTTCCCCGGCGGTAGTCGCCATGGGCTGGTGCCTAAGCAGTCCCGATCGGAGGAACCGGACCGAGATCGCCCGCAAAGCTCGAAGTCATTTCCAAAGATAACGGGGCCTGGCGCCTGATGAATATTTTGGGCCGTGTTCAACGTTCCTGTGATCTGCACCTTGTCACGTGCCCAAGTACGCATCACGTATAGAAAATCACGCACTGACATGTTCTGAATCTTGATTCGTGTTACATCCTCCCAAGCAGGATAGTGATTCTCCGGTGAGGCGCACACCGCAATTGGCCTATCAAGCGATAGATAAAGGATGGCGTCCGAATCAGGAGCACCTCCCCACACGACGCCAACTAATCTGCCGTCCAGGGTTTGCTTCGCAGGCCAGGGAGCCAGGCAACCCTCGGGCTGCAGTGAACTAGACATGCGAGCTGCAGAATCCTCGAGCGGCTGGGGCGCCGGGGCCCAGCCTTGTAGCTGATGAGATGGCGGCTCAGTCGGTTTTACGGCAGCTTGGCAACTGAGCCACAGCGCTGGTAGAAGTGTCCACGTCGCGAGGCGTTTGGGCATATCTAGTTCTCCGCGTGCCCAGAATTGATGCGGAGTGTCCCCTAACGCGAATCGAGAACGCAACCGCATTCGGCGAGAGAGTACTGGATGGAGTGTAGAAGCTGGCTTCGAAACGTAGTCCGCGGCGCCGGCATAGCGGTGTTCGCCATCGGACTCAGTTGCATGCCACACCCGCTTGTTAACCCGAAGGCCATCACAAGCTTATTCCCGCCGCTCGCTGCGGCGGGAATGTTAGTCAGAGTGGGAGCCTTCACGATGATGCTCGGCGCACTTCTGTTTGGCATCTCGTTTCTGATCCCATCGGAGTGAACGTTTCTGGCGGTTGCCTCGCTTGCAGCGGAAAGGGCACTGGGACCCCGAAGGTCCGCTTACCTGCACAGCGAACTCTTCCTCGTACGTCTCGTTTTGGCCGAACAGAGACGAATTACACCCCTGCGCTCCACGGATCCACGACGGGCACCCTGAGATCACCGAAGTGCCGGACGTTGCGTGTGGCGATCGCCGCACGGCGTGCTAAGGCGATTCCGGCAATTTGCGTGTCACGCATGTCGACGGGATGGCCAGCCTCTTGTCGCGCCGCGGCCAAGACTGCCGCCTCAAGCGCTGCTGCGGCATCGAAATCGAGCACTCGGTTCTCAAGGTCCTCGGATAGCAACTGGTCGAAGGCTGCCGCCAATGCGCGCTGCCGCCTTCCCTTGGGTAGCAAGGCGATACCGAGATGCGCCTCGAACAGGGTGATGGTCGTAATCCAGATCGACTCCGTCGGTTGGCGATCGAGCCAGTCAACGACCGCACCATCCGGCACCGTCTGCATCAGCGCTGAAAGCACGTTCGTATCGAGGATGATCACCGGTCGAGATCCGCACCTCGGGGGGGTTGGCCACGCAGCTCTGGCAACGCCTCTTGAAGTCCTTTCCCGCGGAACCGATTGGCGATGCGCGAGCCTAGCTTGGCGATGGGTGTGCGACTCTCGGCGACAGCGCTTCGCAGAATCTCGCGAATTTCGGCTTCAACACTTCGACCGTGTCGTTTGGCTCGCCGCTTCAAGCGCTCCTTGAGGTCTTCCTCGAGCTGACGGACTACAACCTGTGCCATAATCAGTGACTCCTCCACATTGATATCACGATATCATCATGAATCGGGTGACTGCAAGTGAAGCGGCCAGCATCTGCGAAATCGTCTAACGAACCTTCTCGGTCATCGACGAATGGCAGCTAACGGGCACCCCGGTTCGGCCTAAACTGGCGGGCACCAGTCGGGTGCGGGGGCTTTGGGCGTCGGGGAGCGACATGCTCGTGTCCGTGGAAAGAGCCAAACAGATCTGGACCGGTCCCTCGCTTCTGTTGGCGCTGGCGAGCCTCGTCCTGCATCTCCTCGCGAATGGGCACTACGGCTTCTTCCGCGATGAGCTCTACTTCATCGTCTGCGGCAGCCGCCCGGACTGGGGCTATGTCGATCAGCCGGCCGTCGTGCCGCTGCTCGCGGCGGGGGCGCACGCGCTCTTCGGCGACTTTCTCCTTGGCTTTCGGCTGCTGCCCGCGCTGGTGATGTCGGCAACCGTCGGGGTGACCGCCGAGTTCACCGGCGTGATCGGCGGCGGCCGCTTCGCGCAGTGGCTGGCTGGTGCGTGCGTGCTGTTCGGCCCGATCTTTCTCGTCGATGGCGTGTTCTTTTCGACGGACATGTTTCAGGCGCTCAGCTGGCTCGGTCTCGGCTGGGCGCTGGTGCGGCTCGCGCAGACGGGCGATGAGCGCTGGTGGCTCGCCTTCGGTGCCATCGCCGGGTTCAGTCTCAACACCAAATACTCGATCGGTTTCTACCTCGCGGCATTGGCGATCGGACTCCTCGCCACGCCCCAGCGACGATCGCTGCTGCGTCCCTGGGTCTATCTGGGAGCACTGCTCGCCGCTGTCATGGTGCTCCCGAATGTCCTCTGGCAGCACGCGCACGGCTGGCCGTTCATCGAGCTGGGCAGGGCGGCTTCCAATGGCAAGAACGTCGCCATGTCGCTGCCCGCGTATTTCGTGCAGCAGGTCATCCTCACCGGACCGGTGGCGACGATCGTTTGGATCGCCGGGTTGTGGGCCCGGGTCGTTCGACCGAGGGTAGCGGTCGCGCGAGCTTTCCCGATCGCGTGGCTGATTCTGCTGCTGGTATTCGACGCATCGCACGGCAAGGCCTACTACCTCGCGGCCATTTATCCGACCCTGCTCGCGCTCGGTGCGGTGAGAGTCGAGGAGTGGATCGGGAACGCCGTGGCACGCGGAGCTTCGCTCGCAGCCGTGGCAACTGCCGGCGCGTTGTTCGCGCCGTTGACGCTGCCGATCCTGCCGGTCGAAACGTTCCTTCGCTATCAGCAGGCGATAGGGCTCAGAATCTCCTCGGGCGAGCACCTGAAGCCCGGCGCGTTGCCGCAGTACTACGCCGACATGTTCGGCTGGCCGGAAATGGCTGCAAAGATCGCCGCGGTCTACGGGTCACTGCCCCCGCAGGATCGCGCTCGCGCGGTGTTCTTCGGGCGGAACTACGGCGAGGCCGCCGCCATCGACGTGTTCGGGCGGCGGCTGGGGCTGCCGCCTGCGATCAGCGGCCACAACAACTACTATCTCTGGGGCCCGCGCGGACACGATGGCAGCGTCATGATCATCATCGGCGGAAACACGAAGCAATACGCCGACCTGTTCCGCTCCTTCGAAGTCGCCGGCCGGATCACGGCTCCGTATGCAATGCCCTACGAGACGGATCAGCCGATTTACGTGCTGCGCGGTTCGAAGGAGCCGCTCGAGAAAGTCTGGTCGAAATTAAAACACTACCAATGAGGGATCTCCCGTAAAGCAACTCATCTCAAATAGGCAGGATCGTCGGCGTCTCATCAAGTGGATGCTGGCGGGTGGCAGCGCCGCGATCGCTCGCTTCTTGGGCGGACCGCTGGCGATCGCTGCGCCCTCGGCACGGGAACAGGCCGCCTGGCCGACCTGCCAGCAAGGCTCAGAGCGCCCTCCGAACCACGCGCATCCGAAAAGCCCGGCATGCTTAGCAGCTCCCGTCTCGCATCGTCCACCGCTCCAAACATGCCGACAAGTGGCTGTGCAACTTGTTCCGGATGTGGATCGTCGTAGCAAAGCAGCGCGGGGTCGCCGTCTTCCATCCAGCTTCCTGACAAGCGCACGTGCCGATAGATGCAGAAGAACCCATCGTCGCGCCTAACAATGGCGACCCGGCCGTGGCCATCGCGAGTCACGTATACCTCTACGTCGTTAACCGGCATCTGGTCACCTTCTGAGGAAGTCCGCGCAATTGGCTCCTTGGCCTCGGGGAACGCTCCCGTGAATGGCCGGAATAACGACTACTGGTGCCTTGCCGCGAATGGGAGGTAGTGGCCGAAGGCCGCTGTCAACTAGTTATTTGAAAGAACCTGCTGCGCGAACTCTTGCCAACCTAAGGCACTCAGCGCGATTGGTCGTGCGCGTTTGACCACTGCTATGGCTTCATTTGTCGGCATTCTACGACCGTGCACCAGATGATAGGCCATGAACAGGCCAGTACGATCTTTTCCGCAGGTGCAGTGCACGAGGGTTGCTTTCCCGTCCTTCGCACCTCTTCCACAAAATCCAAAGCCTTCGGTAGCACATGCCGGCAATGTTCCAGATCGCCGGGTTGTGGAGGAGCATTGAGGGACAGCGGCAAGCAACGATATGGCATGCCCGCGCTCGCGAAATCTTCCGGGTGACAGAGCAACCCCTCGTTAACTGAGAGTATCGCCCCGATTCCCGAGACCTTTAACTCTTCAAGGTTCCACGATTCGCGGTCGGGACCAGGACGACCGGCGAGGGCATTGGGGATCAACCAAAACACGTGCCGCACGATTTACGCCTTAATTGTCTTCTCGTGGCCCGTCGGCGGCCCTATTGCCCAAGAGCGCTTCGATGGTACGCCGTAGCTTATCCAGGTGGTCGCGGTGACACTGCTGCTCTCTTTCTGTCGGCCGCGTGCGGGTCGGTGCCCGAGGGGCAGATGGACCCGGTCCCGGTAGTTCTGGGGTTGTGCGTAGAAGTCCTGTTCCGCCATCGCAGCCGACTCTGCAGCACCGCTTCCGCGCGTGCATTGTGAAGGCTTTGGGGATTGCCAAATCGCCGGCGCTATGGCCGAAATTAGCCGAACTGAACCACCCTCCCGTCCGTTGCCGGTCAGAACTTGGCGTTGCAGGGGATTGGATCGACCGCTTTCGGCAACGCCCGAAGCGACTCAGAAATGCCGTTGCTGCCGGGGCACGGATGCCGCTCGAACGTGCTTGCGAAACACGGCGCAGCACGTATATACTATGACTATACGTCGTTCGGCGAGGAGAGTCATGTCACAAGCGATCCTGAAGTGGGGCAACAGCCTGGCGTTCCGCATCCCTGCCGCGATTGCAAAACAAATGGAGATCGGAGAGGGAGAGGAAGTCGAATTCTATATTGACGGCAAGCGCTTGGTGGTCGAAAAGGCCGCGAAAATGCCCAGATTCACACAGCAGGACCTGCTCAAATCATTGCGCAAGATGAAGAAGGGCCTGATCGACCTGGGAACTCCTCAAGGCAAGGAAATTCTCTGAGCGATGCTCTCCGAAGGTGACCTCATCGAGATTGACGTCGACGGAGCGGCGGGACACGAGCAGCGCGGTCGCCGGCCTGTATTGATCGTGTCCGTCAACGCGCTTCAGACCGCGTTGGGTCTTGCAATGGTGTGCGCGGTCACGACTCACGGAGGACGTGCAGAAGGCGCTCGGAACGATTTAGAGGTTGCGATTCCGCCCGGATTGCCCGTCAAAGGCGTCGTTCTTCCTCATCAGCTGCGCACGATCGACACCAAAGCGCGCAACGCGAGCAAGTTGTGCACCGTACCCCGAGCCACCGTGCAGGCAACGCGGGCGCGGTTGAAAACGCTACTGGGCATTTGAGCGGCGGCTCAGCGGACTACGAAGGTCTGTGAACCGACATTGAAGGTTGACCAGGGAGTGGCGTCCAAGCGTGACCAGCTGGTTGCAGCGCAGGTACGTGATCGAACTCGGACGACAGCCATTTTCGCCTGGTCATGGTTCGACGCCCACTCCCTGCACAACCTGGTCAATCGGCCGCGTCCGTTCACATTGAGCCGATTCCTGCGCCCGAGGAAATCGATCGATGCTGGCCACGCGGTTACCCGTCGGGGAGGCCATGGCCGAATGAGCGCCAACGGCGCTATTGGAACCCGGCCTCCGATGACGGGGATGGTCGCCTTCCGCCTCGTGAGTTCCGCGGAATTGACGTAGCGAGATTCGTGATCGCGATGATCGCCGCAATGCGGCCTCACTGCTTGCGCGTCAATGTAACATCTCCGAATCTATCGCTCTTCCCGTCGATGATGTCATCGATGGTCAGGCGCCACGTATCGGCCGACCGGTTGTAAGCGAACGTCGTGTGCAGCGACTCTCGTTGCGACACCGTGAAGACGAGCGGTATCGCGTCCCCCGATTGTCGCCCGCGAGCAATGCCCTGTGGCGATAGGCCACCGCCTGCCGTATTGTCGAGCCACAGACACATGAATTCGCTCGTCTTGACGTGCCAGCTCAGGAGCACGATCGCCTCGTAAGCCGGCGTGCCGTCGGCGCTGCGCTCGCGCGATACCTCATGGAACCGCAGGTACTCCCGTCTGAGCACCCAACTGGCCTCGACATCGTGGACCGTCTGCTTTCCACCGAGCGTCCCGGTCATCGTCCATGAACCGACGAGGTGATTCATCAATGAGGCTGCGGCATCCGCGTCGGACTGCTGAACCGATGCGACGGCGAGTAGGGCCAACAGTGTGGCCGCGATTGTCATGATTCGATGGCCGGCTTAAACGACTATGACAGCTTGGGACCTGCGGCTGCCGCGCGGCGCTCGTTTACTCACACCGGAGCGCTGCCGCGTCCGCGGCCCCGATCCTCGCGATCACGACGTCGTCGGTAGCGACCTGCATGGCCGTACGCTGGGCCCTCGCCATGGCGTCGCGTGTGCATGCCGAGTCCCGAGCGCAGTTTGGCGCCAACGTACCCGCCAGAGCCCGCACCATGTCCGCGTACTCGCCTGAGCAGCTCTTCAGGGCGGCACGCGCGACGGCCTCCGAGGAGAGAACCTCAGAGGAAGATTGGAGATCGTCGAGCCGCGGTATCGCGGCTCGGATGCATTGCGCCCAAGCGTTGCGTGCGATGCCAAGTTCTCTGGCGGCCCCCCGCCGCATGTCCACCGTGTGCTGCGGCGCGGGCACGCTCGCACACCCCCATAAAGCAGCCGTCGCGGCGACCGCCGCCATCAGCTCGATCAGATACCTGTGGTTCACAGTTGCTCCTGGCGCGTGGAACGATCACATACTCCGGCAGTGAGGGGATCGACGAGCGTCCGCTTCGGAGAAGTTCCGGGCCGCCATCGGATTCCGGTTTGTGCCGCTTCACGACGCTTGAAAAATTCCGCGCCTTCTATCCTCCGAGCTCCCGATCCATGTCCTCCGTATTCAATTCAAAGACGTGGTCATCGTAATCGAAAAAGTACAATGCCCTATTGGAACGAGCCCTTATGAACTCGCGCCCCATGGTTTGGAGTTTTGCGATCGTGGCCTCGAGAATTTCCGCTGTGGCGTGAAAGGCAATATGGTCCCCGGTCCGGGCACGTTGAACGGGTGCGCCAACCAGCACAATCCAGGTGCCCGCCAATCTGACGAATGTTTCGCGATGTCCCTCTTCGTCCTCACGCTCAACCGCTCGCGCGCCGAACAGATCATAAAACAGCGCGGCTGTCCGGGCAGGTTCCTTTACCACGAGGGCAATGTGGCTAATCGATTCGAGCATGCGTCACCTGGGTAGACGTGCCGCTCTATGATACGCACTCAGGAGAACGTCCGCGAAGCGGAAATTCGTCGGGGGCGTAAAGCCTTGACCGGCCGTCGAACGCGCGCGCAATGCACTCATCCGCCCCGGTTGCTTGGGGGACTCTCCGGCGGCGTGCCAAACGGATGAGAATGCTGGATGGAATTGGAAGCAATATGAATCCACTCCATAAGCGCTTGGTTCGGTCTGCCGTTGCCGGAACTATCGTGCTGCTGGCGCTGATTCTTGTCCCGGCTTGGACGCTTCAGTACTGGCAGGGATGGGTATACGTGGCCGTCTTCACGATCTGCTCCGGCGCCTACACGGTGTATCTTGCCAAGCACGATCCGGCATTGCTGATACGACGCACTGAAGTCGGTATCTCGCACGAAAGGGAACTCACTCAGAAAGTCGTGATCGCATTGTTCTTTGTCGGTAGCATCGCGCTCGTCGTTCTGTCCCCGCTTGATGTCCGGTTCGGCTGGTCGTCAATGCCGTGGCAAGTCTCAATCGGAGGCGACGCGCTTGTTGTGTTCTCCTTCTACGTCTTCTATCTCGTTTCGAAAGTCAATACTTACGCTGCTGCGAATGTGCGCGTCGAAGTGGGACAAAAAGTGGTTTCGACGGGCGTCTACGGATTCGTCCGGCATCCGATGTACTTCGCGGCTTTGTTTCTTCTTCTTGGCACGCCGGTTGCGCTCGGATCGCGGTGGACACTGCTTTTATTTCCCGCATTCATGCCCATACTGGTTACCCGCATCCTGAACGAAGAGAGCGTACTGGTTCGGGAGTTGCCGGGCTACGTCGATTGTATGGACCAGGTTCGATATCGATTGATTCCGGGCGTCTGGTGATACGCCGAATGCGCGGGATGATCGTCGTGCGGCCTCGGCTATTGCGATGCACCGAAGATGCGCGACCGCAAGGCCGCGCCCACCTGAGGCGTGGGCGCTCGAATTCTCCGAATGAGGGCGACAGGGTACGCAGGTCAGTGGCCGCGATGTCGCAAACTGACCCCACGCAGGGTGCCTCAGATGAGGCCTTAGTCACCGTTCCGGCCAATGGGCATGGGGCGGCGTGCGGCGAGGTGCTATATAACCGGCGTCATCGGCTGTTCCAGCGGTGAGGACGCCAGGAATGAGAGTCGTCGCCTGTCTCATCGCCGCCGCATGCCTGTTTGCGGCGGCGCTGTTTGATCATGCCTACACGCGATCTACCCCCGGAGCGGTACTAACCGAGGGCACAGTCGTTGACTTCGTGCGCCGAAACTCCAAGCAGGTGTATCCCGTTTTCGAGTTTCAGGACCTCGACGGAAGGACACACCACGTTGTGAACTCGACTCAGCAAGCGCTTTTTCGGTTTGTCGCTGGAGATGCCGTTGCAATCGCCTACTCCCGCGCGGATCCGGAGAGAGCTCGCATCGACACCTTCTGGTTCGATCATCGATGGGTGAGTGCGGCCCTGATCGTCGTCATTACGGTGCTCGGCGGTGCGTTCCGCAAGGGCGCCGCAAGCATCGACAGTTAGGCTGGCTCACGTCGCGGCGCAGCAACCGGCGTGGAGTGACGGCGTTCGAGGAGACCGAACCTGAACCTCGAATCTCCGTTCGCGGCCGGCACCAGGCTTCTGATCGCGCCGGCTGAAGTCGACCCTTCTGAGCCGTTTCGCATGCTCTAAAGCATCCGTTCATGGCCGTCATTCAATTCGTATTGCTCAATGCATTCGCTGCCGCTTCCGGACACATGCCGACACAATGCTCAATGACAAGCGCCAGCCAAGCTGCGCTAATATTCCGACGGGAATACGTAAGCGGCGTGAATCCTCGCCGCTATCCGGAGACGCCTCCATGCCCACGCGGATCCTGATGCTCATTGCGACCGTCGGCCTCGTCGCATGCGTTACGGTCAAACCAGCAGCCACGACACCTGCGACGGCGGTTCCGGCCGCGGCAGCGGGTGCGAGCCAACGCGCCGTGTGGATACAGCGAAAGGCGCACGTGGTGGCCTACTGGGTGCCATGCGATGTGATGCACGACCTCGTGAAGTGGTCGCTCCTGCGACTCGGTGCACGTGCGAGCGACCTGGACGTACAAGAGCCCGCCGACGAATGCAATCACGGCCCGCACCATGACGTGGGCATCGAGGCGACGTTCTCGGTGCTCGCGCCGATCGACAACACGGTTCTTGCGCAGCTTCAGGAGCGCTTTGGCCGGAAGAATGCCGTCGCAGCAGTAGTTGAAGCGCGCTGGCAGACTGTTGAGCTTGTGCCGCGAGGCTATTTTCTAAGTGGTGGAATCTCTGGTGGCGGTAGTCACATTACTGGAAGCGGCCTTGGCAATGCCCTGGACAATTGCTTCCTGCCCAAGCTGGTCCAGCAGGAGATTGTGCCCTTGTTTTTCGCTAGAAACGCGAAGCTTACCAACGATTGCAACCTGCGCGTCCAGGAGCTCACTGCCGCTCCGGTGCCGGACGCTCAGTACTTGCTCCATCTCGAGCGTGAGGGACACTGACCGATGCCGCAGGTCCCGTAGCTGCTTCAGCAACGATCGTCGTGAGGCAGCTGATGATGCCATTCGGAACTTCAAACTCTGGCCGACAAGCGCCTGATCGGCCTCTCCATTCCCGCCGTTGGGCGTGCCGTTCAAGGATGGATCGATCGATCAATCGTCAACCGAAGCCGGCGTCGGTGACTGCCCGCTTCACGGAAGGCACAATTGGCGGAGGCCCGGACAGATCAGATACTTCAGCAACAGATACTGGACGTGCCATTAGCCTCGGCTATCTCAGCCCCGCGGCGTGGCTGATCGCGGCGGTCGAGAGGCCGACCCTGGTTCCGGCTAATGCAGGTGAGCGTCGCCTCCCAACACCCGCGCCATGCGATCCGACACTTCGAAGCGTTGGTCGCGGAGGGCGACATCGGTGTGGTAGAGGGCCTGGAGGAATGTTCGGTCCCGATCGCTGAGCGCCGCGGGCCGCGATCGGGCGCTCGCGGTAAATGAATTGAGAATACTCGGTGGATCACCGACCTTCACATCCGGGTTGATCCGCGTGAGGCCCACCATGGGAACGTAGTCGGCCACTCGACTCCAGTTGAACCCAGCAAGCCGAGTGGGATCGACCATAGCGACGAACGCCAGCAGACTGGGTCATCGGCCGTAGCACGCTCGCGTCGCCCCCGATCCCAGCTGGGGCGCGATTTCGATCCGAAGGGTTGTGAATGAGTTGCGTCCTGTGCGTGAGCGGGCACAGAATCGAATTTCCAGGCGCGGCGGGGAGCGCCAGAAAAGAAGAATTCGCGGAGGGAATCCTCCCGGGGGAGCTGCCATGGACGAACGGTCCATCCATTTACGCTACCGCGTGGCGTTGCTCGCGCTTGCCACCCTCCTCACGAGCGCTACGGCATCGGCGCATCACTCGTACGCGATGTTCGATATGGCGCATCCGGCCACGGTGAACGGGAGTGTCGCCAAGATCGAGTGGGTGAATCCACATGTTTTCGTTTGGATCTACGTCAGAAAGTCGGGCCAGCAGGGCGGCTACGACCTGTACGCATTCGAGAACGGTCCGATCGGCATGCTCGCGCGCTACGGCTGGACCAAGAACGCCTTCCGGGTCGGTGAGCAGGTGACCGTCGAGTACTTTCCACTGCGGGACGGGCGCACCGGCGGCTACTTCATTAAGGCCACACGCTCCGATGGCACGGTACAGATCGGGGATCCGTACGCGCCCGGCGTTGCGAAGGAGTTGGCCAAGGACCGCGCGGCCGCGAAGGCCCTGGCACATTGAAGCAGCGATGCAGGTGGTCTGGGAGGGACCGCTGCAACATCAGGGGTGATGTGGATGCGTATTAGTGCGGACCCTCGCGCCTCGATAGCCGCCGCGATCCTCGCGGCGGTACTCGGGGGTATGACCGCTCTTTTGGCGGCCTGTACAAAGCAGCCGTCGGGCGTTGCGCCGATGTCAGGAATGACCTATGAGTCGCTGCCGTCGCTGCCGGACTTCAGCGGATGGTGGTACTGGGATGTCTCGCCGGAGCAGTACCTGGCTGGGCTCGGGGAGATTCCCCTCAAACCGCAGGGCGCCGCCGTTCTCAAGAGCGTCCTCGAGGGCGCCAAGGCGGGCAAGATTCCCGATCTCGGCGCTCAGAGGGGGAGATCCGAATACTGCGGGCCGGCACAGTTTGGCGGCCAAAACGGCGGAGTGAGCATCGAGATCGAGTTTCTGTTCACCCCAGGCCGCGTAACGATCACGGACGAGGCGGGCGTCGTCCGCCGCATCTATCTTAGCGACCGTCCACCGCGCGCCGACGCCGACGAATCGGACACTGGCACGTCCGTCGGGCATTGGGAAGGGCGAACGCTGGTGGTGCAGACCGTCGGCTTCAACAGCCACATGGAATTCATCGGACCGATCGATTTCGGCCACAACGTGCGCCTGACCGAGCGATTCACCTTGAAGGGACCGGACGAGCTCGAGATCGCATCGCGTATGACGGCGCCTGAAATACTCACGGTACCGTGGGAGCAAACGCTGCTCTACCGCAGGGATCACGGGCATACGTTTCACGAGGCCGTCAGCTGCGTGGACGACGACCGCTCCATCGATCCGACGACCGGGCGGCAGCGCTTCGACCTGACTCCTCCGACGGATCTTCCCCCGCCACCGGGCTAGAGGGCGGCAGGTATCGTCAGTGATTCCGGTAGACCACGCCACCCTTCATGACAAACTGCACGTGCTCGACCGCGCTGATGTCCCGGGTCGGATCACCCTGCACGGCGATGATGTCCGCATCCAGTCCATCGCGTAGCTGACCGAAATGCTCCTGCTGGCGCAGAATTCTCGCGTCCACCGCAGTGGCGGCGAGCAGCGCGCGTGCGGGCGACATGCCGTCGCGCACCATCCACTCAATCTCCTTGTAATTGGTGCCGTGTGCGAACACGCCGACATCGCTGCCGCAACCAATGGTGACGCCGGCCCGCATCGCGAGCTTGAATGCGTTCTGCGAGGCGCGCATCTCGTCGGTCGGCGGATCGCCAGGCTTCCAGTGCTCGAAGTATTCCGCATAGGCGGCGACGGCTTCCAGCGTCGGCAGGTAGGCAACGTGGTGCTTCGCCATCATCTCGAACACCTCGCGCGTGCCATAGAACCCGTGCTCGATGGTGTCCACGCCTGCGAGGATGGAACGACGCATGCCCTCCGAGGTGGTGGAGTGCACCGACACCGGAAGACCAAGCGAATGCGCGGCTTCCACACCTGCGTTCAATTCCTCTTGCGTGAAGGTCGGCACCGAACCGTGGCTCTTGCCACAGTGGTAGTCGGCGTAGATCTTGATCCAGTCTGCCCCGTGGCCGGCCTGGTCGCGCACCGCCGCGATCATTTCGGGCACCCCCGCGACCGGGATGCCGCCCTGCGGCAGCGAGATGTCTTCTCGGAAACCCATCGGGCCCGGGCCGTAGCAATCCTTGGCGACGGTGGCGCGGGTGGCGACGAATAGGTGCGGGCCGGGAATCAGGCCTTCGTTGATCGCGCGCTGTACATCCACGTCAGAATATCCCGCGCCTTCGGTACCAAGGTCGCGCAACGTGGTGAAGCCAGCCATCAGCGTGTCGCGCACGTGATTGACCGCTTCGATCGTGCGGTAGGCCAGAGGCTCCTTGAGCACCTGGTCATTCCACAGCGTCTCGCTGTACGGGTGCAAAAAGATGTGCGAATGCGCATCGATCAGGCCGGGCATCAGCGTGGTGCCCGGCATGTCTATGACGTGCGCATCGCCGGGCACCTTGATCCGCTCGGCAGGACCGACCGCCACGATCGTGCCTCCCCGCACCAGGACCTCCCAGCCGGTATGCGTCTGCTCGCTGCGTGCGTCGAACACGCGATCGGCCTTCAGCAAGTAACTCGTCGCGGGCGCAGCCGGATTGTCCGCCGCAGTGGCGGCGAGCGCGAGCAACGAAGCACACAGGGAGAGCGGAAGTTTGCGCAACGACATGGTGATTCCCCATACGGGCATCCCCCGAGAGTACACCCGAAGCGCGCGCGATTGGCACCCGTGTGCCTTAGGCGACTCCAATGGGTCATCCCCCACGCTTTGCTTTCGGGGTCTTTTCAATGCGTAGATCGAAAGACCGTCAGACCGTCGTAACCCGATCATGGCAGCCGTTCGCCGTATGGCGCTCTCTGCAGCAATCGCCACTCCACCGCGGCGGCTGCCGATCGAGGCTTCGAAGGTCGCGGCGCACGCATCGCCAGCTTCACTGCAGACGGAAGTCACGGACCGGGTTGCCGGCACCGATCCCGCCGTGGCCCGGCAATCGGGCTGCCTGTGTCAGACACCTTGATCGGGCAGACTCGATAAATCAGCTCGCACTCGGGGCGCTGCTGAAGGCCACCCCCCCAACGAGGTGAGCGATCATCAATTGATCGTATCCATTCTGTACGCTCGGGCTGTAACGTCGTTCCAAGGCGCCCTGCTCCTTGCAGGGCAGGGAATCGTGGCCGACGCCCGCACCATCGTCAGATCGTTGGCGGAAACGACGATCGTTCTCAATACCACCGTGATATGACGAGGAAATCTGCGATTTCCTGATTACGCGGCGCGAGATCAATCAGCGCAAGATATTGAACGCCTGGCTTGCAGATCCAGTTGCGCAAGCTGCAATGAGCGACCGACACCACGAATTTCTGACGGCAGCGCAGAAGCGCTTCGCCAGGCAGGCCGCAAAAGACCCGATCAACATCGAGGCATTGGCGGTGAAGATCGGCCTAGATTGGCTTTATGATATGGTGTATCGAATGTCCTCAAGCGATGCTGCGCACGTCAGTTTGGACGCATTCGAGTTGTGCGAATATGCACCAAGTTCGTGCGCGAAGGCCGCGCCGCTCTCAGCGACGTTCCGGGTTACTCGCGGTATCCGATGTCGCTTCTAATGAAACTGGTTGTTGCCAAGGCTGCAGTGCTGGTTCAGCGATAACGGGGCGACCAGCGTGGCTAGGTTTCCACTCGACTCCCCGCGGCGGTAGCCGAGCCACAGCAGGATCACGCCGGCGATAACCATGGGAACACAGAGCAATTGCCCTTCAGTGACCCAGCCGAACAGCAGGTAACCGCGGTTCGCGTCCGGGACTCGCACGAACTCGAGGGCAAAGCGGATGGCTCCGTAACCGAGCAGAAAGAGCCCGGAAGGCACCAGTCGGGGCCGCGGGCGTGCCGTGAATATCCACATCACGGTGCCGAGGACAATCCCCTCGAGCAGCGCCTCGTAGAGCTGCGAGGGATGCCGCGGCACACCATCGTAGAGGACTGCCCAGGGAACTGACGTGGGCTTCCCCCATAATTCGCCATTGATGAAGTTCGCGACGCGCACCGCGAAAATGCCCACGCCCGGGAGAGCAGCAGCGAAATCGAATACGTCCGCGACGGATCTGCCGCGCCGACGGGCGAACAGAACCATCGCCAGAATGGCACCGGAAAGCCCACCGTGGAACGACATGCCGCCCTCCCATATCCGCAGCACGCGCAACGGGTCGGAGAGCTCATACTCAAGCCCATAGAGGAGCACCCAGCCGATGCGGCCACCGACGACCGCCCCAACGGCGCCGAAGAAGATGAGGTCATCGACGTCGTTGGATCTCCATGTCGAGCCGGGCTGAGCCGCTCGGCGGCGGCCCAGTAACCAGGCGCCGGCGAAGGCGAAGAGGAACATGAGCCCGTACCATCGGACGGCGACGGGTCCGACGGAGATCAAGACAGGATTGATATGCGGATACGGCACCATCGGCGACTCCACAGTCTAGCATTCCCAAGGCTTCGAACGCGCCACTGGTGCACGGGCTTGAACGACGGCGTTCTCCCGATACCGGTTCAGTCCGGATACTCACTCGCGGACCGAATGCGGTGAGTCCTCTATCGTCTCCCGGGTCGCGGCGTTGATGCGGTACCGGGGCAATTGTGCGAGTGGAACACAGAGGGCAAGGTGCTGGCGTTCCGCTAGCCGTATGCGCGATAGTTGACGCTCGCGCGCCCGCTCACTCATCACACGCGAGGAGCCTGGATGGCCAGTCTCGACGCATTCCCGATCACCCGAAAATGGCCTGCTCACCACCCAGACCGGCTCCAGCTCTATTCGCGCCCGACGCCGAATGGCGTGAAAGTCTCGATCATGCTCGAGGAAACCGGTCTGGAGTACGAGTCACATGCCGTGCGCTTCGAGCGCAACGATCAGCTCTCGCCAGAATTCATGTCACTCAATCCCAATGGCAAGATTCCCGCGATCCTCGATCCGGCCGGCCCGGGCGGCAAGCCACTCCCACTGTTCGAGTCGGGTGCCATATTGATCTATCTCGCCGATAAGACCGGGCAGCTCATGCCGCGAGACGCCGGCCGGCGATACGAGACCATTCAGTGGCTGATGCTTCAGATGGGCGGGATCGGCCCGATGTTCGGCCAGCTCGGATTCTTCAATAAGTTCGCCGGCAAGGACTACGAGGACAAGCGTCCCCGCGACCGTTACGTCGCGGAATCGAAGCGCCTCCTCGGGGTTCTCGAAAGACGGCTAGCCGGCCGTGCCTGGATCATGGGCGACGACTACACCATCGCCGACATC
>Ga0335072_10006025_pt1 | contig 17793 bp, 14 predicted proteins | sample Lox_Sample_21_FD_206725 | JGI IMG/M metagenome (GOLD analysis project Ga0335072, IMG submission 206725) | Soil microbial communities from Loxahatchee National Wildlife Refuge, Florida, United States - Lox_Sample_2.1 | ecosystem: Environmental > Terrestrial > Soil > Wetlands | place: USA...
ATGTATGCCCGGGCGCCGGCCCGCAGGGCCCGTATCATCTGGATGTCCCCCGCGTAGGTTGTCAGGATGATGATGCGGGCGTTTACGAATTCGTTCTGAATCTCCCGGATGGCATCAATGCCGTTCAAACCAGGCATCTGAATGTCCATCAGCGTCACTTCCGGGCGATACTTGCGGAAAAGTTGAATTGCCTCCTCTCCGGTCGACGCCTCAGCAACGATCTTCATATCGACTTCCGCATTGACCAGCGTTGCTATGCCATCGCGAAGGAGCGGATGGTCGTCCACGGTTAGGACTCGAATGATGTCAGGCACGCCCGCCACTGGTTCCTCCATGCTTGAACAGCCGGAAGCGTCGGCCATGCCGCTGCTTCTCATACGCGACAGCAGCCGGAACCCTCAACTCCACCTCCGTGCCGGCGCCAGCCTCGCTCCAGAACTCGAGATGTGATCCGACTCGCTGCGCCCGTTCCCGGATTCCGGGCAAACCCCAATGTCCCGGACGGCCGCCGGATTCCAAGTCTTTGCGGTCGATGCCCTTCCCATCGTCGCGAATGCGCAATCGCAACTGATGTTCATCGTATAGGATCTCCACTTCAATGCGAGTGGCAACGGCATGGCGGAACGAATTCAGGATCACCTCGCGGCCGATTCGGTAAACTTGCTCCTGGAGTACGGAGGAGAGCATTCGTGGCTTACCCTCGACAATCACGCGGTACTCCGGAGGGTGTCCTTTCTCAGCTTCAGACTCCGCCAACTCCTGCCCAGCAGCGCTCAGCAGTTCCGCAAGATCCTGTTGCGGGGCCAGCTCCGGGCGCAGATCGCGGATCGCATCACGGCCCTCTGCGAGCGCCTGCTCAGTCGCGAGGATTGCCTTATCCATGGTTTGCACCGCGGATTCCGGTCTCGCGGGGAGCATATTGCGAGCCGCCTGAAACTGAAACAGGAGGCCATGAAAACTCTGTAACAGGGTGTCATGGAGCTCGCGTGCGATGCGTGTGCGTTCGTCGAGCCGCTCGTTAAATCGCGCCCTTATGGCCGCCGCATACTGGCGCATTCGCAGCAGATACAATGCATAACTCAGCGTGATCAGAGCCAGAATGGCGAGCAGACGGAACCACATGGTCTGATACCAGGCGGGCAGAATCACAAACATGAGTGCGGCGCCGTGGTTGTTCCAAACGCCGTCGTTATTGCACGCACGTACGAGAAATCTGAAGGTGCCGGGGCTAAGATTCGTGTAGAAGGCAGAACGCCTGGTGCCGACATTGTTCCACTGAGAGTCGTGCCCTTGAAGCGTCACGCGGAAGAGCACGCGTTGCGGTGAAACGAAGCTGAGAGCAGCGTAGTCGATCTCGATGTCACGTGTGTGCGGTGGCAAGCGCAGCCGATTAAGCACACTATAGGTGTGTCCCTGTGCAAGGACTTGTTCAACATGAACCGGTGGAGGCGTCGGGTTAAGGTCAAGGTGATCGGGATCGACCATCTGGACTGTGCTGTCGTTGGTGAACCAGAGGCGCCCATCGGGAGAACGAGTGGCGGCCGGGGTAAATGGGGTCGGGGCGGGCTGAGCGCCACTGAAGGCATCAAGCGTGAGGGTTCTAACTGTATAGTCGGGGTTAGCCCACCATCGATCGAGTTCAGCCTTTTCGATCCTCACCAGGCCGCACTGACTGTAGAGCCACAGCGCTTGATGGGCATCCCAAAGCAGCGCGTAGATCGTGTTGCATGGCAGGCCGTTTCGGGGTGTAAGAAGTCGGAGCATTCCTTGCCTCCAGACCGCAAGCCCTCCTGTTGTTCCCATCCACGCCGATCCGTCGGTATCGACGAAAAAATTGATCAACTTAGGCAGCGTCGCGGTCTCCATCAGGAGGTTGCTGTCGAGAATGCCGGCTCGGTATCGAGTAAGACCTTTACCAACCAAACTCACCCAGATGCCGTCACCAGGATCGCCTTCAACTCGATAGACCTCAGGCGTTTGCGGCGGCTCGAACTTCTCCTTTGCTCTCCCGTCTGCGAACCGAACTAACCGGTAGTGCGAAAGAAAACCGGCTCCCCATACAGTATGGTCGCCACTCTCCGCCAACGAATAGACCAAACCCGCGGATTTTCCTTCAAAGCCAGGTACAGGTGTGAATCGAGAGTTGCGATAAAGGTAAAGTGCGTTGTCTACGCCCACCCATAACTGGCCCTTATTGTCTTCCAGCATTGCGGTTACTTCCAGACCCGGCAGACCCCTGTGCGCGCGAATGGAGGTTACTCGACCAGCGCGTATGGCATCCAGGGAGCCGATAGTCCCAACCCACACGGTTCCGTCTTGAGCGGCAACAATGGAGTGGGCCTGGTCGGAGGACAGGCCCTGACGCGTTGAAAAAGTCGCTACCGGGAGGTCGCGGAAACTGTCGATGCCGGAAGAAGTGGCTACCCAGATATTGCCCTCACGATCCTGTAGAAAGCCGTTGACGGAGTCTCCGGACAAACCGTCGGAGCTGTCGAAATGGTCGATCTGGCGATCATGGATACGATAGATTCCCTCGCCTCTTGTTCCAACCCAGAGGTCCCCGTTCCGATCGAGCAAGAGGGCTGCAACCTCCAGCGCGGAACTGTTGAAGGTAGGCGTTACCAGAGGATGCCAATGACCATTGGCGAAGCGTTGCAACCCAAGGGAGCGGCCGGATCGATCCATCCCCACCCAGAGCGAGTTATCTGCAGTGACCACGATGGCTTGCACTCCCGAAAGCCCCGACTCGGCTTTGAGTCCTTGAATAGCGTATGTTGTGGATGATCCGGGCCGCCAACGGACCAGCTTGTCCTGCATACCGATCCAAAAATTCCCCTTGGCGTCCTGTGCAAGTTGTCCCGCGTCATTTGCGGGTATGCCCTCGGCTGCTCTGTGACATTGAAGAACAGAGCCCACCGCCTCGCATAGAGGTCCTAAACTGTCTCGCGTCCTTGCCCGCGCGACCCAGGCATTACCTTGGGGGTCGACGATGATCCCGTCGATACGTCCGGCCGGAGAAAAGCGAATCAGCTCCCGGTCGGTCCAGTGAGCCAGGCCAGAGTTTGTTCCTATCCATAAACCTCCATCTCTTGAAGGAGCCAGCGAAATGATATCGTCGGATGGTAATGCTTCGCCCCCCGGAGGAGTCCAGGGAACAAAGCGGACACCGTCGAATCGAAATAAAGCTCCCTGGGTGCCAATCCACAGATAGCCATCGCTGGTTTGAACGATGCTCGTCGGTATTCCGCTAAGATAGCCGTCTTGAAGCCGCCACGCCGTGTGGGCATATTGAGAGATGGATCTTGTCGGATCCAGAGCTTGCGCGCCGGCGGGAATCAGGCAGAAGAGCACCGCGAAGATCGCGGTCCACAGGTTGACCTCCATGACGCCGACAGCATGATGCACGCGGCGAGAAGGAGGCAGAGAAACCGCAGCGCTCTGGCGAGGTTGCCCTCTGGACGAACCTGAGGTACGAGTGAGCTTCATTGGCGCGGTCTTTAGTACGATCCTCACGGCCTAACCAGAGCCTCTGAACGGGACTGCCACCGAGCAGTGGGCAATTCGATAATTGGGCGTGCCAACCCCTGCGGCTCTGGGCCAATTCACAATATCGTTCGGCGAACCGAGACCCCTATCAATCCGGTGGCGCCAGCATTGCGCTTCATTGGGGAGGGCCGGGAGTTCGAAATTCAGCGCTTCCAGGTATGCATTGAGGATCGGTCACAAAGCCAGACCGTCGACCGGGCAGAGGTCCGCACGGTTCGGACGCGAACTGTAAGGCCCGCCGCGGTGCGATGAAAAAGACTGACTCGCAGGTTTAGGAATTCGCGAGACTCCCGGGACTACTTTGCGGCCCCCTTTCTGAACCAACTCTGCGAGATCGTGCCCGTGGAGGACCGGCGGGCCGTTTGCTTCGAACGCTGCAGCTTGCCTGGATGGGTTCGGCAACCATAGGGCCTCCCGGCACGGACGATGTATAGCCGTGCGGCTTTACGCGCCGGCGGTACCGAACCTTCAGGGATACGGTCGGGCCGACGACCCGGGCTGGCTGGCTCTTGTCCAGTCGTTTCAGTTCCTCGCGGGCGCGCATCGACCGAGTCTTGACGGCGCTCTCGCTAAGTCCGAGGGCGTCTGCTGTCTCTCGAACGCTCATTCCCTCGATGTCGCGCATTCGAAAGACCTTGTGTAGATTTGGCGAAAGGTGGAGGGACAGCCGGCGCAGCCGATGCTCGAGTTCCGAGCGACGAACCTGTGCCTCTGGATCGGGCTCGGCATTAGCAAGCAGCTCGGAGATGCGACTCCCCGTGTCATCCTGATGATCGAGCGGAAGGTGCGGGAACCGGGGACGCTTCCGTACCACCAAGCGCGCCGAGTTCATGACAATCGCAGTCAGCCAGGTGGACATCTGCGCCTGGCCCCTGAACTTATCGAGGTGTTTCCAGGCGGACAGGAATGCGTTTTGCACCGCGTCCTCGGCGTCGGCAGCGTTATCGAGCCGGTACAGCGCAATCCGCCGAAAATAGGAGAGCCGCTCGGAGATAAGGTTCATCATCTCCTCGTGAGTATTGGCAGGTAAACCATCCGGCATCTCCTGCGCTGCAACGTGTTCCATAAGTATCGTTCCCATAAAGGGCTCCTCAAGCCGGCATGAAAGACAGACGTCCGACGAGTCGCGACCGGCGTCCTGCGCAGAAAGCACTTCGGGGACCAAAGAAGGGGATTACGACAACCCCCTGAAACTGCAATGGCAAGCCGAAAGCGGGTTGTTTGGGTTCTGTCGTTCTTTTGACGCATGTCGTTGGCACGACGATGATTTGACAAAGGCCCGCCGGGCAGTTCAGGCCCAAGAGTGCGAATTGCCCGGTATCCGGTCGCGCCTGTTGGAGGGCATGCCATGCGGGCCAGAGGAGGTGCGGCGCCGTCAGTCTGCCGGTCTATAATGAAGCCGTTCGCGCCCTTTTGCGCATTCGGGCTCCCCGCAAGATACTGAATAGCCTTGTGACGGAGCGGCCCTTTCTTTCTTCGTGCGCCTGAAGCAGGGGTCGGCCGTTGTGGCTGTTATCACAGGCAGGCAACGGTTCGGTCGTGCGGGATGATCCTGCAGGACCGGCGGTTCGGAGTTCTGAGAAGTTGCCGGTTTTGAGGTCGATAATTGACAATCTCGGAGGCATGATGATGGGTGGCTCAGTCGGCAGAATCACGCTTGGGATCACCGATGACGAGGTTGCTCTTGGCAGTCATCTGCTTCATTTTTGGCAGAACGACGAAGAGTTCGAGCGCGGCGTCCATTTTCTAGAGCTGGGGTTGGTGACCGATTCCCAGTATTGCGTTCTATTCGGGGACGATGATGCGAATCGCCGAGTTCTGGGAATTCTGCGCAACAATTACAGCCGTCTCGACGATATGGTTCGCGCGGGAAGGATAGCGGTTTTGCGCCGCGACTCCTCCGCACATGTGACGCTGGCAAGGATCGACGCGGCTTTTGGTGCAGCCATGCAAAAGGGGGCTGCGGCGATTCGCTATCTGGGCAACCTCGGACTGGGGCAGGCTCCGCTGCCCGGCAGAGGCGCCGATGAGGTCATCGAGATCGAAGCCGGAGCCACCCCACTGGCGGCTCGCTATCCATGCGTTATGGTCTGCATGTATGACGTCAACACGGTCTCAGGCCGTCTGCTTCTCAACGCGGGGTTCGGAGCACATGCGCAGGCTGTGTGCGGGCATGTGCTGCAGCAGAACCCGCGGTTTGATCCTGGCGGAGAAGCTTCCAGCACCTCGTCTGCTGCCTGAGACAATCACGGATGGATCATGAGCTCTGAACCGCAGGGCGCGAGGCCGAACAGGGATCCACTGGATCTGCGCGCGCTTATCGAAACGATTCCCGCCCTGGTGATCTGCGTGCTGGCAAATGGGGCAGCGGAATTCGCAAATCGTGCCTGGCAGGAGTACACCGGCCGTTCGCTCGATGAACTCAGCGGGTGGGGCTGGAAGCTCAGCATCCACCCGGACGATGTGGGGAGGGTCTTTGACCCTTCGAGTGCCATCCTTCCTGGCACATCGTCCGAAACCGAAGCACGCCTGCGCTGCGCGGATGGCGGCTATCGCTGGTTTTCCGTGCGCAAGGCTCTCTCTGCTTGGCGAAACGAGACTGGCGCGCCGTCTCTGCGCACGTTAATCGCCTGCGAAGACATCGACGACCGCAAGCAATCGCAGGACGAGCTCCGCGCCAGCGAAGAGAAATACCGTCTGGTGGTGGAGACGGCGACGGACGCGGTGATCTGCGTGGATGAGGGTGGAGTCATCCAGTTCGCCAACTCTGCGACGCTCCGCGTCTTCGGACGCAGACCGGAGCAGCTGCTTGGCCAGTCGCTAACCATCCTCATGCCACAATCTCTGAAGTCACCGCACGAATCGGGCTTCGCGCACTATCTGGCGACCGGTGAGAAGCACCTGAACTGGAAAAGCGTCGAGATGAGGGGACTACGCAGCAACGGCGAAGAGTTCCCTGCCGAAATATCAATCGGGGAGGCGAACCAGAAAGGGCAGAGGATCTTTACCGGATTCATCCGTGACATCAGCGACAAGAAAAAAGCCGAAGAAGAGCGGGAGCGTTTGCGCCGGGCCCAGGCGGATCTCGCTCACTTCAGCCGAATCAGCACAATGGGACAGCTGACCGCTTCACTGGCGCATGAGATTAAGCAGCCGATCGCCGCCGCCGTAACGAATGCACGGGCGTGCATGCGCTGGCTGGCGCGCGAAGAACCGGATCTGGAGGAAGCGCGCGAGACCATCTCCCGACTGATCCGGGACGTGACCCGCGCTTCGGAGATCATCAATCGCATCGGCACATTTTTCAGAAGAGGCGATCTTCGGCGCGAGCCCGTTGACGTGAACGCCCTCATTCTGGAAATGATGGAGCTGCTGGACAGCGAGGCCGCACGATATTCCGTCTCGGTTCGCGGCGAGCTCGCGAGCGGGCTGCCTGAGGTGATGGCTGACCGCGTGGGATTGCAGCAGGTCCTCATGAACCTGATTTTGAACGGCATCGAAGCCACTCAAAGCATGGAAGGCGGGGAGCTGATCGTGCGCTCATCCCGGAACCAGGAGGGGTGTCTGGTCATTTCCGTTACCGACACAGGTGTGGGCTTGCAGCCGGACCAAGCTCACCGAATCTTTGACGCTTTCTATACTACGAAGCGAGAGGGTACCGGCATGGGGCTCGCAGTCAGCCGGTCTATCATCGAGTCACACGGCGGCCATCTCTGTGCCGTCGCAAACTCCGGGCCGGGGGCGACTTTTCAATTCACTCTGCCGGTGGACACTGCGGGGGGCAGCGCCGCCTGACGCCTGTTTGCGCAAACCGTAGACCCTTATTCATCCGCCGCTTCGCTCCAGCCAGCAGTTTCCGGCCTCCCCTCGGTTTCGGCCATCCGTTCCGGTTGCGCCGGCCGTGATATTCCCAGTTTCTTCATCTTCGCGATCAAGGTCGTCCGCTTCAATCCGAGCGCGGCTGCCGCACCATCCGGCCCTCCGATCACCCAGCTGGTTCCGTTCAGGGTCTGCAGAATAACGGCTCTCTGGGATTCACTGAACGTAGCACGCGGGGCCATTAGCTCGCGAGAGTGCGTGACTATTGATGCCAGAGGGTTAGGAAGCGTGCCGTCGCTCGAGAGGATCACAGCCCGTTCGATCAGATTCTGCAGCTCCCGTACATTCCCCGGCCAGGAATACGAGGCAAAGGCTGACAGCGTCTCCTCCGGAACGTGGTGGATATCTTTCCCTATCTTCCGGGCAAAATAGTCGACAAAGTGGACCACAAGTGGCGGAATGTCCTCTCGACGGTCGCGCAGAGGCGGCAGCGTGAGAGGGAAGACGTTCAGACGGTAGTAGAGATCGCTGCGGAATTCATGACGCTGCACCATGTCAGTCAGATTGCGGTGGGTCGCTGCAACCAGGCGAACATTAATATGATGAGTCCGACCGCTTCCCAGGCGCTCAAATTCCTGTTCCTGGAGCACACGCAACAGCTTTGGCTGCAGGGCAAGTGGAATGTCTCCGATTTCATCCAGAAACAGTGTGCCAGCATCGGCCATCTCGAAGCGGCCGACTTTCTGGGCGATGGCGCCGGTAAACGCGCCCTTCTCATGGCCGAAGAGCTCGCTCTCCAGCAGATCGAAGGGAATTGCTGCACAGTTCAGCCTGACGAATGGGCGTTCTCGACGTTCACTGATCCTGTGAAGGGCGCGAGCGATCAGCTCCTTGCCTGTGCCAGTCTCGCCAAGTATCAGAACGGTCGAGTTGGTGGGCGCGACCTGTTCGACCCCCGCTAATACCGACCCCATAGCAGAGCTGCAGCCGACTATTCCCTCAAATCCACTCCGTTCGGAGCGTTTCCGCTCGAACACACCCTCGCTGTCGTCTCCCATGGAAGACCTCCATTCTTCATGCAGCGATCTGTGAATTTACTTCTCTACCGCCGCTCGAATGCCGTCGAGCAGCGCGTCTTCGTCGAAAGGCTTGCCAAGAAACACAACCGCTCCCGCCTTCATGGCCTGAGCCCGCATCGCATCGTCTCCGTGTGCCGTGATGAATAAGATCGGGATCTTCTGATTTTGTGCCATGAGGAGCGCCTGCAGGTCGAGGCCTGAAAGCCCGGGCAGGCGGACATCCGCGACCAGACAGGCAGCTTGCCTGACTGCGCCTGAATTGAGAAACTCCTCGGCGCTGGCGAAGACACGAGCCCGCCATCCGACGGCCTTCATCAGACCCTGCAAGGCGCTCCGCATCGACTCATCGTCTTCGACAATGGTGACAACTTTCGACTCTTCCGCGGTGGCCATCCAGACTACAATAGGCCCGGGCGAATGACCCCGCAATTATCCCTTTGTATAGAGCGAAATTCAGCTACGCAGAGGGAAAAGCGCGAACTTCGGCAGCGCACCGGATCTGAGATTCAGCGAGCGTGGGCGCTCCGCAGCTTCTCCGACATTTTAACCAGCTCGGCCAGAGAACCCGCTTCCATCTTGCGCATTACATTGGAGCGATGCACCTTAATCGTGATCTCACGGATGCCCAGCTCAAAGGCAATCTGCTTGTTCAGCATTCCCGAAACGACATGGCGCATCACTTCCCGCTCACGCGACGTGAGTAGGTTGTAGCGTTCGCGAAGTGAGCCAAGTTCCGCCTGCTCCCCGCGATCGGCCGAGTCGCGCGCCAGAGCCTGCTGCACCGCGCTGAGCAGATCCTGATCCTCGAACGGCTTGGTTAGGAATTCCAGTGCGCCCGATTTCATGGCTCGGACGCTCGTGGGAACATCGCCATAGCCGGTGATAAAGATAATCGGAATCTGAAATCCCGCGTCGGCCAGCTGCTTTTGGAAGTCGAGGCCATTCAAGCCCGGAAGGCTGACATCGAGGATCAGACAAGCCGGACCACCGCTGCGGCCGGCTTGCAGGAACTGTTCAGCGCTCTCAAAACCTTCGCTGCGCAGGCCGGCCGACTTCATCAGGCCCTGAATCGAGGAGCGAACGCCGGAATCATCATCGACAATGTAGACTCTGGGGGAACTCGCGGTCGCCATGGGTTATCCTTCCGGCGCGCCGGCCAGGGCGGCCCTTCACCAAACACGTCGCAGGTGTATTCAGAACGCTGACTACCGCGTCCTCGGGGCAGCCCGGTACGGAGTCCCGGGTTGGCGCAGAGGAAGCTTTCACGCGATTGTTTGAATCGATTGCGCTTCTCTTTGGAAATCATAGCGCAGTCAACTCGTGCCCGGCTGCCAGGAGAACCGGATGGAGATCCGGCCGCCCACACTCGCGACACGACCTTTACTCGGATATCTCCAAGCAAATGCCTGGCACTGCGTGTCGCAATATCGACGAGGCGTCGCCGGAACGACGCATCGATACGCGCCGCCTCCCGTTAAGCGAAACGAATCGGCTGCTGCGAGGACACTTGTAAGTGGCAAGCTGTGTGCATGGAGTGGCAGGAGCGATGCCCCGTCGCAGGGGAAGATCGCAGCCTGACTGAAAGGAAGGCGAAACATCTTGACGAAATTGAATGGCAAGGTAGCGGTCATTACGGGAGCTTCGAAGGGTATCGGAGCGTCGATCGCGGAGCATCTGGCGGCGGCGGGAGCATCCGTTGTGGTGAACTATGCCAGCAGCAAGGCCGGTGCGGAGGCCGTGGCGAGTCGAATTGCGGCAAAAGGAGGAAAGGCCATCGTGGTCCGGGCTGACGTTTCACAACTCACAGGCATTCAACGCTTGTTTGAGGAAACCCGAGACTTTTATGGCCAACTCGACATCCTGGTGAACAACGCAGGCATTTACGAGTTCGCTCCGCTGGAGGCCATCACGGCCCACCACATTCGGAAACAGTTCGATTTGAATGTGACCGGCTTGCTGCTGACGACGCAGGAAGCCGTCAAACTGATGGGTCGGGACGGCGGCTCAATCGTCAACATCGGTTCAATTGTCGGCTCCATGCCGTCGCCAAATGCTTCGGTCTACAGCGCAACGAAGGCAGCAGTCGACGCAGTCACGATCTCGCTGTCTCAGGAACTCGGCCCGCGGAAGATTCGCGTGAACTCTCTTGACCCAGGAATGGTGGAGACAGAAGGGCTCCGCACTGCCGGACTGCACAAAGGAGAGTTTCGCGAGCAGCAAGACCGGGCGACGCCGCTTGGCCGGATCGCGCAACCGGAAGACATCGCCCTGGCCGCGACGTTCCTGGCCAGCGATGATGCCCGCTGGATTACAGGCCAGGTAATTGTCGCAGCCGGCGGGAAGAGAATGTGAAGGGATTGAGAAATCGCGCGAACCGAGTGACCACTCCGTTTGTCATTGTGTTCGACGTCAACGAGACACTGATCGACATCGAATCGCTGGCACCACTCTTCGAGCGCGTGTTTGGCGACGGCAGGGTTTTTCGTGAATGGTTCAACCAGCTGGTCCTTTATTCGAATGCGATCACGCTCGCAGGCCATTACGAGACATTCTTCACTCTCGGCCAGGGCGTCCTGAAGATGCTGGGAACCATCTACAACGTGCCGGTCCGGCCGGCAGACCTCGAAGAGCTGCGAGAGCGGATGCTCTCCTTGCCGGCGCATGAGGATGTGCCGGAAGGGTTGCGCATGCTAAGGGAAGCAGACTTCCGTCTGATCACCCTGACCAATTCGCCGGCGGACAAGGGGGGCACGCCGCTGGAGCGTGCAGGCCTCGCTCCCTTCTTCGAGCGCCAGTTCAGTGTCGACCAAGTGCGCAGATTCAAGCCCGCTCCCGAGGTCTATCAACTGATTCCAGAACTTCTCGGGTTGGTGCCGGCGGCGTTCTGTTTGATAGCGGCCCATACCTGGGATACGCTCGGCGCACAGAGTGTGGGCTTCGCTGCAGGTCTTGTGACGCGAAGGGGTAATGCACCGCTGCCCGTTGAAGGAATTCCTCAGCCTCAGGCAATAGCTCCGGATCTTCCAGGAATCGCGCGGCAGCTAATCGGGATGTGGGGATGACGAAGGACACGGCATATGAGCCCGCCGGCGCAAATTCATCCGGGTTGTGCTGCCAACCCTAACCGGGTCCTGGCGTCAAGAGAAGGCGTTTCTGATCAGGGCCAAGGCGGTGAGGCAAGGGTGACCCTGACAAAGACCTCAGTGGCGGAGCCTCGGCACGCCAGGGCGCTAGCCTACCTGCTGCTCCGCACTACAATGGGTACGAATATCTGCATCCACGGGTAAGCTGATTAATTCGCGGCCCCACATCCTTTGCACATTCGCTGCTGCCTCTTTACTACGAGACATTCCTGCCCGGTTGGTCGGTCCTTGCATTCGGATGGATGCTTCCGTGGCTTGAATCAAGTCTTGGTCTGCTGCTTCTCCTAGGACTGCGCACGCGTCTCGCACTGGTTGCCGGGGCAGGGCTGCTTATTGCTTTAACTTTTGGATCGACTCTTCGGCAGGACTGGGACAGCGCGGAGATGCAATTGATCTACGCCTTCGTTTTATGCCGCTCTTCTTGAGTTCAGGAACAAAAACTCATATTCCCTCGACTCTCTGCTTGAAGTTGGTTGGCGAGCAGGTGAATAAATCTCGATCAAAGCCGGGAAGACAGGAGGAATCGACCGGCGGATCTCGGCGCGTGGTGACAAAGGTCGTGACCATATTTTGTCACTGTTGAGCAGCGGTCACGCAGACGTCAGCGGAGAACTGAAGGATTTGCGTTCACTGGATCGATCCTGCAACACGGAAAAGGTTTAGCACCGGAGATAGCTGGCTTCCTGATTATGGCATTGTGGTTGCACTGTGACCGGGGGTGTCCACCCTCCGGGTCTCGGAATATCCCACACAGGCGGCAAGAGAAAAGGAGAAATTTGTATGAGTCAGCCCCCGTCAGCGCAGGCAGTCAGCACCACAGGAAATGAGTTGGAGCAGCAAAAGCCGCCATCCGGATCGCCACGGCAGCTCGGCGTGCCCGTCACGTCTGTCAAGAAGGTGGAGGCGAACGACGTTCAGATCTTTTACCGATCGGCTGGTGACCCGGAATCCCCCGTGGTACTCCTGCTGCACGGATTCCCGTCCTCGTCGTTCATGTTTCGCGATCTCATTCCCCGCCTTGCCGATCAGTATCGCGTAGTCGCGCCTGATCTGCCTGGCTTTGGCTTTACGGAAGTTCCGGTGTGGCGGAAATATACTTACTCTTTTGAATCCCTCACCGACACCATCGAGGCCTTCACCGACGAAATGGGCCTGAAGAGCTACGCCCTCTATGTCTTCGATTATGGTGCTCCCACAGGATTCCGTCTGGCGATGCGTCATCCAGAACGAGTGACCGCCATCATTTCGCAGAACGGAAATGCCTACGAAGAGGGTCTCGGCGATGCATGGGGTCCGATCAGAACCTATTGGTCCGCGCCAACCGCGGAAAACCGGGAGGTCCTGCGGCAGAACATCCTCACTCCGGAGGCAACGAGGTGGCAGTACACGCACGGCGTCGCCAACTCGGACGTCGTGTCGCCCGAATCATGGACGCTGGACGCGGCCTTGCTGGAGCGTCCGGGTAACAAGGACATTCAGCTCGATCTGTTCCTGGATTACGCCTCGAACGTGAAACTCTATCCAAAGTTTCAGGAATATCTCCGCAAGTCGAAGCCGCCTTTGCTCGCGATTTGGGGAAGGAACGATCCATTCTTCATCCCCGCAGGGGCGGAAGCGTTCAGAAGGGACATTCCTGACGCGCAACTTCGCTTCCTCAATACAGGCCACTTTGCTATTGAGACGCACGCCGTCGAAATCGCCGTCGAAATGAAGGAGTTTCTCCAGGCGAACGGCATCGGTGGCAGGCGGAAGGAAGTGCCAGCGCGATGAGTTTTTCCCGTCACTCTGGGACGGCAGTGCTGGTTCACGGTGCTTGGGCCGACGGATCGTGCTGGGCCAACGTCATTTTGTCCCTGCGACGCCACGGGCTGAACGTCGTCGCAGCGCCCCTTCCCCTCACATCGCTCTCCGATGACGCTGCCGCTCTCCGGCGCGTTATCGAGAGGACCAGTGGCCCGGTCACGCTCGCAGGGCATGCTTATGCCGGCGCTGTGATCGCCGCAGTCCCTGACCCTCGGGTGCAATCGCTCGTCTATATCGCGGCTCTGGCTCCCGACGAGGGTGAGACCGTCGCGGATGTCTTCTATCGCGCCGAGTCTCATCCTATGGCTCCTCAACTCGAGCCTGACACGGATGGATTGATATGGATGCCGGAAGACGGCTTCGGTCGCGCAGTTGCGCACAAGGCATCGGAGGATCAGGTTTCCATTATGAGTGCGATACAGCGGCCTATCGCCCTGCGCTGCATTCAGGAAAGGGCCCCCACGCCAGCCTGGAAGACAACGCCGTCTTGGTATCTCATCGCCGACGAGGATCGCATGATTCATCCGGAAACTCAGCGCTTCATGGCCGCACGAATGCATGCCGTCGTTCGTTCCCACTCCGTCGACCACACGCCGATGTACCATGCGCCGGAAGTTGTGGTGAATACGATTCTAAGCGCGGCCCTGAAAGATGCCCCGAAGTGAATCGTGGTCTGCAGCCCCTTTCCCGAGGCCACGGATACCGAATACCGAACTCCGCGCAGACACTGAACCGGAAATTGAGGATCCCGTGAAGATCAATTCCGTTGCCATCGTCACCGGTGCAAGCCAGGGAATTGGCCGTGCGACGGCCGTGCGCCTGGCGCGGGACTTTTGCGCGGTTGTGCTGGCCGCCCGCAACGAGGCTGAGTTGGAGAAGACAGCCGCCGCCGTCAGCGCAGCGGGCGCCGAAGCGCTGGTCTGCGCGCTCGACCTGCGCGAGCCTCAGTCGGCTTCCGTGGTCGTCAGCAGGGCGCTCGATCACTTCGGCAGGATCGACGCGCTGCTGAACATCGCCGGGGCTGTACCCCAGATCGATCTCTTCGAAATGACCGATGCGCAATGGGAGGATGGTATGGCACTCAAACTCCACGGCGCGCGGCGCATGACCCTGCGTGCCTGGGATGCGTTGAAGGCCTCCAGTGGCTCCGTTGTCCTGATCTCCGGAAGTGCTGCACTCGACCCAAAGCCGGGTTTTGCAGCAGTCGCAGCGATCAACGCCGCGATCATCGCACTCGCAAAAGCATTCTCCGAGCAGGGCATCAAAGATGGCGTGCAGGTCAACAGCGTCGTGCCCGGCGCCGTCATGACAGGACGCCGGCGGTCCTTCTTGGAGAAGTGGGCGCCTGCGCACAATCTCACCCTGGAAGACGCGATGAGGAAGTTCCCGCAGGAGGCTGGCATTGCTCGCTATGGCAATCCGGAAGAGATAGCGGACCTGATGGCATGGCTCGTCTCACCGGCGGCGAAATGGATGACAGGAGCGTCGATCCGGATGGACGGTGGCGAAACCAAAGGGGTCTGAACGGCAATTCCCGGTCACAATATCTTTTGCTCGCGCGCGGGCAAGCGTCGAACTGCGAGTCCCGCTCCGCCCGAAATCGGGGAAGCCGGCCGCAAGACGTCCCCCGGTCAAATTGCAGTCTCCTCATTCCCGTAATCGAACCTCAGCCCAGTAATACAGGCAGAAGGATGCCGAGGCCAAGGACAAACATCCAGAGTGCGGGAGTCGGAGAAAAGGGGTTAGGGCCGTCTGTCTCTGCCTTCCTTATTCCTGCAGCAGACTTCCTTTGCCGGCTGAATTGGCGCTCGATGGCAAGAAAAATAAATGCAGTCACTGCGCCGTAAATCAAGTGCCCGGCCACAGAGGGCAGCAAGCTCAAGGCAGCGCTCGGTCGCCAGTCGATCACTCCCGTAGATAAAAGTGGCAGTAGAGTCATAGGGCCTGCGTACCACCACATCAGACCAAAGAGCCATCCCCAGCCGATCCCCACGCCGATGTTCGATGCTTCGTCGCGAAACAGAAGACCGAAGTTCATTCCGATCAAAGAGCTGACCAATAGATGCAGGAACAACCCTTCGACGACACGGTGATGTGTGCCGGGGAGCATTCCCGTCGCGATCATCACTGGACTGGATATCACTCCACCGGTGAAACCCGCCGCCAGCCCCCATTGCAGCGAGCGGAGTATGCGAAGGCCGGGGCCTTCGGGTTTGCGGTTGAGAGGGTCGGACTGGATAAAGAGGCGAACCCAAATGCGATCGAACGTGGCGTAGCTGATGCCAAGAATCAGGCCGTAAAGAACGTGGCCGACCAAAGGGCCGAAGAGATCGCTCGCATGCTCTGCTGACCAGTCAAGCGGAACATGCCTCACAAGCGGAAAGAAAAAGAGGGGTTCAGCGAACCACCAGAGCATCGCATATCCGACGCCCCACCCCATGCAGGAGCCGTACCCGCGAACATCGCGCTGAAACAGCAGCCCGAAGGTTGCGCCAATCGCGAGTGCGACCGCAAATTGCGCGGCAACGGCCATGGTTTGCGAGCGGAAATTCCCCAGTCCCGCAAGAAGCGGGAAGAAATCTCCGACCAGCATCCAGTACCCAAAGATCAGACCGCTCGCAACTCCCGCAAACCCGCCGGCGACGATTGCCCGTCCCCAACGAAATGGCGGTCCAGCGGATTCGTTCTGTCCCGCTCCCCGAAGCCCGAGCAACACCCCAACGGGCAACCCTAAACAGACGAGGTTGCCAACCAACTCAGGAAATCGCTGGCGAATATCCTGAAGCATCAGCGGTGAAGGTTGGGCACTGAGTTTGAACAGCGATTCGCCGGCCTCTTGCACTATCCACAACAGGAACGCTGTGCTGGCCCCCCAGATAAGACCGGCGCCGGGACTTGTAGCACGACGGATGAGAAAGAGAGCAAAGAACAGGCCGAAGGCCCCACCTGTAAGAAGGCCAGGGGAGAGGGACGCGTGAAGACAAAGACTGCGAATGGACCCTCCGGCCAAGCCCGCACCGATTCCCAGCACCACATTCATTCGTCGGGAGCGCGCATTTTCCGCTTCCATTGACACCACCTTGCTTACCTCTCGTTCAGATCAATGGTTTGAACGCTGTCGCGCGGAAAGAACAACTCAAGAGTCCACGCCATCAGCACCCGTAATTTGCGCTCCAAACCGGGCAGTTTCATAAGATAGACACCGCGCCAAATCCCCCACGCCAGCAAACCGGAAAAACGGAAAGACTTTGACCGCGCGAAGGGCACAGAAATCTCTGCGCAAGCCGTCTGATGGCCGATGACGCACAGGGATCCCAAAGAGTCGAAGTGAAACGGCTCCGTGGGCCGTCCCTCCAGGAAGGCTTGGATGTTGCGGGCGAGCACGGCCGCCTCTCGTATGGCGAATTGCGCTGTTGGGGGACAAATCTTTCCTGTTCGTGCATCGGTCACGACCGCGCAGTCTCCGATGGCCCAGACGCCAAGATGCCCTGGGACCTCAAAGGCACTGTTAACAATGACTGCGCCGCGCTTGTCGGTATCGAGCGGCAAATCTTTGAGCAAAGGACTCGGGGCGGTGCCTGCTGTCCAGATCAGGGTGTCTGCTGCAATGCTGCCGTCGCTTAGAAATACGGTGCCTGGACCGGCGTCGGCGAGGCGAGTTTTGAGGCGAAACACTACGCCGCGCTCAGCCATCTTCTTCAGAGCGTATTGCGCCAACCCTTCGCTCAGCTCTGGCAGGATCCGGTCGCGGGAATGCACGAGGATGATCTGAAGTTCTTCCTTTGCAAGATTGCGGTAATCAGCAAGAATGCCGTGGGCGAAATCATTCAGCGCGCCGGCCAGCTCTACTCCGGCGAAGCCACCGCCGGCAACCACAAAGGTGAGGAGTCGATTGCGAATCTGGGGATCTGACTCCTTATCTGCACGCTCAAACATCTCGATCACATGATTCCGTATCCGAATGGCATCGAACAGCGTTTTGAAGTTGAATGCCGACTTTTCAACATTGGTCATTCCGAGGTAGTTCGATACCGCCCCGAGCGCAAGCACCAGCTGATCGTATTTCAGCTCATGTGCGGAGTCCTTATGGCCGGTTCCATCCACAACGACGACCCGCTTTTCTAAATCAATTGAGGTGACCGACCCACGAACTACCTGCGTGGAATAAAGACTTGTGCGAAGGGGCGGGCTGATGTGACTTGGCTCCAGACTGCTGCCGGCGACCTCGGCAAGCATAGGCGTAAACAGCAACGCATTTGTTTCGCTGACCAGGGTAATCGACACGGAAGAGTCGCCGGATAACCTCTCCTCGAGTTCTTCCGCGGTCTTCATTCCGGCGAAACCGCCGCCCAGAATCAGAATGTGCCTCAAAGCCGCTCGCGGTACTGGACTCTCGAGTGGTT
>Ga0335072_10006026_pt1 | contig 17791 bp, 16 predicted proteins | sample Lox_Sample_21_FD_206725 | JGI IMG/M metagenome (GOLD analysis project Ga0335072, IMG submission 206725) | Soil microbial communities from Loxahatchee National Wildlife Refuge, Florida, United States - Lox_Sample_2.1 | ecosystem: Environmental > Terrestrial > Soil > Wetlands | place: USA...
CGCCGCCATCATTCTCGACTCGCCCGACGCCATCCTCGCCCTGGGCACCATCGTCGGCCGCGAGATGGGGTGGAAGTCGCCGCCGATTTTCCGCCTGCCCGCCGCGGAACAGGGACTGATCTCCGATGGAGCCCTCGTCTCGATCGGCAAAAATGGCTACCTGACCGTCCATCCAAGCTCATGTTGACCCGACTCGACTTCGATTCCGTTCACGCGCACGCAGCCGTCGCGGACCTGATCGCGCCCCTGCGTCATGCTTTCGTGGAGGGCATGAATGCGCCCGCGCGAAATCATTACGAGCTTGGCACTCCGCGCTCAGCCAACAGTCTGCTGGTCATGCCGGGGTGGCGCGAGGGAGGACACTTGGGGGTCAAGATCGTGACGGTCTTCCCGGATAACGAGAAGCGGGGGCTGTGCTCCGTCAACGGAGAGTACCTGCTGATTTCGGGTAACACCGGGGAGCCGCTGGCACTCCTCGATGGGCGGGCGCTGACACTGCTGCGCACCGCGGCGGTCTCCGCCCTGGCCGCCGATCTTCTCGCCGCGCCTCACGCGGACAACCTGCTGATGGTCGGTACCGGCGCGCTGGCCGCTTACCTCATTGAAGGTCACCTCTCGGTCCGGCGTTTCAAGTCGATCGGTGTCTGGGGACGCACGCCGGCGAAGGCGCTTCGCCTGGTGAACCGCCTTCTCGGCAAGGACCTGCCCGTACACCTCGTGCCGCATCTGGAGACCGCCGCCCGCGAAGCCGACGTCATTTGCTGCGCAACGATGGCGACCTCCCCGCTGATCGAAGGCCGATGGCTCCAGCAGCACACGCATCTGAACCTCATCGGCAGCTTCCGCCCCTCCATGAGAGAGGCCGACGCCGCCTGTTTTCGAGACTCCCTCGTCGCCGTCGACACCCTGGATGCACTCGAGGAATCAGGAGAGCTGATGGAGCCCCTGCAGAGCGGGCTCGTGCGGCGCGATCAGATCGTCCAGCTGCGGGATCTCGTCGTGAACGGAGCTCCGGCCGCCGCCTCGCGAAAGAGCGTCTTCAAATCGGTGGGGAGCGCTCTCGCCGACCTGTCCGCAGCCGAATGGATATATCAGCGCTGCAGCGAGGCATCCGCCCGGTGATGAGATCCGCCGGCGGCAGCGCTCATAGAATGAGGCAGCCTGATCGGTCCAGAGCCTGACCGAATCGAAGCTGGCGGTGGCGTACTCTATAACGCCTCGGACGGAACAGATGCTCTCTCTCGTTCGGCAGAGGGGCTCGTCCTTGTGGGGTCTGAAATCGAACCCATTCACCCTTCATCGAATACCCCCAACCCGACGTCGCGTTCCCCCAATTGCACGCCGGGATTCTCGCCGGCGGGATCTCGGATCCCGCCGGGCTTTTTGGAGATCGGCTCATGCGGATTGGAACAGGACTCCTCATTGCCCTTTTTCTTTGCTCGAGTCCCGCTGTCCTGCAGAGTATGCGTACCGCTGCCGCGGACAGTCCGACCGCCGGCTCGGCCGCCGAGGCCGGCCCTGATGCGTGCCGCGGCATGGATGCAAAGCTGGCTCAGCAGCGAGCCGACCAGGCATTTCAAAAGGGGCAGTTTCAGCTGGCCGGCCGGTGCTATCTGGTAGCCGGCGACAAGCCCCGCGCGGATCGCGCTTTCCTCAAAGCGACAGCCGCGGAAGCCCCGGCCATCAAGCGGCAATTGGCAGACAATGCAAATAAGGTGAAAGACCAGATCCGGCAGTTCCGTGAGGCATTCGCCTCTCACTGAGCGATTCCTGTGAGACCGGTCAGGCTCGTCTGGAGTGGGTGCTCGAGCCTCGCTTGACCGGTGGACCCGGCCGTAGGATGATCTTCCAGCGCTTGGGGCGCATGCGGGTCCGCGCGAAGGACAGAGTCCACCCTCTTTCGACTGATGAGTGACGGCACATCATTCTTCGTGTCGGCCAGCTTGCGGACCGCGGCCATAACATGGAGAAGCCATGATGTCCCAACGCACCCTCCCCGACCACCCCGATATCGACCAGCTCAGGCGGCAAGCCAAAGAGCTGCTGCTGGCCGCCAGGTCCGCTGATCCCGCTGCACTGGATCGCATGCGCAACGTGCCGGAGTTTGCTCGGCGCAGCGCCGATGAGCTCACCCGTACGGCATTCGCACTTCACGACGCGCAATCGGCGATTGCCCGTGAATACGGCTTTCCTTCCTGGAGTGCGCTCAGTCAGCATGTGGAAGAGAAGACCCTTCGCTTCGATGATGCCGTACGCGAGTTTGTCGAAGCGGCAACCGATGGCCGCCGAGACCGGGCGGAACGCCTGCTGACGATCCATCCGGGCATTGCTCATGCAAGCTTCCATGCGGCCCTGGTCCTGGGAGACGCAGAGCGCGTTGCCGCCCGCCTGTCCCAGGATCCCACGCTTGCCCGTAAGCCGGGCGGCCCCCGTGGCTGGGAACCCCTGCACTATGTCTGCTACACGACATTGGGCCACGGCCTGACTGACACGGGCGGATTGGTGGCCATCGCCCAACGTCTCCTCGAGCTCGGCGCCGATGCGAATACGCGCTTTCCGTGGCTGCATCATGGCGTGCGGCGCCCCGTCTTGTGGGGGGCGACGCTCGTGACGGGTGTTTTGCCTCTGTCAGAGCTGCTCTTGCGAGCCGGCGCCAATCCCAACGACGGCGTAACTCTCCCCCTCGCCGCCGGAGCCGGTGATACTGCGGCGCTGGACGTGCTCCTCGCGAATGGAGCTGACCCGAATCAGCCATGGGCTACGGACGGCGCGGCCAGTCTCTACGCCACGCTCCTCTGGGCCACGAACCCGGCCGGAGCGTACTGGCTGCTCGCGCACGGAGCCGATCCCGATCCTGTGGAGCAGGGCAGCGGTGAGGCGCCGTTACACGTCGCCGCCAGGCGATGGGATCTGCCACTCGTCGAAGCTCTGGTCGCTCGCGGCGCCGACGTTTCAAGAAAGCGCGCGGATGGCCGCACTCCGTATGCAGTCGCAGTGCTCCATGGCAATCGTGCCGTGGCCGACTGGCTGCTGCGCAGCGGCGCATCGGCGGATTTGCAACCTGTTGACAGGCTGGTAGCCGCCTGCAGCCGGGGCGATCTCCGTGCCGCGCAAGCCATGCTTGCAGCACAGCCCGCGTTACGCGATGCGATCGGAGCCGAACACTATGCTGTGTTATACCGCGCCGCCGAGCAGGACGACGTAGAAGTAGTGACCGCCCTTTTGGCCTGCGGCTTCGATCCGAACAGGGGTGACGAAGAAATCGGCAAGACCGCGCTCCACAGCGCGGCGATGGCAGGAGCCGCGAACGTGGTGCGTGTTCTTCTCGCTGACGGTGCTTCGGTCACCGTGCAAGATCGAGAGTTCAACGCCCCACCACTGGTATGGGCGGCCGAGGGATCAGGGTCGCAAGCGCACACTGGCGCCGACCACGCCGCCGTGGGGCGGATGCTATTGGATGCCGGCTCCCCCACCTCGTGGCAACCGCCAACCGACGAGCCCGCGGAGGGAATTGCGGAAACCATCGATCGATGGCGTCGCGCCTCGCCCAAGCCGTGACGAGACCACGGCTAAGGCCATCTGGCGAAGCTGCGCCAGATGGCCTTCGCGCGTTGCCCGCCGACGTGCAAACCGGACGTGAGACTACGCAGCCGGAAGCAACGTATCAACCGACACTCTGTTGACTGAGTAAACGGGTGCTTTCTCTTGACACGACTCCACCAGGATGTATCCTGCGCGGCTCCGAGTTTGGAGCAACACATGCGGATCCTTTCGACTCGAATTGAAATGCAGACCACGTAGCGCTGGCCCGCGAGCTCACGGTTGCGGGTAGCGCTCTACCCGACGCCGTGTGGGCCTATCTTCGCTGCGCGCGCAGTAAGCCCCGGCAGGGACCCTTGCCGAGGGCTTTTTGCTTTTTTGGAGTATCAATCCATGCGCGAAGACATGTACAAAGTGATCGTCGAGCGACCGCGTCGTGGTAAGGACGGATACGCGAACGCGAAGCGCCTACGCGACGACTGGGATGGCCCGATGCATCTCGGAGCGCGTGCGGGGTATGGCAGTCGCAGTCTCAATGAGAACCTGGCTCCACTGCGCCGCTACCTGCACGCGCAGATCGGACGCCCCTGGAACAAAGTATTCAGCGAGATCTGCGCGGGCATCGATCGGCGCAATACGGTGCAGCAGCACATCCATCAGCATATCCACGATTTTATTGCGATCCATGTCGACGTGCGCGACGGTCAATTGGTCGATCTTGGAGAGCAGCGGAGAAGCTTTCTTCGGTTTGACCCTGGGGTATATCAGGAGTTGTATGTGGATCCACGTACGGGACTGATTCGACTCAACAGGGACTATCGTTCGTGGCGCCGCCACCTCGCCGAGCGTCGGCAGCGCGAGCAGACCGAGACCGCGGGCCGCCGCCGGATCGTGGACGAGCGAACGGTTCTGCTGCTTCTGGACGAAGTATGGTATCGCGTCGAGGTTGCCAGGCTGCCCGAGGCGCGCTTTGTTCAGCGTGTGGTTGACGGCAACGCATGTAGGGAGCTCGTTGCCGAGGCGCGTTACGATGTCGTACGACGGCGAAACGTGTCGCGGGGCGACAAGGGCAGCGAACAGCAAAGCAATCGCCTGTACGGTTCCGCCGACCTCTATGCAGTCAGCAAGCGGCAGATGGCGAGTCGGGACATCAGGGCTTACCGGCTCCGGTAGATGCCGGTTCCCGTAGCGAATGCGCGTGCGGATCGCATGTCCTTGATCTGTAAGCCCCTACCCTCCGCTTAACAGGGCGGCAGGGACCGCCGGTTCCGTCCGGGTCTCGGGCATGGAGTACAATTGCCCCACTCGAAAACAGACGGTCATCGAGGCCGCTGCCGACAAGATTCTCCGCCTGGAGACGTACGCTGAGCGACTCGCACGTCAATCGACGCTGGGTGACCGGCAAGACCCGGCTCGCCGAAGGCACCGCGACGGGCATCCTCGGCGCACAGCTTTTCCCGGCAGCCAAGGATCGTACCGGCTGTCAGTACGGACCGTTCCGCCTGCTCGAACGCCTGGGGATAGGCGGCATGGGTACCGTGTACCGTGCCGAGAGAATCGACGACGTCCCCCAGATCGTCGCCGTCAAAATACTGCGCGACGAATTGACCGCGGCCAGCAGTGCCCGGTTCCTGCGCGAAGCCCGCCTCCTGGCGCGCCTCGAGCATCCCTCGATCGCGCGACTGATCGATGTCGGCGTGGATAACGGCGAAGGTTGGATCGCCATGGAATTCGTGCGCGGCAAACCGATCACGGAGTTCTGCAGCACGCTCTCCGTCGCAGCGCGGGTGGTGATTCTCCTGGCCGTGGCAGATGCGGTGGCGACTGCCCACCGCATGCTCGTCGTGCATCGGGACATCAAGCCGAGCAACGTGCTGGTCACGGAGGACGGTACACCCAAGCTGATCGACTTCGGCATCGCCTCCGCGCTCGTCCCCGCCGGTGCGGGCCAGGAGATCACCGCCGATGTTCGCAGCCTGTTCACGCCCCACTACGCAGCTCCCGAACAGGTACGCGGTGAAGCGGTAACCGTAGCGACCGATGTGTTCGGGCTCGGTGCGCTCGCTTATCGCGTCTTGAGCGGATGCGAGCCTTTCGATAAAGCCGCCAGTGTTTTCAGCTACATGCTCGCTGTCACACAGGAGGACGTCACGACCCCCAGTGAAGCAGCCGCGGCGAAGAGCCCGGGCACGGCGCAGAGACTGCGCGGCGACCTCGACAGCATTCTCACGAAAGCGCTGGCACGCGAGCCCGCGAAACGCTACGCCGGGGTCCACGAGCTGCAGGCTGACCTGCGGGCTTATCTCGAAGGACGGCCGGTCGACGCCAGGCGGGCTTCCTGGACTTATCGTGTCGGGAAGTTCGCCCGGCGGCACGCCATTGCGCTCAGCGCCTCGACCGCCCTTCTGGCAGCTCTCGTGGCGGCCGCCGGAATTTATATCGCGCAGGGGCACCGCATCGCGCAGGTACCCCAAGTCGAAGCCACTTGGCTCCCTAAGGGGTAAACAGCTTCCAGTGCCCCTCGGAGACGACTTCAACGGCGCCGTTGCTCACCTTGACGGCACTCTGATCGTCAATCGCGTAAACCGGAACGGGCAGCCTCGCAGCCCATTGCTCTGCGTTGGCGAGGGAAGCGTCCGGGTGATTCTCGTTGTCCAGGTGTGGAATCACCGCAAAGTTGACCAGCCCCGCTCCCTGTGCCGTGACGTAGGTCCGGCTGATCTGTCCATTGGGTGTGGCAAATACGATCTCTTGCGACGTTACCGCGGTACCGGCACCAGCGGGAGGATTGGTATAAGCCTCTGCAAACGTAGCGGCCGTCGCCATGCTCCCGGCGCTTACGCCCACATAGACTGACTTGCGCAACGACGGCAGGAGATCCGCCAGTCCGGACTTCCGCATCCAGTAACTCAGGTACAGAGGGTCGCCGCCCCACACCAGCAGTGCGTCCGTCTCCTCGACCGTTGGGACCCAGGCCTTTCTATCGATACTGGGCAGCGCCGTAAGCTCCAGTATTCCCAGCGACTTCCAACCCAATTCACACAGTGGGGACTGAGCTTTCCCGCAGATCGCCCGATATGCGCCATCCCCGCCGCCGCGGTACGGATATATCGCGGTCGGAATGAAGAGAGCGCTGGACTCGGCAATCGGTTTGCCGAGCAGTTCGACGAGCGCGTCGTTGATGCTCTTGTTGCTGATACCGGAAGACGTCAGAAGGAGCTTCATATAGTCTCGGCAATTCCCCGCTGGCGAGATACTTCCCGGGCAAGCATACTCGCGTGGTGCACGGCTCCCAAATCCCCATGAGATTCGCCGTCAGGGCTGATCTCTTCACCCAATTGGCGGCAATGGAAGAGGCAGGTCTCCCATTCGACAAGGTGATCGATATCCTGCATCTGCCGCGGAGCGAGGAACCGCGTCTCAAGGAGACACGCAAGTTGATCAGGCGCGGTGTCGGCATTGCCGACGCCGGACGAAGGAGCGGTTTGTTCACGCCTCTCGAGGCGTCCCTGGTGCGTATGGCTACCTCGTCCGGCAGCCCGGCACGTACCTATCACCTCCTGGCCGATCAGTGCGCACGGCGGGCGGTACGAATAAAGAAGCTGAAGTCGCGCCTGGCCCTCCCGGCGATAATGATCGTGGTCTGGATCGTTCTCGGGCCAGTACCGAATCTCGTCGCCGGAAACCTGACCCTGGGTGCCTACCTCGTGAAGCACCTGCTGCCATGGATCGGCCTGGGAGTGGCCGCTTATCTGCTGCTCGACTCTTCGCACCGGCGACAGTCCGGCGCTCCATCATCCTGGAGAGCTCGGCTTGACGGACTCTTACCGCACCTACCGCTGTTCGGCGCGATGGAGGTGCGACGCAACCTCAGGGACTTCTTCGACAGTCTGGCGCTGATGCTCGAGGCAGGCGTTCCGATACTCGAGGCGCTTCCCATAGCGCTCGACACGGTCCGGAACTACGCGCTCAAATCCAAGCTGGCTCGCATCAAACCGCAAATCGACGCGGGCGCCTCGTTCTCACAGGCGATCGCCGGATCATCGCTCTTCGCACGCACTCAGTCGTTGGAACTGATACGGACCGGCGAAGTGAGCGGCACACTACCGCGCGCGTTGGCACGGTATTCCGCTGCCGAATCGGCAGCGATCGACCGCTTCGACGACCTGGTTGCCGAATGGATACCGCGACTCGCCTATACGTCGGCGGCCTTGCTCATCGCCTACGGCCTGATCCGCGGCGGCGCATTCATGCCGTCGCTGCCGCCAGACCTGCGCTAGGACCCGTCGTCGGCTCACTTCGAGCCGGCTTTCCCTCGAGCAATCTCTGCCTGCAACGATTGCCAGGCGAATGAAGTGGCGTTGAAGTCCCGGCGCAGGTCCGAGTAGGTACGGTAGAACGACGGTACGGGTGCGCCATCGCTGGTGCCTTCAACCATCTCCAGCAGAGCCGCCGCCTGCCCATTGATCCTGGCGAAGCTCGTGTCGCCCTTGACGGGCGGCACGGCGTAGGACCCGCCCGAGAGGCCGATGGCCGCGTCCTTGACAGTGCCAGTCAGATCGGCGATTCGCTTCCGCAGCGCCTTTGCCGAATTGCCGGACGCACCCGAGTGCCTGGACACCAGTTTCGTCTCCACTGCATTCGCCCGCTCGAAGGCGTTCTTGCTGTCCGATATCACGGTCATGATCTGCTGCGAAAGCGCCAATTGCCTGCGCATGCCATCCATCGCCTCGGCCGAGTCATCGAGCCGCGGATCCTGCTTCACCACCACCGGTTGAATGTAGGAAGTCCCGTCCACAGTCAGCTTCACCATGTAGTTTCCGGGCAGCGCCAGGGGCCCCTCCGGAATGAAGGGGGTGTCTTCGGCCACTGCCCCCATGGATTGGTCGAAGAACAAGGCAGCCGGCGTTGGCCAGCGCATATCCCAGGTCAAGCGGTGCCCGCCGGCCGCCACGGGCAGTGGCCGCAACGGCCGCACCCAGAAAGCAGGCGTGGGTGGCAGAGGCTGATCGAGTGGAGGGATCGGAGCGTTCGAATAGGAGCGCACCAGGTTCCCCTTGGCATCGAAGATCTGCAGCTGCACCTTCTGCGCCGACTGTTTCAGGTAGTAGTCGACCACGACCCCTTGCGGCGGATTCTTGCCATGCGGCACCTCGGGTGGAAAGGGAGTGTCCTGGTCGATGTTCGATTCGACCCGGAGCGCGGCTCGCGGACGGAACAGATGCACCTGTTGATCCGCGATGTCGGGGGCCGCCTGCTCGAGCGGCGTTATATCGTCCAGGATCCAGATGCCGCGCCCGTAGGTTGCGGCGATCAGGTCGCCGTCGTGGATCTTGAGATCATAAAACGAGGTCGTCGGCAGATTCTGCCGCAGCGATTGCCAGTGATCGCCGTCGTCGAACGACACGTACACGGAGGTTTCCGTGCCCGCGAACAGCAGGCCCTGTTTGTGCTCGTCCTCGCGCACTACCCGCACGAAGCTGCCGGTCGGCTGATCCGTCGGCAGGCCCGCGACGACGCTCTGCCACGACTTGCCGAAATCACGGGTGCGGTAGATGTGCGGTGACAGATCTCCAATTGCGTCTTCCTGCACCGCAGCGTAGGCCTCGGCTGCATTGAAGTGCGACGCCTCAACGTTGACAACGGCATGTATCGACACGCCTGGCGGAGTCACATCACTCCAGTGCTTGCCGCCATCCTGTGTCACATAGATCACGCCATTGTTGCTGCCCGTCCAGATGACCCCGGCCTGCATGGTTGAAGGCGACAGCGACTCGAGTGCATCACCGTGATGGACTCCTTTGGGGTTCGGCAGCGGCGGCTTCCCGGGATGGGCGGTGAGGTCCGGGCTGATCTTTCGCCAATGGTCGCCACCATCCTGGCTCTCCCAGGCGTTCTGCGTGCCGTAATAGAGCACGCCGGGGTTCTGCGGCGAGAAAACGATCGGCGCGGAAACCGCCCGTCGATAAGCGGTATCGCTGACCGAGCTGATGGCGCCCACGCCGAAATCGACGCTCTGCGCGCCCCAGGTCTTGCGATTCACCTTCTGCAGGAAGCCCCAGGGGCCGTTCGAGAAAATGATGTCCGGATCGGCAGGGTCGACCGTGACGAAGCCCGATTCCCAACCGGGGAACGGAAACCAATCGAGATCGGTGATCTTGCCGACCGGGCCGCGGCTGGCGATCGCGAACGTACCGCTGTCCTGCTTGCTCCCGTAGATCCAATAGGGATAGCGGTTATCGGCGTCGATTTTATAGATCTCGGCCGTCTTCTGGTTGTACCACGTGCTCCAGGTTTGACCACGATTGAGACTGACCGATCCTCCCTGATCGCCGCCGTACACGATATGGCTCGAGTCAGTGGGATCTATCCACCACTGGTTCGGGTCGTCTCCTCCGGGCGCGCCCTTGAAGGCGACCAGGGTATGACCAGCGTCCGTGGATCGGTAGACGCAGGTGCCCATTGTGTAGACGACATCCGCATTGTGCGGATCCACCAGGATCTGCTTGCTCGAGGTATAAATCGTCTTGGTGGCCAACGACCAGCTCGCCCCGCCGTCGTCGGACCGGTAGAGAGCGTCGTTGTTCAACAAATACACGCGCCGGGAATGCGTACCCTCCGCTACCGCGGTTTCCCCGATCTCCTTGGGCTGGTTACGGCCCTGCAATTTCGTCCAGGTCAGGCCCTCGTCGGTGGACTTGTAGAGATAAGTTGGGGGCGGATGCTTGGGGTTGGGACGAGGCGAAGCTCCTGGAGCAACGTACGTCTGTTCCACGGTCGCGAAGACGACTCCCGGATCATCACCGGCCCAGGACAGATAGGTCGCGCCCGATTCCGGCTGCGTGCTCAGCACCGGATTCCAGGTTCGCCCGCCGTCGCTGCTGCGAAACACGCCGCGTGTTCCGCCTCTACGATGCTCGATACCGCGCGTTGCCGCCAGCACCAGGTCAGGATTGCGCGGGTCCACCAGCAGCCACGCTATGTCGCCGGCGTTTTGCAGCCCGGCGCTCTGCCAGTGCGCCCCGGCGTCGGTGGATTTCCACACGCCGTTGCCATAATGAGAGCCAAAGATGCTTCCCGTACCCGCGTAGATGATCGAGGGCTGCGACTGCGCAACCTGTAGTGAAGTGATGCCCCGGATGACGTGTACCGCATCGGTGAGCGGGAACCAAGTGGTGCCGGCGTCCGTCGTTTTCCAGACACCGCCGTTGTCGGTGCCCATATATCCGATCGCCGGCTGCCCCCCCGCCCCCGACACCGCATCCACCTTGCCGGCAATGAACGGGCCGATGTTGCGCCACTGCATGCCCTGAAACAGATGGGGGTCTACCTGCGCCTGCGCCGTACCCATGAACAACAGAGCTGCAGTGACAACCGCGGCGCTCCCCGACATCTGTGTGCGCATCGATTTGATCCGTGAAGTCATGGCGGAGCGCCAACTTTACCACGAGACCGGGAATCGCGGTCCGGGGACCATGCCCTTGCAGCCTGACACGGTCAATTGCGGCAGTAAGAGCTATCGCCGCGGCGATTCGCGTTGTGCCTCGGAAAGGATCCAGCGGCGGAATGCGATAAGATCCGGCTCTTCCGCCCGCCTCTTCGCACAGGAGATGTAATAGGCGAAATCCGTCACCAGCGACAGCTCGAACGGGCGCACCAGGCGCCCCGCTTCCAGGTGACCGAGTGCAAGTGCTCTGCTCCCGAGCGCAACTCCCTGCCCGCTCACCGCGGCCTGTATGGCCAGGGCGCCGTCGGAAAATCTGAGCCCCTTGTTTACATTGACGCCGGTGACTCCAGCCGCGCGCAGCCAGTCGGACCAGCCCGGCCAATGCCCCGACTCCGGAGCCCAATCGGTATGGATCAGCGGAAGACCTCTGAGGTCGGCGGGATTTTTGAGCGCGCGCCGCCCGAGCCTCAGTGCGCTGTAAACCGGAAAAATCTCGTCGTCGAACAACCGTTCCGAAACGACACCGGGATAACTGCCGGAACCGTAGCGAACGCCGAGATCGACCCGGGAATGCTCGAGGTCGACCAACTCCACGGTCGGATGCAGAAGCACATCGATGTCCGGATGCTGCTCGCCGAATCGATGCAGGCGCGGCACCAGCCACTCGGCCGAGAGCGACGGCACCGCACTGACAGTCAATATGCGGCGCCCGCCGGAGCTCATGGCGTCGACCGCGACCGCCAATTGATCGAAACCGTTGCGCAGTGCCTCGAGTCCGGCGGACCCGTCGGGCGTCAGGCTATAACCCCGGCCGTGACGGCGAATGAGCTTGCGCCCGACGAAGCCTTCCAGCGCCTTCACCTGTTGAATGACGGCGGCCGGCGTCACGTGCAACTCCTCTGCGGCTGCACGAAACGTCTCGTGCCGGGCGACGACCTCGAACGCACGGAGCGAGCTTAGCGGCGGGAGTCTTCGTGGCATCGCGGAGCAGAAGATTTTCTATCGATCGACCGAAGAAAATGTGACTCACGGGCGGGACACGTCCGAGTCTACCATTCGATCATGTTCGAGCCCAAACGCTCCGGCACCACGACGGCAACGCTCATTGCCCTGATGTTCGGCCCTCTGGGCCTCGTTCTCTTTTACGCCTACGAAGTCGATCGAGCCGCCCGGCCGAGTGACGCAGAGCTGACTGCCAACTTCCTGGCTCACGAGTCGACGTTTGATCGACTCGCGCAGATGCTCTCCGCGGACGGACGGAGTCCCGCCGGCAAGGACACGTACAGGCGTCTTCTGCGGCAGATCTCCGTAGCCGACCTGCACTACTTCCCGGACTCGGGGACACTCATTCTGGTGCCCGACGGTGAGGAGAATCGCGAGCGACCCTCGGAGTCTTACGTTTACCTGCCGAACGCTCAGCCCGAATCCTTCATCCAGCATCACGGTTACTACCTGCATGGGCCTGGGGTGGACATCATCACTCGCGACAGTCGGCTCAAGGGCTCATGGTTCATACGCCACGAGCTCACGATGCAGGTGGCGGTTACGCCTTACTAGTCGGCTGCAATCGATTCACCAGACGGTCGAGAAGCGCCTCGCATTCGATGAGCTGTCCGTGCTCGATGAATTCGTCCGGTCGGTGCGCCACATCGATGCTGCCGGGGCCGCAGACGACCGTGGACCAGCCGGCGCGCTGGAAATAGCCGCCCTCGGTACCGAACGGAACGGCAATATCCGCTTCGCGGTCGGCCATCGCGGCCCTGACGAGTTCCGCTGCAATGCCGCCGGCCTCTGCCTGCAGCGCCGGGACATCGGCCAGGACGGTCGTTTCGATCTGACACCGCTTGCCGAGCGCAGCAAGTTGCGCCAGGCGTTCCTCCGCATGAGCCGCCAGGCCCGTCAGCACCGACTCGGCGCTTTCTCCCGGAACGGGACGAATGTCCCAGATGAACTCGCACAGCCCCGCGAGGATATTGTTGGTGGTGCCGCCGGAGATCCTGTTGACGCTTATGGTGGTGTACGGAGGCTCGACCACGCTCCCGCCGGCAGGCACGGCCGCCGCCAGCTTTTCAGCGGCGTTCGCGAGATAGGCGATCAGCTCGCCTGCGAGCATCACAGCGCTCTCGCCCTGGTGCGTTAGGCTCGAGTGAGCCTCGATCCCGACGACTTTCGTCTGCGCGAGGCAGATGCCCTTGTGTTGCGTGGCCACGCGCATGCCGGTCGGCTCCCCCACCAGCACGGTGCTCGGCTCCGGCAGGAGCTCCCGCGCCGCGCTGATCATGGAGGAAACGCCGAGGCAGCCGACTTCCTCGTCATATGACAGCATGAGATGCACCGGCCGCTCGAGGCGAGCCTGCTTCCACGCGGGAACGCGTGACAGCACCGCGGCGATGAAGCCTTTCATATCGCAGGCCCCCCGGGCGTGCAGGCGGGAGCCCCGGGCGGTCAGCCGAAAGGGATCGCTGGTCCATGCCTGACCCTCCACGGGCACTACGTCGGTATGCCCTGAAAAGACCATTCCTCCGCATCTCGCCGCACCGATCGTCGCGACGAGGTTCGCCTTCGTGCCCTCGGCATTGGGGACGAGGTGGGACTCGATATCATGGTCAGCGAGGTAATTGCGGACCCATTCGATCAGCCGCAGATTGCTCTCCCGTGACACCGTCGGGAAGGCCACCAGGGAGCGCAGGATTTCCAGGCTGTCGAGCGTCATGGCCCGCAGGATACCGCGATGGGACGTGCTAAGCTCATTTTGCACCGGAAAACCAGGACCCAGAATGACGACCGACCGATTGACGCCGCTGCTCGCGCAAAGACCCTGGCTGCTCGCCGACGGCGCGATGGGCAGCAATCTCTTCGCCCGCGGCTTGACGACCGGAGACGCTCCCGAGCTCTGGAACACGGAGCATCCGCAGCGGATCCGCGAGCTGCAGCGCAGTTTCATCGAGGCCGGCGCCGACATCATCCTGACCAATAGCTTCGGCGGCACGCGGCATCGTTTGAAATTACACAAGGCCGAGAATCGCGTCGCGGAGATCAATCAGGCCGCGGCGGCCCTCGCGCGCGCAGAGGCCGAGCAGGCGCGACGAGTCGTGCTCGTGGGCGGCAGCATCGGACCCACCGGGGAGATCCTCGAGCCGCTCGGACCGCTTGCGACGGCCGAGGCGCGCGAGTCTTTCGCGGAACAGGCGGAGGCGCTCGCCCGCGGCGGCGCCGACATCATGTGGATCGAGACGATGTCCTCGGCCGAGGAGACCGAGGCGGCGATCGAAGGCGCGCGCCGCACGGGGCTGCCGGTCGTCACCACCCTCAGCTTCGATACCAACGGCAGGACGATGATGGGCCTCACGCCCGCGGAGCTCGCGGGCCTGTCCCACAAACATCAGCTCGCGGCCTGCGGCAGCAATTGCGGCACGGGTGCGGCGGAGCTCGTTGCGTCGATCGTCAATCTCGCCGCCGCGGCCGATCCGGCCGCGATCCTCGTCGCCAAGGCCAACTGCGGCATACCGCAATACGTCGACGGGGAGATCGTATTCAATGGAACCCCCGAACTCATGGCAGAGTACGCTCGCCTCGCGCTCGATGCGGGCGCTCGGATCATCGGCGGCTGCTGCGGGACCACACCGGAGCATCTGCGTGCGATGCGCCAGACGCTGGAGAATCACGTTCGCGGTCCCAAACCGTCGATCGAGATGATCGAGGCGCGGCTGGGGGCGCTGTCGGCGGGAGCCACCGCACAACTTCGCGGGGAAATGGATCGTCAGGCGGGCGCGGCACCCGGCGCGTCCGTCCGCAGGCCGTCGCGGCGGCGGTCGACTTCCAGCGAGCCCTAGAGTCTCCACTCGCCCCGTTCGCCTTTGGAACACAGAGGCTCGAGCGGTACCTCGGCCACCCCTGGCTGAAGGAGTCATTCAGTTTCGAGGGTCCAGCCCTGTTGGGTCGCCGCAACGTGGGCCCGTAGGAACCGCCTGCGCCAGACTCCCGGCCGCTTGTTGGTCATACATGGCGGCTCCATGGAACACCGATGCCTCTTTTTCGTTCCCCTGTTGAGGCATCGCATCACGGGCCATGGTGTTCGTGGGAGCAGTTCATAGAATGTCCCGGACCGGAAGCACGACGCTCACTGGAAGTATTGGGCCAGCTTCACCTCTACCGTCGCCGAAACGACAAGTCGGCGGGTCTCAAGGCCTACCGCGCCAGATTCGCGCGGACTGCCGATTCTACCTCAGGCTGCGGCATCCGAAGGGCTGCGGTACGCTCCGAAGCCTGCTGACCTGCCTCTGCTCCCGCGGCCTCATGCTGCTCGCGGCGCACCGCCTCTCGCACTACTACTATGCGTTGCTGCCGCCGAAGCGTCGGGCGCCGGGCACCATCGTGCTGCGGCTGTTGATCTTCGTTGGCCGCACGCTCGCGGTCATCCTCGCGAAGTCGGACATCTACCATGCGACGATGATCGATGAAGGTGTGCACCTTTCGAATGATGGGCGGCTGACCATCGGGGCGCGCCGCATCGGGCGCGGCACGATCATTCACGATCGCGTCACGATAGGATTCAAGGCGGGCGCGGGCATCGACCCGCCGATGCCGACCGTGGGTGAGAATGTCTGGATCGGCTCCGACTGTGTCATTTACGGTGACATCGAGATCGGGGAGGGCGCGACGATACTTCCCGAGACGGTGCTCTCGATGAATGTACCGGCGCGCGCGGTAGTCGGGGGGAACCCGGCCAGGATCATCGCAAGGGAATTCGACAACGCAGGCCTGCGGCTGAGTCTCGCCACTGCCGTGGCAGAGACGGAGTTCGTCCAACCATGCTCCCCCTCCGTCACGTAATCCGCGCCGATTTCGAGCGCTACCTGGGGGGAAACGCCCTGTCCGCGCGACGCGCCCTGAGCGCCGTGCTGCGCTATCCGGGGCTCCAGGCTCTCCTCGTCTACAGATTCGGCCGCATCTGCCTCGCGGCTCTGTGGCGCCCGTGGTGGTGGCCCGCGCTGCCGCCCGCTGCCCTCTTCTATCTGGTGGCGGTTGCCGGCATCCGCACGTGCTACGGCATTCAGCTCTTCCAGTCGGCGCAGATCGGGGCCGGCTGCTCGATACTGCACTTCGGCGGCATCGAGATCGCCAACTGCCGCCTGGGAGAGAACTGCTCCATCGCTCAGGGGACGAGGATCGGATCGCGCACGGAGCCGTCAGGTCCCACGATTGGCAACGGAGTCTGGATCGGCGCGCACACGAAGATCCTGGGCTTGGTCGCGATCGGAAGCGGCGCCACCATCGGCCCGGGATCCCGGGTCATCAAGGCCGTGCCCCAGCGCGCCCTGGTGCTGGGAAACCCGGCGCGCATCGTATTCCCCGCATTCGATAACAGCGGCATCCAGCCGCGCGGCTGATCAATCCGGAGCTGAACCGGCGCCCCGCTGATTCCGGGCGGTTGACCGTGCCCGCCCGTGTGTATTAGTATATCAATACACATAGGATGAACGCCGACCGACTCACCATCACGCCGAGCGCAACCGAGCCGATCTATCGGCAGATCGGCTCGCAGCTGCGCCGCCTGATTGCCAGCGGTCAGTTGTCTGCGGGCGAGGAGCTACCTTCCGTGCGCGACGTGGCCGTTCAACACGCCGTCAACCCGATGACCGTCTCGCGGGCTTACAGCCAGCTGGAGGCCGAGGGCCTGCTGACGCGCCTGCGGGGCAGGGGCATGGTCGTGGCCCAGAGCGCGCACGCCATTCTTTCGCCGGAGCAGCGGCTCGCGCGCCTCCAACCCCAGCTTGCCGACATCGCCCGCCAGGCCCGCGAGCTGGATATTCCCGCACGTTTGATCGTGCAGCGCCTGCGATCACTTTTGGAGGATGCAGAATGAGTGCGGTCAGGAGCTCTGAGACGTCAGCGGACAGCTCGATTCGCTGCGAGCGAATCACCAAGCGCTACGCCGGGCAGATGGTGCTCCGCGGAGTGAGCCTCGAGATGACACGCGGCACCGTGCTCGGCCTCATCGGCCGCAATGGCGCCGGCAAGACCACGCTCATTCGCATTCTGCTCGGTCTCGAGCAACCGGACGAGGGACGGGCTTTTGTGTTGGGTGAGCCCTCGCTCGGCCTGACCGATGCCACCAAGCAGCGCGTCGGCTACGTACCGCAACAGCCGGACGCATTCGCCTGGATGCGCATCGGCGACATGCTCGAATTCGTGGGACGCCAGTACCCGCGCTGGGACAGCGACTTCGTGGCGCTCTCGCTCGCCCGCTGGCAGATCTCCGTGGATCGGCGCCTCGAGACCCTCTCACCCGGCGAACGGCAGCGTATCGCGCTCATTCGCGGTCTGGCGGTCAACCCGGATCTGCTGTTGCTCGATGAGCCGGCCTCGGCGCTCGACCCGGTCGCGCGTCGCGATCTGCTGCGCGAGATCGTCGCGCGCGCCGCTGAGACCGGCACCACAGTATTCTTCTCGACGCACATCGTCTCCGATCTCGAGCGTGTCGCCTCCCGGGTCGTATTCCTGCACGACCATCGCATCGTCGTCGATGCTGCGCTCGACGACCTCGCCGATACGCATGCTCGCCTTACCGTGCCCGCCGGGTCGCCGGCCCTTTCGGCGAGTCAGGTTGCGGGCGAAGTCTCGAGGCGCCGCCAGACCGACGGCTCGGTCACGCTGGTGATCGCCCGCGCCGGCGGGGCGGAATGGCCGGAGATCGTCGCCGCACCGGGAGCGCGCCTCGATGCGCTCAATCTCGAGGATCTGTTCATCGAGATCGCGCGGTGATGCGGCGCGTCGGACAGGACTTCGCGGCACTCTTCGGCT
>Ga0335072_10006027_pt1 | contig 17789 bp, 22 predicted proteins | sample Lox_Sample_21_FD_206725 | JGI IMG/M metagenome (GOLD analysis project Ga0335072, IMG submission 206725) | Soil microbial communities from Loxahatchee National Wildlife Refuge, Florida, United States - Lox_Sample_2.1 | ecosystem: Environmental > Terrestrial > Soil > Wetlands | place: USA...
GCTCGCCTGCCGGCCCGGACAGGCGCAGGAACGCCCGTGGTGCGGCGTCTTATCGATTCTGTGAAGCACCTTATCGGCTCCAATCCCGGTGCGGCCCTTCCCGTGCTCCTTGTTTCCAGTCCGGCGCGCTACCAGGTCAGGCGTTGGCTGGAGCCGGTAGTTCCGAGGATGGCGGTGGTCGCGCCGGGGGAGATTCCTCCCGAGGTGCGGTTGCGGCCGGTGGGAACGGTGCGATGAGGTGGGCAGTCAGATGGTTGGTGAGGTGGGCTTAGATGGGAACTGAAGCGGTGGCTCGGCAGGGGAGTGCAAGGGTCTCGGTACGTCGGGCTGTTGCGGGGACATACCCGCCGGCCGCGATTCCCGAGGGCGGAATGCTGACCGGTGAACAGGAGCGCGTGCTGCTCGAGCACCTGCCCATCGTTCGCTTTCTGGCCCGCAGAATTCATGAGCGGCTGCCCCAGCACGTGGACATCGAGGATCTGGTATCGGCCGGCGTGATGGGTTTGCTGGACGCTTTTACCAAGTTCGACCCAGCCAAGAAGGTGCAGTTCCGCAGCTATGCGCAGTTCCGCATCCGCGGAGCGATTCTTGACAGTCTGCGCACCCTGGACTGGAGCCCGCGGGAGCTACGGCGCAAAGGCCGGGCGGTTGAGGAAGCGATACGGGTTCTGACGGCTCGCCTGGGCCACGCGCCCGGAGAAAATGAGGTTGCCGCTGAGATGAGCCTCGATCTCGAGGAATACCAGCAGTTACTAGGAGATCTGAAAGGTCTCGAGATCGGCACCCTGCACATGGAGCGGAACGAGGACTCGGGCGAGGAGGAGCTGGCCTACATTCCCGGACGCCCCGAAGAGGACCCGCTCTTTCGCTGCCTGAGGAGCGAGATGGAGGAACGGTTGAGCGCCGCCATCACCCGGCTGCCCGACCGCGAGCGGCTGGTAATGACTCTGTATTACTTCGAAGAAATGACCATGCGCGAGATTGGACTGGCCCTGGGCGTAGTTGAGTCACGCATCTCCCAGATACATGCCTCGGCTGTGGTTCACCTGCGGGCTCAGTTACGCGACCTGACGGTGCGCGGTGCCTTTGAGCACGCGCAGCCCGCAGTACGGGCGCGGCGCAGCTAGGGACTATAGAGGATGGCGCGGATGGAAAAAACACTCAAACAGGACGAAATCGACGCGCTCTTTGAGGCGGCCCAGGCGACCGCCCTGGACGAAACTCGGTCTGGCGTCAAGGCTCGCGTTGTTCCTTATAACTTCTCCTCGGCCGGGCAGATCTCGAATGAGCAGCTACGCGCCATCAGTATGTTGAACGATCTGTTCGCCCGCAACCTGACCCACAACCTGGCAGCGTGGCTCAGAACGCGATTCCAGGTAAACCTGGTGTCGGCCGAACAGATTCAATTCAATGAGTTTCTGCTGAGAATCCCCGAGATCAGCTACGTGGCCTCGGTGCGGCTCGAACCCCTGGGCGCTCTTTCGGTGCTCCAGCTCGACCTGGCTATGGCGCCGCCGATCATCGATCTCTTGCTGGGTGGCGAGGGCAAGGATGGACCGCTGCGGGAGCTCACTGACATTGAGGAGTCGATTCTAGGCAGTGTGGTGGAGATCATCTGTCGCGAGCTGACACTGGCCTGGCAGCCGGTGGAGCTGAGTTTCAGCTTCGAGCGCCGCCAGATGCAGACTCAGGCGGCGCGGATCATGGCCGTAACCGAGAAGACCCTCTGCCTGAGCTTCGAGATTCGCATGCCGCATTGCTCGGGGCTCCTCAACTTGGCCTTTCCCGCGGTTGTGGCCAACACGATTCTGCGCCGGCTCACCTCCGACTGGGGTCGCAGCCGCCGTCATGCGGCGGAGACCCGTACGCGGATCGAGGCCGCAGCCCGCCGGATCCACTTTGGCTGCTCGCTGCAGCTGCCTGCGGTTTCGGTGCGAGCCAGCGAGATTGAGAACCTCACCCCGGGTGCAGTTCTGCGCCTGAACCTGGCGGCCAACAATTCGCCGCTCTGGAGGGTAGGCGGCGAGACTCTGGCGCGGGCCGCAGCAGTACGGCAGGGGCCGCATCGCGCCGCGCGCATTGAGCTGCCGGTGACCGACCCGGCGCACGGTGCGCCAATGGAGCTGAACTCATGAAGACTTTCCTTGATTACTGGGTGCAGGTTGCCACCGATCTCCTGGCCCAGGCTCTGGCGGGCGAGCCGCAGCTGAACGAGTCGCTGCCCAAGCCGTTCACCTCAGGTTCGTTCGGCTTTACCGCAACCATTTCCGGCGACCTCGAAGGGCGATTCACGATCCTGCTCGATGGAGCGATTCTTGATGCTCCGTTGCTGGGAGAGGGAGCGGACCAGAAGGAAGGATGGGCCGAGGTTCTGAAAGAGACCTGCAATGCCGCGGCCGGGGAGATGCTCTCCCAGAGCGGCACCAGATGCAGGGTAGAGAAATTCGAGGAGAATGCCAGTGAAAGCAAGGTGACGCGTGCCTTCGAATTGCGCTCGGGCGATCGTGCCTGGGCGATTCTGGTGCGCGAGGATATGCACGCCCTGCCGGCTGCAGATTCGGCCGCCAAGCCGGCGGCGCCTGCGGCCGGTGTTCCGGCAACCCGCCTGAGTCCTGGTCTGGAACTGCTTCTCGACGTCGAACTCGAAGCCTCGCTCCGCTTCGGATCGCGGGAGATGCCGCTCGGCGAGATTCTCGATCTTGGACCGGGAGACGTGGTGCAGCTCGACCGCCACGTATCCGATCCCGTGGACCTGGTCGTGGGTGACAAGATCGTGGCTCGCGGCGAAGTGGTTCTCGTAAACGGCAACTTCGGATTGAGAGTGACCGAAGTGGCCGCACCGCAACGTCGGCTGGAGAGTATCCGATGCCTCTTCTGACCCCGGTTCCGCTTGTGAGGAGAAGCCGCGAATCCGGAACGGCTGTGCTGGTTCCCAACGCCGGCAGCGGGTTGGCCCCCGAGGATGAGCATGCGCTTCCCGCACGATCACCTGCGCTCGCGGGGCGCGCCGGCATCTTTCAAACCTGCTCCAATCCCGGTTGTTCTTCAGGCTGGCTCAAGCTTCTCCGTCCCCACTCGGCTCCGATCTTCGAAGGAGGGTGGTGCTGCTCGGCAGCCTGCGCGAGGACGGTCATTGAGGCGGCGCTCCGCCGCGAGTCGGAGGCGCCGAATGCCGGCAGCGAGGCGCACAACCACCGCATCCCGCTGGGATTGACTATGCTCGAACAGGGCTGGATCACCGGCGCCCAGTTGCGCGGCGCCCTAGATGCGCAACGCTCCGCAGGCGGCGGCCGGTTGGGCTATTGGCTGGTTCGCGGACAGGGCGTGAGCGAGCAGATGGTGACGCGCGCGCTCGGGATTCAGTGGAGCTGCCCCGTGCTGAGTGCGGAGTTTCACGATGTTGAGGGATTGGCCGCATCGGTGCCGCGTTTGTTTGTCGATGCCTTTGGGGGGCTGCCGCTGCGGACCGCAGCCGGCCGAATCCTGTACTTGGGATTTGAAGACCGGCTCGATACGGTGCTGGCCCTGGCGGTGGAAAGAATGACGGGACTGCGCGTGGAATGCGGGCTGGTCGCCGGATCCATCTTCCGTCGCGCGCATGCTGCAATGCTCGGGGCGGCGTTCCCGGCGGTGGAGCTGATCGAAGCGTCGTCAGAAAACGTACTGGCGCAGGCGTTGGCCCGGGCGCTCGAACGGGCGCGCCCCGTCGATTCGCGGCTGGTGCGGGTGCATGACTGCTTCTGGCTCAGGATGTGGCTGCGGCCGCTGACCGGGGTATTGCCAGAGGCCAGCAGCGTTCGCGACGTCATTGCCTCTTCGCGTTCACACTGATTTCGAGCACTCTGATGTTGGCGCATCCGCGTTTTCGCACCTCGGGGCGCGGAATACGCTTCCTGGGGCTCGGAGTAATGGAAGAACGCAGCCGTTCATGATCCGACCCGCGCCGCCGATACACAATGGGTGGAGGGTTGCTGGAATGAGCGAGCTTCGAGCTCTGATTGTTGACGATTCCTCGGTAATGCGCAAGATCGTGGAGCGCGCGCTTCGCCAGGCCGGCCTCGATCTCAAGGAGGTTCATGAGGCCGGGAGCGGCGTGGAAGGTCTGGAGGTGCTTCGGACCAGTTCCGTGGATCTGATCCTCTCTGACATCAACATGCCCTCGATGGACGGCCTGGAGTTCGTTCGCCAGATTCGTGTGCAGAACCTGGCCGCCGGTGTGCCGGTGGTGATGATCACCACCGAGTCGAGCGAAGAGCATGTGAAACAGGCGATCCAGGCAGGAGCCCGAGGGTACATCCGCAAGCCGTTCACTCCAGACCAGGTGAAGGAACGCGTTCTGCCTTTGGTGAAGACGGCCTGAGGGGGCGGCAATGCTGCTGAGCGATGTGCGCAGTGCCGTCATTGCGAGCGGGCAGGCGAGGCGGTCGGGGCGGGGTGGAAGCGAGTGCAGGGAAGGCAAAGAGGAGCGTGTGATGGCGGTATCATTGCGTGAATCGGTGGCCCAGGTTGCCGATCCCAAAAACCTGGACGAGAGCGTAGAAGAGGTCTTCGAGCTGATGATGGGGGTGAAATGCCACCGCGCGACGGCGGAGATGCCGGCCAACCACGACGAGTCGGTGACGGCGGTGGTGGGCTTTGGCGGCTTGTTGAGCGGCGCATGCGTCTTCAAACTGGCCAGCGAGACGGCGCTGCAGGTGGCCGCACGGATGACCGGCATCGAGTTTGCTGAAGCCGACGATACGGTGAAAGACGCGATCGGCGAGGTCTGCAACATGCTGGCCGGGTCCTGGAAGGGCAAGGTGCCGGAGCTGGCGGCCAACTGCGGCCTCTCTGTGCCGGCCGTCATCACCGGCCGCGATTACAAACTGCACGTCCAGGCGCCGGAGTTCCAGCTTCACCATGTGTACGCCTTTGGCGATGACACCTTCGCGGTCACCATCGTGTGCGACGGTCTGCAATAGACTCCTCGGCGCCTCCGGCTTGTATGAGCGCCGGGGCTGTTTGCGTAGCGCGTCTGCTTGCGTAACGGGTTTGTTTGCCTAGCCGGCCGGTTTGAGCATCGGGCTTGCCCATCGCATCAAGAGCGCAGATTGACGCCACGCCAGAATTCTCTAATCCTCTCTGTCCGTTCCTGGCCCCTTTTCTGCTCTATTTCGCTGCATGGACAGCGGCTTCTACGCGGCGATGACGGGTTTGGTGGCGCGGACGCAGGCCCTCGATACTGCGGCCTCCAATCTCGCCAACGCCCAGACACCGGGATACCGGGCCGAGCGCGAATTTTTTCGCTCCGTCCTGCTTGGGCCCGATGCGCTGGACTCGCAACTGGGTGAGACCGTCAACAACTTCGGCCTGCTCGGGGGCGACAGGTTGAGTATGTCGCAGGGAGCCATTGAACAGACCGGCAACCCGTTTGACCTGGCGATCGAAGGCCAGGGATTCTTCGCCATCCAGACCGCCAATGGCCTGCGCTACACCCGCGACGGCGGCTTTCATCGTGCCCGCACCGGGTTGCTGGTAACCGCAGCCGGAGAGCCGGTGCTTTCGGCGGCGGAGCAGCCGATCCCGGTGCCGCCAGGTGAGGTTTCAGTCGGCTCCGATGGCGCACTTTCGGTGAATGGCGGCGTGGTTGCAAATGTAGGCGTCTTTACCTTCCCGTCCGGCACGGAACTGAGCCCCGAGGGAGCGAACCGGTACGTGGCGCCCAAGCAGATTGCCGCAATCGAGGCGAAGGACGCAACGGTGCACCAGGGGGCGATTGAGGCAGCCAACCAGGATGTGGTGGAGGGAACGGTCGACCTCATCATGATGCAGCGCCAGGCGGAGATGATGCAGCGGGCGCTCACCGTCTTTCATACCGAGTTCAACAAGATCGCTTCAGAGGACTTGCCAAAAATCTAGTCCAAAACGAGGAGAACAATGATTAGAGCGCTATACACGGCAGCCAGCGGAATGAGCGCGCAGCAACTGAATCTGGATACGATTGCCAACAACCTCGCCAACTCGTCCACGACGGGTTTCCGCCAACTCCGACTGGAGTTCCAGGATATGGTCTACCAGAACATGGTGATGCCGGGGGCGGCGCAGAGCCAGAACACGGTCTCGGCCGGGTTGCAGATCGGCCTGGGCACAAAGTCGGCAGCTACCGAAGTGATTACCACGCAGGGTTCGATGAACGAAACGGACAATCCGCTGGACGTGGCGATTGAAGGCTCGGGGTTTTTCCAGGTGCAGCGGCCCGACGGGACGATCGCATATACGCGCGCCGGCCAGTTCCAACTGAACAACCAGGGAACGATTGTGACCACCGACGGCGATCCGATCATCCCCACCATTACCGTCCCGGCCAACGCAACGGCCGTCACAATCACCCAGTATGGGGTGGTGAACGCGACCCTGCCCGGCCAGCAGAACCCATCGCAGCTGGGGCAGATTCAATTGGCGACATTCCCGAATCCCGGCGGCCTTGAGAGCATGGGGAACAATCTTCTGCAAGCCACGCTGAGTTCGGGCGATCCGGTGCTGGGCAACCCCGGGGGAACTGAGGGGTTGGGAACGCTGCAGCAGGGATACCTTGAAAACTCGAATGTGGATGTGGTGCAGGAGTTCGTGCAGATGGTGCTTGCCCAGCGAGCCTACGAGGCCAACTCAAAAGTAGTGAAAGCGGCTGATGATATGTACTCGCAAGTCAACAACATGACCCACTAATCCGAGAGATCGGTTTAGGTTTTAGGGGCGTCCGAGGTCAACATGGTGACTCACGAATCGACGTTACTGTCTGAAGGTTCTGGCGCAATCCAATGAAGGTTCGGGTGTTAAGAAATTTCGGTTGGACGATTTGCCTAGCATCGGCTGTGGCTGCGGCGCAGCCGCCAAGCGATAGTAGCCCCGCCACAGTTCAAACGATCCTTCTGGCCGGGCCAAGTTCCGTGATGGAGATCGTTCGCGAGATCGACGATCCTGCAACCGGTGATCGCTGGCTGCTGGAGCGGACTGAACAAAACCCCGGTGGACCGGGCAGGATGGTGCTGGTGAGCCGTGAGGAGAAGGCGCGAGCTCTTGCACAGGGTTTGATGGGACAGGAGTTGAACCAGAAAGGCAAAAACGATTCGAACTTTGCCGAGGCGCTTCCCCCTCCGATCATTCATGCCGGCGATCGCCTGATCGTCGAGGAACATACGAAGCGGCTTGACGTGGCGCTCGAGGCTATCGCGTTGGCCCCAGCTCGCGAGGGAGGGACCGTTCGCGTCCGTCTTTCAATTGGCGGACGTGTGGTGAAAACCGTCGCGGTGGCCCCCGGCCGGGCGTCACTTTCACCTGATCCGGGAGAACAGCCATGAAAGAGAAGTTTCCGTCGGTCGCAATCGTTCTCTTCGCTCTTCTCTGGCTGGTTCCGGCAGCATTGCCGGCAAAGAAGCAGAATTCCGGGGAGAGTAGCGCCAAAGCCACTCCGCCGGAGACTGCCCTTGAGGCCTACATCGCCCGTGTACGTGCCATGCAGGCGGCAGAGGTTCGCACGCCCGGCTCGATCTGGAGCCCCGACGGGCGCATGGTGCGTCTCGCAACCGATGCCAAGGCATTCCGCATTCACGATGTGGTTTCGATCGTAGTCACCGAAAGCCTGGCAGCCTCAACGGATGGGCAGGTGAAGAACTCGCGCGCCTCAAACGCGGCTTCGGGGTTGACGTCCCTCTTCGGTGCGCTGAAGGGCTCCAACAGCCTGCAGAATCTGCTGGGCGCGACCGCATCGTCGGGGCTGTCCGCGCAGGGTCAAAGCACCACGAATTCGAGCCTGGCAACGACCTTTGGCGCCGAGGTGGTGGACGTGCTGCCTAACGGGATGTTGGTGGTGCAGGCCACGCGGCAGCTGACCTTCTCGGAGCAGACGCAACTGATCCGGCTGCGCGGGCTGGTGCGCCCGGAAGATGTGAGCAGTCAGAACCAGGTGCTTTCTACTGCAATGACCGACCTGGAGCTTGAAGTCACCGGCAAGGGGATCGTGAACGACTCGACGTATCGGCAAAACCCTCTGGTGCGATTCCTCGAGAAATTGCTGGTGTTCTAGCAGTTCGGTTCAGGAAGCGGGATAGGCAAAAAAGATGAGGAGCGCGGGCCGAATTTGGGTGATGACACAGAGTGCGAAGCGCATGTGGCAAGAGGCCTTTGTGCTGCTCGCCGCGCTCACCGCCCTGCATTTCAGCCACGCACAGGTTCCGGCGCAGAAGGCCCGGATCAAGGACATCGCATCGATTGAAGGCGTTCGCGACAACCAGTTGGTGGGATACGGCCTGGTGGTTGGTTTGCGTGGAACCGGTGACAGCTCGCAGACCGTCTTTCCTTCGCAGACGCTGGTCTCGGTGCTGCAGCGGATGGGTGTGACCGTTCCGCAGACCGGCTCGAACAGCGCGAGTAACATGCAGGTAAAGAATATGGCTGGAGTGTTTGTGGTGGCCACGCTGCCGCCTTTCAGTCCTCCGGGCTCGAAGATTGACGTAACCGTATCATCGGCCGGAGACGCGCGTTCGCTCGAGGGCGGGATTCTGCTGATGACTCCGCTCTATGGGCCAGACGGGCAGATTTTTGCCCAGGCGCAGGGAGCACTCGTCCTCGGCGGATACGTTGCCGCTTCGGGAGGAAACTCGCACCAGTTGAACCACCCAACCGTGGGCCGCGTTATTGGCGGAGCGCTGGTGGAACGCCCGGTTCCGTTCGACCTCAAACTGCTGAATACCATCGACGTAGTGCTTAATGATGCCGATTTTCATACCGCCGAGCAGATGGCGACGGCTATCAACAGGGCGCTTGGCGAAACGCGGGCCCATGCTGTCGACAGCCGGCAGGTCGAGATTCATCCCAAGCCCAATGAGGACCGCGCAGAGCTTCTCGACAGGGTCGAGTCGGTCGAGGTTGATGTCTTTCCAAGGGCGCGCGTGGTGGTGAATGAGCGCACCGGGACAGTGGTGATTGGCGGAACTGTGCGTCTGCAGCCGGTTTCGATTCTGCATGGCGGGTTGAGCGTCAATGTGATCTCTCAGACCGAGGTCTCGCAACCCGGGCCGTTGTCATCGGGAACCACTCAGGTAGTTCAGCAGACCCAGGTGATGGCCCAGGACAAGCCGCTAAACCGTATTGATCTCAAGGAAGGCGCCACGGTTGAGGATTTGGTCCAGGAATTGCAACGAACGGGTGCAGGAGCGCGAGACGTGATCTCGATCTTGCAGGCGATGAAAGAGGCCGGCGCACTTGAGGCCGACCTGGAGGTTCTGTGACAGCGAGTGTTGGGGCGCTCACCGGGGCAAATTCAGCGCCGAGCCAGGGCCTTTCACCAAAGCTGGTCCACGCGGCCCACGAGTTTGAGGCGCAGATGATGAATGAGTTATTGAAGCCGATGACGGATAGCGACCCTTTGACCGACGACGATGAAGGCTCTGAAGGGGTGCTGGATTCCGGGGCTGGATCAGGTGGAACGCTTGGCGAGTTTGCCTCTGAGTCGCTGGGCAAGGCTCTGAGCGAGCGGGGCGGATTCGGCATCGCCGACCAGATTGTGAGCCAGCTCTCCCATTCCGGTAATCACGGCAAAACCGGGACGGTAACCAGGGATTTGCACGGCAATACCGTTATGAGAAGCAACCAATGACTATTGTGATTAGAGAATACTGTCGATAGATTCGCCAGGAGGGCAAGAGATATGGATGTGCGCAACAACTTGGATGGTTTGAAGTCGCTGCTTGGGGTGCAGTCGCCCCCCACCGCTCCAGCTTCGACGCGAAGCGGGGCGCAGGCCGGGGCGAGTGAATTTACGGGCGACCGCGCCACGCTGAGCAGTGCTGGGAGCGAAGCATCGCTTGTGAGTGCAGGCGACGATATCCGGATGGAGAAAGTAGCGGCGGTGCAAGCCGCACTGGCCGCGGGATCCTACAGTGTCCCCGCCACGGCAGTTGCCACGAAGATCGTTGATGCCATGCTGGCCGGCGGAAATTGACCGCGACGGGCTGTGAAGAGAGTTGGAAGGGCGATGCGGTTGATCGATTCAGCAGTTGGGGTCCATGGTCCAGGCGCGCCAGAAGCAGCAGAGGGCGGAAGTTCGTCGGTACCCGAACTGAAAAAGTTAGTGACCGAGGCGACGCGCGCATTGGCACTGCTCGACGTCAGCCGGCTTCAGGAGCTGGCGCTCAACTGCGAGGCGCTGACCAGAATGCCGCCCGCAAAGACCGTAGAGGACGGCGAGGAGCGTGCGCGGCAGGTGCGGGCAGTTAGGGGTGATATGGCCGTATTTGCCCGGGTGCTCGAGGCGACGCGAGCCAATCTGAAAGTCATGGAGCGGCTGCGGGAACTGCGTCAGGGCAAGGTGGCTTATTCGGAGCGCCTTGAACGTTGTCGGAGTTGGAGTCTGGGCGGCTTGGAGGGGGCAGATGGGAACGATTAACTCCGCTTTCGGACTGATCTCGGGCGCGCTCGATGCTGACCAGTCGGCCCTGAACGTGGTAGCCAACAATGTAGCCAACGCCAACACTACCGGCTACACCGAGGAGAAACCCAACTGGCAGGAGAACGCGCCGATCACGGTGAACGGCGTCACGATTGGCCAAGGCGTAACCGAAACCGGTGCTACATCGCAACGCGATCGGGTCCTTGAAGAGCGGCTGGACCAGCAGCAGCAACTTGCATCGGCATCAAGCACGCGGCTTTCGGCACTGAACGAAATGCAGGCGTTGTTTACGCCGGATTCCGGCTCAGCGAATTCCACAGCCGGCGACGTTGGCAGCGACATCACCAGCTTTTTCGACTCCTTTTCATCACTCGAAAGCGACCCCACAGACAATGCACTGCGCGAAAGTGTGCTATCCTCCGCATCGACGCTTGCCGGCGATATATCGAGCGCGGCGGCCAGCCTGAATTCGCAGCGGTCGGCGATCGACCAAGAAGCATCCGGGGTTGCCAGCCAGGTGAACTCGCTGACCAGCGCGCTGGCGCAGGTGAATCAGCAGATTGAATCCACATCGCCCGATGCCGATGCCGGCACGCTGGAAGATCAGCGCCAGCAGGATCTGAGCCAGTTGTCGCAGTTGATCGGGATCAACCAGATTACGACTTCGGACAATGGCCTTGAGATTACAACCACCTCGGGGCAGTTGCTGGTCGCAGGCAGCCAGAGCTATCAGCTCACCACCGGCACCGTGAGCGGGGTAACGGATTTCTTTCTGGGCGGCAACGACATTACGGCCGGACTCACGACGGGCGGAGGGCAACTGGGCGGTTATCTGACGGCACGCGACCAGGACATTCCCAACGCGCTCAGCTCGCTCGATCAGCTTGCCTACAGCATCTCGACGAGCGTGAACGCTGCGAACAATACAGGTACCGATTTGGACGGTAACGAGGGCACGGGGACCAACTCGGCCGGAGTTACCGGCACCGGAACGACTCCCCTCTACATCTTCAACGAACCCACGCAGGTGGCAGGCAGCGCAGCTGCGATGTCAGTAACGATGACTGATCCCAACCAGATTGCAGCGGCGGGTTTCGGCGATGGAACGGGTGATAACTCGAATGCGATTGCGATTTACAACCTGGGCGGCCAGCAGATTGTGAACGGACAAACCCCGACGGACTACTACTCGAACTTTGTCACCACGCTGGGATCGACGGTTTCAGAGGTTCAAACCGAGAACACGGCGCAGAATGCTTCGGTTACTCAGCTGCAGACGCAGAACAATGCACTCTCGAGCGTGAATCTGAACGATGAAGCGGCGGCAATGTCAACGCTGGAGAGCAGCTACCAGGCGGCCTCGCAGGTCTTCAACATGCTGAACACGGTTATGACTTCAGCCCTGAACCTGGGCGTGGAGACGGCAGTGTCGTAAAGGCAGGGACTAAGGGACTGAGGGACTAAGGACTAAGGGCGCTAGCCGGCCGCAATCAAGAAATCACGTTCGGAGACCAGGAATAGAAGGCTGTCCGAAGATCGCGGAGGAACAGTAACGATGCGGGTTGATCCTACATACATCACGAACCTGGTAAGCTCGCTCGATCAAACGCAGGCCAACGAGCAGCAGCTGAGTTCGGAGCTTTCGAGCGGGGTGAGCATCACATCGCTGAGCCAGAATCCGGTGGGCGCGGGCGAGAATGTGCTGTTGCTGAACCAGATTCAGCAGGACGACTCGTTCACGCAGAGTTCGAACCTGGTGACGGGACAGCTTCAAGTCGCGGATTCAGCGCTGGGCAGCGTGGTGAGCGAGTTGACGCAGGCTATTTCGCTGGCGACGAGCGCCAACAACGGCACCATGAGCGGGAGCGATGTTAAGTCAATTGGCAGCCAGATTTCGGGGATCCTCGACGAAGTGCAGTCGCTGGCCAACACGAGTTATCAGGGGCAGTACATCTTTGCCGGCGGACAAAGCGGAACTGCGCCCTTTTCGACTTCGACGACGGCTTCACCGGCAGTGACGAGCTACAACGGCGACGAAGGCATCAACTACCTGGAACTGCCCAACGGGCAGAAGATTCAGTTGAACGTTCCGGGGGATCAGATTTTTCTGGGCAGCGGCAACTCAGGCGTGAGCGTATTCGGCGCGCTGAACGCGCTGGTGAGCGACTACTCGACGGGAACCGTCAACACCGGTCAGGCCGTCGACGATACCGAGGCCCTGGGCGCGGCGCTCAATTATGTTTCGCAACAGCGGGTGACCATCGATAACTCGCTTACCCAGATCACCACGGCATCGACCGCGACCACGAGTGCACAGACCCAGCTCACGGCTGCCCAAACCGACCTGATGCAGGCCGACATACCAACGGTCTCAACGCAGCTTTCGCTCGACGAGACGCAACAGACCGCGCTCGAGGATGTCATTGCGCAACTTGAGTCGACCACAGACAGCCTGTTCAGCAAAATGCCGGCGTGAGAGCCTCGTCACGGCCGGTGCAGAGGGCGACTGACTTGCGGAGGGAGTTCCTGAGACTCTACCTCTGGCACCAGCGGCTGGCCTGTGGCGGGGCCGTTTGTCGCAAAGATCCTTGCCAGCAGAGCCTGCAAGTCAGGTGCGGGCGCAGGAACGGGGCGAGAGTGTTTTCTTTGACCCGCGAGCTTACCTGAGGCCATTTGAATTCCATAGAGGAGTCGACCAGCGCAAGGCGGATCGATTTTGCGGGCGAGAAGCAGGTTCATGACCTGGTGGAGACTTTCGAGGATTGCGCCAGGACTATCGAGGGGCGGCAACTGGAATGGATTGCCAGACTGATGGGGCCGGTGTTTCGCCTTGTGAAGGCGTGCGTGGTAGTAGCAATAGGCTGAAGTACGCATGGCTGGCGAATGGCAGTTGCGGCCGTTCGACATCAGGTGCCGGCAGGTACGGATCTTCGTTTCCATGGGGCCCTCCCCCCCCTTCCTAATTGACAATTGGGCCAACTGCATTGTTTTTCAGTTGGTTAGGGTTTTAAAAAGCCGCAGGTTTCTGATAACAGCGAGGTTCTCATCAAGTTGTGTCGAATCAATGAGCTGCGGTGTCAAACTCGACCACTTGGACTCGATACAAACCAAGATTACCTGAACTCGATTAATAATCTGCAATATCGCGGCCAGAATAAGTGTTGTAATTGCTTGTAGTTCCGGGCAAGCAGGCCGGACAGGCTCTTGACCGGGCGAGGCCGAGAGGGAAGCATACAGAGCATATTCGTTATGCTCGTGTGTGGGGAGACTTGAATTGCTTGAACCCGTACGTTTTTTGTGGAACGCGACGCGCGGCTATCGTCTGACTCCGTGGCGCAGTCCTTATCTGCGCTGGCGGGTCGAGACCTATTCCGGCAAGAAGGCCGAGACGCTGACGGCATCGAGCATCTTTGCCTTTGTGTGGGCTTCGCGCTGGGAGCTGTTGAGTTTTCTTGGGTGGACGGGGGACGTGGAAAAAGAGGCGAGGCGGAGAAGCTGACGCGCGAAGACAACCAGAAGTTTGCCGAACGGCAAGCTATGCCTGTTCAGGAAAGTTGCAGATGACCTCACGTGCGGGGTCGACAGCTCAGCAATTGCATTGAAGCTTTTGAGGGGTAACTTGCGCAAAGGCGGTCATACGGGAGTAATGATCGGTGGATCTCCAGCGTTGTGTTCTATCTTCAATCCTCACACAATTGGGGGTGCCCCATCCTTTGCGCAGCTCTATCGCGCGAAGGGTGTGAAAGCATGAATCTCAATCGTATTTAGACCAGCCAGTCCGGCTTTGCAGTCTCCCACCCTTCGCCAGAAAAGCGGCGAAGGATGGGGCACCCTCGTTTGTGGTGATGCTAAGGGTGAGCCACCCGCCCCACGGATTAAGCCGCACACCGGGCGATGAGTCGAAGGCGATTCAGCCCGCCGCAGCTTGCCTTTTTGAATTGACCGATTCAGGTCGCAATCTACTTGCAGCACCGCGCTTGCGCAGCTTCTTCTCAGCATGGCCTATTAGTACATCGGCCGAGATGCCAAGTTCCTTTCGGACTCGACGGATCATGGCCAACGTCAGCGAGCGTCGCCGTGTCATCACCTCCGAGACTCGCGCACGGCTTCCAATAAGCGGCTCAAGGTTTTTTCTAGTGAGTCCTTGCTGCTCCATGCGAAACTGAATCGCGGCGATCGGATCGGGTACATCGACGGCATGATGCTTCGCCTCGTATGCGTCCACCAATGTTGCGAGGATATCCAGTTCTTCCCCCTCTGCCGTGTCGGGCTTGGCTCCAATGAGTTCGGCTATCCTGGCAACTGCCGAGTCGTGATCAGCCTCAGTTCGAATTGGATGAATCTGCATATCGCTCCTTCTCATACGCAACCTTGGTGACGTCGATTTTGTCGTACTCTTTGTGTGTGCCCAGCCAGATAATCAGCAGGATTTGATAGTGGTAGTTGATGGCTACGACCAGGCGATAATCATTGCCTTTGATGTTGAATACCACTCTTTCGCTCGAAACGATGCTGGCGGAGCGGAACTGGGCCTTTAGTTCTGCGGGACCACTCCACGACCCCTTTTCGACTTCGGCATACCAGGCGTCAAGATGCTTCTTCACGCTTGCTTTAAGCCGGCTATCCACGCGCTTTTTCACGAATCCGTTGAGGGTCGATCGGGCAATGATTCGCACCTTTGAAGCGTATCACGATCCCAATTTGGGAGCAAAGGATTTCCATTGAGATTGTGTAGTCGGCGATGCGAAAGTTTGGCAATTTTGAAACCCCAAAAGCAAGGGCGGACCCTTCACTGAGGTTCAGGATGACAGCGCGTAGAGGGAAGCCTCGCGCTGCCCCTATGGGGCTCCGGCGTCTTTAATTGCGCGTACCCGGGACTGCATTGGCTTACGCGAATTTGCTCTGATTACGTGGGCTAAGTTCCTCGCCTCGCTCCGGGATGCGCTGTACGGGCAACCGCCGCGGCGGAAATCCGTGCCCTTTCAAAACTGTGAATGTCTAAGAAGCGATAGACTGATTCAGATATTTGTTGACTCCGCACCGAATGATCAAAACCTTCTTGATATCCTTTGCGATTGCATGCCTTGGACCTATGGCAGGTGCGAATGCGCACGCGCAGCAGTTGCCGCCGGTTGAGCCTCCCAAGCCGATGCCGCACTCGGCTCCGGACACGCAGAACATTCAGGTCACCACGACCGAGGTACTGGTGCCCACGCTGGTTGAAAAGAAGGGCGGCGGCGTGGTTTACGGACTCAAGGCAAACGACTTTGTTGTGGAGGACGACGGGGTTCGACAGAAGATTCGCGTGCAGGAGGAGATGGATACGGCTCCGGTTGCGCTGGTAGTGGCCGTCGAGGAGGGCGGAGCGAGCGTACTGGAGTTCGACAAGCTGGCGCATCTGGGACCGCTGCTCGATTTGTTTCTCGCCGAGCCGAAGAGCCAGGTGGCGCTGATCGGCTTCGACTCGCAACCGCAACTGATTCAGGACTTCACACACGCGGGCGAGGAGATCAACGATGACTTGAGACACCTTGAGCCTGGCGATGGCGGAGCGGCGATTCTGGACACGATTGCGTACGGCGTGAGTTTGCTCGAGCTCGAGCCGAAGGAGTTTCGCCGGGTGCTGCTGATCGTGAGCGAGAAGCGCGACCACGGGAGCAAACATACCAAGCCGGTGCAGTTGATCAAGAGCATCGGCGAGTCGGACGTGCTGGTGCTGAGTGTTTCGTTTTCGCCGGCGCGGGCAGAGTTTCTGCATGATGCGGCCGACAACGGCGATGATCGCACGCTGAACATGGTTTCGACACTGGCGATGGCGGTGATGGCGTTCAAGAAGAACATGAGCAAAGAAATTGCCGAGATGAGCGGTGGCGAGTACACGACTTTTACCAACGACAAGAAGTTTGAGGCGCGCGTGGCTGAGGCGGCGAACCACACGCGGAACAGATATTTGATTACGTTCAGCCCGTCGAATCCGAAGCCGGGGCTGCATACGATTACGGTGAAGACGGCGGTGGATTACGGAGCGCGGATTGTGGCGCGGGCGAATTACTGGTCGGATCAGGGGCAGTGAGGGCGCCTGCGGGGCCGAAACCCAATTTCGTTTAGTTACGCATATGGCGCGGATAAATCCGGGGCCCCTTCAAAACGATGTTTCTGCCTGATTTTTTCCGTGATGCGTACCGGCAGATTCCGCACGTTCGCCGAAGAGCGTTGCCGTGACTGTGCGCTCCGAGGCCAGGCAGGCTTTCACAATCTCAAAGACGATGGTGGTTGCGTAGGTAACAGCGATCCAGACCATCACCGCCTCGACAGGCAAGCCGGCCCATGCGCCGATGAAAAGACCCATCATCTGCCGCGGCTGATAGCCCCACCATCCGTAAGGCACGGCCAGCGTTGCCTCCCAGAACATGCTGATGAGCAGGATGATGAAGAGGGTAAGGCTGAAGGCGCGCCAGTTGATGAAACGACGAGCGGAATTGAAGAGGCTGGCGGAAGGCACCATGGCGCCCAGGACGAGGACCGTGAAGTAGGCGGGGAAGCCTGTCGGGTCAGGGGAAAGAAACTTCTTGTAAAGGACGGCCGCCGCGATGAGGGCGATTCCGCCGATAAGCGACGCGGGGTGAAATTTGAGAAGGCGGCGAATGTTGCGCGACTCGGCCGCGTAGTCGGGGACGGCGTAGGCGGAGAGCCAGTATTCGTTTAGCCAGAGGTAGATGAGGAGCACGGCGATAAAGCCGGAAAAGTAGAAGATGTACTCCTCGATGGGAACGCGGCCGCCCACCACGGGCGTGTCGATGCCAAGCGTTGCGCCCTGGTTGGGAAAGGTGAAGAAGCGCGAGGCGAAGAAAATATCGAGAGCGCAGCCGGTGGGGCCGAGGATGACAATGGTCCGCCAGAAGGCGCGCCTGGGGATATCGACGCCTTCAGTGGGAATGAGCCAGCCGGCTATTCCCAGGATGGGGACGATGAATAGAAGCAGGCTGACGGTGTAGCCGTAGGGTGTCGGGTTCGCGGCGGGAATCTGGATGGTGGCAGACACACGAACGGTATGCAGAGTGATTCCCGCGGGAACCGCGATGAAGGCGAGCATGGCGAAGACGAGCCACGCGCTGAGCTTCGGGCCTGGAGGGTTGGGATGCATCGTTTCTATCCCAAGTTGAAGTTCCGATGGATGGATTGAGCTTCTATTGCAGAAGCGGGGATTGGCAAGCGAATTTTTTGGGCGAGATACTGACCTTTTGCTGACTGGATGCGATTGTGGTTCACCTTCGCCGCAGCTTCCCCTTAGTGTGCCGTTCATGGTAATCTCACTTTAGACACTTGAGAAGTGGACCTGAGAAAAATTGAGGAGTAATCGACG
>Ga0335072_10006028_pt1 | contig 17787 bp, 17 predicted proteins | sample Lox_Sample_21_FD_206725 | JGI IMG/M metagenome (GOLD analysis project Ga0335072, IMG submission 206725) | Soil microbial communities from Loxahatchee National Wildlife Refuge, Florida, United States - Lox_Sample_2.1 | ecosystem: Environmental > Terrestrial > Soil > Wetlands | place: USA...
TACGAGGCTTCCTCCATTCCGTTTCCGACTCAGAGATAATAGCCACGCCATCCAAGAATACTTCCTTGTTCCCGTCCCCTACTCCCTGCACAAGATTTTACCAAAATCGCGGCCTTTAAAGTACAACCTGAATTCAATCCCTCTTTCCGCAACAGTCGCGACGATACTGAAGATTACCACAAAATATATTCAGATCTCTTAGGAGATCTGAACAATGAATCTAATCTTTCCTGGAAATTCCATAGCACGTCTTCGCGACTCGTTCTTCCCCTAATTTCAAGCATAACTGCGAAAGGACAGCACCCCGAACTATTGCAGTCTCCTTGGACAGTTGATTAGCGTGGATGCCAAATGACATTACCAGAATCTCGGCTGCATTATCGGAATAGTGGCCGCAAGTATTTCGCCAGATGGTTGTTAGATCCAAGAACACCAACCAGAAATAGCGTCTAAAGATCAGTAGATTCAAATACGGATGCGAACCTGTATTGCTGTTCCAACACCGCGTATATGTCGTGTCACAACTTCCAAAATCTCAGAGAATGGACCGGCCAACACAATCTTAATTATATCCTCTCTAAAACTAGTTATCTTGGAATCGGTTGGGCGTCTCACTGCAGCAAGCTAAGTTGGCCATTTTCCAATCCAATGTCAGGCAAGTCAGGAACTCCACGAACTTGAAGGGGGATTTTGGTCACTTTCTTCGGGATCAACATGAGGGCCAAAAACAGATCGAATAGTTTCTTCAAAATCTTTTCCAAAAATCAGGATAGACCAAGTGTGAACACATTAAATACACCCTTCGGTCAGGAAACCCTTCAAAGGCTCATACGAGATGGTCAAGCGTTAAAAGATTCCTTCCAGACTGATCAAAAGAAATGCACCCTGGGCGCCTTGCTTGAATGGGAGTTTGGGAGATCGTGCCAATGTATTTGAGATGTCCCGGGCCGTGTTTAATCCTGAGGACACCTGCCACCTATAAGCTAATTTTTGAAAAAGGATTTATACCGTCCTTGCCGAGCAAAGCGACAGCGTCGTGTGCTTGAGATACGGCGATGGCCATGTTTGTCGTTCCGCTGGGACCGCTTGCGACCTGTGTAAATTTCTCCAATTCGTAAACGCGACCTTTATTTTTGATGCGATAACAATCATGAGCCGCAGCATCTGTCGTATCCAAGGAAATCGCGAAACATTCGTCGTTATGGAGGCTAGAGTCAGAGAAATTCAAATCGAGGTAATACAATGACAGACCCGTCACACCCCCACCAACCATATCGTGAGGTCTTTCGGGATTGTGGATTCGAATAGATCTTTCCCCCCAATACGACCATACTCCCGGGCCTCCACCTCCACTTTCTCCCAAAATGCGGATACGCGCTTCCCCGTCTGAATGGTTTGTAGCAATTCCCAACAGGTCGCCTTTCCATGAAAATGTCACACGACGCGGCTGATAATTCGGATGTAGCTGCCATGTCACCTGTTGCGAGTCGGAATGCCAAGGGACACTCTGCAAACTCATGACATGCCCACCCGCGTCACTTGTAAATTGTGCCGTGGGGTAGAAGCGTGCCGCTTCATAAGGTTCCTCGCGCCTCTTCTCGAAAGAATACACCGCTACGAGTTTCGATCCATCGGGGGAGAAAGCCAAGCCTTTCACCATGCCATTCTGGATCCGATCATAAAACAGCCATCGACATTTTTGTTCTCCGCCGACGCCAAAAATGAGCACCTTTTCAGTCGCTGCAATGGCAAGGTGCTCGTCACTCAACGCGATATGCGTAAATGAAGAAAGCTTCATCCAATCGCTTGCTGGTGGAGGATGTTGGAGGTCTAACTGTGCCGTGCCGTAGCAGTAATTATTCTTTTTGAAACTGAAGCTGCCAGAAGCTACGAAGGATGGCCTTGATGAGTTATGATCCATGCAAAACAGTCGGATATCTTTCTTGCTGACAACTACTGCATATGTTCCGGAAGGTGAGATGGCGGTAAAATCGGCGTTCCAATTCTGAACCTTGTCGGTGCGTTCAAGGAGGGAAAGAAGTTTGAACGTTTTCTGGCCGTCGACAACGATGTTTCCGATCCCATTATGGTTCATAGGAGGCGGTCGAGTGCTGGTAAAAGGCATTGGTACACTGAGCGGGCTGGTAGCGGCGGTGCGAGTAGTGCGAGTTGATGGAGCAGGTGTATATTGGCGATAAAGACGAGGCGTTTCGCTTCCCACACCTACAAATTAACACAATCACGAACTCTCGTACCTGGGGTGTATGTGCTATTTCGTGGATCCACTATGAACGAATTAGGGGGTGAAGCTGGTAGATATCCTTCTTGCGCAAACTGCGTCCACGAATTCAGATACGTTGGCGATTGTCCCGGGGAGGCCAAATCCATCTGACCCGACGTGTACCTCCTGTCAGGTGTCAGCTGATGGGGTTCGAACGGAGCTCCCAAAATAGTGTTCTGTCTTCCCAATGGATTGAGAGGTACTGGGATGGCGACCTGCAAAGGTGGGGGAACATCGCGTCGCAGCAGAATAGCGGGCTGGGGAAGGGAAGGTGAAACATCTTGGGTTGGTTCTTTCAGCCGCTCTGGGATGGCGGTCATCATGGGTTCCGAAGAATTTTGCATGGGTCCCAGAGATACATCTCCAATGGGCAAACCACCACTGGAGGGCTCGTCCCCGGGCGTATGGGGGACTATACTGGATCTTACAGTCGACGGGTGTAAGGATACCGGTGTTGAGCGTAGTGGTACTGGATGACGGAGAGGAACGTCTGCCATAAGAACAATTTCCGCTGAGATACAAACCCTTTTCTAATAACTTGTTGCCCATTTTAGTCATTGCGTAGATATCGGCCATGTTTCTTCTCAGGCGACTGGATGTCAGCGACAAACCGGACGACAACTTACCTGAATGACGCCTCCTGTTTTTCGATATCCGCTCGGTTTGCATTGATCCAGATTTCGATGACAGTAATGTCCTCCTCCCTTCCATAAAGTATCATGTCATGGTCCGCTTCGGCATGGATTCTTCGGTAGAGGTCTACGGCTTTTCTGTGTAGAGCATTCGCTTTCGGGTGCGACCGTTCAAGGGTCGTTTTGACAATGCGGACAAACTCTTTGAAGCAATAACCTCTGTCCTTCACATGATACGTCATTTGCATCATGAGATCCAGAATTCCATAGTGATAGTATTCCGAGTTTTCTTCGTAAACACCGCTGTCGAACAAGAGCCGGGTCGCTTTGCCAAACCCTTTCCGGACGTTTCGCAAAAGGGCATAAAGTTCCACGACGTCTTCGACCAACGTCACCTCCAAAACCTCGCAGAGTCTGTCGGTTATTTCCCTTTCGTCTTGTACAGAGGTGTATTTGGAGCCGCCTGAACCGACCTCTCCGTTCGATTCGCCGTCCCAAACTTTGTAGCCGCCGGCAAAGAGTGAGAAACAGAGGTCCTCCAACTCGACGAATTCGGAATACCATTTAGGCACTGGGCGTTGGACACTTGTTATCTCGCGAAGAATCGCCTTTGTCTCGACCCTCTGGCCACCGTAGCCCGACAGCGGTTCATCCATAACTCCCGTCGCGCGACGGGCAAGAGACGTGGTGAGTGGGTCGGAGCCCTTGATGCTGGACATTAACGACTGGCAGCTATGAACGAGAAAGGCGACATTCCAATTTTCGATTTGTTTGTCAGTTGAACAGTTTTGGCGATTAGCTTCGAACCATTCCGCAAGTTGCTGTATTCCCTTCAGGAGTTTCAGACGGAGATGGTGGTCGAGCGAGACGTTTTGGTATTTATAAAGAGACAGGACAGAAGAGAGAAGACGGAAATGGCGTTCCATATCGACCAGACCGTCGGGTCCGGGATGCGCTTTGAAAAAGGAGCCAGTGATGAGCGTCTCGAGAACTAGAAGAATCGTAGGGTCTTCTAGCCATTTCGAGCCGACTACAAGGGCCACTCGAGCCACTTGGAAAATGGTAGTGAGTTCGAGGATGTCGTTTTTGTTCCATTCCGGGAGACTGTCGGTGCCGTCTTGAGGGCGGAGCCGACTCAGCACCTCAGTAGATCCAACCCGGAACCGTGACGAGTAGTCCCGTTGAGAGTGAGAGATCCTGTCGTCAGATGACAAGGAGGGCGACTGGGCGTGTCGCGAATCAACTTCGGATTGAGAGCCGACCATGTCTGAGGGAGAGGCAAATGCGGGAGGAAATGAAAAGAGTCGCGAGTTCTCGTTTCCCACACCGGGACTCGCATCGGATGCGGGCATGCGGTGTAAAAGTCTTTTATGTAACTAATGCAATATCTTTCGGAGCGCAATATTTTTCGGAGCGCAATACTTTTCGGAGCTGAGAAAGGAAGGTGGGATGCGCCCTTTCATGAGGTGGGATGCGCCTGTGGGCTTGGCAACAAACTTCGGCCGCTTGTCGCATCTCGGCACATCGATTGATACCGCATCTCTAGAGGTGTTGCGTTCTGGAGTTGCGGATACCGCTACGCTTCGGGAATCGGCGCGAGTTGGTTTTTTGGGTGCATTTGATTCACGTTCGTCATAGCCTTGACTCTGCCATGGAGCCAGTCCACCCGCGAGAGGCGGCGATAAAAGAGCTTGGCTCGCAAAGGCAGACGAGAAAATATTCGGGAAGATAAGCCTGGGCCGTGAGCGTGTATGTGTGTGTGTGCAGAGCCCGTCCGTGATCGGAATTTCGACGACGATCCTGAGGAGTTGAGGACCAGGCACACTAAAAATACTTTTCGGGTTGCGTGTTGGAGTAACAAGCTTTTCGGGTTGTAGGTTAAGCAGCACAAGGGTGCGTAATTCATGGCTCAGAATTTTCGCACGGCGCACTGTCACCCATGTCTTATGGACTTTCGTGGCCCCCACTTTCCATCCGAAATCCCTATGGTATAAGTGTCACCACCGCCCAGGCGGGTGCGCACCTCAACACACCCTACCACGCGCAATTTTCTTTCAACACGGTTTGTTAAAACACAGCCCTAAGCGCCCACAGGATGTCAAGAGTCGGAGACGATACGCCTGAGATTGAGATGCAGAGCGCCGTTGATCGTGATCCGGCCGAGGGGAGCAGTTCACCGGTCCAAATGCCAGAGAAGGATTCAACCGTGAACGGCGAAACTCCTACCCATTCCACCCCAAAGGAGATTCCCAGGAAACCGAGCCAGTTCCGTGGGAGACAAATCCAAATGATGGCGATCAGTATCTCCCGCACTTGTTTTCAAAGACGTCGCTAATATAGAGGTCTCGCAATCGGTTCGGGTCTACTTTACGACACTGGGGGAATTCTTTACCTTGATGGGCCTGTCTCCCTCATTTTGGGATATCTCTTTGTCGGGACTGTGATGTATGCGGTGATGATAACCCTTGGTGAAATGATTTCCCTGCTTCCTGTTCCTGGGGGATTCTTGGCCCTCGCCAACCGTTGTTTGACTCCAGCTTTGGTATCCACCGTCAAAGTCATTCTAACAAGCAGGGATTTGCGTGTGGGTGGGCGTACTGGTTTTCACTAGTCATGGCATTCACCGCGCAACTCGTTGCTTCGTCCTCCATTATATCGCTCTGGCTGCCCAACACACCCCTAGAAGTTTGGGTTTTGGTCGTCTCTGCCGTCTGCTTTCTCTTCAACAATTTCCGAGTTCGACGCTGGGGGGAATTTGAGTACTGGCTAACGGTCCTTAAAGTCTGCGCTATCGTGGGCATCATCTTTGCAGGTGTCCTCTTACCAATGAATGCCTCTCCCAACCAAAGCCTTCTCGGCACCGACTTGGACGGGAACCCTGTCCCTTGCAACCAAACGAATTATACATGTGTGGCTGCTCCCGGGTTTAACTGTATAATCCTCCAATACCTTTACTGAGTGGTCCTAGATTGGCGGGCAGATGCCTTCAAAACGTACCTTACGAGTGGAAACTCGGGCAGATTCCTTGGGCTTTGGAATAGTTGTTGTCAAGCAATCTTTTCCTACCTCGGCGTTGAAGCCATCGGAATTGCAGCGGACGAATGTGAAAGGCAGAGAAAAGTCCTCCCAGGTGCGGTTCGTCGGATCTCGTACCGGGTTATAATTTACTACGTCGGCGCGGTCTTCGTTCTCGGTTTAAACTTGTCCCCCGATGACCCCAGTCTGCAGCTCGATCTGGCAAGCGGCATGACTTCAAGCCCTTTTACTTTGATGTTCGATCGCGCCGGAGTCCCTGTTCTCCGCAATCTCATTAATGCGGTTGCTTTGATTGCAAGCGTGTCTTCGGCTAATGCATCTCTCTACATTGGCGTACCTCCCTAAAATGTCTCGGGCCTCACGTTTTGTAGAGCCGCACCCTTTATGCTCTCGCGCTGGAGGGCCAAGCCCCTAAAATGTTCAAACTCAAATCGAGATTCCAAGTATCGTTTCGAGCCCTTGTTCTGACCGCTCTCCCCTCCTTTCTGGCATACGTGGCTGTGGGAGTGCAAAATGGATCTGTACATATCTCCCTCCACAGAATCAGCTAATAGCCCAGTGGTTCAATTTTTTGGTCGGATTGACCGTCACGGGCGAGGTGGTCTCTTGGAGTTTGATATGCTGGACCTACCTCCGGTTCCGGTCTGCCATCGGAAGGAACCGCATGCAACGGCGCATCCCTCAAAAGGCGAGATCCCCGCTGCAGCCGTTTCTCGCCGTATACGGTCTCATATTTTCATCCATTCTTCGTAATAACTCTGCGATTTCTGTGTCCAGCTGACGATCAGTCGTTTTTCAGGGCTTCCAGGTTTTCTCGAGGGGAAATTTCATCTGGGTTTGGACTGATAATGATTGGGGATACAATATTGCCCCTTGGATTGGTCTCCTGCTGATCATTATTCTGGTCTACGGTTTCCAGTATTACTCGACTCGAAGGCTGTGGCATTGGGACTTTCCGAGTTCGAATCAGATTGATTTGTTTACTGGGCTTGCGCGAGATGAACCCAAGCCGAAACGACCAAGTGAGGCCCAAAATGGGACCGACGGTGCGGGCAGCATAAGATATGAGGATGAGGAAGACCAGCCAAGCTTGGTTGATCGGCTTAATAGGGTTTTGGACGCGATTTAACATGGGGGATCTGTATATCTTGAATGTTCGTAGTTTGATTTCATTAGGCCGCATGACTTATATCCATATTTGCGTATCTAGGGTGATATTATTTACAGTGATCGATAATTTCTCCGAACCTTTGATTTTTGTTCCTCCATCTCGTTGAGCCCTGTCTCGCCTTGAATTTACTTTGACCGCTTGGTGAGCGTACAAGCCATGAGATTCATTAAATATGGCTTCCTTCCGATGATGAATTCCATTGACTATTCAAATCAACAAGGCATCATAAACCAAAAATCCCGTTATAATGCAACCCTCTCCTCGTCCTCACCCTCCCCCGCCGTGGTAACCGTCACACACTAACCCAACTATCCCCCCTATTCAACCGCTTGCGCCGTCCAATCCTCCCCAACGTCAACCAAAAGTAAAGCTTCTACAAGTTCTGGAAATCCGTCGCTCATCCTGGAATTCTGAATTTCAGACCTGGTACTTACTAGCAGCATCTGGCAGATCTCTGACACCTGCTGGGGCGTCTGGGACTCGCTGGGACTCTCTGGAATAAGCTGATTTAGTCCCCCAGCCTGGCAGACCCCATTCCAAAGGCCATCAGATCTGGACGATACCTTGACATATGATTGTACACACGAGCCAATGCATTCCAGATCTAGAAGATGGAGGCGTATGACTGATCGTGTAAGGTGACAGACGTCAAAAAACTTTGGCGAGAGTCGGAAGAGGTTTCTTAGAGTCAAGGAGGGTATTTGAAGCGGCATTGGCTCGTTGCACTGCATTGAAATCGGGAGGAGAAGCAGTGAAAACTGCATTATTGAAAGGTTCAAAAAGGTTTGAAGCTGTAGAGGGATGACTTTGTGATTCAGGTGGTGGTGTTGTTTCGATGCGAGGGAGGACTTTGGTTGGCAAAAATGGATGATTAAGCTTGGATTATTTAGGACACGGATTGGGGATTGCGTTTGCTGGAACTCATATAGTTTAACGAATCTTACAATTTGCATTGGAGAAGATAAAGCTTTCTCAAATTTTGCTAAATTCTGTACATACAGCAGCTCTCTACCTTCCATCCGGATGTCAAAGAGCGACGGTGGCTGATAGCGGAGCGAGTGCATCTAATTCCAATTTGAATGTAACAATGCTATAAAACATTTCTGCCAAACAACATAAGATCTCTCATCGATGACGTCTTATATTTCCGATCTGAGCGTGGTCGAGAGAACGCCATGAAACTTCCCAGCGCAATGGTGGACAAAGCACAAGGGATCGCGAAAACGAGTACATAGAGCTTTCCGCTTCCAATTCTCGTGGCCATGACAAAATATGTATTTTCTATTGCGACGGTCGAAGAATTTATTCTCGAGAGAACGAGCCCAGCGGTTAGACCAAGGACGTCTTCAAGTGCATTTGTCGAATCGTTAAAAGCCCATGGTGGTGTTCTAGGCTCCAGCGCAGTGATATTGACAACCGACACTTGCAGAATTGATTTGAATAAACCATCTAGGTTTTCTCCTTCCTTTAGACCCAGCCAATTGGCCGCGGCAGCTGTTGCTATCTGTGGTAGTCCGACTGTAGTGTTGTCAGGGATACAAGGTTCGCCACCGACAAGTGATTTAGTATAACCGGTTTGCTGCTCTGAACTTTGCAGATTGAGGGTTACTGTGCGATAATCGAAAATATCTGTTGTGTCCAGGGAACAGGTGACCGTATACGTCGAGTCGTTGAAATTGACATTGCCGGGTTGCCAGAATGTATCGCCAACTGTAAGCGATAAGTATTGTGCATAATGCCATGCTGCCCCCAATGCAATGGTACCTTGGCCAACAGATCCGTGTGTACACATAACATTTCCCATGACGCCGCTGTCAATTAAGGTCGCCGACAAAGGATCGAAAGCAAATTCGTGGGTACTGTTGCAGAGTCCGTTGTCAGCGCAGACGGTCATTGTGTATGCAGCTTCCACGAGCACAGAGCCTCCAGGATGGCAAGAAACAGGATTCTTCACAATCACTGGGACACACTGAGTGACACTGACGAGGTTGGACCCATGGATCTTCGATGCGAGATGCAGGACTGAATTTCCAGGCAAAGTGCAGGCCAATGAGGATGGTGGAAAATTCAGTTTTGGAATTTTCGTGGGGGTGCCAACTCAATTCTTATGCCTCGCGATATCCCGACGGTGACGAGAGTAATGCGAAGCCTTATCCGCCGGCCATATTTATATTATTACAGTTAGTAAGAATAGAGGTTAGGAGAAAGGTTATCTAACCTCTCTAAATAAACATTTTACGCCGATTCCACCCAATTGCTCTTTATTTCTCTATCTAGCGTTGCTAGTCATCGAGATTCTTGTCCATTTCGACCGAGAGTTTGATAATCAACATTGTACGCTTGAGATTGGCAACCATCATGCGACAAGGAAATCCAGCCGCTGATCCGCCGACTGAATCAAAACTAGTCGTTTAGGTTGGAGCGCTTTACCATGTGTGGTTGCACAATGGTCTGATTGGGTCAATGATGTATGCCATATATTCTCTGCCTAAAACGCTGATTTATGCAACTAGGAAGTTTTGTCATTAAATTTTCGCATTACTTTCCAGCCGTGAGGGAAAGTGATGCGAAGACAGAATAAAGTGGAAGAGGCCAGACTATTTCCCCCACGCAGAGTCGCAGCATAAAGTCACTCACACGGACTGTCTGATTTTACGGGAGAAAGCCCAATTCAGTGGAAAGAGAGTTTTGGTCATGCGACCGTATTTCCGTGCCGGTTCCGATTTTATTATCGTGCTCCGCATCGAAGCTTCCCTTCCTTCGTAGTATTAAAGTTTATAATCAAGGTTCCCAGAGCGAGACCCGTAATGTGTAGAGTGCTGGCTGGGGGTTTTATAAATACAGCTCAGCACCCACCTCCAGATAATCATCATACACACTAGTACTGCTTAACCTGCACTTTGCGCGCAATATTTTCCAGCATTGCTTGGCACCTCACGTATGGCTGAGGGCAAATACTCTATCTTGGCCCTCGGTACGATTATTCCTCACCCTATCCAAATTTAATTCAGATCGTACTAACCAATCTTGACTAGATGGCGGTGGTGTCAAAGGCTACTCTAGTCTCCTAATTCTGAGAACACTTATGCGTTTAGTAGCTATAGCCCATAACGATTGGCAAGAACACTCACCGGATCAATCGTACATAGATTACTTACTCGGAGGGGAATGTCATGATCGGCCATCCTCAGAACTTCCTGTGCAAGCGTCATTCCGAGCGGCGGCAGCTCCTGTGCCTCAAGAGTCAGTCGGAACTGTGCCTCAAGAGTCAGTCGGAACGAAGAACGTGGGTTATCCATGGGTCTTGGAGGATGATGACGATCCTTCGGATAAGTATCTTCCTTGCCATTACTTTGATTATATCGCTGGAACCAGTACGGGAGGGTAAGTACTTACTACTCCACTTGTAGCTAGCCAGCTTAGTTAAAATTTGTAGGTTATCAGCCATTATACTTGGACGGCTTCGGAAGACTGTCAACGAGGCTTTAGCTACATACATCACCTTTGGTAATCAGGTTTTTGGCAGGCCTCGACGGTTCAATGAGCAAAATATCCCAAACATTCTTTTTTATGCTCCACGATCTAAATATTCCACAGACGACATGGAGAAAACCATCAAAGAAATTATAACAGGCATGGATGGAAATGTGGGAGAGCCGGTCTTCACGTCAGATCACCATCAATGCAAAACGTAAGCAGTGACTTCAAATTTTCTCTTGGATTCGCTTTGATTGCTGACGAATACATCTAGGATGGTGGTTGCAAGCTCCGAGCAGCACGGCGTCATAGAGCACTACTTATTTCGAACATATGATCACTCTGGACACGAATTGCCATATCCGATCTTGAATCCTGGTCCTGCTCACAATATCCCTATCTGGCAGGTTGCGCGTGCGACATCTGCAGCACCCACCTACTTCAAAGCGATGAAGATCGAGCAGAGGTCATTCCTTGATGGAGGCATAGGCGCTAATAATCCGAGCTTCATTGCACTCCGTGAGGCTAGGCGGAAGATGCCAAACACCAACCCATATATATTTGTCAGCATTGGGACAGGGCGGACGGATGGTCAGGGGAATGTTGAACCAATACCTCACCGTGGGCTTAGAAGACTTGAACGGCTGCTGGATATTTTTAAAAACTACGCTCTTAACTCTGAGAGAATTCATATGAACGAGATGTCCTTCGCAGCTGACGTTGGTGGATTTGATTATTATCGATTTAATGTCGCTACAGGCATGACAGATATAGAGCTTGACAACTGGAAACCTTCCGTTGGAGGGAGGAATACGCTCCAAGAAATTAGGAGACATACAAATCATTATCTCTTGAATCCAGACATTATCGAAAGCCTTCTGAATTGTGCACAGAGGTTATTATGTCTGAGAGAATTACGAAGACAAACTGGCGATTGGACTACGTTTGGAGAAGGTTGGACGGATTCGGCGAGACCTCCTGCTGTATCAATTGAGGAGTAGTATTGAAGCTAACTGTGATGTATGGATATTCATTGACTAACTATTGTGGTGCAGTGGAGCGCGTGGATGGTGATCTTGTGACTTATTTTCATTATTGCTGGGAATTATGAGGTAGCTCGGGATTAATCCGGCTAAATGTTTCTATTTTGGGCTTATTTTATCTTGCCGAGAATTGGGAAGAAGTTTTGAGATTAGTTTATTTTTCATTTGGGGCTGGGAATGAAACTAAAATAAGCCTATCGTGCAACTGGTGATCAAGTAAAATTATAAGCTGTGAAATTATTGTTAAGCTGTAATTAGAATTTTCTCTTAATATGTATGGCGACCGCACCTTGATTTATACACAATAAATACGTAAATATGTGCTTATCCACATTAAATACTGCACTCACATTAAATGCTTTAGTGTAGGTAGCTAGCTAGACAATGGTAACATGGTTAAGCTAGCTAGGATGTATGTAGGTTGAGTTATAATTAATGATTCTAGCTAGCGATCTACAAAGTAGCTATATACAATATGCAGGGCTGCCACCCTAACATAGCCACATAGATATAGCTGTAGATCTCCGTAGAGAATCATCATCATATCTCCCTCATACCAGGCTCGCATAGCGCGTACCACACAATGCCACACTTCCTCCTGTTAAAAGAAGATCAAGCCAAAGAGATAAATTGTCCGAAAAATTATTTGAAAATAAAAGACATCGATAGTTGTAACACGACAAAGTCGTGGTGACAAGTTATTAACTAAAGGTTAACACTGTTCTCAATACTTACGGGATCGAGAAGTGGGCACGTAAGTATTATGCTCACAGGACACTTGGTGTGAGACTAAACTAAAACGGTACTGAAGGCAACTATTGACGATATTGAAGAAGAAGTCAGTTATTCACTAGAAGCACAATTGTTTGGTAGAAATCGATCCCTGATAAAGAGGGAAATCGAGGGGTTTATATACTAGTAGATATGTACGCTAACCGCAATGGTCGTTCCGACCGGTCGGTGCTCTTCCGGCGTCGGATGTACTCCCAACGTCGGGGTTCAACCGGCATCGACGTCGAAAGACAGTAATCGGCGTCGGAAACCACTCGGTACTGGCGTCGAGTCTCAAGCGACGTTGCTTCAATGAAATACCAATACCACACTATAAGTATATACCGCATAAGTCATATTACAATAGTCATAGACAGATAAGCATACAGACAGCCATTGTTTGTTAGTAATGCAATTCAGCAGTAATGCTCTTAGAGATGTAAATAAGCTAACAAGGTCTTTTTGTTTGGAAATTAGCAATTGCAAGCTCAGCAGTAGAGTGAAGTAGATATATATAGTATAACTAGTAGATTTGAATCCTGTAATTGCAGTTGCAGCGATTGCGATTGTATAAGACCGACTTTCTTATGGCATTGCTAGAAGACTTGGGTAGATATTGCTCTGTAGCTGGTTTCGAGTGCTCAGTAATGAACTTGAAAAGAAGTTCTTATGTGTTTTTGAAATACTTAGGTAGTTCTTATAAAGTCTCATCGTCAAAGTAGCTTTTTCATTTCACTAAGTATTCTTTCTTTTCTTTAACTAGGCGATAATCTAATATCTCTTCAACTTTCCATTCTTTCTTATCTTTTTCACCCTCAACAACTGGTAAAGGTCTTATAAATCTATCATCTTTGCCATATTTCCAGAGATAAATGATGCTAACCACATCGTGTATTTGAAAACCGACAGACAAAGCAAGCTTGTAAGTGAGAGGGGACAGTTTCTTGACAATTTGAAAAAAAATAGATGTTGGTTCAATTTTATTGCAATACTCTTTCAGTGAAAGATATCCTAGAAGGCCTGGCTTCTTGTTGAACTTGAAAAAGACTAGGTCTCCTACTGCGAATTCTCGTCTTGATTTCCGAAAATCTATATACTTTGCTTGAGTCTGTTGTGCAATCGAAATTGCTGTATGAGCTTTGTCTCTTTTATTCTTGAAGTCTTCGATAAAAGTCTCTGCTTTGGTGTTCTTGAGCTTCGCATCGACTTTGTCGAGGGCATCAACAACTAATTGTGGTGGAGTTATAAAGTGGAGCTCCTTAGGTGAGAAATTTGTGGTATCAGATTTCGACGAGTTGATTTCGTACTGCAATGCAAGAAGGTATTCCGTGCAATGGAGGTATTTATCGACATCTCCAGCAATGATGCATCTGAGAGCCGTTTTGATGATCTAGTTCATACGTTCAGCTTGTCTGTCTGCTGCTGGATGATAGGCGGCGGTCAGACCCAATTCTCGCTACCAACGATCTCGAGTCCGCACGGACCTGTAGCGCCTTTCCAAGAGCATCACCAAAGCTGGACTGGATCGATTGCAATCACGATCCAAATTTTGAACAATCCGTGGATTGTAATCCATAGATCCCACGATCCGAACATCCTTCAGAGCTGTAGATTGTGACAGGAGTTCCAATGGCGCTAGATTCAACAGCAACACCTTTATCTGCGTATGCGTGGAGGGAGGGAGATTCGACATTTGTATCACGGAGCAGAGTGACTGCTTCGCGAGTAGGACAGTCATCGAGACTCGCTTGTATAAAATAGCCACCATCCATTCCCCATCCTGCAGTAACAATAGGCCACCAATAAGCCTCATGAGCAGGCATTGAAGGTGTCCATCCCAAAATGCAACGGTTTGGTCCAAGAGGGAGGACAGATTTAAAACTGTATTCCCGTGTCGTGGTGCTTAGAGAGAAACTTGCGACAATAGAAGTGGTAATGAGTCCGGTCGTCAAATAGAGAAGCGCAATTCGTGGATGGCGGAATTTTTCGGTGAACTTTTCGATACTCAGGATCGTTTGCCATCGTCCGTCGAGGTTGCGAAATTCCTCGGAGTCGTTCAGCCTTGGCCCTCCTGATGTCCGCAATGTGTTGAGTTTTGCATCAACTTGTCGAAGAAGTAGTGCCCGGATTTGACTGGTGATGGACATCGCGAAGATGGTGGACAGGATGGTCAACGTTACAATGTAACCATCATGTGCTCCTGTGGAGAATTCGCCCGAGGTGGTTAGGTAAGGGGTGGTGAAAACAGTAGCGATAATGGCACCTGTCATTGCTGCGGCTCCCAGCATCGCAAATATAGGCCGAATATTCGCGAAGGATGATTTGTGCTGCTTCTTAGATTGAATTGTAGACGCGGCGAATGGAGAGTGTCTGCCATCAATGGTCACGACGGTATGATCGGCCGGAGGTGAGTAGTAATAGTGCGTGGACGAGGGAGGCGACAAAGTCGGCCGGTCGGTGAGCGCGGCCTGGCTGTCGCTGGCAGAGTTTCGAACGTGTCTGGGTATCGGTACAGTTCTGTACGGGCGCTTGGTTTTCGGGCGTAGAAATGCGGATATTCTTTCCATGGGGTGTTCGATATTCGGGCGATCGGGTTTGGTGTTATCGATGAGGTTGATTGAGATGGGTAGGAGTTGACCGCTCAGGCAAGTACATATTGCGAACACGTGACCCCTTCATAGACTGACTTGGGTTGCGGACGAGAGCGATAAATTAGTGCTAGAAACTCAAAGTTGAGAGAGATGAAAAAAGGTTCAAGTTGGTTGAATCTTGGATTGATAAAATTGTGGTCCGGCGTCTCGATTCCGTGCACGGTACGGTCTGTATTATTTAAATACCCCAATACTTGGTTTGGGCCCGGCTGCCAGTTTATCTGTCCACATGACTAAACAGTATTGCGCTATTGGCCAGACTTTCGCATCTCACCTGGGACAGGATGGTCCGAAGCGAATGCCTGGGCTGTGTTCCGTAGCGTCCACGCCTCTGCTATCGGCTTCGAATCAACAGCCCGTTTTTGTTGAAGGTTAGGTACGCATTCTTTAGGGTAGGGTATTTAGCTGGCTCGAAAGCAGTCACAGTCTATATTCTCTTCACCATCACCGATTCTTTCGTTTTCAAGCATAACCTGCCTCGCAATCCATCAGTTGTCGTTGTAAATCGATTTCACAATAGTTTTAACCTTTCCGATACGCTTGAATAACGGAAGGCATAAAACTCATTTCTCAAAGCGGGAAAGAAAGGACCAAAAATAAGATGAGCTGACTTATTAAATTTATAGAACATTATATCCTTTGAGACAGAGATAATAATTACTGAGTCTCTGCTGAGTCAATGACCCTGCCTCCGCTTAAACCATTGCTATAAATAACATTCCTAAGGCACAAAATATGGTGACTACTATTTCATGCGACACACTCAGGTTGGTGAAGCTACTAGTAGACGACGACTTAGAGGTTGTAGTAGCAGGTGTGGCAAAGGAGTGTGCGGCCGAGGACTTGGCTGTGGATGCGGAATGGGAGGAGGAAGTGTAACTCGAAGAAGTGGTCTTAGAAGTTGAAGTAGTCGGTTTGGGTACTGCTATTAGCTCGTACACTGTCAACTAACTTTACCGGTAGAGGTCGTGATCACATCGGCGTTTGTGGGCTTCGGTGTTGTGATGGTGAGGCTATTAAAAATAGTTAGTGTAGAGCCCTAGGAAATGATACCTGTACGTCGGTTCGATGGTTTGAGTGGCTTCGGTATTTGTGATTCCCAGCACCTAGAGCCCCCGTCAATGATGTTTAAACCAAAGGAATGTCAGGTACGTACCAGTTTCACAACTTGCGGTGTAAGAGAGCTCACATCTGTCCAAGTTACCTTGACAGTCGCGGAATCAGTGGAGACAGGGAAAGTGAGTTTAGTAGGAAGCACACTTTGCTTAGAATTGAAGGACAGCGTCGCGTCGAAAACCATCTCGCCGAGACAACTAGACCCGGGTATAACACTGATTCCGAAAGTTTGCACCAAAGTGGTGGTTATTGTTGGAGTTACGGTCAAAGTTCCTCCATTGGCAGGATCTACCTGAAACGTGGGTTAGCACAGGAAAATCAAAGCAATTTTGATACATACCGAAAACACGTCAAAGCCACAGCCAACGGAAAGTCCTGTTGGTGCCACGAGTAGCCAGAGCAGCGCAATGTACTTGAATCCAAAAAACCGTCCCATCTCTAAAGGCACTTTGTCAAAACCGCGGCCATGAGGTTGTGCTTCGATTTCGAGCTAATTTATATACGTGCAAATACGCTCTGCATGCACATTCCAGTCCAGTTTTAAGAGAACTAAAATTAAGGCCAAAATCTATTTTAAAATAAGCATTGTGAAGGACTGTGTGCAATTAAATAGCTCGTTAATCAAACGCTCCCGGACCCTTTTTGTGTGCTCGACTAGGGGGCCAGGGGAAATTTTGACGGGGCTTCCCAAATTAGTCTGACTAAATAGTATTGTGCTATTGGTCAACTCTATCCTTAACGGCCATGAACAGGTCGTATTTCCAATGCAAGGTGAAAGAAAACATGAGGCCGTGTTCTGCAGCGCACAGCGTCCGTTACTGGCCTCTTCGCAGTTCGATGTTCTCGCATTTTATTTAAGACAGGGGGTCACAAAATTCACCCTGACATGGAAGTTGAATATCGCATGTCAAACACAACGCCTCCGTCCGGGTTTGAGCTTTAAACTCTATTTCATGCATACCATCAAAGCCACCTCCGGCCCGCAAATCGAAGGACGGTGTATTAAAGTTTTACCAATCCGAAGCAATTCTAACCCCATGTGCCAAGCTGTTGCGTGAGTGGGAAAGGACGTCCACATAAATACTGTAGTGCGCCAACTGCTTCACTAACTACGACCGGAAGAATGAAGGTTCTCCAAGCATGTTAATATTCAAGTTACCGATTCAAAAGGCCGTCGGATTAAACAATCAATTTGAACTGGGGTATAATCTTTAATTATTGCTGGATTCTGAACAAGATAACCGCAAATTATGTCGGACACTTTGAGATGAATCCCGATATGGTTTCCGATTTTGCAGCGATATGAGGTATGGCGACAGAACTGCAGCAACCCTATACCGACAGCATCCGTCTAGACCTTTAACCATCTGCCATTAATTGAATTAATATTGTAAGTTCAAAACGTTAACGTCAGTATCTTCATCTTTTGAGGAGGTGCTGATGTTGCCAGTCGAGATTGAAATCAACCGAAATTACAGCTTAAAACTCTTCAACTTTTGACATTGAACATCCCGTTCCGAAGCTGTATAAAAAATCCGGAAATAGGCGGAAAAATAACCGGTGAATGTACTGAGTATGCCAATGAAGATGAAGTGTCAGACAAATTCAT
>Ga0335072_10006029_pt1 | contig 17786 bp, 12 predicted proteins | sample Lox_Sample_21_FD_206725 | JGI IMG/M metagenome (GOLD analysis project Ga0335072, IMG submission 206725) | Soil microbial communities from Loxahatchee National Wildlife Refuge, Florida, United States - Lox_Sample_2.1 | ecosystem: Environmental > Terrestrial > Soil > Wetlands | place: USA...
GCGGGATCGGCTGCCGGCGAGGCTCCAGCGGTCGGGTAGACGACGGGCGCCGTCGCGGCCGCCCGCATTGCGCTTGACCTTGCCGGCGCTCTCGAGCTTGGTGAGGATCTTGCTGACGGTCGAGCGACCGAGCCCGCCTGTCGTGGCGATTTCGGCGGCGGTCATGTCTGGATGGTCGCCGAGGACGCTGATCACGGTCTGCTCGGCTGCTGGTCGGCTGGTGGTGTTCATCGGAGTTCCTCCTTGTTGGTTGTGAGATCGGTGGCGTTGCGCGTTCTGTACAGGCGGTTTCAGTACAGCCGGTAGCCGATGCCGCGCACGTTGATGACCCAGCGCTCCTCGCCTGCCGCAGCGGCGGCGAGCTTGCGGCGCAGGCGGCTTGCGTGGCTGTCGAGCGTCCGCGTGGTGGCCGTCGGGTAGCCCCATACCGTGCTGAGCAGCTCCTGTTTGCGAAACACCCGTCGCGGGCTGATCGCAAGGCGCACCAGCAGCTCGTATTCGAGGCGGCGAAGGTGCAGCTGCTCGCCGTGCAGGCTCACCGCGCGGCTGTCGGTGTCAATCGTCAGCGGTTCGACCTGGAGGAGCCGCGCTTGGGGAGCGTGCTCTGATCGGCGCAGCAAGGCGCGCAGGCGCGCCCGCAATTCCATGTACTGCACGGGACGGGCGATGAAGTCATCGGCGCCCGCGTCGAACGCGCGCAGCACATCCGCCTGGCGAGTGTGGGAGCCGAGCACGATCACGGGAAGGTCAGTCCGCCAGGGATAGCTCGTGGGCGTATCGGTGCTTCCACGGATCCTCTGCAAGAGCTCGAGCGCGCCGCGCGGCGGGTCCAGTTCGCCGAGTACCACGAGCTGTGGCGCTCGTGCACTCGCCGTGACGGTTGCGCGCCCGACGTTCTCGGCGAGGTCGGCGGGATAACCGTCTGCGAGCAGTTGCTCGACCAATTCCCCTCCCAAGGCTGGATCGCGCTCGACGACGAGGATCTGGCCACGAGTATCAGTCATCGCCCGTGCCCTCTTTGACCGTGGCTCGCAAGGTCTTTGACAGCGGCCGCGAACTCGCGTACCGCCTCCGCGCGCTCGACGGTCTGCTGTCGCTTCGGCGGCTCGCCTCTCTGTGCGCGTTCGGCGTCGACCGCGTCGGCCTCCTTGAGGTCGTCCTTGGCGACGAGCAGGCGGATGTCGAGCGCCTCGATCATCGCCTGTCCGTGCCGGTGCAGGTCAAGGCGGAGGGCGGATGGGTGTTTGGGCTCGCTCCAGCCGATTAGGTCAAGCAGCGCCCATGTGCGTTCGAAGCGCTCGCGATGCTCGGCGTACCACTCCGGGTGACGCTCACGGCCGCTCCTTTCGGTGGTCTGCGAGATGCCCTGCGCGGCGTCGCCGAGGACGGTGTGCAGCCCGTTGCGAAGCTCGCTGAGCATCTCGGCGGGCACTGTGATCAGCTGTCCCGCCGAGGCTTCCGGCTGGTCCTCGTCGTCGAGATGAAGGTTGCCCGGGCTGCGTCGGTAGCGTCGCAGTGACCGCAGCCGGCTGCGTGCATCCGCGTCGAGCTGCGCGTCACCGGGGTCCTTGTAGTCGTCGATGTCCGCGTGGGCGTCGTCAGGCTCTGGCCACTCGTACAGGCAATGCGTCGCCAGGCCGAGCTGGCGGCACACGCTGCCGAGGCGAGCTGCCAGTAGCAGCCAAGCGTCCGAGCGCACCCGCTGGCGGGCATCGAGCAGGCCCAGCGTCTCCTCGGCGCCGGTCCGTGCGCTCGCGCGCAACGGCTCGACCACCTCGGCCGCATTCGCACGCACATGGCGCCAGGCACGGTGCTGCGGAGACTCCGGTAGCTCGCCGATCGGACCGCGCTGGCGGGCAGCATCGAGGTGTCCTCGCCCGGCGTCGGTCAGGCTCCACACATCGAAGCCCTGGCGACGACCGGCGGCCAGCAGACCGCCCGCGATCAGTGCATCGCGCTGGGGGCGCAACCGCAGCGTCGTCCAGCCGGTCTTGACGAATCCCAGGTGCGCGACGATGTCCGGCCACGACACGCCGTCACGTTGGGCCTCGCGGTGGCGCTCGGCGCGATCGACCGCAGCCAGCAGGAGCTCGTCTGAGATCGGCTCGTACCGCCGCAGCTCACCTCCGGTGTCCGTGGCCGGCCGCGCATCCGGCGGTGCCGTCCCGGAGGGCGCCTCGGCTGACCCGCCGGCTGTGTTCGCGCGTTCTCGTTCCCGGCTCTTGCGTTTCTGCTGCTCGCCTCTCTTCGGCATGACGGTGCTCCTTCGCTCGGGCGACGCCGAGGAGCAGCACGATCGGCCGCACGCCAGATCCCCGCCGCGCGCACGGCACGGCGCTGCGGGACAATCCGCGGTGCATCGAGGCTCTGTTCCTCGGTGCCGGGCCCCGGGGCGTTCCAGCGCCGCCGGGGCCGCTTATGTTCGTTGGGTCAGCGAACGTAGCTCGACGTGCGCGAGCGATCAAGTCCTCCCGCACGCCATAGCGGCGTCAACCGTTCGGTCGACTGCGCCCGAGGCGCGGATATAGCCGTTCGCGCGGAGCCACTCCTCGAGCATCACGCGCACGATCCGGTCGGGACCAAGCTTGCGCTTTACGTTGTGGAGTCGCTGGGCGCCGTAACCATGAGGCGGCATGAATCCGAAGACGTGCCCGCTCGCGCGATCAGGTTGGGGCCCGATCACAATGATGTCGCGCCATCCACGCTGCCCAGCATCGCCAGCGGTCGTAGCTGTGATGCCGAGAGTCCAGTCGACGCGCGGATCGAAGACGCGCATCCGGCGAGAGCCTCGAAGGAGGCGACCGTAGTCGTCGCCCCGCACAAGCGCGACGAACCGGGCGAGCTGCGAGCAGGCGTCTACAGCGCGCACCGCCCAGCCACCATCCTCGGTTGGTAGCTGCTCAAGCGCCCACAGCATCTCAAGAACCGCCGACCGTGTGACGAACAGCGATCGCGCCTCCGAGCCAGTGTCGTCACCTTCGATGAAGCGCTGGCTGTTTGCTCCAGCGAGATATGGCACAGGTGGAAGGCCAAGATCGGCTGCGAGCGCTGCGCCTCGTTCGACGAGATCGTCTGTGGCACAGGGGCGAACACGTCGGCTTGGGGCTACTGCGGCGTGGAGGAAGGCGTGGGTCATCACGCCGCTGTAGGTGCGCAACGAGCGTTCGTTGAGCGTTGTGTGATCGGGCTGCACTGCGCGTGCGACGCGCGCCGCATCCGACCGCAGCGTGGTCAGCGCGCGGAATGGATCGAGAGGACCGAGGAGCGGCACATCGGGATGGTCCCGCGGCGGCCGGACGCGCGACCCGGGGCTCTACAGCGAGCCGTGCTGCTCGAGCGGCAGCCGGTAGGCGACGTCGCGCTGGGACGCAGCATCGTGTCCGATTCACGACGGGATAGCGGCGCCAGCCACTCCATGACCGTCCAGGTTGGCCGGCGAGAGGTCGATCGCAAGGTCCTCGGCGAGCCGCTGCGCGTCGCTCGGTCCAAACCGTTCGATGAGGTAGGCGACAAGATCTTCCTGGCGAGCGTGGCCGAAGGCAAGTCTGTAGACCGTGAGGGAGCGCCGCAGCGCCTCGATCTTTGCTCGATCGCGGCTGAGAGGCAGCGTTGGGACGTGCCGCTCGATCCTTGCACCACCGGGGACTGGAAACACCCAGTAAGGGATGAGATCGTTGCCACCCTGTGGGCGTGAGCTGACGGCGTGCTCGAAGAGGGCCTCCCACACGTCGGGAGCATTGGCGCCAAGCGCGTCCGATCGGTATGCCTGGGCCAGGTTGCGTCGAACTGCATGATTCTTGAACCGGTGGATGCGACCCTCGCGCTGCTCGAGATCGACTGGGTTCGAGGGCAGATTCCAGTGCACAATCACGTGGCTGTATAGGTGAAAGTCGAGGCCCTCTTGCCCGACCGACGTGGAGGCGAGTACGAAGGGCCAAAACGGCGAGTTGAAGGCCGTTCGGAGGTGGGTGGCGCGAACGGCACCCTTGCCCTCTTCCTGCCGCTCATCGGCGAAGCGGGATGCGAAGTGTGTACGCATGTTGTGCGGGGTGAGTTCGACGCCGCGGCTTGAGTCGGCCTCAATCCGGTCGACGCGCACGCGTGTCGCGCGAAGGGCGAGCGCCTCTCTCATCGTTTCTGCAAGCACGCGCCATCTGCGTGTGGGCTTGGAGTCGAACAGCCCACGGTCGTCCACGAGTAGGTGCGCGTACTCGTCGAGCACCGCCTGCAGACAGCCGTCGATGGTGTAGCGCAGCACGTGGCGCCAGTAGGCGGTCCTAGTGTCGGGCGAGCGGATCATCGCTGTCACCTCTGGAACGTTGAACAGGGAACGCAATCCCCAGGCGACCTGGCCAGAGGCGTCGCGAAGCTCAACCCGGTTATGACCCGTGCCGCCGGTAACCCTGGCGAGCGCGCGGGCCGCAACTGTGCCCCACCCGGCGACGGCCAGCTGAGCGAGGACGGCATTGAGGTCTTCCGGCTTGCGGCCGAGCGTGATTTCGCCGCGGATGAGACGCCGGGCACGCTCGACATGGTCGGCCCACCGCGAGTCGGCTTCCTCGGTGGTCTGCCCGGACCACAGGTCGGCGAGGTTGTCGCGTGACCACCAGGCCCGCGTGGCCTGAGCGTCGGTTTGCAGATCGAGAAGGATCGGCGCGGCCCAGTACCAGCTCTCGTCGGCGATGTCCCGGCTCGGCGCGGACTCAACTCGTTCGCCCTGAAGGTGTAGGCGCGCCTGGGTGCAGAGTCCCGCGAACGCGCGCGCGGTCGGCGTGTTGGTCTGCGAGGCGATGCTGATTAGGAGGTCGAGATCCTCGCGGCGGAAGCTACCGTCGAGCAGCTGAGCGACCGTCATTCGGCTGAGCTTCGTGAAACGGTCGTTGTAGGCTAGGTGCAGCGCCCATTCGGGCGTGACGCTCTCGGGCTCGGGGCCGTGCCACATATATGGATGGGATGTCGGGTCGACAGGGCCCCGCAGCCCGTTGCCGGTGTCCGGCAGCGTCGCGATCAGGGGCTTGAGGTGCTCAGCCACCCAGGCCAGCAGTCCCGGCGCCGTCGCCCGCTCGTCACGCTTTGCGTTGGCCCGGGCGTAGGTGAGCGGGTCCACTGTCGTGGCGAGCGCAATCGACGGGTAGAGGAGGGCAAGGACGGGCATGCTGCTGAGCCGGCCCTCGCTGATGCGGAACGTGAGTAGCTGCGCGCGCTGCTCGCGCGCCTGCGGTGTGTTGCGTGGCTCCTTGTCGAGCAGCCGAACCATATTGCGCTCGGCGGCGTAGGTCAGTAGTCCCGCAATCGCGCGGGGCACCACGTTCCAGGAGGAGAAGACGAGTCTCTTCGTGTAGCGGGCGACCTGTTCGTCGGCATATGGCCCGCCGAGCTCGTAGTAGGGCAGTGTCGGTGCGATCCAGAGCGCCTGCCAGACGTTGTTGTGGATCACGTCCGCAAAGATGCTGCGCATCCGCGGGTTGCCAGGATCGATGTCCGCATAGCGCTCGAACGCATCCCAAGGGAGCGTGGGCAGGCGATCCGCGATTGCGCTGGCAAGCTCGCGGGTGAGTCTTGGTGAAGCGGCGCCGTCCTTCAGACGGGTCTTGAAGCGATAGCCCTCCATGAAGTTGAGGAGGTAGGGCGCGCTCTTCCAGTACTCCACCGTGTCAGGCTCGTCGAGGAGGCGAGCGAGTTCTTGGAGCGCGAGGTAGCCGCGGACGTCGCGGGGCGTCAGAGGAGCAGAGACGTCGCGGTGCTCGAGCATCCCGTCACGGTCATCGCGGACGGCAAGTCGCTCGGTGCGGCACATGAACTTGCCCAGCTCGCGCTCAACGCGCCGCCGGCTGGCTCGGATCTGATCGAGGTCGAGATTTCCCGTGTTCATCAGCGCGCGCTTGTTGGCCGCCAGAGCGTCTGCAATTCGCTTGGCTGCTGCCTCGTCCTCGCCGCAGAGGAAGCGGACGGTGCGCATGAAGTCCTGCTGATGGTCGTCGGTCTCGTGCTCGTGCGCGAGCGTGTACATACGGTACGGAGTAGCACTCAACAGCAGGAGACGCGCGGGGATCCGAGTGCGGGAATCCCGCCAGGTGAACAGCTGGTGAGCGAGCTCCCCAGCCGGCGTTTCACGGTCGTCGAGGAGATCACGGAAGCGCTGGAACTCATCGAGGATGACAAGGTCCGGCTCCAGGGCCGATATGCATACTTGAGCGAGCAGACTACGCAACTCGCTCACCACCTGCCGACGATGCTCGCGCAGCTCGTCGGTCCAGAAATGGTTGTCCTCATGCCTGGCGCTCATGCGGTCGCAGAGTGCGTCGAACTCGCCCGCAAGCTTGCGATTTCGCCGCAGCGCCGCGGCGAAGTCGTGCGTGAGCCCGGGGTCGATCTCCTCCGATCCGTGGTCTGGGTCGAGCCATTCCACACAGCTCATAAACGAGCCCATGCCCGCATCTCCCCGAAGGGCGCGGAGCGCGCCCTTCTTACTGCGGCGAAAGCCGAGTGCCGCTCTGAGCATCCAGTAGAGAACGGCGCGCTCGGTTACCACGCCCAGTGAAGAGCGCGGGTCGAGCGAAGTGCCTGGCGTGAGCGAGATCAGGTTGATGTCGTTGTCTCGCAGCTTGCGCGCCTCGAGTGGCAACAGTGTGATGCGCGAAGCCAAGGCGACCTCGTCGCGGCCTGTGACGTTGAGCCGGCGGATGTTCTGTCGCGCGATGTCCTGGTTGGAGCACACGTAGACGACGTCGATGCGCTCGACGCCCTCCTTCCGCGTGAGGTGATCGATGGCGAGTGCGATTAGCCCGCGTGCGACCATCGTCTTCCCGAGGCCGACCTCGTCGGCCACGAGGAAACGCCGTGCTTCCTGGTCGCGAAACAGCTGCGCGAAGGCGTACTCGACGGTCTCACGCTGGAAGTCCTTTAGCCGTTTCAGCTCCGCGTCAAGGTCCACCGTCATGCTCATGGTGGAGCCATCGCTTCGCGGATCGGCTCCCAGACTTCGGCGAACCCTTCGGGGAAAAGGTCGGCACTCTCCTCGCTGCCTCCGAGATCGGCGATCAGCCGCTCGATTTGCTCGAGAGCCGTCGGGTCTCGGTCTAGCGCCTTGAGCATCGTCTCGAGGAGCGGGACTGGTGTCTGGTCCGATGGACTCATCCCATTCGATCGCTCCCGGAATGCCGATAGGACTGAGAGCGCCGCGTCAGCAGACCGTGAGCTGTCGGCGAGCAAGAGGAGCAGAAACCGCAGGACGTGATCTCGGTCGCGTAGCAGCGCGGTAAGGAGGACTTCGCGTCGGTTGTCCGGAGCCCCAGTTAGCTCAGCGCGCGTGACGAACGCAGTGGTCGCGTCACGGCCTCGGGCGCGCAGCGTGGCCTCGAATGCGAAGAAGGGGGACAGAAGCTCGGTGGGTAGCCCCTTCCAGGTCGAGGTCTCGCGGATCACTTGGGGCTGCGGGAGGGTGATAGGCCGCACGAGAACCACTGCCTTGGCAGGAGGCACCGCCGACGGCGGAATCTCAAGGGTCAGTTGATGGTGGTCGTCATCCTCGGGTCGCACGCGGGCGACGAGGCGTGCGCCTGCGATCCGTCTCCGCAGTCGCTCGAGCTCGCGTTCGAGTGCCTCCATGACCGTGTCGACTGGGGCAGCATCGGGCGGCGGATCGTACCTCTGCAGCAGCGAGGCAAGACTACGCTCGTGGTTCGGGTCGCCGAGGATCGCGTCGATCCCGCACCGGCTCTTGGGACCTTCGAGCTCGGCAAGGAACTCAACATTGCGCGCGAACGCCGCCTGGGTAGCGTTTGCCGAACCGATCCAGACACGGGCCTTCCAGCCAGCGTCCGCTACGTAGACCTTGGCGTGCAGCCCGGTCAGCTCCTGTCCGGGCTCGAGCGTCGCCTCGTCGGTTGTCGCCTCGCCGGTCATGGTCGGCGCCTGGGCGACGTCATCGGGCTGGAGCGCATCGTCGAAGATCTGAATCGGATCGAAGCTCGCGAGCTGCTCGCCGGGGATCCCGGCCAGCGTCTCGTGTCGCGAGATGAGCTGATGACGCCTGCCTCGTGCAGTCAATCGCTCCAGTGTGGATGCGGCGAGGAATGGCGAGACGACGAGCATCCGGCGGATGTCGCCAGTGAATGGCCATGCGGCACGACCCTCGTGGCCGAGCGGGTGGAACGCGAGTCGCTCGAAGTCGCCGGGCAGGTCCCAGCGGACACGCGCGAGGTCGTGGGCGATCGTCCGCAGGCGTGCGACCGTCGCCGGTTGGAGCGGTGTGATCGCGCAACCCTCGAGTGCGCTGACGAATCCCGATAGCGGGCGGCAAGAGGCGATCGCGCGAGTACGGTTGGTCAGCTCGCCGTCGAGAACCAGAGCTGCGTCCCACGAGCGGTCGAAGGTGAGGTTGCGCGAGAGAATGAGCAGCCTGTAGCGGATCGGCTCGCCGGGAGACAGGAAACGAAGCGCCCAGACCTTGGGGTGAAAGACTCCGCCTGCGGTGGGGCACTTGGCCTCGACGATCGCGTCCTCCAGCTGCGAAAGAAGGCGGTAATCGTGCCGCGGTACGGCAATCTGACCGGCCTGGCAGAAGATCGTGAGCCGGTCTGCATACTGGCGTAGCGCCGCTAGCAGCGCATACGGGTCAGCGGTCGGGCTCCCATCCGCCTGCTGCCAGTCAAAGACCGTGAACGCGAGTGGTACACGCAGCAGTGCGACGAGATCAAGCGAGAACGTGGTGCCGATGCCTTGGTCGAGCCTGTACCCATCCGGGGGAGCCAGCGCGTCCAAGAGCAGCCGACGGTCGTCAGGGGCGAGCATCTGTGGCGACGAGATCGTTGACGAATCGTTGTGTGACGGGCCATCGGTAGCTCATGCGCGCAGTTCCCGCATCGCCACCCCAAAGGAGCAAGGCGGTCTCATTGTGCAGGCGCGCACCCGCTGGACCCTTGACCTGCCGCTCGCGACGCTCGATCAGGTCGCGGGCGGCATCAGAGCCGCCGAGGTCGCGCTCCTCAACCACAAGCCGGGTCCAGCTCTCCACGAAGGCGCGAGTCGGGAGCGTGACCGCGGCGGTCGTGCGCTCGACCGCGCGCCAAAAGTCCACGAGGTCCCATGACCGCGGGTCGCCTCCTGCATCCTGGTGCAGGGTTCGAGCCCAGTCGCCAAGCCTCTGCTCGAACTCCTCGATCTTCTCCGGCCACGCTCGGCGGCGGGCGAGGAGCAGGTTGTAAAGGAGTGCTGCGCCGTGCACGACCGCAGACAACATCCGGGCGTGTGCGAGCTCATGACGACTCTTGCTCGGGAAACGAGCGTGCTCTGGATGCTCCCAGGGGAACTCGACATCGGAGACGCCTGCATGCTCAACGAGCCACGCAAGCAACGTTCCCCGAGGGCGTTCAAGAAGGATCCGTTCGACCAGGTAGGCACGATCCTCCGGGCGCAGCCGAAGCGACGCCTCGTCAGGAAAGGTGGCTGGCGGGTCAGGAAGCCCGCGGTGCCAATGTTGGGCCGCGGCCGCGTCGGCGAGCGGCTCGCCGTCATCATCGACCTCGACCCGCTGCTCACTGCGCAGTCGCGCCAGCCGCCGCAGATACTGCTCGCGACCGCCGGGGTAAACGCGGATCCCCCAGACGCCAAGTCCCTGCCAGTACACGTCGCTCGGCAGTCGCTTAAGCGAGCGCCTTGCCCGGGCGCCGATTACCCCGACTCCGTCGCGATCGTCGTCATCCAGCAGCGCCTCAATGAGGTCAAGCTCGGCTCGACGGCCCCGCTCGGCGACATTTGGCTTGCCCGTGTGCTGGCGCTCGAGCCGCTCGTAGAGCCATGGGATGAGAAGGAAGTACGCGACGCGCGTCTGGATGGTGCTCGTGCCGGGGAAGAAGTGGTCGGCAAAGCCGTCACGGAGCGCGCCGAGGCCAAGCTCGTCGCGCGTGTCGCGGTCCCGGAAGAGCTCGATCACGTCGAGAGCCGCACGGCGCTCGGCGTCGGAGTAATCGAGCCAACTCAGAGTCGACGCCATGACTCTCCTGCCACCAGTTGTCTCGACGGCGCCCAGCAGGCTGGCGTGGATGGGCGGACGTGGCTTTCAGACATATGCATCGATGGATAGATCCTCGCGTAGTCACGGAACTCGCGCCACGCGGCTTCCATTGACGCCCTGCCGATGCGTTAGCGTCGCCTTGCAGCGCCGTGGCCGCGGTGCTGGCTGAGTGGTTCATCCACGTGATGGATCACGCGCCCGTCAAGCTTGACCGTCTCGACGTAGCGATCGTTGGCCTTGTCGATCAGGCGGTAGACCTTCGCGGAAGATCCGTCTGCTTGTTGCCTCCAGCCGTCTTGAATTCGTATCGTGCGACGGACCCGACGCGGGAGCGGCCGAAGGGACTCGCCGTCCACCGGCACCAGCGTAGTGGTGAGAAACTCCCCTGGCTGCGGATCGGGCGCCAGCAGGATGGCGCCGCAGGTCGAGCATTCGCCCATCCCACCGCCTTCGTCCGGCGGATCGCCACCGCATTCGGGGCACGAAGTCGGCGACTCCTTATACGCAGCCAAACGGGAGCGGATCTTCCAGGGCATCGCTCGAATGTACAGCGGCCGACCAGCCGTCGCGGGTCGATCGGATGCGGTTCAAGCCTTGCTCGCTGGTGGTACTGCGCCTGGATTGACCATCTCCTGGCGGACCTGGGCGTCGCGGATCCCAGCTCGAACGGCCTGGTCGAGCTCGACGACGAGAACGGAGATGCCCCACCCGGAAAGGGCCTCGGCCACCCACGTCCCTTTCGATGCATACGCGGCAGCGCCCTCGTCGGCGAAGGCGACGATGAGCTGAGCGCCAGGGCGGCTGCGTCCCAGAGTGATCAGCTTGAGGGCGTCCTGGGCTACCTTGTGTCGCTGTCCGTCCTTCAGCGGACCCTGGTGAGCAAAGATCTCAACGAGAACCGAGCCTACCCCGCAGGTCGACGCCGGTGAAACTAGAGAGCACATCGTGTCGGTACGCGTCTTCATCAGCTACACGCATGACTCCGAACCCCACCGGGACGCCGTTCGGCGTCTGGGCGAGCGCCTGCGTGACGATGGCGTCGATGCCCGGTTGGATCGGTGGGTGCCCGGCACGCCACCGCAGGGGTGGCCCGCATGGATGGAGGACGAACTTGAAGCGGCCGATTTTGTCGTCGTGGTCTGCTCAGCGCGCTACTACGAGCGATATCGGGGCCGCGGTGATCCAACGGCGGGACGGGGCGGCCGCTTTGAGTCAAACCTGATCCGCGACCAGCTCTACGCCGACCGCTCGCGCCTAACGCGCTATGTCCCGGTCCTCGCGGAGGGCGCCACAGCAGACGATGTACCCGATTCGCTGCGGCACAGCGTCACGCGCTATCTCCTCGGGGAGAACGGCTATGACGATCTCTTCCGCTTCCTGACAGCTCAGCATGCTGAGCCGCTGCCGCCGCTCAGGGCGATGCGGCGCTCGCCCGCGTCTGCCGAGGACCCGGCAGTCGACGATGCAACGGCACAAGATCAGCGCGGCCTGTTCTCCGGCTACCTTCGTACGCTGATCGAGCGCCTCGGATCCGACCGATGTTGCGCCTTGCAAGCTGTGTCAGGCCAGCCGGTGGGAGTCCGGTCCGGGTAAGCGCCGGAGCGCCCGGTAGCAGGCCCCAGTCTCGGGGAGAGATTCCCGTGGCCGAGCGGGGTGTCGAGAGCCTCTTTGGAGGGAGCAAGCGCGTGGGCTGGGATTGCAGCCTCGTCAGATTCACAGTCGGGGAGCCGAGCCGCTCATTTCACGGCGAAGGCCATGTCCGCCAGTCCTGGTTCCGGATCGGGTGCGGTGGGTCCCTGCGGGGTACGGAGACTTGCACGCGCGCAAGGTCTGATCACGGAACAAGGGAGACCCGTCTGGCCAGCCTCGTCAGCGAAGACCGTTCGTATAAGCCGATGGCGAAGTCGAGCGGAGGCCAGCGGGAGTCCGAGGGGGTCGTAGTAGTGCAGATCGGCGTGCAGAAGAACGCGCCGGGAGCGAAGGGCCCCTGCTTTGATCGCGCAAGCGTCGAGGGTAAGCGGTAGGGCATGGTCGAGACCTCTCGATCTATCGACCCCGCCGGGCATGAGCCCGGCGACCTGGCCAGTGAAATGGTCTTGGAGGCCACTGGTGGGGATCTGCGAGAACTTCAGCGCAAGCTATGGGTGGCCGCCAAGCGGTCGCCGGGTAGACGCTTCCACGCCCTGTTTGACCGGATCCTCAGGAGTGACGTCCTGCGGGAGGCGTGGCGGCGTGTGCAGAAGAACAAGGGTGCTGCCGGGGTCGATGGGATGACGCTGGCGGAGGTGCGGGAGTACGGGGCGGAGCGGCTTCTGGCCGAGCTGCAACGCGACCTGCGTCGGGGGTCTTATCGTCCGCGGCCGGTTCGGCGGGTTGAGGTTCCCAAGCCCAAGGGTGGTGTGCGGCCGCTTGGCATCCCGACCGTCAGGGACAGGATCGTCCAGCAGGCTGCACGGATCGTGCTTGAGCCCATTTTCGAGGCTGGTTTTTTGGATGTCTCGTATGGGTTTCGGCCTGGCCGGTCGGCCACACAGGCTAAGGAGGTGCTTCGTCGGTCGTTCATCGACGGGTATCTGTTTGCTTTCGAGGCTGACATTCGGGACTGCTTCTCGCAGATCGACCAGCAGAAGCTGTTGGGGTTCGTGGGTGAGCGGGTCTCGGATCGGCGGGCTATCAAGCTGATCGGGCAGTGGCTGCGGGCAGGCGTGATGGAGCAAGGGGCGTTGCGGCGCAGTGTTGCCGGGACGCCGCAGGGCGGCGTGATCTCGCCGCTTCTGGCCAACATCTACCTGCACCGTTTGGACCTCGCGTTCGCCGATGGCACGCACGGCCGTCTGGTCCGCTATGCGGACGACTTCGTCGTGATGTGCAAGAGCGAGGCGCAGGCCCGGCAGGCCCGGGAGCTGGCCAGACAGGTGCTGGCCGATCTGGGGCTTGTGCTGCATCCGGGCAAGACGAGAGTTGTTGACCTCAGAGAAGGCCGGGAAGGTCTCGATTTCCTTGGCTGCCACTTCCACGCTCGCGTGTCGGGCAGGCTCCTGGAACGCGGCATCTGCCGCTACTACTTGCAGCGCTGGCCCTCACAAGACGCGATGAAGCGGGTACGCCAGAAGATCAAGGCGCTGACCGGCCGGGGCCGCTCAGGCATGGACATTCGCGAGGTGATCTCGCGGATCAACCCGATCCTGCGCGGCTGGGGCAACTACTTCCGCACCGGCAACGCCGCCACCCGCTTCAACCAGATCGACAAATACGTCCTGCGGCGCCTGGGCGGCCTGATGCGCAAGCGCTATGGCCGCAACCTGCGTCCCGGGCATTGGAAGACCTGGACACGCGAGTGGTTCGAGGCCCACGGCCTCTACCGCCTGCGCGGCACCGTCCGCTACCCGGTGGCAGCGTCGTGACCATCATGAAGATCATCGGTAAGCCGTGTGCGGGCAAACCGCACGCACGGATTGAAAGGGGAACGGGGAAACGGGCCTCCACGGCACCGCGCCCCTGACTACCAATGGCCGGCGGATCCGAGGCTGGGCGGTCCGCTGCTGAGATTGGGACAGCACGAGGTTGACTTGCAGGCCAAGGACGTCCAGCGCGGCCGCCTCGTGACCGCGGCGCAGGCGAGCCACTTCCGGCGCCTCGTCGTGCTTGGCGCCCCGGGAGCTGGGAAGACATGGTTCATAGCTCGGGCTGCGGTCGCGTGCGCTCAAGTCGCGCTCGACGCGCTGGAGGGCGGCGCGGACCCTCGCGGCGTCATACTGCCGGTGTTCGCGACCGTCGCCGCAGTACGGGATCAGCCGCCCCGCCCGATCCGTGACCGACTGATTGCCGCGACGCTGACATCGTTCGGCGAGTCGGGCGCCGCCGTCCTCGTGACGGCGATTACCGCGCACGAAAACGTTGCTGTGCTGCTCGATTCGCTTGACGAGGCGCCAGGCAGTGACGAGCTGCTTTCGCTCGTCGACGCGTGCCAATGGTCGGTGGTATTGACGACGCGGCCGGCGGCATGGCGAGAGCAACTTCACGTCGGCGGCGCCGACGATGAAGCCCGCGTGTCGCTCGAGCCTCTCTCATATCCGGTGGACGTGCGGCAGTTCGTGCATGCGTGGTTTGGCAGCGACGACGAAGCTGGCGAGCGGCTGCTCGACCGGATCGCGGCCTCGCGTCCACTACGCGACGCAGCGCGTGTGCCGTTGCTGCTGGCGTTCGTCTGCTTGCTGGGACATGACGATCTGGATGACGACCCCGATGTTCTGCTGGAGCGCACGATCAACCGGCTGCTCCACGGCGTGTGGAAGCAGACCGGGAGTGACGACACGCTGCGGATTGATCTCCTGCACGCCGTGCTCCGCGAGTGGGCATGGCACGCGACGGGCTTCGCTGCCGGATCAGTCGGGGTAGCACGCTGGTCTGAGATGCTCGATGTCGGGCCTCCTGAGCACGCGCTCACTACCGCTGAGTCTGCGGCGCTCGCCCATGTGTGCCCGACCGTCGGGCCACCCGGCTTCGACAGCTCGCGCCAGCAACGGCGGTTTGTCCACCGGGTCCTACAGGAGCATCTGGTGGCCTCAGCGATCGCCGCCCGCGACACGGACGACGCGGCCGACATCCTACTCGCGCACCTGTGGGCATCGGAGGATTGGCGCGAAGTACTACCCGCCGTCGTCCGCCGGCACCCCCAGCGCATCGAGCTCTGCACCCGTTTGCTCGAGAGCGCACCCTTCGCTGACCTGCCGCTGGAGAGCCTGCCGAGCGTTGACTTCGAGGGAATGCTAGATCGGCTGTTGTTGACCCTCGCCGCGTCAGCAGATCCGCTTGAGGCACCGTCGACGGTCGCGACTCACGTTCATACAGCACGGCTCCGACTCCTCGGCAGGATCGAGCAGACGCTGCACTACGGTGGCCTAGCGCGACCGGAGCTTCGCGAGCGTGCGAAGCTCGGGTGGCGAGACCTTGCGCGGACAACGCCGTGGGGGATCGGTGCTGATGCGGACCTCAGTGTGCTGGCGGATCGGCTCGTGCCACGAAGCGGCACCGGCGTCAGCAACCGGTCGGACGTGCCGATCGAGATCCTCGGATTGACGGATACCCAACGACGGGGGCTGCGGCAGATCTATCTCAGCCGCATGGACGAGGATGACGGCAGTTTCGGGCGTCTGCTCAGCGCGCTAGTCCAGTGCAGCGCGACAGTAACCGAGCAAGACGACCTGTTGGCTTGCCTGACGGCTGCATGGGCCGTCGCGCGCGGCTGGCGCCGCGACGAGATCGCTGATGCCTACCTGACGATCCCGACCCGGAACGCGGGTGTGCTCCGTGAGCTGGCTGTCCAAGCTATGGACGACGACATTGCGGCTGGCTCGCGACTCAGCTGGCGGTTGGTTGAGCTGCTCTCCTCCGACAAGGATCACGGCGGCGCTGGGGCCCGCTTCACGTCGTGGACGGTTGCTGCGCGCGGTACTCCTCCTAGCGCGGCCATGCTCGCCCGGGCGGCCCTCGAGTGGCCGCTGACCGACGAGGAACGAGAAACCGTTATCGAGGCACTCGCCACGTCGCTGCGGCTGTGTTCCACACAAGAGTGGGTGAATAATGACGACCACGGCTTCATGGAGGAGCGACGTGTGGCGTCGGAGATCTGCGGGTTCATGGCTGAAGCGGTCCACACGCCCAACCAGGCAACCAGGGTGGCGAACGAGTTGGCTCGTGTCGTCGCAGATGCTTCTTCGCACTATGACGCTTTCCGGGGCGCCGCAGATGCCATCGCCGCGGTGGCCCAGCACTTCCCGGCTGAGTGTGCCGAGGCGGCCGCTGCTGTGCGAGCGCGGTTGCGAGAGCGTGAGTCCTGGCCCGCTCTAGTCCGCGCCGTGCTTGCATCAAGCGACGCGCTATCGGCGGAGGACGCCGCTCGCGGGTTGCTCGCCGCGGGCGAACACGTAGCCCGGCTCTTCGCTGAGCTCGGCTCGCGGCCACCCGACTACTGGGCCGAGGTGCAGGCTTGCTGCGTCGATGCCGTCGATAGGATCACCGAAGTGTCCGTCGAGCAGATGTGGATCGTTGAGTCTGCGCTACTTGTGGCGACCTCTCTCGAGGCACGGGGCGAGGTCGTCAATGGGATCGTTGCCGCCGCTGCCCGAGCGCTAACGCGCGTGCGCGAGCAGCCGGCCAACCAATACCGCTTCAAGAGTATGTGCAGGCTCGTGCTTGGCCACACTGCGCCGTGCGACAGCCCGGCGCCGGAGATCTATGAGGTTGTCGCGTATCGGCTTAGCCACCAGGATGACCCGAGTCATCGGCGCGCCTTGGTGTCGATCCTGACGGACGAGTGTCGACGAGTCGGACGCATTCCGGAGCCCATGGTGGCTGTTGTCGACCGGCTAAAGGCGACAAACGACGAGATCCGGCGATTGATCTGTAGCCGCTACGAGTTCCTCGGCTGCGCCACTCCAAGCGAGCAACACGAGTTCCTGCAACTCCTCTCAACAAACAACGACATCCTCGATCTCACTGCGGTTGGGGAGATCACACGCTTGACGTGGCCAGAGGCCACGCAAGAGCGCCTGTGGAACTGTCTGCTGACGCGGCTCCTGTCTGCGGAAGGCGGGTCATCGTGGTGGCGTCGAACCAGCATCGCGAAGACTCTCGTGACGTGGGCGCGGACCCCCGACCAGCGGGCCCAGATCATGGCCCAATTGGCCGATCTGCTCGGCCGCCTTGCCAGCGACAGCACCGCACTTCACGACGGCCGCGGCAACGTGCCGGGTGGAAAGAAAGCGGATCTGCCTGCCAGCGGGCTCGATACCAACCTCGGCAAGTTCGTGCTCTTCGCGCGGGGCTGCGATCTTCCACCAGCGGTCCTTCGCGATGCGCACGACGCCCTGGCCGAAAGCGCCGCCGTGGCCGCGACCCTCGGAGAACGGGCCGCGCTGGTGGAGTGCGCTGGTGCGCTACTTCCTGACGAAATGAAGACAGTCGAAGACACCGAGCGGGCACTCGCGCTGCTCCACGCGGCCCGGACCCCCGATGACGGCGCGCGGAGCCAGCGATCACTGCTGCGGTTTAGACCCACGACCCAGGATCTCCTCGCCATCCCGACATGGCCCGCCCCACCAACCTACGACCTGCTGAGTGTTGTGCGACAGTCGGCCTCCGTGTCCGACTGGTGCTCCTTGCTGGAGCACCTCACGGATAGCGGCCTCCTCGCGGCCACCTACGGATCCCATCTACTCAAGGATGCGGAGCGCTGCTACTAGCCTGAGCAGCAGCATCGCCCGGCGGTGACGGGCGTCTCGGTGATGAGCACCGGGGTGGAGCTGCCGGTGGTATGCGCGCAGAGGGTTGGAACGGCAGTTTTTGGTCCGTCTCGTCGACGCCCAATGCCGAAGCGCGACAGCTCTTTGTGTCTGCCTTCGGCGGTCAGAAGCGCTGGCTGGCGAGCCCTCACGGGGGCAAGCCTCTCAGTGATCGCCCGTGAGCACGACCACCAGCTGCGACACCTCGTGCCGGTCACCGGGATTGCACCGGGCTACGCGCTGCTCGGCGTCATCGAGTGCGGTGACGAACGCGTAACGTGCGCGGATGTTGCTGAGCCATGCCTCGGGTTCGACGGGCCGGGTCAGGAGTCCGATGTCCTCTGGCGGCAGCGATTTTGCGGGTCGCGTCTCATGAGCCGGGGGAATTGAGGTTGCGGGCGTAGCCTCCGCTTTGTCCTGAGAAGACCAAGCGATGGAGGTACGCCCGCATGAAGAAGGTAGCCCCGAGCGAGAGGTTTCGCTGCGAG
>Ga0335072_10006030_pt1 | contig 17784 bp, 16 predicted proteins | sample Lox_Sample_21_FD_206725 | JGI IMG/M metagenome (GOLD analysis project Ga0335072, IMG submission 206725) | Soil microbial communities from Loxahatchee National Wildlife Refuge, Florida, United States - Lox_Sample_2.1 | ecosystem: Environmental > Terrestrial > Soil > Wetlands | place: USA...
GTAGCCAGATTGTTCGAACTTCAACTTACCGAAGGTGAGAGGCATGGTGCGCTAGTCCATTGACAGGTTAGTCTGTGTGGCAGAACACTCTCACCGCCCTGGCCATCAAACTTCATTGTCCATCTGGTCGTCTCCAAGCTTTTTCTTCTTCAACAGTTAACCGCCAGCAACAATCCACATTACTGTCGGCAGACTCTGATAATTTCGTATCGAGTCTGTTTTCGCGCTGAGCGAAGAATAACACCCGTTGCTGGGCACCTGGGTTCGAAGTGTCCTTATGGCTCTTCTGAGAAGCTGGGAATCAGTAGAGGTTACATCAAACTTCAGCGGCTTGAACTATACGCTGAGAACTTAGCAGACTTCTTTTATTCGATTCTCCCAAATGATGTGATCAGATCTACGTTCTCCATGAAAATGTGCATTCATGTTACGTAGCTCTGTAAGAGCCTATCTCGCATAATTTTATCGCCGCTTCAAGACTATGTGCTGGCCTTCACATAGACGATGACGAATCTTAACTTCGAATTTCGTGACGGACTTATCCGATAGGTCTTGTGCTTATTCCGAAATAAATCCTACGTCTCCGAACGCAACCACTTTGTGGTCAATCGCATGCAACCACGACAATAGGATCCAGCTCTAGCTATTCACTCCCCTTTCTAGATCACTGGAACTTGAATTTAGGAATATGCTTCAGCTATCAACCGGCACTGTCTCATTTAGATTCGGCAAGTTAATCTAGCCTTTAACATCGTGACCACAAATTTCCAACACTCTCCTCCCACACTTCTTTTCTACCACAATACCTCTATACTTCTTATTGTCAACCACATCATCAGAATAACAAGACCGTATCGGATCGAGACATTGTGTGGCTTCAATAATGCCAGCCACAATGAATTACATACGGGCTCTATTCTCTTACTAGCTACTTCTATTGTTGGAAAGGTCGCAAGCCGTCTCCTATTCTCTCATTCATGCTAAAGTCATAGATATTTGCATCCAAAACAGCACATTCGTTCTTATGTCAATTACAGCATTGTCGATTATTGTTTCAAATCACTCTTAATACAACAATGGAGTCAAAAGTCTCTTTAAATCGTCTCGTCCGCTTAGAAACTCACATCTCATCTTCGAAATTTCATCTCAACTATCTCCAGATCTGGTATTTGGACACAGTTAAGCAATTTCGAGATACCATTTACTTTCTTCAGCATAATTCGATCTATCATGGCTTCGAATTGTGACCCTCGCCACGATGGGGAGAAGCAACCGCAGCAGGCAGATTCACCGAGCGATGGTAACAAGCAACCGGAGCATACAGGTTCACCGAGCGATGGTAAGAAGCAATCGGAGCATACAGGTCCACCGAGCGATAGTAACAAGCAACCAGAGCATACAGGTCCATTGAGCAACGGTAGCAAGCAACCGCTGACACCAGCTTCGACGATCGGCAGTATCAACCAATCGCAGAAAACCTCTCCGGTGAACGACGGAGCTAAGGAACTGCAGGCCACGATTCCTACCAGCGACAGTGATGATCAAGCGCAGATTGCAGCTCCGACGAGCGTCACGGACGAATACACTCTTCTGGTTATGCTTGGGCGCATTGTCCATCATGCAGCTTGGAAGCACCGAGAAAGGTTGATAGCGTCAAAGCAAGACCATCCCTTTTTGATTCACGAAGATCCTATCACGTACAACAACACCTTCCTACGCAAGGACGGTAAGCATTAGTCCCATTGAACTACATTGGACGTTATCACTAACTTCTATAGATGAGAAACTGCCCAAACTCAATGCCCTGCAAATTCTGCGCTTCCTGGAAAATGAGGGTTATATCCCGGGTGATATGGGCTTGACTGTTCTGAACGATCCTTCAGGCAATACGGCGGTCAATGCTCAAACAACTCAGCCGGCGGCTCCAACTACGACACTTACAGCTAGTGATTCTGCTGTTCCTCCAACTGCAAGTCCGGTAAATCTACCCGCAGGTTCTACAGCCCCCTCGCTAGGTGCTCCACCTTCTCAGATCACTGCTCCACCTTCTCAGATCGCTGCTCCATCCTCCGAGATCACTGCTGAGTACCCTCACGTTAGTGCTCCATCCTCCGATATCACTGCTCAATCCTCTCAGATTACTGCTCCATCCTCCGATATCACTGCTCAATCCTCTCAGATTACTGCTCCACCCCAAGTGATCACTGCTCCGTCCTCTCAGATCACTGCTCCGTCGGCTGCTCCTAGCGCTCCTCCAAATATTTCAAGCCGCTCTGCGGGCAACGCGAATGCGAATCCGACTCGTCGCACGAGCCCTGGTGAGAAGTGGACCGATCAGGAGATGTCCGTTACTACCTTCGCAGTGAAGGAAGGTCATAGTCTGTATCCTGGGGACAATGAAAAGCATAAGATGTGGGCACATATCAAGCAAGTTCGTAAAAGGCATGGATTCGAGAGATCTGACTTCGCGGTCCGAATGTGGTGGAATCGTACTGGTCGTCCAACGTCCGGTTTCGACGAAAGGAGCCAAAATCGGGTGAGAAAGAAGGGAAACCTGACCACCTGCGCTCAGACTTCACGCAAGCGAAAGGCTGCCTCGAATGCCAATAAACCACCACCAAAAAGAACCAAATCGGCATTGCCAGTTGGTGATGCGCAGCAGCCAGAGTTTACGCAGGATGATGATACTGTCCACGCGTCGAGTCTCCTACCACAAACTACGACGGCGAACTTCTCATCCCTCGCCCCATCTGCACCATCCCAACAGTCTGTTCCTCCCATGAACGACTTTGCAGCTGAGCATCAAACATATGCTCCGGGAAACTATTTCCCTCCGATGGACCTGCTATCTATGTATCCACTGCTACAAGGAGAATCCTATGGCTATACTGCCCAGCCAGCCAATCCGTATGCGGCCGCTCAGACATATATGACCACCGCACAACCAATTTCGACGTCGTCCGGTATTCCTTCTAACGGTCCTTCTACAGAGGCTGATCAATACGCTGCACCTACGACTTCGGCTACCACCGGTGAGGCCTCATTCGACGAGTTTATTAACTTTGATCTAGTAGAGTAGAGTTCAGTCATGCCATGAGCGATTGCCGGTTTACGAAAGTGTTGCCCATGTAACTGCGAGCATTTGTATCTGTGGAAGTGGCTGGACTTCTTCGACAGATTTTTGGAAGTGTCAAAAATGCGGTCAATTAGTACCGCCGGTGGCGTAGGGAATATGAAAGGCCATAGCCGTAGAGCAGAGCTCCAGAATGTAGGTCATCACTCTAGATAGAAATCATTCAGGACTTACTGTTCCATCCACGATCCAATCCATATTTACATCTCACGTATCGTGTTGAACTGTTTGGCACGGTTAAATATGCTATTGAAGCCCTTGAATCTTCATATCCACTTTTGACGAGGCTGCGGAAGGTGAAATACGCGAGGATATGCGTGGGCTGGGTTGTGTTTGTGTAGGTCTCCCCTGTCGCAGCGCCTCAAGGCGCTAAGCTTGCTTCGAGACCTCCTGCACCCGCTAGTAACGCCCTATAAAGCGGCTCAAGCGTTGTGGCTGCATCTCTCTCTTTCTTTTGGTCAGGCTGATCTTCTGTTGGTTTTTACGAAGAGAATACGAGATGAGGGGGTTAATAACTAGAACATAATTCCTGAGTGGCTGAAACGTTCTTTTTTTGTTTTATCTTCGACGCATGCTGCAATTTCGCCCATCCTTTTCCACGTCCGCGCTGCTAATACGCTCGTAACCTTCACTCATTTGTCATTTCCGGGAAGTTTCCCTACGATACAGGAACCATGTTGGTTGTTCTCACTGCTTTTGCTTTAATACCTATTGGAGTTTTCAGTCAGTCAAATGAATGGTTCGGCAGTGATGGATGGGCAGCAACCGAATCCGATAATATATGCGACAAAACAAACCCATCAGTTTATAATGTAACCGGATCAGTCACCGTTGATGGCTTCAATCCACCAGCAAGCCTTCCCAACTCAACATTAGGCAACTTGACGTCGTTAACCATCTCCTATGGCGTTATCGACTACCTCGAGAGCTGGAACTCATCGAAGCATTCAGTTGAGTCAGCTTACTGGCTCCAGCCCTCTCCCCTGATCGATATGGCTTCCGCCAGTCTTCCCTACGCAGGCTGCTCTAGCCTCATAGCTGGACTTCCTCGACAGGTTTATGTGAACGGAATGAACGACACCGGAGACTGCTCCACACTCTTCAATTCCGCGTGTATATCGGCTCTCCTAAACAACGCTAAGAATGGCTCAATGGGATTCCAAGGAACAAACGTAAACTCTTCACAGTGTACGTCTCTTATATGGCCGCCTCCTGCCGAATGCAAACAATTTACATCCAATGGAAATTGGGTTGGCGCATTTGGGTCCCTTCCGCCAGGTATATTCTCTCTCGTCATCCCTACCTCTACGGCCGTATCTTATCTCACTTTGCCAATAGTATACATCGGTAGCGGGGACTCTCAAGCGCTTCCTAACACGTCGTATTGTAGTACAACAGGTGCCATCTTCGCTATGACTGGTGACATCGATCCCCTCTCGTACGAGTTAGGAGACAACTCACAGTATGATTTTGCGGTCACAGAAATTACACCGTTAATGACGACTGTGTGGTCGAAAGATATGCAAAATGCTCCGTGGTCTGATGCAAGGCTAGTGTGCATACATGCCGACAGATTTCGTATTGGTAGCCTGGTTCCAACGGCGGTTCCTAGCTTCGGTGTTCGAGGAAGTTCATATCCTGATGTCAAAACTATGTTCCTTGGGTTTATTTTCTGGCTCTGCGTACTGCGAATGGGTAATTAGATTATTGTAGTCCAAGGCGACCGTCCAGGATTGAATACTCCAGATTCAACTGAATGCCACGGTCTTCCCTCTTCAAGCTTCAATTTTCTCTAGTTTCATCAAGAACACAGCTCTCGATGCCATGCACTATTATCCGATGGTTACTCTTTCCTATAGTAATATTACCTGCTAGGCTGAAGAAGAGGCTGAGCCGTGAGCGCTGATACAAGGCACTAAGGCAATCATACGCCTCAAAAAAGTCACGTCTTCGTTTTGCATCGCCTTGAGTTGCGCGAAACTTCAAGCTTAGGTTTGCAACGGAACGTCTATTGTCAACGTCAATCTCCTCCCAATTCCAATTAACCTCATCTCTTGGTCGCATCTTCGGCTCTTGGATACTTCTGTAAACATGGCGGAGGTATCTTTGGGCCCGACCGACATACAGTCGGTAGGCTTATCATCGTCATACGACATCGACAACATGGACGTCGACTTTGATATCGATGGTGAAGGAGATAGTAGAGAAATTGTAGGCTCTTCTGGTCAAACTTACGTCTCAGGAGTTCACATAACTGACGCGCTTTGGCAAAATCTACAGCAGGTGCAGGGTGAAGGAGAACTTGAAGGCGGCATGGAAGGAGACGTTGTTCCTAACAAGGTTCACATTTACCTCACAGTCGACACACTCGACTCCGTCGCCGTGAAACGCTTCGTCGCCGAACATGAAGCCTTAACGTCCTTCTCCCATATTGAATGGATCAATGACGCCGAAGCAAACCTTGTGTACAATGACAACGACTCCGCAACAAGGGCACTATACGCGCTCACACTGTCTGGAGAATTAAAGCCCGAGGAAATCCCTGTCATGGACGACAGACCTGCAAAAGGATTCAGTGGAGCGCAAGGCGTGCAGATGGCAGTGAGGATGGCGAGAGCCACAGATGTCAAGAAGAAAGGCGCAGCGGATGAGAGCAGATTCTATCTATTGAATCCTGAGAAGGATCCCAGAGAGAGGCAGAGAAGGAGAGAACTAGCGATGAAGCGAAGAAGAGATTGGGATGGAGAGGCCGGCAATTACAACAGGAATCGGTTCGACGATAGAGAGAACAAGAGGCGGAGGGGCGAGGAACGGTGGGAGGCCAGCATGTATGATGACAATGAGAACACAGATATGGTTCTCGAGGAGCAAGAGGATGGTACTGAGAGAAGGAAGCGCGTACGTTTCGGTGGCCGACGAAATGACGAATTGTTCGCACAGAGTAATCGTGAGGGTGGTAGACTCCGCGGACGGAGCGCTTCGCCTCCTCACGACGGCGATGGTCGTTACGGCTTCGGAACAGACGACGATGATGCTTCAGCCATGCGCCGCAAAATTCGACAACGCTCGCAAACACCACCGGCCTTGCGTTCCAATGGCGTCAACCCGAACGTAGGCAAGGAACTCTTTGCCAACAATAGTTCTCTTCCCAAACCCAATGCCGGCAAGGAACTCTTCGCCCGTCCCTTATCCAGAGATACAAATCCGAACGTGGGCAAAGAACTCTTCGCCCGTCCCCTCTCAAGAGATACAAACCCGAACGCAGGCAAAGAGCTTTTCAGCACTCCGCTATTCCGCAACTCCAATCCTAACGCCGGCAAAGAGCTTTTCGGGGAGAAGCTCTCTTCACTACCAAACCAACGTGGCAGCTTCTCTGGTGACGACCTGACCATCGCTGGAGCATCGCTGCGCAGACGCGGCTCCAGCCACCGGCGAACGGATGCTATTGACGCCTCTCCGCGGATGAGCAACAGCGCCACAAGCCTGTCGCCAGAGTTGAAGCCAAGACTTAGCCTAGCAGATCGCATTACGGCTGGTAGGTCCGTAGGACGAAGGATCGACGGCACCGGCGGCACGCCGTCTCTGGCTGCCCGCATCACTAGGGAAGATGCGGGGACGACAGGCACTTTGGCCGACAGGGTTACTAGTCCCGACGGTGGCGGCTTCAAAGTCAAGGGCGAAGCTGGACTTGCCGTTAAAGGTCAAGCGGGGTTTCCGATCAAAGGCGAAGCTGGACTGTCTATCAAGGGTGCAGCTACCGATGCCAATAATCCTAACGCCGGGAAGGAGATATTTGCACGTGTTTCGAGGAGGAGCATGTTGAGCTCTTGAGGTAGCCGAAGAATGGCACAGAGAGCTTGCTCCATGATGGAAACCCAAAATTTGGCCTGATCGACACCAAACTGCCGGCAGATTTAGCTGGCTAACCTCTGCTCAGTTTTTTTGGAGTGAGATACTAGACTGAGCTGTCTCAGTGACAGTACTACACGTAGCGATAACATGTGTACAATGGCCAGACAGAACCACACTCCAATCCAGCACCCAAAACTATGCCGCCCAAAACGACTGTGGTGTCCGCGAGCCTCTCGCACCATCCTTCCCACGAGGCTCTCAAATTCCACCCCCAAGCCCATTCACAACCCAACCCCACCCACCCAAGCCAACAGCGCACCACACCCACAACAACTCACCACAAACGCAATCCAAATAAGCACCCACCTGACCGCGCCATACGCCTCAGGGTCATGCCTGCGGCCCGCCAGCGCCGCAAGCACGCCGGTGAGGGCAAACGCCAGCGTCGCGACGACGCCGAACAGCACGCCGGCGTCGACCTCGCCACGCTGGCGGCGGCGGCCAGTGCCAGCCAGCACGGTGAGCGTCACGAGGATGGTGAGCGCAGCCGTCAGCGCGACGGTCGACAGCCGCAGTGCCGGGTACTGGCCGCGCGCCGCGGCCGGCGCCGCCAGCGCCGTGCCCGCTGCCGGCATCGTGTAGCGCGTGGGTGGCGCCGCCGCGAACGTCCCGTTGTTGAAGGGGCGGGGGCCCGCGCTGCGCCGCACGCCCCACCGGTTGAGGCTGTGGGTTGCGGCGGTGTCGAGGTCGCTGGATGAGGACTCGTCGTCGGAGGCGGAGACCTCGGTGGCAGAGGTGGGCGTGACGGGGAAGGCCGCCGGGTCGATCGGGTGGGGTGCTGGGCTTCGCAGCAGCGGTTGCGCTTCCTCGTCGCTCTTTTCTGAGGTCGCCTTGTGCACGAAGAGAGACTTGAGCCGCTTGAAGATGCTTGCGAAGGGCCAGTCGAACTTCTCGTTAGGGTCCACGTAGATGTAGTATCCATCGTCACCTTCGCCAGAGCCCGAACCATCCTCAGGATAGTCATATTCGTTCCAGTAGCGTGTTTCTTTTTGCTGTGGGGGAGCTTTCGGTTCTTTTGCATGTCTTGACCACCGCTTCTCCTTCTTCAGTTGACCTACACGTTGTGCGCCGGGTGGTGTCACAATTCCGGATGCTCCAGAGGATCCGCCGACCAGTGTAGTGCTTTCCGTTTGCTCCGCACTCGTTTGATCGTCGTTCGATGACGCCTCTGCTCGTTTTGAAGCTTCGGTCGAAGTATCGGTGACAGCACGCTTTCGTCTGCTATGAGGCGCGGGCGCTTCCGGCAGTTTTCGAATATCCTTCTCCAAGACTGGGAGCTTTGGGATGTCAGTTGCTTGACCCGGAAAATTCGCATCTGGGCTTCGTCTTACCCAAAAAGGCTGTGTCATGCTCTTCGGTTGCCAGCACATATAAATGGCATGGTACGCTATCGAGAAACCGCGAACACGTTCAACCTATGCGCTGTTAGTAATGGGATTGAACGCAGCGCTCAAGGGATCCAGAATACCAAATGACTACGTTCCAATAGAGCAATCAAGTCATTTGAAACTTTTCCTTCCTGTCTGACTTCTAGCACTGCATGAGGGAACCTCCAACCATCGCTAGTCTGCAATGGCCAATCTCTCGCTACCAAGTCGTCCTCAGTCACTTTGTTCATTTCGATATCTGAATCCAGAATACACCATTGTCCCGAGTTTTGGTCGTCAGTTAGATCGATGAATCGCGTTCTGCGAGAGCAAATGCTCACAAGTGGATTGATGTTGCGATGAGCGTCGAGCCAGTTACGCGCAAAGTCCGGACTGGGTCCAGTTGTAAGGTTGCGATGATCTTCGTCAAGGCTGAGTTGATCCGAATCTTGCCAGGGCTTGAATGAGCGTTCGAGGTCCAGGAATCCCTTGATATACCTCTTTTGAATCCTTGCTGGTTTGATGTTTTCCGTCCCAGCGATACCTTTCACTGAGACTGCACCGTCATCAGATGTCGTCCATCTTACTGTGGCGGCTACAGATTGTCCTGGTGACTCGTCGACGTCGTCAACGACAGTGGCACTGGATCTCTGGGCGTAATCATCCAACCTGTCCAGGAGAATTACACCGTGGTCGCATTCAGCATCAAGTGGACCGCCCTGTTGAATGAGGGATGCACGCCGAGTATGCGTAGGTGAGGCTGGACGAGATGAGACACTATTTCTGTTCGATTGTCTCGGCGGATACAACTTCAGATGGTTGGAAAGAAAGACCTGAAGCTCTATCAATTGGTCAGGATGCACCCAATAAAAGGCAATTCGCCCGCAATCTCCCAGTGGCGTTTCGGCCAGCGCGAGGTCAAAATCGAGATTGGATTCCGATTGAATAGTGGAATGAATACTGCGCGCAACACTCGCCGACAACTCTCTGGGTGCTCCAGATACAGGTAATGTCTGTGGGCTTCTACTCTTTGCACGTGCTGCGGACATCAGTTCTTCGAATTTCTTGCGTGAACCGGTAGCAAGTCGAACATCGTGAAGGATTGAAGTCCAGTGATTCAGCAATTGCTGAACGTCAACACGTGCGAAACTATCTAATTTTGCAAGAATTTCTGTTCGTACACGAGGGCCAAGATTCTCAGAGCCAGTCCATTTCTTGTACTTCTTCAGAAGCTTGAAGACGGCCGTACGGTTAGTGCTAATGAATCTCGAAAGGGATTTGATGACTTCTCCTGTCCTACAGCGCATAGTTAGTAAAGGGTACGCTCTACTGCTCACTTCACTACATACGTGACGGTTCTTTGTTCGATCCTGCGATAGGCCTCAAGGCGTGCTTGGCTAAGCTGAACGGCGTTGGAGCGAGATTGCAATTGCAGCTTCCGGAGTCTACGGTCGAGGTCGTCTGGATTTTGTCAGTGAAAGTTCGCGGTTACTCGGGATACAGCTGCTGTACCCAAACTACATTCTATCTCCAAGACCTTAGTCTTAACGAAGAGAGAGATGTTCGCATTTTCTCGTACGAATATGCCGAACAACCTCTTTTCGAAGTCTGACTCGGCTTCGTTGCCCTGACCGGGAACAGATACCGCTTTCCCTTTGCCAGGTGTTGTGGCGTCCTTGATGAGAAGCTTTATCTCATCGTAGTCGATGTTGTCTGTTAATGTGATATTAGCCTTTACGATTCCAACGATAGGTCATGAGTTTCGTCGAGGACTTACGTTCTGCCCATCCTGGAATCGATCTCTGTCGCAGAGTCTCCCCGTATTTCATACCCGTCGATAATACAAACCGACGAAGCAATTGGGTTTTCCTAGCAAAGCCCTAAATGCCTTGGAGGAATTGAAGTTGGATTGAGGCTAATAAGGCACTGATACAGCAGCACTTTATGGCTTCCCGCAACTAACGAGAGCAAGCGGGTGAGAAAAAGTTGAAAGAGACGGAACAGCGGACTAAGCAAAATAAATGGCACACGACCGGTTGCCCAGAGTAGCAAGCTTATCCTTGGGTCAAGACAGATTAGCGGCCGTTTGGAGTTCTATTTCAATGGCTCTTCGTCGCGCTTGGAAGGTTGTGGAAGGCGGGACGAGAGGGGGTGGGATGAATGATAACTGGAGTCTGTGCTGAAAAGAAAACGTTTATAGGGTCACAGCGGCTTGCCGAGAGAGGGGCAGGCAGAGCAGATGCAGACGGCGTGATAAGAATTGTATAGTTGGCAGGGATGATGCCGTCGCCAAAGGATGGATTCTTGGTATTAGGGAGCAGAAATTGATACGGACCGGCGGGCGAGCGAGGCCAGGTCCTGCGTCACCAATGGCAATGACGACGGATCCGCGAGCACAACGACCCAGTAGAGTAGCAACGGGAAGACGGACGATTAAGCTCGACAATGGTCAACACTTTGATCTTCTTTAAGCTTGACTACTGATGAAGAAGTGAGTCCCCACTACGATAGGATAATCACTGGCTAGCAATTGGCTGAGGCGCATTCCAACTAGCCCAACGGCTGAGGGGCGTGTGCAGATGTCACGATCCACTGCTCCATGCAACGGCTTATGCCTCCCACGTTGCCACTAAACTCTTACTCAATTGAGAGGCATCAGGCGGTTTGGCAATGGTGATAGAACCGCCCAACTTCCCACTCGTGCAGAGTTGGCGGCGTGCAGTACCTTACCTTACATAACGGTTCACAGCATCCAAACCACTCGAAGGCGCCTGTTGACTATACCCAGCAGGCTTAGTGGGAATTGTCGCTAATAAACCAGCCAAACCCCGGGCGTCGAGCTTTGGCCAACCTGAAAGCTTTGCTCAGGTGTCGTGCAGGATTTTTCTTTCCGTCAGAACCGCTAGTCGTACTCATGAGCCGCAAACCACCAGCTTTCATTTGCCAGCTCTCATTTGCCCGTGCAATTCCAATTTGTTGAGCTGCATATTATCCCACTTCACTTTCTACTATACGCCCGGGGTGGCAAGCCGTTGTATATGCAGCACGGAAAGCAGCCATGGATCATTTGTTCGTCCACATCGGCATTCCATCACCATTGTTGCCGAGCTGAGCCGCGCCTTTTCCTGTTCCGGGGAGCGTAGGGTGGGACAGTGGAGACGCGGTACAGTAGTCTCGGCGGATAACGACTGGGCTTCAGACCGTTGAATCCAGGAATCAGAGCTTCGATCTTCAGGTTCTCAGAAAGTGGGAATGCTCCTAAGGCGTATAATTAGCTGCCTTTGCCCTGCCCCGCAGGCGGTACAGTTGCAGCTGTCTAAGAGTGGCTGAATGGGCGGCGCTGGGATTCTGCTCCTACGCCTGCTTCCGTAAAGGCGATTCATTGGCGAATCCGTCCCTACAGCTACGATTTCTGTCGTTAACGGTCTAGCTTGATTCTCTGCTCTCAGTTGTAGTCTGTAGCTGCAATGTCGATAGCTATGGCGGTGGACCACAATCTTTGACAGATGCCTTCTCCTTTTCCAAGTGCTTCAGGAACTTCAATATTGTCCAATCAAAGACATAGTCATACTCGTAACCGCGGCGGCAGAATAGATTGCGGAACAAGTGGCGTAGATGTGCGTAATCCGGTATTTCGTCGAAACGGAGCGAGCGGATGTGCTTGAAGTACGTCTGGAACTCTTCAGGAAGCCCTTCACCAAGCTCTTCAGGCGACATTGACTCTTTCTTCTGCAGAATAAGTTCTTCTTTCTGCTTTCGAGTATCCGCCTTCAGTCCTTGCCAAGAGAGAGAGCCGCGAAGGAAGTATGTGAGGACGTAGCCAAGCGACTCCATATCATCGCGAGGAGACTGCTCTAGATCTGCGTGTCAGTAAGAAGCATTCACTATCAAGATCCTGTACTCGCCTTGACCCCTGTGTGCATTGACGCTGGCATAACGCACTGTGCCAACTACTGGATAACTATGCCATTCCCGATGGTCTATTTCTTTAGCCAATCCAATATCGGTCACGTAGACAATATGTCCCTGTTTGCCGTCGCCGACTAACAGGTTGTCCGGCTTGACGTCCCTGTGGATGAACCCTTTAGAATGAATGTACTGAAAGCGAGGGATGAGCTGATCCGCCAGTAACAGTACTGTCTTGAGCGAGAATTTCCGACCGCAGTAGTTGAAGAGATCCTCCAAATTTGGCCCGAGAAGCTCGAAAGCCATCACCCTGAATTCGCATTCGTGCCCATGCCAGTATATCCGAGGGATGCCAGGTGCACCAGAGAGCGCTTCGTAGATTTCGATTTCATTCTTGAGGAGTGAAGGATCGATGCGTACATACTCGAGTTTCATGGCGACTTGCTGTCCGTTTTGGAGGTCTCGTGCTTTGAGTTTCGATTAGAACCTCATTCTAGAGTTCAAAGGCATCTACATACCCTGATAAACTTCCCCAAAGGTGCCGCCGCCCAGCCGGCGCTCTAGTTGATACTTCTCACCGACGCAGATGATCTATAACGCGGCGTCAGACACGTTCAAACTGCCCACTGCAAATACGGGGAAGGGTCCAGCTTACCAAGTTGCTCATTTAGCTTTCATCTAAGGCGTTCAATAGCAAAGGGAGCACCGGGGAAATGGTCGGATCACTTTTGTTTGCTGTGGAATAAAGTTCCATGCTGGAATTTCGCAACGGGACGGAGCTACACGCCAAGCCCACAGGAGCGGGGCGACGAGTTGGGCGCCCAAATATAACATTCACAATTCAATGCACGCGTCCTAGCCAACCATCTGCCGCTCCAACCCCTCAATATCGAGCGGCGCTTGCAGCTTTACAAAGGATAGATATCTTCACCACCTCGCCGGCCCATTTCGAAACTGTGATGCCTCCGGGAGAGGAATTTCGAGGCCGACATCGAAAACGAAAGCTGACAGTTGACGCCGCAGCGACGACTGACCCTGATCACCAACCGCCTGTCAAACGCAGGAGACCGTCGCGACAGTCACGCAGCGGAACGCCGCCAGAGTTCTGGGACAATCTTTCACGGATACCTCTCTGTCGTCGTGCCCTTCGAGAGTTCAATCGGAGAAGAGCCAGGTCTCCTGTGCCGCAACCGCCGGTGCAGTCTGACATAGACGGGGAACTGGTCAAGCAATTAAAGCGCTTTGCTCGTCGAGGCGGCCCAAGCCTTCGCGATATCAGAGGAGTGGGTGCTTATCCCTAATATGGGCACCCTATACTAATTCATTCCTTAGTACCCAGAACAGGACACAAAGGCAGCCTCAATTTGTACGATGAGTTCGAGTTCCCGCTCAAGTCGTTCTCGAGGAACTGGGACTGATCTTTCCGGGGTGTCGAGCCGGACGAGGCCGACTACGATATCTTCGGCAGATCCTGCCTTTGAGCAGGCGCTCATTGACAGGAATTATTATCCATACAATCGAGGTCCAAAACCAAACAACTGGGAGGAAATACGTGAACAGTTAGCACGGTCAAGACCCTCTCTGTCGCCTTCGCAATTCTCTGATGGAGCATTTGGGGACTTTCAGCAGAGGAATGATGAGGCTAGGACTGAAAACGCCGTGGAAAGCAACGTCTTCACGACCATCAGAGGCGGGCCCGTCAACCAGTCCGGCCAGAACGCGAAGTTCAATCACCTCGAGCCACTGGCCAATGGCATTTCGGCCGCGCAGCCGGACTACTACAACGGCTCTCGCCCAGCAGAGCTCCATTCTGACGTGCGGAACGACCTCGGCCGGTACATCATCCCGTACAATGACACATCAAGGCCGATGCTCCCGAATCACTTCACTGAACTAAAGGGACCCGACGGGAAAGCATCCGAGATGAAGCGCCAGATCACGTATGATCTCGGGGTCGGCGCTCGTGGCATGCTCGAAATGCAGTCTTACGGCCGGGACGGCTACGCATACGACGGCAACGCGTACACTCTCGGAGCGACATACCACAGCGGCACCGGCAGTCTCCAGATGTATACGATGCATCCTACCGAGCCCGCTCAACCAGGTGGCAACCCGCAGTATCATACGACCCAGGTAGGTAATTTCGCCATGAGCGATAGCGCCGAAACTTTCCGCGAGGGGGCTACATGGTTCAGAAACTCCATGGAGTTGGCAAAGGAGTTTAGGGACAAAGCAATCGCGCAAGCAAATGAGGTGGCGATTGCAAGATGCGGCGAGATGTTCGAAGCTTCAGCAGATGAGGCGTTTTAGTCTTCGAGCTGTGAGACCACTACCATGGAGACTAACGTCCGTTATAGATCAATGGTTTCCAAATGACAGGCAACGCTCAAACTTTCCGCGAAGGGGCCACGTGGTACAGGAACTCCATGGATTTGGCGAAGGAGTACAGGGACACGGCAATCGCGCGAGCAAATGAGATAGCACGTGGTGGATATGGCGAAGCGTCCGACCCTTCCTTGGGCGCACCACGTGAGCCTCAAAGCCAGGGAACCAGCACTGAGGACGAGGTCTATTTCACAAGCCACTCCACGCAAGACTCGGAGACATCGATAGACGAGCCCGCTCTCGACACCTGTCTATCGCGCAAACGTTCCTCAAGGTCGCGCCCGTCTCGTCCTCGAAAGCGTGCCACTGCCAGTTCAGGCGCCGGAGGAAGCATTGCTTCGGATTCTTGGACATTCGCAGGAGGCGTATTCCGCCGTTTCCAGGGCACCGAAGTGAGTTCACAAGAAGATCATCCCCGCGATGTATGGGTGTATAGGGCGGACGGCTGGGGCGAAGGGAAGCAATGGTGCTTTTACCGAACTGATGGGACTGCGCAGTACCGTTAAGAGGCAAATAAATGCATAAACACCTAGCCTAGCCCTCGTCGTTCATTAAACATGAACTTGTTCACGTGTTTGCCTCAGCATCGCTTCCAAATTTCCCACTTCCTTTATGTTGCAGTCACGTTGAAATTATTTTGGAATTTTTCACAACAACTTTCTATCTCAGAATGAAATCATATGAGTCACAGAGACGACAAGGGGGCAGCAAAGGGCTGGAAGCTAGCCTACCGGACTACCGTATTTAACCGCCGGCCTGACGCAACGCAACTCTATACCAAGCATCTCGAATTTGAGCCAAATTTTGTTGGTCAGACGTTTCGATACATTGTCGACGTTACCCGACTTGCCTAACAGACTATGTCGATGCTACAATTACCTCCAGAGATATTGATACGAGCTATGGAATATATGGGCTCGTCTTACTTCCGTGAGGATTTAGGACGCCTAGCAGTCTGCAAGCAATGGTTTGCGTGTGCTCGGGCTGTGTACTTTAGGGACCTCGCACTCTCCCCAAAGGCTTTGCGACGTTTACTTTCTTCTCCAGAGGTAGGCCAAAGCCTGATTTTGGCCAAAGCCAACTTGAAAAGTTTGAACCTCAACCTGAAGGGATTTGAGGACTGGAACGTCATACCTATGCGTCAAGGATCTGCGCCGGATGCGGATGCTTTGGATGCCTCGAGCTGGGACAGCCATCTCGGGCGCGCAGTCCTCGAAGCATGGACAACAGTCTTGGACGAGGATCTCACTCGACTTGCCAGCATAGTCAAAGACTCTCGGAAATTGCAGGTCATCCGCATCCAAGCTTCAAGCGAGCACCACCCTATGCTTCCTAGTCTTCCCCGTCGCGACTACCTCTCAATACCCACAATTCGAGCCTTGCTCTCAGCGAAGAATTTGACGGTTCTCGAGCTAGATACATGTGGAACTCGGCTGATACCACGCCAGGGCTGCAATGACTTTCACATTTGCGAGATTATAGGTGAGCTTCTAGCTACTCTACGCCGACTTCGTTTGCGTATGCGCAGCATCTGTGCAGATGTTCTGAGACCCCAAAACAACATTATTAATTTGCACTTAACTGAAGTGCTTATCAATCTCAGTTTGTCCAACGAGTCGCCTACGATAACGTCAGCGACGCACTCCTTACGATGCGGTTCCACAGCCGGGGGACTTCTAGGATTGAAAGCGGACATTGAGGAGCAGGCACAAGCTCTGGCAGTCCATATGGCGTATCCCAGAATCATCAGAATCCTAACCCATTCACTTCCGCAACTTGAAATGCAGTCATTGGATGTCTTAACCGGCAGGCGCATGATACTGGCGGATGGTATGGCGTGGGAAAACGACGGCAAAAATGTCGAGGTTTTGGACTCGGAATCCGACGCCCAGGATGATAGTTTCTCTACATCATCTGATGAGTAGCGGCTGTTACACATATAGAAAATAAATTAACATAACAATTGACTCTCTACCGATGATGCCGATGCCGAGACTTTCGAAGTGCGATCGGAGTAGCAAGGACTCGGCACGAAGTAGCACTCTGAACCCAAAATCCGAGACATATAAGCAAATACAACTTATACTATCTTCGGCAAACTTCGAGCATCTGAAGACGCGGGCGATCATCTCGCGAAAGAGACACCAACCGAACCTGGCTTCCGATACTAGTCATGCCACTTTTCTAGACAACTTCAATAACCCCTGCCTTGCGTCGGTGTACATATTGAGCAACTCTCTGACTCGACTATGGAGCGCCAAATATCAATACTACCGACTTTTTTTTGTCTGTGGTTTATAATGGGTTCACCGGTGACAAGGAGTGTAATGGTGATGACTCAGTAACTTGATTGACTGGGATTTCGTAGGAGTTCACCGCTTCTAACATCCGCTTGGGATTCGGCAGAAGCTTGATTGGTTGCTACACATTCCGGTCAGACTGCCTGCAGTGAAACAACTCCTCTGGTATAGAGTTCCAGTCTTCAAATCCCCTCAGCTCAAGGCCCAGAATTTCCAAGCTGTCTTTGACCAGAAGCAGGCTCCTCCCCACATCTAGAGAAGACAGCAAACGTCGTAGGGTCTTTTGAGAAAGTTGGAGGTCCTGTGAGACGTCCGAAGTCCTCACGGAAATAAGACGAGCCCACATGATCCAAAACTTGTATCAGAGTCTCTGGAGGTAATCGAAGGAGTAACATGGAGTGTTGTGCAAATCGAGTAACGTCCGCGGTGTCGGTGTGCCCTGAATCATGAGGCTTTGAGTGCAAATTAGAGGTGGTTCAAGAAAGAAAGAGATGTAGAGCCAATAGTAAACGGCTTTCAGTTGGCGTGGAGTGGATTCAGGATGTGCACTGCAGTGGCGGTTATTAGGTACGTTACGGAGTAACTTAACGTATTTCACAAGCGAGCCGCGCACCCCGCTAAGGCCCCTAAATATAGTCGCTAATTTTAGGGCCCTACCCCGTAAATTTAGTGGGTGCCGCGTTTGTTAGTGGGTCCAGAACGTTTTCCCAATTATCTCCACATATACCCCATTTGTTACTTCCCAATTCAAATCAGACGTTTCCATTATGTGCTTAAAGGT
>Ga0335072_10006031_pt1 | contig 17784 bp, 19 predicted proteins | sample Lox_Sample_21_FD_206725 | JGI IMG/M metagenome (GOLD analysis project Ga0335072, IMG submission 206725) | Soil microbial communities from Loxahatchee National Wildlife Refuge, Florida, United States - Lox_Sample_2.1 | ecosystem: Environmental > Terrestrial > Soil > Wetlands | place: USA...
ACCGGGCGGCCTGCCGGGAGCATCAATTGGTTGACCGTCGCAATGTGCTGGTCGGGATAGATGAAAAGCCACTTCCAATCGAGGGAGACGACATCGATCGGTAGCGGCGTGCCGGAAGCGCCGGGCACCGGACGATAGGGATCGAGGCGCACCGTGTAGTTGCAGAGCACGACGGCAAGACCCACGACGATGAGGGTGGGCGGTACCCAGATGAAAAATTCCAGTTTCCAGGAAAATCGCCAATCCGGGCGGAAGGCGCTTTTCGTGTTCGCAAGCCGGTAATGCCAGGCGATCAGCGGCGTCAGGAGCAGCACCGGGCCCACAACGAAAATCAAGACAATGCCCACGACCGTGAACAATTGTCGCTCCCGCAGCGCGATCTCGCCGGCCGGGTTAAGAAACCCGCTGGAGAGGCTCGCGCATCCGGCAAGGAGAAGTGCCAGGGCGCATGCCGCCACGGCACGCGCCAGGCGTCGACAGAATAGACGTGACATCGGGTCACATCTTCAGTTGCTGCACGGAACCGTTTCAACAGTGATGACGGACGGAACCGAGAGAGAAGCTGATTGCGGCATCCGGCAGGTGAGCGGGGTCGAGTTTAACAAATGCCATCATCCTTCTCTCGAATTTCGGCGCCACGAATCGGGAGATGGGGTTAAGCACGAGGCGTGGGGTTGGCCTCACCTATGATTGACCCGCAGCGGCGCGGGGGCACGCCGCCAAGTACATGCGCACCCGCGGCCGCGGCAAGTAGAAGGCGGCCGCCAATCCTGGTCTCGCTCCGCCACGAACGCGCGGTGGTGGAGCGCGACACGCCTCCGGTCCCGGCTTGGCAAAGCCGCGCCAACGATATGCTGCGCAAGGCCGTTCCGGCCACGTAGCAAGCCGGGCGGCACCACCAGCGCTGCCGCCGGTGTCCTCCGCCCCAGGTGTCCCCCGCCCGAGGTTGACGAACCACCCCGTCCGGCGCCCATACTCCCCAGTATCCCGCGCCAAATCCCAGGAAACGGACCCACGCCATGAAACTGCTCTGGTTCCACCTGATGCCCTACACCGAGCTGCCGGACGATTTCCGCGACCAGCACCACTCGGTCTGGGTGGATGTGCACTCCACCCTGTTCGACCCCAAGCGTGCCCATCTCATGTACAACGACTTCATGGATGAGATGGAATACGCCGCCGATTGCGGCTTCGACGCGGTCTGCTGCAACGAGCACCATTCCAACGGCTATGGCCTGATGCCGTCGCCCAACCTGATCGCCTCCGCCATCTCGCGCCGCACGCGCGATACCGCGATCTGCGTGATGGGCAATTCGCTGGCGCTGTACAACCCGCCGACGCGCGTCGCCGAAGAGTTCGCCATGATCGACGTGATCTCGGGCGGCCGCCTGATCGCCGGCTTCCCGGTCGGCACGCCGATGGACACCTGCTACGCCTACGGCCAGAACCCGTCGCTGCTGCGCGACCGCTATTACGAAGCGCACGACCTGGTGATGCGCGCCTGGCAGGACCCCGAAACCTTCGCCTTCAACGGCCGCTACAACCAGCAGCGCTATGTGAACATCTGGCCGCGCCCGGTGCAGAAGCCGCACCCGCCCGTTTGGATCCCCGGCGGCGGCTCGGTGGAAACCTGGCAGTGGTGCGCGCGGATGGACTACGTCTACGCCTACTTGTCCTATTTCGGCTACAAGGACGGCAAGGCGACGATGGACGGATTCTGGAACGAAATGGCCCGCCTGGGCAAGGACCGCAATCCCTATCGCGCCGGCTTCCTGCAATTCGTCGGCGTCGCCGAATCGCGGGAACAAGCCTGGGAGATGTACAAAGAACCCGCCGAGTATTTCTACGGCCGCTGCCTGCACGTCGATCCGATGTGGGCGACGCCGCCCGGCTACATCACGGAAGCAACGCAACGCGCCGGCATCGAAAGCCAGATCGGCCGCGCGTCCAGCGCCGGTGCGCGGTCGCGCATGCGCGCCACCGAGATGAAGGACATCGTCGACCTGGGCTACGTGATTCTCGGATCGCCCGACGAAGTGGTGGCGCAACTGACGGAAGTGGCGACCGAACTGAATGTCGGCCACCTGATGTTGCTGCTGCAATTCGGCAACATGAACAAGGACCTTGCCAAGTACAACACCAAACTGTTCTCCGAGCAGGTGCTGCCGAAGCTGCGGCCGCTGTTCGCGGAATGGGAGGACCGGTGGTGGCCGCAGCCGATGCCCAACGCCGAGCGCGCCGAGGTGGCGCCGTTCGTGCCGCAATTGGCGGCGGAGTAACGCGGGGATCCCCAGCGGCCGGCGTCAACGGCGCCGCCGCGCGGTGAAACGCGCCGCGATGTCATCGCGAAGGGCGAAGCGGCGAAGCGAATCCGGTCATCATCGCGGAGGGCGAAGGGCAAACAAATCCGGTCAAGCGCAGTGCGGGCGCAGCGCTGCCTGGCCTGGATTGCTCTGGCCGTTCTGGCGCTTCCGCGGTTTGGCAATCGTGGCGGCCGGTTACACCTCGATCGCCCCGCCGCGCAGGCCTTTCGCCACCGCCTCGGCACGGCTGGTCGCATCCAGCTTGGCGAACAATGCCTCGAGATGAAACTTCACGGTGTGCACTGAAATTCCCAAACGCCGCGCCACCGCCTTGTTGGTGAAGCCCTGGCCGACCAGCGCCAGAACCTCCACCTCGCGCGGCGTCAGGGGCGGCGTGTCCTCGGCGGCACCGAACCCGGCCGGACGTGCCGCACCCGGCGCGCGCACCACCAGCCCCGCCGCCACCGCGCGCAACGCCGCATCGAGCAGTACCGGCTCCACGGTCCGAGGCAGCACGCCCGCGAGATGGTCCGGCGCCGGGCCGTCGGTCAGGGCGAGCACTGGCGCCTCGGCCTCGGGCGGTGGCGTGCTGCCGGGAAGCAAGTCGCACAGCACGACATCAACCGCATCGCCGGTGGCCGCGTGACCCGAGGCCGCATCGCCGGCGGCCGCGTGACCCGAGACCGTATCGCCGGCGGCCGTATGACCCGAAGCCGCTGCGCCGGCGAACGTGTGATCCGCGACCGTGTGGCCCGAGCCGGCCAGCATCGCGGCCAGGCCGCGCTTCCGCACCGGATCGGTCACCGCCAGCCGCACCTGCAAGCCGGCCCCGCCGGGACGGCCGGCCGCCAGTCGTTCGTCCGAGGCCGTGCCCGTCATGCCGCCGGACGCGCCGCGATCGTTACCGCCACCGCCTGCAACGCGCCCGCCCGCAGCAGCCGCAGCGCCACGCTCCTGCCGATCTGCTCTCGGCCCATCGCCGCGGCCAGGGCGCGCATGCGGCGCACCGGCGTGCCGTCCAGGTCCAGCAGGATGTCGCCCGGCAGCACGCCCGCCAGCACGGCCGGCCCGCCGGCGGCAAGGGTCATCACCATCATGCCGCTGTCCTGACCCGCCGCCGCACGCAGCGTCTCCGGCACCATCACCGGCTGCAGACCGACGCCGAGCCAGCCGCGCGCCACACGCCCCTCCGCCAGCAGCGGGTCCAGCACGCGGTCGATCGTGGCGGCGGGGATCACCAGGGCGCGGCGGCGCGGCCCGGCCGTGGACATGCCCAGCAGCGCGCCCGAACTGTCCAGCACCGGCCCGCCCTCGTCCACGTCCAGGCGCACGTCCAGCCGGAGCAGAGCGTCGATCCGGCCGCCGGCCTGGCTGTGCCAGGCGGGGCCGGTGGCGTGCACCATCGCCAGGCGTCCGGTGGCGGCGCCGGTGTCGTCGGCCCCGACGGCCACCGCCAGGCTGCCGACGCGCGGGGCCGGCGCGGCGGTTGGCAGAGCGGCGTCGATCGGTGCCGCCAGGCGCAACGCGGCGACGTTGGTGCCGGGGTCGCGGCCCGCCAGCGTCGCGGTGAATTCCGTTCCGGCGCGCCGCAGCGTGAACCCGGCGCGGTCGGGCAGGGTCTGCGCCGAGGCCACCACCACGTCGGGCCGCCACAGGATGCCGCTGGCGTGGTGGCGGCCCGTGCCGATGGCCACGGCGCACGGCGCCGCCGCGGCGACCTGGTCGGCGAAGCGGGAGGAAATATGGTCCAGAATATCGGTCATGCAGGCTCTCCAAAGCCGGGTTCGTAGCGGCGCTCATCCTGCGCCTCGCCGCCCGCCCGCGGCATCGGCCGGATGACCGGCACGCCCCCCGGCTGTTCGGCCGGGTCGGCCCGCGGCCCGGCAATGCCCATTTGGGGTGCGAAAGGACAGCCTGCCATGCCACTCGACGATACCTCGGCGCTCGATCCCTATTCCGCGCGGGTCGTGCAGGCGTTCGATCGCGCCGGACCGGCGGTGGTGCATGTCGCGGTGCTGGACGCGCAGGGCCGGCCCCGCGGCCAGGGTTCGGGCGTGATCTACACGCCGGACGGCTACGCGCTGACGAACAGTCACGTGGTGGCGGGCGCGGCGAAGCTGCAGGCGTCGCTGACGGACGGGCGGACCACGGAGGCAACGCTGGTCGGCGACGACCCGCCCACGGATACCGCGGTGCTGCGCCTGGCGGGCGATGGGCTGCCCCACGCCGCGCTGGGGCGGTCCGCCGATCTGCGGGTCGGCCAGTTGGTAGTGGCGATCGGCAACCCGCTCGGCTTCACCTGCACCGTCACCGCCGGGATCGTCAGCGCACTCGGCCGCACGCTGCGCACCCGCTCGGGACACATGGTGGACAGCGTGATCCAGACCGACGCGCCGCTGAATCCGGGCAATTCCGGAGGGCCGCTGGTGGCGGGCGATGGCACGGTGGTGGGCGTCAACACCGCCATGATCGCGCCGGCGCAAGGCATCTGCTTCGCGATCGGCATCGACACGGCGATCTGGGTCGCCACGCGGCTGATGCGCGACGGGCGGGTGCGGCGGGCGCGGCTTGGGCTGTCAGGACAGACGGTGCCTCTGGACGTGCGGCTGCGCCGCCGCCACGGATTGACGCAATCGAGCGGCGTGCTGGTGGCGGAGTTGCTCCCCGACGCGCCCGCCGCGCGCGGCGGCCTGGCGGCGGGCGATATCGTGGTGGCGCTGGATGGCACGCCGATCGGCGGGGTCGACGAGCTGCACCGTGCCTTGACCGAGGAAAAGGCTGGCCAGGAGGTGACGCTGAGCGTGCTGCGGGCGGCGGAAATGCAGACGATACGGGCGGTGCCGGCAAGCGCGTGAAACCCGCCGGAACGAACGCCCTCCCGCTTTCACCCTCAGTTGCGCCTCCCGCTTGTAGTGCTCCGGTAGACCTGGGCGTACTGCCGGGCCGGGCGGCGCCAGGACACATCCAGCCGCATCGCGTTACGTTGCAGATGCCGCCACACCTCCGGCTGGCGCCACAGCGCAGCCGCCCGCCGCAGCGCCGCTTCCAGCATCTCGGTCGTCACCGGGGAAAACTGCAGACCCGTGCCGGTGCCGGCGGCGAGCGCCGCCTCGTTGGCATCGATCACCGTATCGCTCAGGCCGCCGACGCGTGCCACCACGGGCAGGCCGCCGTAGCGCATGGCGCAGAGCTGCGTCAGGCCGCAGGGCTCGAAACGCGAGGGCACCAGCAGCGCATCGACCCCCGCCTGAAGCTGATGTGCGATCGCCTCGTCATAGCCGGTGACGCAGCCGATGCGCCCGGGATGCGCCGCGGCGGCGTCGCGGAAGCCGGCTTCCAACGCCGGATCGCCGGCGCCCAGGACCACCAGTTGCGCATCCAGCCGCACGATCTCGTCCACCGCGGCGAGCAGCAGGTCGACTCCCTTCTGCCAGGTCAGCCGGCTGACCATGCCGAACAGCAGCCGGTCCGGCGCGGTTTCGAGCCCGTACCAGGCCTGCAGCGACGTCTTGTTGGCGATGCGGCGCTCCAGGCTGTTAGGCGAAAAATCGGCGATGATCAGGTTGTCGGCCGCCGGATTCCACACGGCATCGTCGATGCCGTTGACGATGCCGCTCAGCACCGAGGCGCGGGACCGCAGCAGGCCGTCCAGTGCCATGCCCCAGGCGGGCGTCTGGATCTCGGCGGCGTAGGTGGGGGAAACCGTGGTGATCCGGTCGGCAAAGAACAGACCGGCCTTCAGGAAGCCGATGTCGCCGTAGCATTCGACTCCGTCGATGCTGAACGCTTCCGGCGGCAGGTGCAGCGCGCCCAGCAATCCGGCCCAGAACCGGCCCTGAAAGGCCATGTTGTGCACGGTCATCACGGTTCCTGGGCGACGCCCGCCGCGGTAGTGCAGATAGGCCGGAGCAAGCCCTGCCTGCCAATCATGGGCATGCAGCACGTCCGGCAGGATGCCCGGCACCGCCCCGCCGCCGATCAGCGCGGCCACCTCGGACAGCGCGGCGAAGCGTTGCGGGTTGTCCGGCCAGTCGCTGCCGTTCGGCGCGAAATAGGGCCCGCCAGGCCGGGCATAGAGATGCGGCGCATCGATCGCCAGCAGGTCCAGCCCGGCGACCGTCCCGCGCAGCAGGGCCGCCGGCCCGCCGAACAGATCGTCGAAGCGGTACACCGGTGTCTGATCGACCAGTCCGCGCAGCACGGCGGGATAGCCGGGCACCAGGGAAATGGTGTGGATTTCCTCGGCCTCGAGCGCAGGGGGCAGCGCGCCCGCCACGTCGGCCAGGCCTCCGGTTTTGATCAGTGGAAAGATCTCGGAGACGACGCTGAGAACCGTAAGCGCCGTCACCCGGCCAGCCTGTCGATCATCGGCTGGGTGATCAGGCAGACTCCCTTCGCGGTGCGGCGGAAACGGCGGGCGTCGAGGTCGGGGTCCTCGCCGACCACCAGTCCGGGCGGGATGCGCACGCCCTTCTCCACGATCACGTTGCGCAGCCGGGCGCTGCGGCCGATATCGGCGTCCGGCAGGATCAGCGCGTTTTCCAGTCGCGCGTAGGAATGCGCGTGCACGCCGGTGAACAACAGGGTGCGGCGCAGGCTGGCGCCGGAGATGATGCAGCCGCCGGACACCAGGGACGAGATCGCCTCGCCGCGGCGGCCATCGACGTCGTGGACGAACTTGGCGGGGGGCGTGATCTCGCCATAGGTCCAGATCGGCCAGTCGCGGTCGTAGAGATCGAGCGCCGGCACCACGTCGGTCAGGTCGATATTGGCTTCGAAATACGCATCGACGGTGCCCACGTCGCGCCAATAGGCCTGCGGCTCGAAGCCGGAGCGGACGCAGGACTGCGAGAAGCGGTGCGCCTGGGCGTGGCCGTGCTTGACCAGCCAGGGGATGATGTCGCCGCCGAAATCGCGGCGGGACGCCGGCTCGGCGGCATCGCGCCGAAGCTGGTCGAACAACAGGCTGGTGGCGAAGACGTAAATGCCCATGCTGGCGAGCGCGCTGTCGGGCTTGTCCGGCATCCCCGGCGGATCGGGGGGCTTTTCCACGAAATCGGTGATGCGGTCATTGGCATCCACCGCCATCACGCCGAAGCCGCGCGCCTCGAGCCGCGGCACTTCGATGCACCCCACGGTCACGTCGGCGCCGCTCTCGACGTGCTGCGCCAGCATGACCTCGTAGTCCATTTTGTAGATGTGGTCGCCGGCGAGCAGGATGATGTATTGCGGGCCGTAGGATTCGATGATGTCGAGGTTCTGATAGACCGCATCGGCGGTGCCGGCATACCAGTTGTCCCCCGCGCGTTGCGAGGCGGGCAGGATGTCGAAGCTCTCGTTGCGCTCCGGGCGGAAGAAGTTCCAGCCGCGCTGCATGTGGCGGATCAGGCTGTGCGCCTTGTACTGGGTGGCGACGCCGATGCGGCGGATGCCGGAATTGAGTGCATTGGACAGCGCGAAATCGATGATGCGGCTCTTGCCGCCGAAATAGACGGCGGGCTTGGCGCGCAGGGCGGTAAGTTCCTGCAGGCGGGTGCCACGTCCGCCGGCCAGTACATAGGCCATGGCGGAGCGCACCAGGGTGGCGCTGCCGATCGGTTGCTGGCGCATGGCCCGGCCCTCCAGCGTCGTGTCGGGTTGTTTCGGCCCATCGACGGTACACGCCCGCGCCCGCTCGCGCCAGACCCGTTCCCAGACCCGTTCCCTGCTCCCGGTCCTGTTCCGCGGCGTATGTCGGCGCGCGAGGTGATTTTTCCTGGCGGAGCGCCGCGCTGCCCGCCCGCGCCGGCTGCCGTCTGCGCCTGCCGGCTGCGCGGCCCGGGCACCGTCCGGCGGCGCGCGAAGCGGCGGCATCGGCGACCCCGGCGCTGTTCGGATCAATCGGCCGGCGGCAGGTTGGCACCGGCATCGAGCTGCCAGGTCCACCCGGGCGGCGCGACGGGACAGGCGGTTCCGGCAAAGGCCGGCACCCGGACGGCGGTGCTGCTGCCCGCGGGGTTCAGCAGGACATAAACGCCGGTCGCGGCAGCCTTCTCACTCGGCTGATGCCGTATTGGTTGGTTCACGTCTTCCCCCAGGCGAGGCTCTTGGACCGTCATGTTTTGGCAACAAGGACGGCGAGACACGACTCACATAATTACAGGTCTGCGATGAAAGAAACGCAAGTCTCAGGTATGAGACGAAGTTGCGCAACCAATGGTTGAAACATCCCGGATGCGCTGCCGTGCGGCAGCCGCGGCCTGTTCCGCCGGCGGTTCCGAGAAACCGTGCGCGTTCAGAACACGATCAGCTTGTCCACGTCCTTGCCGCGCTCGGCGGGGGCATCGAAATCGAGCGCCGGCCCGATCGGCACGATCCCGGTCGGATTGATGCGCCGGTGGCTCATGTAATAGTGCCGCTTGATGTGCATGAAGTTCACCGTCGGCGCGACGCCCGGCAACTGATAGATGTCGCGCGTGTAGGCCCACAGATTGCGGCAGTCCACGATCCGCCGCACATTGCATTTGAAGTGGCCGTTATAGACGCAGTCGAAGCGCACCAGCGTGGTGAACAGCCGGATATCCGCCTCGGTCAGGCTGTCGCCGAGCAGGAAGCGGGACTGGCCCAGGCGTTCTTCCAGCCAGTCGAGCGTATCGAACAGGGGAACCACCGCTTCTTCGTAGGCCTGCTGGGTGGTGGCAAACCCCGCCTTGTAGACGCCGTTGTTCAGCGTGTCGTACACGCGCGCGTTGATCGCGTCGATCTCGGCGCGCCTGTCCCGCGGATAGTAATCGCCCGGCCGGGCGCCGACCGCATCGAACGCGCTGTTGAACATGCGGATGATCTCGGAGGATTCATTGTTCACAATCGTCTGGGTGTGCCGGTCCCACAGCACCGGCACGGTGGCACGGCCGGAGAAATGGGCGTCGGCGCGGGAATAAAGCTCGTGCACGTAGCGGCTGTTGAACAGGGGATCGGGCACCACGGCCTCGCCCTGGGTGAAGGTCCAGCCTTGCTCGGCCATCAGCCAATGCGTTACCGAAACCGACACCGCCGGCTCCAGCCCCTTCAGCGCGCGCATGATCAGGGTGCGATGCGCCCAGGGGCAGGCCAGCGAGACATACAGGTGATAGCGTCCGGCCGAGGCCGCGAACCCGTCATGCCCGGTGGGACCGGGGCGGCCGGATGGTGTCACCCAGTTGCGGAATGCGGCGTCGGCACGCTCGAACCGGCCGCCCGCGGCCGCCGTCCTGGCGGCATCCGGTTCCTGCTCGTGCCACACGCCGTCGATCAGCAGACCCATGTGCCCCTCATTTTGTTATCGCGCCGAGGGCGCGTGTTACCGCGCCGGCAACGCGTGCCGCGGTTAGCGTAGCGAGGCATACGCCGCCGGCGCCACCAGTCCGGCGATCTCGGTGATCAGCTTGCGGGTCATCGCCTCGCCGAAGCTGTGAAAGTCGTGGACTTCCAGCACGAAACTGCCCGGGCCGCCAGTGACGTTGTCCCGATAGTACTTCGCCAGCCCGCCCGGTGGCTGCACATGCGCGTATGTCCAGGACACCGGATGGTCGTTGATGATCGCGAGTCCGTTGATGGTGATGCCGGCCTTCACCGCATCGTCCCGCGCGTCGGTGATCTCGCGTCCGGCATTGTTGGTGCCGTCGCCGCACACGTCGATCACGCGCCGGGTCGGGGCCAACGCGTTCTCGGCCAGCATCTGCACGCCGCGGTCGACGCCGGCGCTGATCGCCGTGCGGCCCCAGAACGAGCGCGGCGCCGCGGCGAGCTTCGCCACGAAACTCTGCGCCGACGCCTTGTCGCGGATCAGCGTCCAGTCCAGCACGGTGCGCACTTCGAAGCCGCTGGCGAACTCGACATAGGCGACGGCGATCTGGCCGATCGGTCCGCCCTGGATGGCGGACAGCACGGCCGGACTGGTGAAGGCGGTGGCGTAGCCATCCTTCTCCAGCCTGAACTCGCTATCGTCGATGCTGCGCGAGACGTCGGTGACGAGCACGAGTGCGACATCGACGCTGTCCGCGGCCTGCGCGGCAGGCGACATGGCGGCCAGGACCAGACACAGCACGGCGATCCAGCGCATCGGCACGACCCGGCATCTCACGGCCGCCGAGCATGGCATGCGGCGACCGCTTCCGGTCAACGAAATTTCGCGCGGGGCATCGCGGAGGCGCGGCCGGCCGTGCCGGCCTGGCCGGATTCCGGTCCTACTGGCTTGCCCAGATGATGCGATGCACCCAGGACACGTCGTTCAGGTCGAAGCTGTAGTCGGGATGACTGGGGTTGAGGCTTCGCAGCTCCACACGCCGGGCCGAGCGGCGGGTGAGCTGCTTGGCCATCACCTCGCCCTTGCCGGTGCGCACCACCACGCGGTCGCCGCGGCGGATCGGCGCGGCCGGCGAGACGATCACCATGTCGCCGTCGCGGTACACCGGTTCCATCGAATCGCCGCTGATCTCCAGGGCGTAGGCGTTGACGTCGGCGATTTCGGGCAGGCTGACCTCATCCCAGCCGCCGCCGACGGGGAAGCCGCCGTCATCGAAGAAGCCTTCGCCGCCGGCCTGCGCCAGGCCGATCAGCGGGATGCGCCGGGCCGGACGCGGCGGGTTGGAGGAGAGCGTGCGGGCGCCGGACACCAGCGAGGTGAATTGTTCCAGCGACGAGCCGGTCGCGTTCAGCACCTTGGCGACGCTTTCGGTGCTTGGCCAGCGGTTGCGGCCATCGGGCATGCGGCGCTTCGACACGTTGAACGTGGTGGGGTCCAGCCCGGAGCGCCGGGCGAGGCCCGAGGCCGATAGCCCGTTTTCCGCGGCGAGCGTGTCGATCGCCCGCCAAATATCGTCATGCTTCATCGTCACCTTCCAATAGCAAACGTGGTCCGCACCGGGCTGACCCCGGGGGCGTCCCCAGGGACGCCCGTGGAGGCGTCCGTTGGGGCGTCCCTGGAAGCGTCCCGCGGGGCGTCCCTGGATGCGTCCCCGTGGACGTCCGTGAGGCGTTCCCGCGTGGCATCCCCAGAGGCGCCCCCCCAGGGGCATGTCCTAGGGGCATGTCCCAGGGGCATGTCCCAGGGGCATGTCCCTGGGGAGCGTTCCGGGGTGGGCGAGGCGCAGTTCCGGCTGGGCGAATCGGCCGTGGCGATACTCATATAGGATTCTGCGCCAGATGGAATAGGAAAAACAACCAAAAATGGCTTGCAATCGTATGCAACCTATGGTTTTATGTTCCCGTTCCGTTCTACCTCGACACTCCATTGGGAGGAGGACCGCATCCATGGCCAATGCTGCGCCTGGCATGTCTGCCGACACCCCGCTGCCGCCGGCGCGCGGCCGGCCGGTGCAGCGCTTCAACAGCGCCGAAGAGGCCTGGTTGTGGACCATGGCCGCACTGGTGGCCCGGCGGGAAGGCGCGCGTTACACCGCAAATCAGGGCGTTGTGCAGCGGCCGTGCGAACCCGACGACGTGGTGAAGTGTCTCGACATGCTGTACCGCCGCCGCCGCATCGACCTCGAACATGCGCGCATCCTTCGCCGGTGGGGTGAGCGGCAAACCGCCCCGAAGCCGGACCGCCGGTTCGAGCGTGGCGACTGGCGGTTGTGGCAGGAAGCGATGGAGCGGCTGGAGTGGCCGCTGCGCGTCAAGGGCATCGTAGCGTGATATGGTGAAGATGATCAGAAATATTTCCTTGACACTAGCGAGGTTCAAGGATTAAAAGCCTTTCCGTCAACGGGCGACGTGCGCCCGCTGCCCGAGAGCCTTCCCGAACCTTCCCTCAAGCCGCTGCCCAACGGGCCGCGGCTTTTTCTTTGGCAAAAAAGGAACGCCGCCATGGCCTTCGCCATTCGCAATCTTTCCGTGCTCGCGTACGCCAACGGTTTCACCCTGTGGCACTACAAGGCCGGCAGCGACCGGCTGGCCTCGGTCGTGGCCCGCGACTTCTTCGCCGACGCCGCCGACATGCTGGCGCAGGGCGACCTGATGATGATCTCCGCCGCCGACGGCGGGCGGATCGTGACGGTGGCGGCACCGGACGATGGACTGATGGTCACCGCGCCGCTGAGCTGACGCTGGCCGCGGGCCGGCCCGCCACGTCGCTGGCGTGGCGTGCACGGCCCTCGGCGGTCAGCTCGAACCATCCGTCAGCCCGGACGCGCGCAAGACCCATGCCGGCAAGACGCTCAAGGCATGGCCCGTCCTTGAGTCCGGACGGACGGCCTGCCGCTCCGCTCAGCACCAGGCGGTGCAGGGCGGAGCGGCAGCAGGTTTCGAGATAGGGCTCGTGCCACATCGCCCGATGCTACAGCCGCGCGCCGCCGGGCGCCGCCACTACATCCCCAGCGCGCGCCGGTACACGTCGAGCAGACTTTCCTGCTCTTCCACCTCGGCCGCCTCCTGCTTGCGGATGCGGATGAGCTGGCGCAGCACCTTCGGGTCGAAGCCGGCGGACTTGGCTTCGGCGTAAATGTCCTTGATGTCGTTGCCGAGCGCCTTGCGCTCTTCCTCCAGCCGTTCGATGCGCTCGACGATGCTGCGCAGCCGGTCGGCGGCGATCCCGCCCGTCTTGGTGTCGGTCTTTTCCACCGCCCGCACCGCCATGATGTGCCGCTCCCCTTCGTTGAAGGCGGGCGGGGATAGCGAGGGGGGCGGGTGGGGTCAATGACCCGACGCCGGCAGCATCCTTCCGTCGCGGCGAACAATGAACGGCTTGGGGCGCCATCGGGCCCCGGGCTCAGCGCTTAGCATCGCCTCCGTACCAACCCGACTCTTCCCAGCCCGTGGAGGCACGCTATGATCGCCGTCGAAAGTGTGGGTTACCGGATGATCGACTGTCTGGAGATCAGGAACTTCCGCGCGCTGGAGAAGGTCTCGCTCAAGGGACTGTCGCGAATCAATGTCGTGGTCGGGCCGAATGCATCGGGAAAGACCGCACTTCTCGAAGCCATAACTCTGGGCTGCCGGGCTAGCCCGCAGGAGGCGCTGCGCATGTGGTTTGCGCGTGCGCAGACACAGGTCGCACCGGGCGGCGAGGCCGGCTTTCGAGCGATATGGTCCGGGTTCTTTCCGAAGCTGGACCTCAGCAAGCCGATAGCAATCCAGTATACGGATTCGGACAACAATCGCCGCGGGTTGCGAATCATGCGTACCGTGTCGCCCCCCGCGATTGTCGAGCAGGGCCGCTCAGTGGCGGCGCCGCGGCCGACAAGCGGCCCCGCTGACGTTGCCGCTCTCGCGTTCGAGCGTCGTATTGATAACACCTCAGAGCCAGAGATCGTGTCGTCATACGTAGGTCCGCAGGGGCAGCTCATCGTAGACAATGCGGATCCGATCGGTCCTGCCGTCGCCGTGTTTTCGGCATTTTCTTCGCCAAACGAGGCGGACAATATCACCTGGCTCTCGGAGCTCAGCCTGGCCAATCGGGAAAAGGAGGCACTCGAAATCCTGCGACAGGAATTTCCCGCGATCGGGAGTCTAGACGTGCTTGCGCTGTACGGGGTCCAGGGGCTCTACGTGACCTACGGCGGTAGTCCGACCAAGCTTCCCATAGGACTGGTCTCGACCGGGATTCACAAGGTCCTGACCATCATTCTCGCCTCGCTGATTTACCAGAACGGCGTGCTGCTGATAGACGAGCTCGAGAATGGCATCTTCTACCGCCGCTATGGCGACCTCTGGACCCTTATGCGCAGACTTGCCGTGCAACGCGACAACCAGATCTTCGTCACCAGCCACAGTCTGGAATGTCTCCGCGCGGCCCTCCCGGTCGTCCAGAAGCATCCGCAGGAATTCTCGCTGATCCGGATGGGGATCGGGCCCAATGGAGTAACCGCGAGGCAATACAGCGGTGCCCAATTTGCTGCCGCTCTCGCGGAGGATGTCGATCCTCGCGGCGGCGAACCGGAGTCGTAATGCCCCGGGACAATCTTACCAAGCCGTACTTGATCCTGGTCGAAGGACCGGGTGATGCCGCGTTCTTCCGGCACCTGATCGCCACCCGCGGTATTCCCGAAGAATACGACGTGCTTCACCCTTCAGACGCCGGTGCCACGGGCTCAGGCAACTCCCGGTTCGGGGAAGCTCTGGATGGCTTTGCGCTGATCCCCGGTTATGACGATCTCCGCGGCATTCTCATCGTCGCTGACAATGACGACGACAGCCAGGCATCCTTCGCTAACGTGCAGGCACAGATCCGCCGCACTGCGGCTCAACATGCCGTGCCGCCAGCGCCGCTTGAGGCGACAAAAGCAAGCCTGCCAATCGCTGTCATGATGATCCCCTGGACAGACGAAGCCGGCTCGCTCGAGACGCTCTGCGCCAGCGCGGCTGAAGCCGCTTATCCCCTGCAGGCCGCGTGTGCAGAAGAGTTTCAGAGCTGCACAGGACTGGACGTCTGGCCGGCGTCGAAGCGGGCCAAAGTCATGCTCCGGTCCATAATATCCGCGGTCCATCGGAGAAATCCCGATCTGAGTCTTTCATTCGTTTGGGATGACTGTCCCGATGTTGTGCCTCTGCGCCACACCTGTTTTGACCGGATAGCAGATTACCTGTTGACGTTCAGAGATGCCGTTCGCTCGATGTAAAAGCGCCAGCAAGGTAGCGTAGCAGGGACTTTTGCCCCGCTACGCGGCACCCTCACCCTCCCCTCTCCCGCTTTGCGGGAGAGGGATCCTCAGTGATGCGGCATGGCGTCGACAAAGCCGGTCACCGCGCGCAGCCGGCCATCCGGTGCCAACTCTGCAAAATCCGTCCCCGCAATGAACAGCGGCGCCTGGTCTGTTCCTCCTGCGGACCAACTGAACCGCACCCGGTCGTGGTGCGCTTCGATCCCGCTCGACAGCCGGATGCGATAGCCGGGATACTGCTGCTGCGCCGTGGCGATCATCGCATCGATCGCGGCATGGCCATCGCCCTCGCGGTGCGCATCGAGATAGCATCCATTCTCTGTCCAGACACGCGCGATGATGTCGCGCCGGCGGCCTGCGTCGGTCTCGTTCCACGCTGCAATGTAGCCGGCAACGGTTTCATTCACTGAGCTCATGACTGATTCTCCTCGCATGGCGCGGTCTGCGGCGCGATGGCGCCGGTGTTCCGCATGCATCAAACAACCGCAACGAGTGCCGGGCGTCGATAACCTCGCGGGTCATGATGTTTGCCCATGTGACACCGCCCATCGGCGCAACAGTCACGCGATGGCGAACCTGCGCCGTACCGCGACGGCGATCGTCGTCTTGCTCGGAAAAATCCCCGCCAATATTCGGGCATGCATAAAATCAAAACAGCTTTGACAGCACGATAGGGTTTTGTAACTATGCCCTTGGGCCGTGGCGTGATGCCCCTTTGAAAGGGGCGCTCATGATCTTCGGTGGAGGTTCTGGCCGGCTGGCGGCGTCGGTATTCGTAGTTATCGGTGCCGTACTTCTTTTCTTCGCACTGCGTAGCGGACTGGCAACACGCGCGTTCGTGCTTGCGGCAGTGCGGGCGGAGGGCACGGTCACAAAATTGAATGCCGGAGGATCACATCCGCAGATCAGCTTCACCACCGATGCGAAAGTGGAAATCTCATATCCCCAGGGCGGTCTGATTTTCGGCTACCGTCCGGGCGACAAGGTTCAAGTACTGTACCGCACTGCTGACCCCTCCGGGACAGCAACAATCAACGCCGTGGGCGCTTTGTGGTTTCCGGCTTTGCTGATGAGCGTGTTGGGCATGGCATTTCTCGTGATGGGTGCGATCGCCTGGCCGCGTTGACCATGCTTGCAGAGGAATGCTCAACAGGGGAAGAACATGCGCACCATCTTCTTAAAAGGCGAGAGTGCCTGGAAGTTCGTCACGTCGAGCACCGGCGGAGTCGGCGTTGAGTTTGTCGGAGCCGAGGGTGGCAAGCTGTTTTTCACCGATCCACAAAACAAGGACGTATCGTTCATCTATGGCGCGGCCGGTGTCGGCCTGTCGGCATGCCTGAAGCTGCCAAAAATCGGCAAGATCGAAGTGAAGCTGAAGGGCAAAAGCATCGGCGCGGCGATCGCCCCAGCGGCGTTCCCGAACGGCGGCAAGCTTTATATAACCGACACGTTCAAAGGCAACGAGCTGAGCCATAGCGACATTCGCGGTGTCTGTATCTTCCTGGAAGTCGGCGGTGGTATTCTCGCCGGCGTGTCGGGAACAGCGATGCTGGTCGGCATAGATCCGATCTGGCTGGCGGGGATCGGGCCGGCGATGGCAGGCGGCCCGCTGACGATGGTGATGCTGGATTATGAGCTGATCCGCGCGGCGAAAGGCCTGCTTGTCATGGGCGGACTGAATGTCGGCCTGAACGCGGGAGTCGCTGCCGGAGCCTTCATTGGCGGCCTGATATGACGTTCGTGTTGCGGGGGTAACCGCACCCGCCTGTGCTCTGCTTCCGGCGACGGCGAGCGTCGAGAGCGTCGCCGCCGCGAACGTCATCCGCTGTCCTTGACATGGCTCCGAGCCTGCGGGCGACAACCGAGCACATCCGGGGCAAACCCGGGTTTGTGCCACCCGCGACCCGAACAACCCGGGATGCATCCGCGGCCGATGGGGGTCGGGGCAGCTACAGCCCGGGACTGGTCCCAGTCGCGGTACCACCCGCAGGCTTACCCGAACAGCTCAATGCCCCGGATTGGCCTTCGCGAATGCCGTCTTCTGCTCCGCACTCGCTTCCTTCTGGTACTTCGCCTGCCACTCCTTATACGGCATGCCATAGACAATCTCGCGCGCATCCGGGTCGGCCAGCGCAACGCCCCTGCCCTCGGCCGCCTCGCGATACCAGCGGCTGAGGCAGTTCCGGCAGAAGCCGGCCAGGTTCATCATGTCGATGTTCTGCACATCGGTGCGCTCGCGCAGATGCTCCACCAGCCGGCGGAACGCCGCGGCTTCCAGCTCGGTGCGGGTTTGCTCGTCGAATTGCGGTGCCGTCATGGCTACCTCCATCGCTGCGGTTGGCACCCAACATGGCGCGCCCGGCGCCAAATCGCCATACTCCGCGCCGCTGGCTGACCCCCCGGAGGACTCCCCGTATGGCCTGGGACGATGCACGCGCCCGCCACGCCCTTCGCATCTTGTTCGACGCGGCGATTGCCGCCGCCGACCCGCGCAAGGTGCTGGCGGAGCATCTGCCGGACAAGCCGCGCGGGCGCTGCATCGTGGTCGGCGGGGGCAAATCCGCCGCCGTGATGGCCGCCGCGCTGGAGGACGCCTGGCCCGACATCCCGCTGGAAGGCACAGTCGTCACCCGCTACGGCCACGCCGTGCCGACACGGCGCATCGAGGTGATCGAATCCTCCCACCCCGTCCCCGACGCCAACAGCGAGCGTGGCGCCCACCGTCTGCTGGATCGTGTCCGCGGCCTGCATCGGGACGACCTTGTGGTGGCCCTGATCTCGGGCGGCGCCTCCGCCCTGTGCGCCGCCCCCGCGCCCGGCCTGACGCTCGCCGACAAGCAGGCGGTGAACCGCGCCCTGCTGGC
>Ga0335072_10006032_pt1 | contig 17782 bp, 18 predicted proteins | sample Lox_Sample_21_FD_206725 | JGI IMG/M metagenome (GOLD analysis project Ga0335072, IMG submission 206725) | Soil microbial communities from Loxahatchee National Wildlife Refuge, Florida, United States - Lox_Sample_2.1 | ecosystem: Environmental > Terrestrial > Soil > Wetlands | place: USA...
CAAGACCCGCACACCCCTAACTTCCGGCTGATCATTAGACGCCAATTGATTTTCTACCATAGTATCGCATATGCTCGCTTGCAAATGCTCTCCGCCAATATGACAATCAACGAAGAGTGGGATGGACCAACCGGATCAAATGCTCCAGGTTGGTCCATCCATGATAGCCGCTCTTCGATAGCGGCTACGTACCTATGTCAGTTCTGAACTGAGCGTAATTATAAGAAGCTCCACGTTTCTTTGCTTTCCAGTTCAAGTAATGCCGAACCTGTAATTTCGGCTGCGTCGGTGCCAACTTTCAATGATTTGCTTGTCGATGACAGTAACTGTACTTGTTTTTCATCTTGACCCGTCGGGGCTAATGCCGAAGCACTACCCGTCACCGCCTTCACGCCAAGGAGTGCGCAGGTTGAGCCTTCGAACTTAATCGTCGCGAATATCGTCCCTGTCTCCGGTGTGAATGAGATATTCACAGCTAATGTGTTTTCTGAATCTAACGTGGCTTCCGACGACAGCGGGACGGTCGCTATTTCTTTTTGACCGATACTACAATTGCCGTTTCCAGCCGTACATTCCGTGAATGCCAAGCTTTTCTCTAAGTTTTTGTTGGTGCCAATGATCATTCCTCCCTGGATATTTAGACCTTTACAAGTGATTTCAAGTCCCGCTAGTGGGACGTGAAGTATGAAAGATTCATCTACAACTGTGCCTAAGGCAATATTCTTTGTTTCATTAGCCGCCAGCAGTTTGCCGTTGACCATCCATCCAGCTGTGGCCGCTGAGGCTGAAGCAACAAATGCGACACTACAGATAAGTGCTGCGATCAAACCCGCGACTGTCATCTTCGATCTGGACATTTGCTACCGATCTCCTTTCACTTCTTGGTAGGTATAGCGCTCCAGATCTGGAGTGCTATTGTTACCGGCCGCCACTCGGCATCGCACTGCCGCCCAGACGACCGTCAACGTCTTATTCACCCGTCGCTTTGGCCTTGTAAGACGCCCACTCCCCTCAAGACGGCTCGAAATGAGATATTACGTAGTGTCAGATGCAAAGTAATCACGACCGCACATGACACCGGCACGACAGCTCGCACCTCGTCCTTATGCGTGTAGATTATGCTACAGCATCCTTCCGCTGCGGAAAGAGCTGTGGCAGTCTCCTTCTAGCAAGCACACGACGATTACGGCGAATCCGTTGCAATCATGCGAACTTTCCGCCATGACGGGTTGTCCAAAAGTTAGAAACAAGTCTTGACGAACCGTCGGCAAAGGATCCGCTAGCCTTGGTTATCCAATCTCGGCAGCTGGGTGCCGAGCGGTGCCCTCACCCCGGCGCGACCGCGCGGAGTGGTCCGATTGATCTGGCCCCGGCTCGTGGACCGCTCCGGCGATGGTCTACCGTTGGCCCCGTGGCCGCGAACCTGATGTTCGAGCTCGTCTCAGCCCGCTACGAGAAGGCATCGATGATCGTCACCTCCAACAAGCCGTTCTCGAAGTGGGGCGAGATCTTCGGCGACGACGCCGTCGCGACCGCGATGATCGACCGGCTCGTCCACCACGCCGACATCCTCTCCCTCAAAGGCGACAGCTACCGCCTCAAAGGCAAGGAACTCGGCCCCCGCCCAACACCCCCCCGCAGACCCCTCCAGACCCATCACGCCGCCGGTGGTTTCCTCCGCTCGCCTACGGCTCGCTCCAGAAACCACCGGCACACACCAACCCTAAAGTGGCCTAGATTTCAACCGGCGAAACCGGCCTAGATTTCAACCGGCCTAGACACTCTGTGACCTGCTGCCCGAACGCGACCGTCTCGCCGTCCTTTTGAAGATTCGCGGCGCATGGGCGCTCAAGGACACCTATCTCGCCGAGCAGCGCCTCGAACTACTGGCCTCAGAGCTCGACCGCAGCTGGCCTGACGCCGCCGCCTAGCTGCGGGAGGGTAAGTCCGAGACACGGACGCTGACGGGGCTCACGATCACCGGGCAGCTTTCAAAGACGCTGCGCTCGACGAATCCGTGCGAGAGCATGATCGAGATCGTCCGTCACACCCAACGCAACGTGAAGCGCTGGCAGGACGGCGACATGCGCAAGCGCTGGACCGCCGCCGGCATGCTCATCGCCGAGCAACAGTTCCGGCGGATCATCGGCTACCGCGACCTCGCCAAGCTCATCCTCGCGATCGAACGACACGAAGCGCAAGCCGCTCCACCAACTTCCACCGCCGTTCACCCCACGCCACCACAAACCGTTACCGTCTGACGGTCAAACCCCGGAGGCCGCTTCCAAAGTTCTACGACGATCCGGATAACCTCTCGTGCAGTAGCGAGCGTGCAATGAGCCGATGACCTTCCCGGAGACTATGTCCAGCGCCGCAAACAGGCTTGATGTGCCGGAGCGCTTGTAATAGTGGGTAGCGCGCTCGGCTACCCCTGGGAGCATCGGCAGGATCGGCTGGCTGCGATCCAGCGCTTGGATCTGGGACTTCTCATCCATGCAGAGCACCAGCGCGCGCTCCGGCGGATCGCGGTAAAGCCCGACGACGTCGCAGACCCTTCTCCACGAACAACGGGTCCGTTGAGAGCTTGAAGGACTCCACACGGTGGGGCCGCAAACCAAACGCCCGCCAGATACGCGAGACCGTGGTCTGCGAGAGACCGACCTCCGCAGCCATCGACCGTGTCGACCAGTGCGTCGCGTCCTTTGGCTTGGCTCGAACATCAAGTTCGCGGTCTCGGGGTCGAACCTCGGGTAGCCCATGTCCCGCCTCGTCGCGCTCGCCGAGTCCGTCGAGATTGACCCGCCCATCCGGCTCAACCACGACGACGGCCCTACCACAGCCGACGGCCCGGCCCGCTCCTTCGCCGAGACTACCGCGAGTTGGCCACGGACCGGAGGTCTTCCCGCCGTATCTGGCTTACCTAAGCCATCCCTACAAGCTCCGGGACAGGGACTCGAACCCCAAACTCGACATCCAGAGTGTCGCGTGTTGCCGATTACACCATCCCGGAAGGCAGGCCAAGGATAGTAGCTGGCCTGGCGGAGCCAGACAGCGGTGAGCCACGGCACGGCCTGCAGCCGGAAGGGGGCTCCCCTAACCCGTCTCCCCCACCGTGAACAGCTCCGTGATCGAGTCCTCGAGCCCCGGGTCGAGCACGAGCAACACCTCATCCCCGGCGTCGATCACGGTGTCGGCCTTGGGCACGAACCCGCCCCCGGCGCGCAGCACGGAGATGATGAGGCTGCCTTCGGGCAGAGCGATCTCCGCCACCCGCTGCCCCACGGCGGGCGCCCCGGCGCCGACCTCGAGCTCGATGATCTCCAGGCGCTCCTCTTCCAGGGCCAGCAGGTGGACGAGCCCGTAGCGGGGCACCTCGTGCTCGATCAAGCGCAGGATGAGGTCGGTGGCGGACACCGCCGGCTGGATCCCGAGCAGGCGGAAGTGGTCGTGGTTGCGGGGGTTGTTGACGCGGGCGATGATCCGCTCGCAGAGGTACTTCTCCTTGGCGACCTGGCAGACGAGCATGTTGTCCTCGTCGTCGCCGGTCACCGCGATGACGAGGTCGGCGCGCTGGATGCCCGCGCGCTCGAGCACCCACAGCTCGGTGGCGTCGCCGTAGTGGGCGGCGTGCTCGAACTCCTCCTCGATCGAGAGGTAGCGGGGGCGGGAGGACTCGATCAGCGTCACCTCCTGGCCCTTGGCGATCAGCTCGCGGGAGAGGTTGCGCCCGACCTTTCCGGCGCCGACGATGATCGCGTACATGGCTAGGCGGCGTGCTCGACTTGCAGCGCGCTCTCGAACATCTCGATCGCGTGCCGCGTGGGTGAGATCGTGTGCAGGCCCTGCTCGCTGTACCAGGCGGCGCGGGCGGGGTCCATGACCCGAGCGATCACCTTGGGCACGCCGAAGCGCTTCTGGGCGATCTGGGCGATGATCAGGTTGGTGTTGTCGCCGTCGGTCGAGGCGATGAAGACGTCGGCGCGCTCGACGCCGGCCTGGATCAGGGCGTCGATCTCCAGGGCCGTGCCGACCGTGAACTGCCCGCCGGCGTCCTCCCAGCCGGTGCTCTGGCCAGCGTTGAGGCGCTCGTAGGAGAGCGGGTCCTCGTCGAGCACCGAAACCTCGTGGCCGGCGGCGAGCGCCGATTTGGCGACGGCCGACCCGACGCGGCCGGCTCCGACGATCAGGACGAACATTGCCCGCAGCTCAGGAGAAGCATGTGGCTCGCAGATTAACCGATGCCGGCCTGGACCGGCCGCTCCGGCATCGGCTCCAGCGCCGGGCTGTCCTCGGGAGGCGCCGTCAGGATCACCCGGCAGGGGGCCTTGGCGACGACGTACTTGATGGTGTCCCCCACGAAGTTCTCCAGCGGCCCCCCGCGCCCGCCCAGGCGCGCCCCGCCGCGGATCCGCGAGGGCTCCTCGGCGCCGAGCACGATCGCCTCCACCCCGCGCCGGCGGGCCTCCTCGACGATCGCGTGGCCCGCGCGGCGGGCGCGGACGGTGGCGGTGGCGACGTGCACCCCGGTGTACTCCTCCCCCACCGCCTTCGCCCGGGCCAGCACCTGGCGGGCGCGCCTGACCTGCGCGTCGGGCAGCCGCGCGTCGAGCGGCAGCGCCATCGGGATCTCGAAGACCCACACCGCCTCGATCGTGGCCGTGTCGATCGCCGCCTCGTCCGTCGGCTCCCCGGCTACGAGCAGCGCGGCGGTCTGCACGATGTCTTCGTCCAGGCGGGCGCCGAACAGCGGCACCAGGATCGAGCCGTAGTCGCGTTCGCGGGCCTGCTCGGCGCGCAGCATCTCCGGGGCCACCGTCACCCGGCGCAGCAGCGAGCTCTCGTCGCTTCTGCGGTAGACGACGTAGAGCAGCAGGCCGGCCGCCAGCCAGCCCAGGCCGACGTAGCGGGCGGGCGCGTGGACCACGATCAGCGCGACCCAGCCGGCTGCGCTGAGCAGCGCCCCGAGCACGGCGGGCAGCGGCAGCTCGCCGCCGCCGAGGCGCAGCGACAGGGGGATCCGAAACGGCCGCCGCCGCTCCGGCTCGCTGTAGCGCAGCCGGCACACCGAGACGTGCGCGATCGTGAACGCCAGCGTCGCCCCGAACGCGTAGATGCCGACGATGAAGTCGAGGTCCTCCGGCGCCACCAGCGCCGCCGCCAGCACCCCGGCCAGCGCGATCAGCACGTAGGGCGTCGAGAAGCGCGGGTGCAGGCGGCCGAGGCCGCTCGGGATCTGACGGTTGGTCGAGAGCGAGTACGCCAGCCGCGAGAGCCCCAGCATCGCCGAGTTCGCGGCCGCGATCAGCGTCGCCGCGGCGATCGCGCCCATCGCGTAGCGCAGCACCTGCTCCAGCCAGTGCGGATGCAGGGTGCTGACGATGCCGATCACCGGATCCGTGAGGTAGTGGGCGCTCAGCCCGCTCTGGGTTGCGTGGATCGGAAACGCCGTCACCGCGACCAGGCCGATGCCCACGTAGGCGAGCAGCACCAGCACCGTGCCGCTCGCCAGCAGGCGCCGCAGCGCGTCGGCGCTGGCCCGCACCTCGCCGGCGAGCCCCGACGCCGACTCGACGCTGGTGAACGCGATCGTGGCGATCGTCAGCGAGAAGATCAGGCCCGGCCACGTCGGCGCGCTGCCCAGGTGGATCGCCGAGGTCCAGGTGTGGGCGTCGAAGTGCTGTATCAGCCCGAGCGCGATCACCAGCAGCTCCAGCGCCAGCGCCCCGAGCACCACCGCCGCGATGCGCAGCCCGCGTCGCCGGCTGAAGCCGCGGATGTTGCCCAGCACGACGAGCGCGATGATCGCGAGCGCCACCAGCAGCGACGGTACGCGGTGGTCCAGCGCCGGCCAGAAGACCGCCAGGTAGCGGGTCGCCACGAACGACGTGACGGCGATCAGGATCACGTAGTCGAGCAGGATCGCCCAGCCCGCGACAAAGCTCACGAGCTCGTTGAAGGCGTAGCGCGCGAAGACGGTCGAGCCTCCCGGTTCCTGATGCAGCGAGGCGCCCTCGACATAGGTCAGGGCGGTCAGACCGAACATCACGGCCGCCAGGAGAAACACCAGCGGGGTCAGCCCGAGCGCGTGGTCCACGACGACGCCGAGGGCGAAGAAGACCGCGCTGGCAAGCGAGGTGTAGACGACCGCGAAAAGCACCGGCGAGCCCACGCCGCCGACGAGCCGCGCCTGCGACCAGGCCGACAGCTCCGCCCCCAGGCGCGGCCGGGCCTCGTCGGCCGAGGCAGGGTCCGCCGCGGCGGCGGGCGGGCCATCGCCTGGCGGCGTTCCGTCGGGCGCGCTCACCGCCGCTCCCCCCGGCGCCGCTCGACATACATCCTGCCAACGCCGGCGGCCAGGAACAGGACGGCGACCAGCATCCGCGGCGAGACGATGCCGCCGTGTCCGGAGATCGCCTCCGCGGCCAGAGCCAGCCCGATCAACGCCATCGCGGCGGACAGCGTCACAGTGGCCGAGCGGTGGATGCGGCGACCGTTCATCTCAGGCTGAGATTAGGACGGTCGCCGCACCCGCCGACGCCAATCAGGTGATCAGCGGGATGATCAGGATCGCGACAATCGTCGAGACCTTGATCATCGGGTTGATCGCCGGCCCGGCGGTGTCCTTGAACGGGTCGCCGACAGTGTCGCCGGTGACCGACGCCGCGTGCGCCTCCGAGCCCTTGCCGCCGAAGGCGCCGTCCTCGATGAGCTTCTTCGCGTTGTCCCACGCCCCGCCGCCGGCTGTCATCAGCACGGCGAAGAAGAACCCGACCGTGATCACCCCGATCAAGAGGCCGCCGAGCGCCTGGGTGTCGATCAGTCCGACGATCGTCGTCAGGCCGATCGGCAACAGCGAGGGCAGGATCATCTCCCGCTGGGCCGTGCGCGTCACGATCGCCACGCAGGTGCCGTATTCGGGCTGTTCGGTGCCCTCCATGATCCCGGGGTGCTCGCGGAACTGGCGGCGCACCTCCTCGACGACCGCGCCGCCGGCGCGGCCGACGGCCTCCATCGAGAGCGACGCGAACAGGCACACCATCAGGCCGCCGAGCAGCAGCCCGATCAGCACCGGCGGTTCGTTGATGCCGAACAGCAGATGCGTGCCGTGGGCTTCCAGTTCCTGGCGGAAGCCGGCGAACAGGACGACCGCGGCGAGCACCGCCGAGCCGATCGCGTAGCCCTTGGTGACGGCCTTCGTCGTGTTGCCCACCGCGTCCAGCGGATCGGTGACGTTGCGCACCTCCTCGGGCAGCTCCGCCATCTCGGCGATGCCGCCCGCGTTGTCCGTGATCGGGCCGAACGCGTCGAGGGCCACGATCAGGCCGGTGAGGGAGAGCTGGCCCATCACCGCGACGCCGACCCCGTAGATGCCCTCGGTGCCGCCGCCGGCGAGCTTCCAGGCGCCGAAGATGCCGAGCACCAGCACGATCGCCGGCAGCGCCGTCGCCTGCAGGCCCGAGCCGAAGCCCTGGATGATGTTCGTCGCGTGACCCGTGATCGAGGCTTTCGCCGTCTTCTTGACCGGCGAGAAGCGCGTCGAGGTGTAGTAGTCGGTGATGAAGAACAGGCACGCCGTCACGCCGATGCCGATCAACGCGCACAGGTAGAGCTTGCCCCAGCTCGGCGGAGCCGTCGCGGCTTCGATCTTCTTGTACGTCAGACCTTTCACCAACCAGTAGCTCACCGGCACGAAGGCCGCCGCGGCGAGCACGCCGGAGACGACCAGGCCCTGGTAGAGGGCGCGCTCGACGTTGCCCGTCGTCGTGCGCACCGCGAAGGTGCCGATGATCGAGGCGATGATCGCCACCCCGCCGAGCACCAGCGGGTACATCACGACCCGGGTGGACTGTTCGAAGGTCAGGACACCGAGCAGCATCACCGCGACCGCCGTCACGGCGTAGGTCTCGAACAGGTCGGCCGCCATGCCGGCGCAGTCGCCGACGTTGTCCCCCACGTTGTCGGCGATCGTCGCCGGGTTGCGCGGGTCGTCCTCGGGGATGCCGGCCTCGATCTTGCCGACGATGTCGGCGCCGACGTCGGCGGCCTTGGTGAAGATGCCGCCACCCAGACGGGCGAAGACCGAGATCAGCGAGCCGCCGAAGCCGAGGCCGATGAGCGCGTCCACCGCGGTCTTCTGGCTGTCGTTGAAGACCGCCGTCAGCAGGCCGTAGTAGCCGGAGATGCCCAGCAGCGCGAGGCCGACGACGAGCAGGCCCGTGATCGCGCCGCCGCGGAAGGCGACGCCGAGAGCCGGCGAGACGCCGCCGCGGGCGGCCTCGGCGACGCGCGCGTTGGAGCGCACCGAGACGTTCATGCCGATGTAGCCGGCCGAGCCCGACAGGATGCCGCCGATCGCGAAGCCGCAGGCGACGGCGATGTTCTGCACGAAGATCAACACCACGAACAGCACCACGCCGACGGCGGCGATCGTCGTGTACTGGCGGTTCAGGTAGGCGCCGGCGCCTTCCTGGACCGCCTTGGAGATGCTCTGCATGCGCTCGTTGCCCGGCGAGAGCGCCAGCAGGGAGCGTGTCGTCAACAGGCCGTAGGCCACGGCGCACGCTGCGCATACAAGGGCGACGACGACCCCATGGTTCGTCAGGAAGCTGCTCAACAGAAATCCTCCGCGGTTGTTTGGCGTGCCGCGCGAGGATCTTCGCGCGCACAGCGATCAATGCCCGGAACACTCGGTCGAGTGCCGCCCGGGCGAAAAGCGGGGGCAGTCTATCGTGACCGGCGGCGGAAGGCGTTTAGCCGGCAAATCACTGCCGGCGAGCCTCCCATCCGCGCCACCTCAGCGGCCCGGCACCCAGAGCCTGCCGCTGGACTCCGCCGGCCCCGGCCGGTGCTGGCCGCCGGGCGACTCCCCCTGCGGTTGCGGGGTGGGCTTCGCGGCGGGCTCGCTCGCCGCGGCGCCGGGCTGGCCTGGAGGGCCGCCGGCATCCGCGGGCTCCGGCGCGGCCGCGCCCGCCGGCGCCGGTGAGGCGCCCGCCCGGACCTCGCGGGCGTAGGCCATCTGCAGCTGCGAGAGCGCCTGGCGCAGCGGCGGGACCTCCTGCGGATGGGAGCGTTCGATCACCTCCAGCAGGCCGCGGACGGCGTCGATCGCGTCGCGCACCTGCTCCATGTCGCGCGGGTCTGCACCCGCTCCGGCACCGGCCGCCGTGTCCTCGGGGTTGAGCAGGCCGAGCCGGTAGGCGCCGATGTTCAGCAGCGACGCCGCCGCCTGCAGGATCATGTCGGCGCTCGTGACCCGGCTCAGTTCAGCCGCGTAGGCCGCGCGCAGCTGCTCCTCGGTGGGTTCGCCGGCTTCCCCAGCCCCGGCCTGGGGACGGGGGGGTTCCTGTTGCTGGGTACTCAAACCGCGACCTCCTCTGCGTATGTTTGCCTCGTCTCGCGGGCGCACGCCGCGAAGACCTCCTCGCGCCGTGCCCCGCCCTGGATCAGGGCGCGCTGGCGCTGGGCGCCGTTGCGCTCGGGGAACACGGGCTCGATGCCCAGCTCGCCGCGCACCGGGGCGGTCCAGTCGGCGAGCCTTGCGATGGCCCCGCGGGCGGGGTACTCGCACGCCTGCTCGAAGTCGATCAGCCGGCCGTCGAGGCCGAAGCGGATCGCGCGCCACATGTTCTCCTCGACCAGCCGCGGCGCCGGGTCGGCGAAGGGCACCCCCTCGTCGACGTCGCGCGCCGCCTGGGCGACGCAGGCGACGACCAGCGCGGCCAGCGCCTCCGACTCGCCGGCGGTGCCCTGGGCGTCGCAGATGCGGACCTCGACGGTGCCGAAGGCGAAGTGCGGGCGCACCGACCACCAGACCTGGGTGAACTCGACGATCGAGCGCGTACGGACGAGCAGCTCGATGTAGTCGCGGTAGGCCGGCCAGCCGCCGAAGGCGTCGGGCACCCCGCAGCGGGGGAAGTTGCGGGTGAAGCTCTGGGTGCGCGCCGAGTGCAGGCCCGAGTCGCGGCCGTCGAGGTACGGCGAGTTGGCCGAGATCGCGAGCAGCAGCGGCAGCACCGGACGCAGCCGGTCGCAGACCTTCACCGCGCGGTCCAGGTCGCGCACGCCGACGTGGACGTGGAGGCTGAAGGTGTTGTTGCGCCACGCCACGTATTTGAGGTCCTCGGCGACGCGGCGGTAGTGCTCGGTCTCGATGATCGGCTGCTCCCGGTAGTCCGCCCACGGGTGGGTGCCGGTGGCGGCCAGTGTGACCCCCCGGGCGTCGGCCAGCGAGAACAGCCGCCTCCGGCGCTCGCGCTGGCGGGCGAGGGCGTCGGAGAGGTCGGCGCCGGCGCCTGAGACGATCTCGATCTCCGAGGAGATCAGCTCCCCCGTGATGCTCTCGTGCAGCAGCGGATCGCTCGCCGCGGCGGCGTCGCGCAGCTCCTCGAAGCGCGGCGTCAGATCGAGTGTCACCGGATCGAGCAGGGAGAACTCCTCCTCGATGCCGACCGTGCCGTCGATGGATTGCGCGAAGATCGCGGCCGCGCGCTGCAGGTCGAGGCTGCCCATAAGCTCAGGTTAGGTAGAAGTACAGCGCGTACAGCAGATCCACGGCCGGACTGGAGGTGTGCACGGTGACCTCCGGCGGGACCGCCAGCAGCGACTCGGAGTAGTTGAAGATGATCTTCACGCCGGCCTCCACCAGCTCGTCGGCGAGCTGCTGGGCGGCGGCGCCGGGCACGGCGAGCACGCCGACGACGATGTCCTCGTCCTCGACCAGCTGGCGCAGCTCCCGCGTGTGGCGCACCGTCTGGCTGCCGATCCGCGTCCCGACCTTGCCGGGGTCGACGTCGAAGATCGCCACCACCCGGAAGCCGTGGTCGGCGAAGATGTCCGAGGAGGCGATCGCCTTGCCGAGATGGCCGGCGCCGAGCAGCGCGATGTTGTGCTGGCCGGCGGTGCGCAGGATCTTGCGGATCTGCGAGACCAGCGACTCGACGTTGTAGCCCACGCCGCGCTTGCCGAACTTGCCGAAGCCGGAGAGGTCGCGGCGGATCTGGGTGGAGTTGACGTGGGTGTAGTCGGAGAGCTCCTGCGAGGAGATCGTCTCCTTGCCCATCTTCTTCGCCTGCGTCAACACCTGCAGGTAGCGCGACAGGCGTGCCGCGACGCCCAGCGAAAGCCGCTCCGCGACCCCGTCGTCCCCGTTGCGCGCCACCCCCGCGCTTTCGATCAGCTCGCCATAGGCCATCGTCCCGTGACTCTAGAGGATGGCCGAGACGCGGCCGCCTCAGCCGGCGGCGGTGTTCGCGACGGCGTGCAGGCGCGCGCGCAGGGCGTCGCGCTCGACGAAATACTCGAACAGCTCCTCGCCGTCGAGCGCGATGACGGGGATACGCTCGAAGTAGGCCCGGTGCAGGTCCTCGTCCTGCTCGATGTCGAGCACGACGAGCGCGAAGGGCAGCTCGGCGCGCAGCTCGCGCAGGTCCCGCAGCGCCTGCTCGCAGAGATGGCAGTCGGGCCTGGTGTAGAGGGTCACGACACTCACGCCGGCCGCTCCGCGGCCTGCGTCGCATCCCGCCCCACCGCCCTCTCTGCCGACCGGGGCCGGCCAGGGTGCGGTCGTTCGCCGGTCGCGTAGGCGTCCAGCGCGAGGTAGCCGGGGTAGGCCAGGTGCTCGGCGTAGCGGGCGGCGCTGGCGATCATGGCGGCATTGTCGGTGCACAGCGCCCGCTCGGGCACGTGCACCGTCGCGCCGAGCTCGGCCAGGCGCCGGCGCAGCTCCCCGTTGGCGGCCACTCCGCCGCCGACCGCCAGCCGGTCCAGGCCGCTGTGCTCCAGCGCCCGCTCGGCGCGCTCCAGCAGCCGGTCCACGATCGCCGCCTGGTAGGAGGCTGCGAGATCCGCCGCCTGGGCCCGCGCCTGCTCCTCGCCGAGCTCGCGGATGCGGTAGAGCAGCGCCGTCTTCAGGCCGGCGAAGGAGAAGTCCAGGCTGCGCGCGAACGCCTGCCGGCCGACGCCCAGCCCGCCGCGGCCGGCGGCGCCGGGAAAGGAGTGGGCGTGGGGGTCGCCGCCGGCCGCCAGCCGCTCCAGGGCGGCGCCCCCGGGGTAGCCGAGTCCGAGCATCCGGGCGCCCTTGTCGAAGGCCTCGCCGGCGGCGTCGTCGAGCGTGCCGCCCAGCACCTCGAAGCCGTCGTGCTCGCGCACCAGCGCCAGCAGGGTGTGGCCGCCGCTGGCGATCAGGCAGACGAAGGGCGGCTCGAAGGAGTCGCCGCTGGAGCCGGGCGTCCCCTCGGCGCAGATGAAGTTCGCCGCCACGTGACCCTGGAGGTGGTCGACCGCGGCGAAGGGCAGCTCGCGGGCGGCGGCCAGCGCCTTGGCGGTGCAGAGGCCGACCAGCAGCGCCCCGACCAGCCCCGGGCCGCGCGTGGCCGCTACGAGCTCGACGTCGTCGAGCGTCGCGCCGGCCTGCTCCAGGGCCTGGGCGACGACGAGGTTGACGATGTCCAGGTGATGGCGGGAGGCGATCTCCGGGACGACGCCGCCGAAGCGGTCGTGGACGCCCTGCGAGGAGATCACATTCGACCGCAGCCCGCCGCCGGCCTCGTCGAGCACGGCCGCGCAGGTGTCGTCGCAGCTGGTCTCCAGGGCGAGGATCACACGCGACCCCTGCCCCAGTCTCTGTCCCGGCGCGCCGCCGCCGCCTGCCAGCCGGACATCACACGAAGCCCGGGTTGGGGACGTCCTCGAACGAGCCCGCGAGGGTGGCCGGCGTGCGCCACATCACAAGGGCGTCCTCGCCGTTGTCCTGGTAGTAGCGGCGGCGCAGCCCGGCGGCGCGGAAGCCTTCGCGCTCGTAGAGCCTGATCGCGCCGTGGTTGGAGCGGCGAACCTCCAGGGTGTAACGGGCCCCGTCGTCGTCGACGCGGGCGTAGAGGGCGCGTATCAACGCGCTCGCCACCCCCTCGCGGCGGTGGTCGGGGTCGACGGCGACGTTCATCACGTGCCACACCGTCTCGTAGCGCGAGCAGATCAGGTAGCCGACGAGCCTGCGGTCCTCGACCGCGGCCAGGCAGATGCCGCTGCTCTTGGACAGCTCGAGCACGAACATCGCCAGCGACCACGGCGTCGGAAAGGCGCGCCGCTCGATCCCAATCACCTGTGGCAGGTCTGGGTATGTCAGGCGGCGGATCTGCAAGTCCGGGCGCCGCGAGGCCATCTCGGGAACGAACTGGGCGCTCATCGAGCCGCGGCGCCCTCCAGCGCGAGCTCGGCGTCGGGCCGGCGGCAGTAGTCGGGCAGCACCGCCGGCGGCCGATCGCCGGGCGCGGCGCCACGCGCCTGCGCCGCCGCCAGATCGCAAAGGATGCCGGCGTCGACGCGGTGAAGCGGGGAGTCCTCGGGCGCGACCGTGACGCCGACCGCCTGCAGCTCGGCACGGAAACGCGTCGCGCCATCCCCCACCGCCAGCCACCCGCCGCCCGCGCCGGCAGCGGACACGAACCCGGCGAAATCCGCCGGCGGCACCGCCTGAGGCGCGGCCAGCTCGTGGGCGCGGATCGCGTCCGCCCCGTCCCGCAGCCGCGCATCGGGACGCTCGGCCGCGGCGGCGTAGGCCGCGAGGAACGCCTCGCCGCGGCGGGCGTCGATCGCGGCGAGCACCGGCATCCGACCGCGCGGCGGGCGCGGGGCGGCCGGCGGACGCAGGGCGGCCTCGGCGAGGACGCGCGGCGTGGAAACCCCGACGAGCTCCACGCCGAGTGACTGGGCCAGGCCGCGGGCGCTGGCGACGCCGACGCGCAGGCCCGTGAAGGTGCCCGGGCCGACGCCGACGGCGATGAGGTCGACGTCGGCGAAGCGCACCCCGGCCTCGGCGAGCAGGCCGTGAGCCAGCGGCAGCAGGCGGGTCGTGTGCCCGGGGCGCTCACCCGGGCCCGGGTCGTCGCGCCCCCGCAGCGTGACGCCATCGTCGAGCCGCAGCGCGACCGCGGTGGACGGCGTCGCGGTGTCGAAGCCGAGCACGTTCACGCCGCGCCCACCCGCTCCCCGCCCGACGCCCCGGGGCTCCGGCCGTGCGAGAGACGCCCGGCGCCCTCCCGGAGACGCTCGGCGCCCTCGCGCACCTCGATCCGGCGCCGGTCCTGGCCCGCGTGGAGCAGTGCGACTCGCATCGTCGCCTGGGCCAGCTCGGCCTCGCCGGCCCGGGGCCACTCGACGAAGGCGATCCGCCCCGATCCCAAGTAGTCCTCGAGCAGCCCCGGCTCCTCGCCGTGCAGGCCGGCGAGCCGGTAGAGATCGAGGTGGGCGACGGTGACCTCGGCGCCGCGGTAGCGGTGCCCGATGGCGAAAGTCGGGCTGGTCACCGGATCGGCGACCCCGAGCGCCCGAGCCGCGCCGCGCACCAGGGTGGTCTTTCCGGCGCCCAGCTCGCCCTCGACGAGCACGACGTCGCCGGCCCGCAGGCACCCCGCCAGCCGCACGCCGAACGCCTCGGTCTCAGCGGGGGCCGAGGTCTGCAGGGCATACATCGCCATCACTCTAGACGCCCGCGACACCGCCGCGGCACGCCGTCCGGGCCGTCTGCGGCTACCTGCAGCGGGCGCCGGCAAGCAGGTCCAGGCCGCGCTCGGCGCAGAGCTCCTGCTCGCAGGTCAGCGCCTGGCGCTCGAGCTCGCCGTCGGGCCCGACACGGTAGGCCCCCATGCGCAGCAGCGGCGGCGAGTAGGCATGAATCGTGATCGCCGGCTGGGCGCCGCTGTGGAGCACCCGGTGGATCGCCGTCGGCGGAACCTCGAAGTGCTGGCCGGCGCTGAGCTCGCGTGCGACCGGCTGACCGCCGACGAGCAGCCGCTCGTCGCGCACGTTGCCCTCGATCACGGAGATCGCCCCGGCCGATTCGTCGTGGTCGTGAAAGCCGGTGTCCTGGCCGCCGCTCCAGCAGATCAGCCAGGCGTTGACGCGGGCGTCGGAGTGGATCTGCTCGTAGACGCGGACGTCGTCCTCGTGGCGGGCGAGGTGGCGCCAGCGCCGCGGCTCGGCGGCCAGGTCGAGGACGAAGCGACGCAGCTGCGCCGGCGCCAGGCCTGCGCCCGGCCTCCAGTAGGTGTCGGCGTGGGGCGCCACCGCTCGGGAGCTCATAGCGCCAACGCCTCCACGGTCCGCGGTCGGACGTGCTCGAACAGCTGGCCGCCGTTGGCCGCGAGCAGCGCCTCGCGACCCGTCGGGACCGGCTCGGCGACGGGGCGGTCCGATCCGTAGACGAGCTGCGCCGCGCCGGACCGCCGAGCCAAGGTCTCGACGGCGGCCGGCCCGAAGCTGGAGGTGTCGTAGAAGACCAGCGGATCGCGCAAGTCGATTGCCGGACCGCCGCGGGCGTGCAGACGCTCGCTGAGCAGCGGGGCGCCACCTGCGAGCATCGCGAAGATGACCGCGAGCCCGGGGTGCTCGCGTCGCCCCAGCGTGACGAACGTCAGCCAGGCTGCCTGCATCTCGGCTACGTAGTGGGTCAGCGGCCGCCACCACAGCGGCTCGTTCAGGCTCGCCTCGCGCTGGGCGCCGCCTGGCGCGGGGCCGGGATGAACGAACAGAGGCACCCCGCGCGCCGCCACCCGGCGAAGCAGCGGCGCGCTGCGTGCCAGCGCGCCGGCGCCGCAGAGCGCCCCGGCGGGCAGGGCTATGCCGACGCAGCCGGCGGCCAGCACGCGGTCGACGTCGCGGGGATCGGGCTCCTCCAGAGGGACCGGGCCCCAGGCCGCGAAGCTGTCGGGCAGCGCGGCGACACCCTCCAGGTGCGCGTCGATCAGCGGCTGCGCCTCGCCGCGCGGCAGCGCCTCGATGCCGATCGCGCTGGAGAGCGCGACGAGCGCCACGTCGATCGCGTCTTGGCCGACCAGGCGCGCACGACGCTCGCCCGCTTCTGCCTCGACGTCGATCATGTAGGGCTGCTCGCCGGCGCTGTGCAACACCGTCAGACCATGCGAGCGGCGTACGAATGGCAGCGTCTCGCGAGTCTCGAGACGGTCGAGCAGGGGCTCGACCCAGATGTGTTGGTGGACGTCGATCCGCATGGAGCTCAACCACTCCTTTCGAGGAGGTCCCGCCTAATTCTCATAAACATGATCGAGAATATCAGATATAAGAGCATCCACGGTCCGCTCGCCGGAGATGGAGCGCCGTAACCACTCGCCGGGAGCGGCTCGATCGGGTCTCAGGCGAACGCCTGCCGCAGCGCGCCGGCGATGGCGGCCACGGCGCGGTGGGCGCTGCGGGTGACGGTCTGGTTGAAGAACCCGTGCACCAGCGGGTGGCGCTGCAGCGCCACCGGGACGCCGGCCTGGCGCAGTCCTCGCGCGTAGTCCTCGCCCTCGTCGCGCAGGGGGTCGGCGAGACAGGTTGCGATGTGGGCCGGCGGCAGACCGGAGAGGTCGGCGAGCAACGGGGATACCCGCGGGTCGGCGCGCAGCCCGAGATCGGGCACGTACTGGTCTTCGTACCACGCCATGGTCTGCTCTGTCAGCAGGAAGCGCTCGCCGAAGAGGCGCCGCGACTCCCGCCGCCGGGACATGTCGAGCGCCGGGTAGATAAGCAGCTGCAGGGCCGGCGCGGGCAGCGAGCGATCGCCGCGCAGCGCCTGCGCGGTGACCGCCGCGAGGTTGCCGCCGGCGCTGTCCCCGCCGATCGCCAGGCGCCCGGGGTCGACGTCCAGCTCGGCGTGGCGCTCCGCCGCCTGCGCGTAGGCCGCCAGGGCGTCGTCGGCGGCCGCCGGGAACGGATGCTCGGGGGCGAGGCGGTATTCGATCGAGAGCACCCGCACGCCGGACAGGTGCGCCAGCAGGCCACAGGCGTGGTCGTGGCTGGCGATCGAGCCCTGCACCCAGCCCCCGCCGTGGTAGTAGACCAGCAGCGGCCCGCGCGTCGGCGCCTGCGCGGGCCGGTAGAGCCGCGCCGGGATCGGCCCCGCCGGACCGGCGAGCTCGTGGTCGCTGCGTTGCAGCGCCGGCAGGCGACGCGCCGAGAACGGCGTGGCGAGCAGCTCGAAGCGGGCGCGCATCTGAGCGGGCGGCAGCTCCCCGGCGGGCAGACGGGCGCGCTCGGAGAGCCGCGCCACCAGCCAGGCGTCGGGTTCGAGCCCGGCGGCCTCGGGCGGCACGGGCCCCGCCAGCAGGCCGAGCAGAGTGTCGGGCAGCGCGAAGAGGGCGCCGATCGCGTGGTAGCCGGCTCTCAGCAGCCAAGCCGGCGGCTGGCTGGTCATGGGCACGGAGCGGACCATCCGCACGTTGTAGCCCAAGAGCGCCCGACGTGCCGTCCGTCGCGCCATCCCACGGGGCTGGCCCAAAAAAAGACCGGCTCGCGGAGGGAGGGATACGCGAGCCGGCCGTACTACTGGGAGGATGGAGACAGGGGTCCTATCGGCAGCCGCCGCCGCGGGCTTTAGCGATCGCCGTCGGCAGACCGCGGGCGCGCCCCTAGAAGAGGCCGAGCTGATCGACCTCGGCCGACGCCTCGGCCCCCGCTGGAGGGGACTGCTCGGGCTCGACCTCGGGCACCTCCTCCAGCAGCTCCGGCTGCGGCGGCGCCGGCAGGGCAAGCAGCTCGGGCAGTCGCTGGAAGTCCTCGCGCAGCGTCTGCAGCATCCGCGGCGTGTACAGCGCAGCGGCGGGGTGGAAGATCGGGTAGAGCCGCACCGCGCGGGGGCCGAGGGTGAGAACCTCGGGCTGACCGTGCAGCCGCGTGATTCCCGTCGGGTCGCCGCGCAGCAGCTTGGTGGAGAAATTGCCCAGCGTGCAGATGACGCGCGGCTCGATCAGCTCGACCTGGCTGTAGAGGTACTCGCGGCAGCTCT